>Ga0105148_100009_pt1 | contig 31431 bp, 26 predicted proteins | sample RS_199metaG_FD_91502 | JGI IMG/M metagenome (GOLD analysis project Ga0105148, IMG submission 91502) | Switchgrass associated microbial communities from Austin, Texas, USA, to study host-microbe interactions - RS_199 metaG | ecosystem: Host-associated > Plants > Roots > Rhizosphere | place: USA... | reverse complement strand
CGACAAGGGGATCGTGCCGGTGGGCGTCGATGCGTGGATGATCCTGCGCACCGAGAAAGGATATCTTCATGTCGGCAGCGACACCGACGGCACGACGACGCCGCTCGACATCGGCTGGGGCCATGTGCTGAAAAAGACCTCGGATTTCGTCGGCCGGCGCTCTCTGCTGCTGCCCGAACAGCAACGCACCGATCGCCATCAGTTTGTCGGCCTCAATGCTACTGACGGCTCTGTCCTGCCTGTAGGCGCCCATGTGCTCGATCGCGATCGAACCAGCGATGGCTACGTGACCTCTTCTGCGTTCAGCCCGTCCGTCGGGCGAGGAGTTGCGCTGGGTATGCTGCGGGCCGGGCAGTCGCGGATAGGCGAAACGGTGGACATACGCACCTTTTCCGGGGTGCGACAGGCGCGGGTGGTCGAGCTTTGCAGCTTCGACCTCAAGGGAGAGCGCTTACATGTCTGATGATCACTGGACTCTGGCACGCACGGGCTTCGAAGTTACGCAGCGACCATCGGGGGCGGCGATCTCGCTACGCGTTCGTCTCCCGGATGAGGCAGTACAGACTCGCGCCGCCGCCCTGCTCGGCGCAGCCCTACCGCTTCGCCCCGGCCACGCCACTACGGTCAATGGTGCCCGCTTGTGCTGGCTGGCACCGGGGGAATGGCTGCTGCTCGACTTTGATCTGCCGGCCGAGCGCCTTGCCGCAACCCTGGCCCCGGCAACCTGTCACGTCGCGGAAAGCGGAGAGGCTTTCGTCCGCTTCCGCATCACCGGTGAACGCGCGTTGGCCGTGCTCGCCAAGGGCACCAGTCTCGACCTGCCTGCGCTCGTAGCCGCGGGTAGCTGCGCGCGAACCCGGTTCGCGCAAATCCATGCATTGTTCGTTGTACCGACAGCTGGCGAAGGCAGACTGGATCTCGTCGCCGACATTAGTTGCACGGAACACCTGAAACAATGGTTCAGCGTGGCCACTCTCGACCTGGTAGCCGAAGGAAATTCCAGTGACCGATCGTAATCCCTGTTTTGTGATCGTTCTTCGTTGCCCGGAGCGGCGGGCAATCGTTGCCCAGGTTGCCTCCTATCTGGCCGATGCAGGCTGCACAATCGAGGAATCGAGCCAGTACCATGATCCCTCAACCGGGACCTTTTTCATGCGGGTGGTATTCCGCCCGGAAGATCCCCTGTCGATCGACGCGGAAAGCCTGCGTACGGGCTTTACCATAGTCGCCGATCGGTTTGGCATGGAATGGGAACTGCACGATCTCGTCCGCCGACCCAAGGCCCTGCTGATGGTCTCCAAGTTCGGGCACTGTCTTCATGACTTGGTTCACCGTTGGCGGGCCGGTGTGCTCCCGCTCGATATAGTCGGGGTGGTTTCCAACCACGAGACCATGAGGGGGTTCTGCGAATTCCAGGGCTTGCCTTATCACTGGCTGCCGGTGACGAAGGGCAACAAGCCCGAACAGGAAGCGCGGCTGCTGGAACTGATTGACCGCGAAGGTGTCGATCTGGTCGTGCTTGCCCGCTATATGCAGGTGCTTTCGGAAGAACTTTGCCGTCGGCTGGGACTGCGATGCATCAACATCCACCATAGCTTCCTGCCCAGCTTCAAAGGCGCTCGTCCCTATCACCAAGCCCATGCGCGCGGCGTCAAAATGATCGGCGCTACCGCGCATTTCGTCACCGCCGACCTCGACGAAGGTCCAATCATCCATCAGGATACCCGCCCCGTGGATCATGGCTTTACGCCGGAGCAGCTGGTCATGCTCGGCCAGGAAGTCGAGGCGTCGGTGCTTAGCCGTGCAGTGACCTGGTTTGCCGAACATCGCATCATCAGTAACGGTGGCAAGACGGTCGTTTTCCGCTGAGGGAGCGGGAGCCGCTTAGACGGGGCCGCGATCCCGCATTTCAGGCCGGGACAGGCGGTCCCCCGCCTGCCCCCTCTTGATCCAAGACCCTGAATCTTCAGAGAGACCGACCCGCTTTGGAAAGGCCGTGAGTTTGGCCGCGCTCTTACCAAGCTGGGTGAGGTGCCTGGTCGTCGGCCTGGACCTTGCCCAAGGGATCGCTGTTCATGCAGGTCCGCGCAGGCTTGGTCCTCCACGTCATTCGAAACGGAAAGGAAGCGCCGACACCTTCCGAGCCAGATTGATATCTCGCTGGGACAGGCCATCGGCGTCGTGGGTCGTCAGCAGGATGGAGACGCGGCCATAGACATTGGACCATTCCGGGTGGTGATCAGCCTTTTCGGCTTCCAGCGCGACCGCCGTCATGAAAGCGAAAGCGGTGACGAAATCCCGGAACTTAAACTCCCGCACGATGGCGTCGCGAACCGGTTCATGCGTCCAGCCCGGCAGCGTTGCCAGCGCATCCGCCTTTTCCTGATCGCCCAGTCGCTTCACGAGATGCTCTCCACGCTCTGGTCGATTGCGCCGAACAGCGGTTGGCCGGCACCATCCTCCATCCAGATCCGCACCGTGTCGCCATGCTTGAGGAACGGCGTCGTCGGCGCGCCATCGCGGATCGTCTCGACCATCCGTACCTCGGCGATGCAGCTGTAGCCAAGGCCGCCGTCGGCGACGGGCCTGCCGGGGCCGCCGTCTGCGTCGCGGTTCGAGACGGTTCCCGACCCGACGATGGTTCCTGCGCTCAGCGACCGGGTCTTCGCCAGATGCGCGATCAGCATCCCGAAGTCGAAGGTCATATCAACGGCGGCATCGGTGCGGCCGAAGGGCTGGCCGTTGAGATCTACGTTGAGGGCACCGTGCAGCTTGCCGTCCTTCCACCGCTCGCCCAGCGTATCGGGCGTCACCAAGACGGGCGACAGCGCGCTCGCTGGCTTGGATTGATAGAAGCCGAAGCCCTTGGCCAGTTCCCCGGGAATGAGGTTGCGCAGCGACACGTCATTGACGAGACCGACGAGCCGGATCAGGCCCCGCGCCGCCTCCGGCGTCACGCCCTGCGGCACATCGTCGGTGACGACGACGACCTCGGCCTCCATGTCGCAGCCCCACGCCTCGTCGGCGAGCGGGATCGCATCGCAAGGTCCCAGGAACCTGTCCGATCCGCCCTGATAGACGAGGGGATCGTGCCAGAAGCTCTCGGGCAGCTCCGCCCCGCGCGCCCGGCGCACGAGTTCGACATGGTTCACATAGGCCGAGCCGTCGGCCCACTGATAGGCGCGTGGGAGCGGCGCGGCGATCGCGGCGGAATCCAGCGGCTGCCCGGCGACCGATCCGCTCGCCAGTTCATCGGCAAGCGCCTTGAGCTTCGGCTCGGCGGCTGCCCAGTCATCCAGCGCCGCCTGCAATGTCCGGACGATCGCCCCGGCCTCGACATAGTGGGACAGATCGTCCGACACGACGATCAGGCGGCCGTCACGCCCATGCTTCAGGCTGGCGAGTTTCATGCGTTGGGATCCTTGTGCAGCCACTCGGCGTGGCGGGGGGCGCGCTTGGTCAGGCTCCATTCGTCCAGCATCAGCGGCGCGACGCGCTTGAGTTCGGCATATTGCTCGTCGGTGCCGATGTTGCAGGCCAGTTCGACGCGGTGGCCATTGGGATCGAAGAAATAGATCGACCGGAACACGCCATGGAAGGTGGGCCCGAGCACGTCGATCCCCTGCGCCTCGACATGCGCCTTGGCGGCGAGCAGCCCGGCTTCATCCTCCACTTCGAAGGCAAGATGCTGGACCCAGGCCGGCGTATTGGGGTCGCGCCCCATCACAGGCTGGTTCGGCAACTCGAAGAAGGCGAGCACATTGCCGCCCCCGCAATCGAGGAAGACGTGCATATAGGGGTCATCCTCGCCGGTGGAGGGCACCTTGTCCTCGGCGAAGGCGGTGGTGTGGGTCATGCCGAGCACGCGTTGATACCATTCCACCGTCTCCTTCGCGTCATTGCAGCGGTAGGCGACATGGTGGATGCGCTTGAGCTCTGGGGCTGCCGTGCTCATGCTGGTTCTCCGACATTGAGTGCTCCCCGCTGCAACTGATCGCGCTCGATGCTCTGGAAGAGGGCGGTGAAATTGCCTTCGCCAAAGCCCTCGTCCTTCTTGCGCTGGATGAACTCGAAGAAGACCGGGCCGATCTGCGGCTGGGCGAAGATCTGCAGCAGCAGGCGCGGATCGCCGTCCTGCGTCGATCCGTCGAGCAGGATGCCGCGCGCCTGCAATTCGCCCACCGGCTCGCCATGGCCGGGAAGGCGCTCGTCGAGCATCTCATAATAGGTGGCGGGCGGCGCGGCCATGAGCGGCACGCCCATGGCCTTGAGCCTGTCCCACGCGGCGATCAGGTCGTCGCAGAGCAGGGCGATATGCTGGATGCCTTCGCCATTATAGGCGCGCAGGAACTCCTCGATCTGGCCGCCGCCCGCCTTGCCTTCTTCGTTCAAGGGGATGCGAATCTTGCCGTCGGGCGCGGTCATCGCCTTGCTGGTGAGACCGGTATATTCGCCCTTGATGTCGAAATAGCGGATTTCGCGGAAACCGAAGACGCGCTCGTAGAAGCTCGCCCAATGGGCCATGCGGCCGCCATAAACATTGTGGGTGAGGTGATCGATGATCTTGAAGCCTGCGCCTTCCGGGTGCCGATCGACACCGGGCTCGTAGACGAAGTCGATATCGTAGATCGACAGGCCGCCCTTCTCGTTCTCATAGCGGTCGATGAGATAGATGATCGAGCCGCCGATGCCGCGCACCGCAGGCAGGCGCAGTTCCATCGGGCCGGTGCGCACTTCGACCGGTTCCGCGCCACGCTCGATGGCGAGCGCATAGGCTTTCGCCGTGTCCTTGACTCGCCAGCCCATGCCGCAGGCGGACGCGCCATGTTCGGCGGCGAAATAGGCGGCAGGGCTGCGCGGCTCGTAGTTGGCGATCAGGTTGATGCCGCCCTGTCGCCAAAGCTGCACGTCCTTGGAGCGGTGCCGGGCGATCAGGGAAAAGCCCATGGCGGCGAAAACCGGCTCCAGCAGGCCCTTTTCCGGCGCGCTGAACTCCACGAACTCGAAGCCGTCAAGGCCGATGGGGTTGTCGAACAGGCTCATATCTTAATCCTCACTTGTTTCGTTCAGCGGGCGACAGCGTTCGTCACCGGGATCAGGGCGCCGTTGACAGCGCGAGCTACGGGCGAGACCAGGAATGCGGCCACTTCGGCGATGGCGTCAGGGTGGGTCCAAGCCGATGGATCGACATCGGGCATGGCAGCCCGATTGGCCGGCGTGTCGATGATCGACGGCAGCAGCGTGTTGATGCGGATGCGGCTCTCATCCAATTCCGCAGCGAGGCTCTGGGTCAGCCGGGCGACTGCGGACTTGGACGCTGCATAAGGCGCCATACCGGCCCCGCTCGGTTCCGCCGCGGCAGCACCGATCGTGACGATCGCGCCATTTTCCTCCAGGCACGGAAGGGCCGCCTTCACGACGTTGAGCGTGGTCTCAAGGTTCTTACGAAACAAAAGGTGCCATAAGGCAGCGTCACTTTGTGCGACCGGTCGCCAATCGAAAGCCCCGGCGAGGTGGAGGACGCCGTCAAGACTGCCCATGGCTTCCACGGCCGTGCCGATGGATCGCTCGGCGGCCTCGGCGTCGGCGAGATCTTCACAAGCGATCGACAGGGGTTGATCGGGGACAGCGCTGCGGACGAGGCGCGCAACCTCATGCCCCTGTCGTTCCAGAAGGGCGGCGGTCGCTGCGCCAAGCGCGCCGCCAGCGCCAGTGACGATGAGCTTCATGCGGAAAGTTCCTGTGACCTGGAAGGACTGGAGACGCTGCTGCCCCGGGAGCCCGGCAGGTGGGGAAGCACCCCGTCCACTAACCGGCTGAGATTGGCCTGGTTGAGGCCAGCAATATTGATGCGGCCATCGGCCGGCATGTAGATGCCATGCGTGCGCCTGACGGCGGCAATGGCATCGGCGTCGATGGGAAGCCGGGAGAAGAGGCCGCGTTGCGTTGCGACCGGCGCCAGAAGTGGGTGGGCCGATGCGAGACCTTGCCGGACCGTCTGGAGACGACGACGCATGTCGGCGAGTTCCTCCTCCCAGTCTGCGCGCAAGGCGGGATTATCGAGGATCATTCGGACCACGGCGGCACCATGATCGGGCGGCATCGACCACAGGCTGCGGGCGATCGTCAGGGCGTTGGTCCGGGCCAGTTGCAGCGATGGCTCGGTCCTCGACCGAATGAAGAGGGCACCCACCCGGTCGCGGTACACGGCGAAATTCTTGTCGCAACTATAGGCCAGCATGGCGTCGGGCACTGTCGCCAGCATGTGCCTTGCGCCTTGCGCATCTTCCTCCATCCCATCGCCCAGACCCTGATAGGCGAGGTCAATGAAGGGGATTAGGCCACGCTGGCTACAAAGGTCGGAGAGCATCCGCCATTGTTCGCGGGAAAACTGCGTGCCGGTCGGATTGTGGCAGCACCCGTGCAGCAGCAGCACGTCGCCCGCTGCCGCTTGCGCCAATGCGGCGAGCATCGCGTCGAAATCGATGCCAGCTGTGTCGGGATCGAAGTAAGGATGCGTGCGCACCTCCAGGCCGGCTCCCCTGAAGATCGGCGCGTGGTTCGGCCATGTGGGCTCGCCGATCCAGACCCGCGCGTCGGGCCGTGCCCGGACCAGCAATTCCGCGCCAACGCGCAATGCGCCGGTCCCACCGGGCGTCTGCAGGCCGAAGCAGCGCTCGCCGAGCGTTTCGCTACCGGAAACCAGCTGCCATATAAGCTGTGCGAAACGCTGGTCGCCTTCGGCTCCCAGGTAGGACTTGCTGGTCTGTTCGTTCAGAAGCGCTGCCTCGGCGTCCTTCACCGCGCGCATGACCGGGGTCTCGCCTGTTTCGGTGCGATACACCCCCACGCCCACATCGATCTTGTCGGCACGCGGATCCGCGCGGTACTGCGCGATCAGCGCCAGCAGCGCGTCGGGCTTTTGCGGCACGAGACCTGCGAATGCTTGGAAGGGAAGCATCATGCAACAGCCTTTGCGCGTGCATAGTCCTGGGTTCCTGCATGGAGGACCCGATCGGTCGGGAGCAGGGTTCCAACCTCGATCGGCTTATGTCCCCGCAGGCGTTCGTAGATCGGCCCGAGATCCGCGTCCCGCGTCTGCTGCAGGAGATCTTCGAAGCTCTCGATAACGAAATAATTCTGCTGGTAATCGTCGATCCGATATTTTGAGCGCATGACCCGCTCAAGGTCGAACTCGATACGATGGGGAGATGGATCATCGAGCGCGAACAGGCTTTCTCCATAGGAGGACACAATGCCCGCGCCGTAGAGCTTGAGATCGCCGCCGTCACGGATCAGGCCGAACTCGACCGTGTACCAGTAGAGCCGCGCCAGCGCCTCGATCATGCCCACCTTGGCCGCCCTGAGGCCGCCTTCGCCATAAGCCTGCATGTAGTCGGCAAAAACCGGGTTCGCCAACAGCGGGACGTGCCCGAATACGTCATGGAAGATGTCGGGCTCCTGCAGATAGTCGAGCTGCTCAGGCGTGCGGATGGAGCGGCCAGCAACGAACCGGCGATTGGCAAGATGCTCGAAGAACATCTCGTCGGGCACGAGGCCCGGGACGGCAACGACCTGCCAGCCGGTTGCGCGATACAGCCGCTCATTGAGCTCATCGAAATCAGGAATGCCCGGCTTTGACATGCGGAGAATGTCGAGGCCTTCCATGAAGGCAGGAACCACGCGCGTCGGCAGCATCTCGGCCTGACGGGCAAACAGCCTGTCCCACATCGCATGCTCTTGCGCCGTGTAGGATGCCCAGTCCTGCGGAATGGTCCAGTCGGGGGCCGCACCCGGCGGCAATGGTTCTATGTTCGCCATGACGACAATATACCAGAAGTTCGTGAAAATCCTTTTCAATCTTCACGGAAAACAGCCATGTTTTGCATGGAAGCAATCATATTTCTCCGGTATAAGAATTGAAACAATCATGAATTTCGTGCGAAGAAGCAGAGCCGGTTGCGCTAGTGAGAAGGACCGAGGTGAAGCGATGACGATGACCCTTCATGGCTATTGGCGCTCGTCGGCGTCATATCGGGTGCGGCTGGCCGCCAACCTCAAGGGGGTAGCCTACGACCAGGTGAGCTACGACCTCAGACGAGGCGAGCAGGGAACGCCGGCGCTCCGCCGGTTGGCGCCTCTGGGTCTCGTGCCTGTGCTCGAGGTCGATGGAGTCAGTCTGACGCAGAGCCTCGCGATCCTAGAATGGCTCGAGGAAACCCATCCGTACCCGCCGCTGTTGCCCGTCGGCGTGATGGAGCGCGCCGCAGTCCGGACCATGGCCTCGACCATCGCGTGCGACATTCATCCGCTCAACAACCTGAGGGTATTGCAAGCCCTCCGGCGGGAACTGGGCGCATCCGAACAGGCGGTGCAGGATTGGATCGCCCGCTGGATTAGGGACGGCTTTGCTGCACTCGAGCTCATGGTCCGCAACCACGGACGGGGTTTTTGCTTCGGTGACACGCCGACGATGGCGGATTGTTGCCTCGTTCCACAGATCTACAACGCCCACCGCTTCCATGTCGACCTGACCGATTTTCCAGAACTGCTTGCGGTGGATGCCAGGTGCGGTGAAATTGATGCATTTGCCCGCGCGGCGCCGGAGCGCCAGCCCGATGCCGATGGAGCGAGCACATGACGGTGGAACGCAAGATCGACGCGATCGACCGCAAGCTGTTGTATGAACTGCAGCGCGACGCATCGATCAGCCATGCCGAACTCGCTGAGCGTGTCGGCGCGTCGACGGCTTCGTGCTGGCGCCGCATGCGTGCACTGGAAGCCGATGGCGTACTCGGCCGCCAGGTCCGGCTCGTGAATGCCGCGCGGCTTGGCCGCGGCGTCAACGTGATCTGTCACATCAAGATCAAGAACCATTCCCTCGAGACGACAGAAGCTTTTGAAAGCTTCATCGCCTCACGCGACGAGATCATCGAATGCTATTCGATGTCCGGGGACTGGGACTATCTGTTGCGGATTCTCGTTGTCGATGTCGAAGACTACAACCGTTTCCTGATGCGGACGGTGCTGCGGCACGCCTCCGTCGCGACCGGCTCATCCCACTTTGCGCTGTCGCAGGTGAAATATACTACCGCCGTTCCGCTTTGAAAGGCACCTTGGGAAGGCTTCGCCGATTTGCTCGGTCGCCATCCGCCCGCCCCGTGTAAGACCAAATGTCCGCCGGTGCTGATCAGGGTGGCTCGCCCTGCGCTGTGGCTCCAAGGGTGGACCGGATTGGCCGAGCCGATTCTCATCAGAGCAGGACGAGCCATGGGGGGACAATACACCGGTTTTCGTCGGGATCGATGTGCCAAAGCTGCGTAACGAGGTGGCGTTGGCAGAGGGCGACCCCTCCAAGGCGACAGTCGCGAACGCACGCGTTGTCAGCCGTTCCGACTCCGGCTCAAATCGGCCGTAGCGAATAGCCGTCGATGAGATGTTGTTCGCAACTGCTAGTCCGGCGGAGCAGCCCGCCAAAATATCGCAACGGCCGTTGCTGACCTTCGGCGAGGTCTATGGCCGTTACATCAACGATCCGACACGAGGCGATGCCGTGGAGGAGTGCTGCTGTCGCATCGGGAGGCGGCGCCGGACCGTTTCCGTGGCATTCGCGACATGGTTTGTCCCAATCCGCTGAGGGGCGAATATACGGACGAGCGGCACAGGCTGCTGGAGCCTACCCATCGCGCATGTTGCCACGTCATGGACGGAGCGCGGATCCTCGCCGTCGGCAGCCATTATGGTGGATCCGGTTTCGCTTGGAGCACCAGTGGTCTGAAGTTCTGATCCGGACTGCGATGCGCAGTCCAGTTCAGGAAAGGACATCAACAGGACGCGAGCATCGGCGATTTCGAGTTACATGCAGAAGCGGAACGAGCGCTGTCGGAACTGCGGACCCTAGACGTCAACGGTAGTGACCTGTCGGGCTTGTGATCATATGCTTCAACCCTATCGTCACGCAACGAAACAGGGGGGAAGCGGGAATGACCGATGGAGAGGGAGCGGATCTGATTTCGGCCGTAGCGGCCGACACGCGCTACGTGACGTTGGTAAAACATCGGTCGCGGCTCGGCTGGTGGTTGTCGGCAATAATCTTCCTTACTTTCCTAGGTTATCTGATGCTGATCGCATTCGACAAGGCGCTGCTGGGCTTGCCCCTCGCGGGAGGCGTTACGTCCCTTGGTATTCCGGTCGGCCTTGGCGTCATCCTGCTCGCCGTCGCCCTGACTGCCGCCTATGTCACCTACGCCAATCGCCATTTTGACGCAGCTATGGCGAAAATTCTGAAGGATCATGGTGCATGAGGGCGACATTGATCGCGCTCACTTTTCCGTTGATCCTTCTGCCGGCGCCGGGTTTCGCCGCGGCGTTTGAGGGGGAAGCGCAGCGTCAGCCTACCAACTGGGTAGCGATCGCCATGTTTGTGGCCTTTGTCGGGCTGACACTTTGGATTACGAAGGCTGCCGCGGCACGGACCCGCACCGCGTCGGATTTCTATACGGCAGGCGGCGGCATCACGGGCTTTCAGAACGGCCTGGCGATGGCCGGCGACTACATGTCGGCAGCTTCTTTCCTCGGCATTTCGGCACAGATCTTCAATGATGGTTATGACGGCCTTATCTACTCGACAGGCTTCCTCGTCGGTTGGCCGATCCTGCTCTTCCTGATGGCGGAACGGTTGCGGAACCTGGGACGATACACGTTTGCTGATGTGGCGTCCTATCGCTTCGCCCAACCACCGGTTCGCAGTTTCGCTGCGATCAGCACGTTGCTGGTCGTCAGCTTCTACCTGATTGCGCAAATGGTCGGGGCGGGACAGCTCATCAAGCTCCTGTTCGGCCTCCCCTATGCCGTAGCCGTGCTGATCGTGGGCGCCCTCATGATGCTCTACGTGCTGTTCGGAGGCATGCGCGCCACGACGTGGGTCCAGATCATAAAAGCGGTGCTACTGCTAGGCGGCGCCAGCTTCATGGCGTTTATGGTTATGGCGCATGTGGGCTTTTCATTTGAGAACCTCTTTACTCGCGCCGTAGAGGTTAAGACCGACGCGGCGCTTGCAAAGGGGGTGAACGGAGCTGACGCTGCGGAGCAGGGCCGATCGATTATGGCGCCGGGGAACTTTATTAAGGATCCCGTGTCCGCCATTTCCTTTGGCTTGGCGCTGATGCTGGGTACCGCAGGCCTTCCTCACATTCTCATGCGCTTCTTCACCGTTCCTGACGCCAAGGAAGCCCGCAAATCCGTACTTTGGGCTACGGGCTGGATAGGTTATTTCTATATCCTCACCTTCATCATCGGCTTCGGTGCGATCGTGCTCGTCGGCACGCAGGCTGATTATCTTGATGCTGAGGGAGCGCTGCGGGGCGGCGGCAATATGGCCGCGATCCATCTCGCACATGCAATCGGCGGCAACGCCTTTCTTGGCTTCATTTCAGCGGTCGCCTTTGCGACTATCCTGGCTGTCGTCGCCGGGTTGACGCTATCGGGGGCCTCGGCTGTGAGCCATGATCTTTATGCCACCGTATTTAGACACGGAAACGCTACGTCCGCAGACGAACTCCGCATGTCACGTCTAACAACGCTGGCGCTTGGCGCACTGGCGGTGCTGTTGGGCCTTGTGTTCGAAAAGCAGAATGTAGCTTTCATGGTCAGCCTGGCCTTCGCGCTGGCAGCTTCAGGGAATTTTCCCGTGCTTATTCTCTCGCTGCTTTGGAGCGGATGCACCACCCGCGGCGCTGCATGTGGCGGTACGATTGGGTTGCTGACTGCATTCGTTCTTACTCTGCTCTCACCAGCAGTTTGGACCAACGCCTTTAATCTCGGAACTGCGCCATTCCCCTATAGTTCAGCGGCAATCTTTTCGGTTCCGGCGGGCTTCATGGCAATCTGGCTGATCTCGCTTTTCGATCGTTCCCGGCGTGCGGAGATCGACAAGGCGGGCTATCCAGCGCAACGGGTGCGGGCGGAGACAGGCATAGGAGCTTTTGCCGCGAGCGATCACTAATAGTCCTGCGAGGTTGGCCGCGCCGAGTGCCCGGCTCAACGGCTGATTTCGGGAGCCTGACTTTTTCTCGTGAACGGCGGTTTTGAGGTCGTAGCCATGGTCGAGATGATTGACGGGATTGAGGCCCCAGCCGGGAGCCGTGCTCGCAGCATGCCGACCGTCCAAGACATTCATGCTCCAATGTGAAATGCCGGGCAGAGCGTAGTTAAGATCTGCATCCTCCTCTGAGAAGCCGGTCCTGTCGCAGCGCCTGGATCATCTTAAGTAACATCCCGACCCTCGCTCAGATGGCCGCAGAGGAGGACAGAAGAGGAGGACAGAGATGTGGTCGGGAAGGATCGACCATGCCACGCCCCATCGTTAGCTGAACTCAATCACAGTTTGATCGTTGGGTATCGGTGCTCGGCTTCTCGTCGCCTGAACCCTATATTTTGTGGCTAACCGGCGTCGGCTTGCTGATCGCGCTAGTCGCGTGGCTGCCCCTGGCGCTGAAACGCCTGCCGCTTTCGCTGCCAATTATCTGCATTGCGATTGGCGCGGGCCTATTCCTGCTGCCGGCTATCACCTTGAGTCCCTTGCCGTGGTTATTCCCCGACATCACTGAACGGTTCACCGAACTGGTCGTGATCATCGCTCTCATGGGCGCCGGTCTGAAGCTCGACCGCTTCTTCAGCTGGCGGCGCTGGAATGTCACTTGGCGGCTACTGGTAATTACGATGCCGCTGTCGATCCTTCTCATTACCGCGATCGGCGGTTGGGGGTTGGGTCTATCCTGGACCGCAGCATTGTTGCTTGGAGCGAGCCTAGCGCCGACCGACCCGGTGCTCGCGGCCGATGTGCAGGTCGGACCACCCAAGACGGGCGAGGAAGACGAAGTGCGCTTTGGCCTGACCTCGGAAGCGGGCCTGAACGACGGGCTGGCTTTCCCATTTGTCAATCTGGCGATCGCGCTCAGTCTGTCAGCCACCACAGGCGAACCATGGGCTCGCGACTGGCTGTTGCAAGATGTGCTATGGGAGATTGGCATGGGCGTCGCCGGCGGATGGGCAATTGGCTGGCTGTTCGGCTGGCTTACCTTTCACGTTCCTGCCGAAACAAAGCTGGCGCAAACGGGCGACGGGTTGATCGCCGTTGCTGCCACCTTCGTGTCCTACGGCCTTACCGAGATGGTGGACTGTTACGGGTTTCTCGCCGTGTTCGTCACGGCGCTCATCCTGCGGCGCTCTCATCGCAACCACGACTTCCACCATGAAATGCACGCAATCACCGAGCAGGTGGAGCGACTGGCGATGATGGTACTGCTGATCCTTTTCGGCGGCGCACTTGTGAGCGGCATGCTGCGAACCTTGCAGTGGCAGGATGCCGTTGCAGCCCTCGCAATTATCCTGGTCGTGCGGCCGATCGCAGGGTTGGTTGGGCTCATGCGCTTCCCAGCTGATGGCTCAGAGAAGCTGACGCTCGCCTTCTTCGGCATCCGCGGCGTGGGCTCATTCTATTACCTGGCCTACGCGCTCAACCATGCGCGCTTCGCCGACACCGAGCGTCTATGGGCGATCGTTGGCCTGACAACCCTTTTGTCAATCCTGCTACATGGGCTCACGGTCACACCGATCATGCGAACATTGGATCGTCAGCACGGCCGCGATCCGGACCAGAATGCAACGCCGCCTCCGGGACTTAAGGGGCCAACGGCAGAGCAGGGTATCACGCCAGGCTGAGTTACGAGCGCCTCTAGCTTGAGTGCTTTTCCACCATTATCGGTCCTGGAGACGGCAGCAGCCACTCAGAGCGTTGCATTCTGGTGCTTGATGCATAGCGCGGAGCCACCGCTGTATTGAGGCGAGTTGGGCCATGGCGAAGTTGGCGGCGGCTGCCGAGAAGCATCTTGTTTCCGCCATTAATCTCGCCTAAGCGCTTCGCGTCATCTGGGGAGTAGCCAGCCGTTCGGCTTTATCGAACGGGCCGCATGTCAACATATTTGGCCGAGAGGCCATGGCATGCGGGATGCGGGTTGGACGGGCGCAGGCTCGGCCGGGCCGTATCGGGCGAGACCAATGGCATCGGCTTTTCCCTGTCCGGCCGGGCGGGAGGAGGCGGTGGCATTGCGTCTTTCAACCCTTCGCCCGGCCCGGATTGAACCTGATGGAAGCTCTCTTCACCTCCACCGCCCTGGTCGCGCTTGCCGAGATGGGCGACAAGACACAATTGCTGGCCATGCTGCTCGCCACCCGCTTTCGCAAGCCGGTGCCGATCATCATGGGCATATTGTTCGCGACGCTTGCCAATCATTTCCTGGCGGCGCTGGTCGGCCATTCCATCGCGGGCGTTTTGACGCAGGGTTGGTTCCGCTACGCCGTTGCGGGCAGCTTCATCGCCATGGCGGCCTGGACGTTGATCCCCGACAAGATCGATGAGGACGAGCCGCTTAAGGGCCCCTCCAAGGCAGGCGTGTTCCTCACCACTTTGATCGCCTTTTTCCTGGTGGAGATGGGGGACAAGACGCAGGTCGCAACGGTGGCGCTGGGTGCGCGGTTCGAGAATGTCCTTGTCGTGACGGCGGGCACGACGCTCGGCATGATGATCGCCAATGTCCCTGCGGTGCTGTTCGGCGAAGCGCTGGCGAAGAAGGTACCGATGCGCGCGCTTCAGATCGGCGCGGCCTTGCTGTTCCTGGGCCTCGGCCTTTGGATGATTGCTGATCTTCAGGGCTGGATGGGTTAAAAATGAACCTCGGCAGCTGCCCGCCTGTTGTCAGCGGGCGGCGGCTGTTGCAAGGGAGCCGTGGCACTCATTCCCCTAAGCAGGACAGGCATGGAACGCGCGATGAAGGACAGTCTGGTTACGGTGTTCGGCGGTGGCGGCTTCCTCGGCCGTCAGGTGGTCCAGGCGCTGATGGAGCGCGGTGCGCGCGTGCGCGTGGCCCAGCGGGACCTGGCGGGGGCGATGCGCGTGCAGCCATTGGGCGGCCTTGGCCAGAAGCAGCTCGTCGCGGCCGACATCCGCAAGCCGCAAAGCGTTGCGCGCGCAGTCGCGGGCAGCGACATCGTCATCAACCTGGTGGGCGTGCTGAGCGGCGATCTCGAAGGATCGCACCATGACGGCGCGGCCAATGTCGCGAAGGCGGCGGCGGACGCGGGCGTGCAGGCCCTGGTCCATGTATCAGCCATTGGCGCCGATCCGCAGAGCCCCTCCGCCTATGGTCGGTCGAAGGCTGCGGGAGAAGCTGCCGTAAAAGCCGCTTTTCCGCATGCGACGATCATCCGCCCCTCGATCATTTTCGGCCCGGAGGATCAGTTCCTCAATCGTTTCGCCGACTTGATCAGCCGCCTTCCGGTTGTGCCGGTGATCGGCGCGGAAACGAAGTTCCAGCCGGTCTATGTCGCCGATGTTGCGGAGGCGATCGCCAACGCTGCAGCGGATCCGGGCCGTTACGGCGGCAAGACCTTCGAACTGGGTGGGCCGCGGCAGATCAGCATGATCGACCTCAACCGCTGGATCGCCAAGGCGATCGGTCGCGATCGCACCCTGTTCGCCGTGCCTCCTTCGATCGCATCGACGATTGCAAGCCTTGGATGGTTGCCGGGCGCGCCGATCACGCGCGATCAATATGCGATGTTGCAGAGCGACAATGTCGTTGCGCCGGGCGCACCTGGCTTGGTCGAACTGGGCGTTTCCCCGACGCCGATGGAAGCGGTCGCCGAAAATTGGCTGGTACGCTATCGCCGCCACGGACGCTTTGCAGGACGCGCGAAAGCCTGAGGCAGGCGGCGTACCGGTCGGCGGAACGATGGGATGGCGCGGTCGATGAGCCTGCGCGGCCATTGCGTGTGGCCTTTGCTTCTGCACAATAGGCGCGCCTATCTTGCGTCCGCTCCTTCCGGGGCGGATTTCCCCTTTCAGTTCAAGGATCAGACCCGCCCATGGACCTGCACTATCTGACGGTCATCCTGCTTGGCATCGTCGAAGGGCTCACCGAGTTTCTGCCGGTGTCGTCGACCGGGCACCTGATCCTGGCGAGCGAGTTGCTAGGTTATGATGCCTCGGTCTGGGCCATGTTCAATGTCGTCATCCAGTTGGGCGCGATCCTGGCGGTGGTGGTGCTTTACTGGCGCACCTTCTGGGCGGTCGGCATCGGTCTGCTACGACGCGAGCCGACCAGCTGGCGCTTCCTGCGCAATCTGGTGATCGCCTTCATTCCCTCTGCGATCATTGGCCTCGCTCTGCACGACTATATCGAGATGCTGCTGGGCGCGCCGCAGGTGGTGGCCTGGGCGCTGATCATTGGCGGCGTGGCGATCCTGCTGATCGAACGGATGATCCAGGCCGGGCGCTTTCATGGCATCGCCGACATTCCGCTCGTCCGGGTGCTAGGGATCGGTCTGATCCAATGTATTTCGATGGTCCCGGGCGTCAGCCGGTCAGGCGCGACGATCATGGGCGCGCTGGCGCTGGGCGTGGAGCGGCGTACTGCGGCGGAGTTCAGTTTCTTCCTCGCCATTCCGACGATGCTGGGCGCCACGACCCTGGAGTTGCTGAAAAAGGGAGATCAGATCACGTCGGCGGCGGTGGGCTGGGACAGCATCGCGCTGGGGTTCATCGTCTCATTCATCGTCGCACTGCTGGTGATCCGTTGGTTCGTAGGGCTGGTATCCCGCCACGGATTCGCGCCCTTTGCCTGGTATCGTATCATCGCTGGAGTCGGCGCACTGATCTGGCTGGCGGCCAGGTAGGGCCAAATCGGAACTAAATATCAGGCGATTTTCCCGGCCGTCGCCGAACCGACCGAAAAATCCTACCGATTTAGGTCATCAAAGCTGCCTTACTTTCCAGAATCCACGTGACTCCGCCCGCTTTTCTGCTATGTGCGCCTTGAATTCATTTTAGGGACTCATCATGGCTGACAATCCGATGCTGAAATTCGTGGGAACGGGCCAGGCCTATCCCGAGAAGCGTTCGGCTGATGATCGCGCCGACGACTTCATGGAAATCAGCCGCAGCTTCCTGCTGGACAAGGCGGAAGAGCAGGCTTCCCGCTGTTCGCAATGTGGCGTGCCTTATTGTGCGACCCACTGCCCGTTGCACAACCACATTCCCGACTGGTTGCGCCTGACGGCTGAGGGGCGGCTGCGTGAAGCTTATGAGCTTTCCAACCTGACCAGCACCATGCCGGAAATCTGTGGCCGCATCTGTCCGCAGGACCGCCTGTGCGAGGGCAATTGCGTCATCGAATTTTCAGGTCATGGCGCGGTCACGATCGGGTCGGTCGAAAAGTTCATCACCGACACCGCCTGGAAGGAAGGCTGGGTCGAGCCGCTGGTCCCCGGGAAGCCGCTGGGTCAGTCGGTGGGCGTCATCGGCTCGGGCCCAGCTGGCCTGACCACCGCCGAATATCTGCGCGTCGCGGGCTATGAAGTGCATGTCTATGACCGGCATGACCGCGCGGGCGGGCTGCTGACTTACGGCATCCCCGGCTTCAAGCTGGAAAAGGACGTCGTCATGCGCCGTGTCCAGCGGCTGAAGGATGGCGGCATCATCTTCCATGAAGGCTTCGAAGTCGGCCGCGATGCCACGATGGAGGAACTGCGCAGCCGCCATGACGCCATCCTGATCGCAACCGGCGTCTACAAGCCGCGCGACATCAAGGCGCCGGGCGTCGGGGCCAAGGGCGTGATCAAGGCGCTCGACTTCCTTACCGCTTCCAACAAGGCTGGATTTGGCGACGCGGTGCCAGAGCATGAGGACGGCACGCTGCATGCCAATGGCAAGAAGGTGGTCGTCATCGGCGGCGGCGACACGGCGATGGACTGCGTCCGCACCGCCATCCGCCAGGGCGCGACTTCGGTGAAGTGCCTCTATCGCCGTGACCGGGACAATATGCCCGGTTCGCAGCGCGAGGTGCAGAATGCGGAGGAAGAAGGCGTCGAGTTCGTCTGGCTGTCCGCGCCGATCGCGTTCGAGGGCACCGAACATGTCACCGGCGTCAAGGTGACGAAGATGCGCCTCGGCCAGCCCGACGCATCGGGCCGCCGCGCGCCGGAGGCCGATCCGGGCACGGAATATACGCTGGAAGCCGACATGGTCATCAAGGCGCTGGGCTATGATCCGGAAGAACTGCCCAAGCTGTTCGGCGCGGAGGATCTGTCGGTCACCCGCTGGGGCACGCTGCGCGTCGATCACAAGACGATGATGACGTCGATGGACGGCGTGTTTGCCGCTGGCGACATCGTGCGCGGCGCTTCGCTGGTCGTTTGGGCGATCCGGGACGGCCGCGACGTGACCGAGCATATGCACCGCTATCTCCGCGCAAAGGCAAAGGCTGCTGCTGGAGAAAGGCAAGCGGCGTGAGGCGGGCTTTCCGCTCTTCCCTGATCGCGCTGGCGCTGCTGGCCGCTCCGACCGCGCACGCGCAGGGCACGCCCGACGCCGCCCGGGTGGCGGCAGCGCGTCCAGTCGTGGACAAGATCTTCCCCGTCGGCACATATCGCCGAATGATGAATGGCACCCTGTCCAAGATGATGGACAGCATGATGGATGGCGTCATGAAGATGCCGATCGTGCAGTTCGCGCGCATTGGCGGTGTGCCGGAAGAAAAGCTGGCGGGGCTTGACGAAGCCTCGATGGACCAGATCAGCGCGATCATCGACCCCAATTTCCGGCAGCGTACGAAGCTGGGCATGGATGCGATGTTGGGATCGATGGTCGACATGATGGACGGCTTCGAGCCCAAGGTGCGTGACGCGCTGACCCGCGCCTATGCCCGCAAGTTCGACGGCAAGCAGCTTGGCGAATTGGCGGCGTTCTTCAAGACGCCGACCGGTGATCTTTATGCGCGGGAGTCCATGATGATGTTCATGGACCCGGAGATCATGGGCGAGATGCAGGCCTTGATGCCTGAAACGATGAAGAAGATGCCTGAGATGGCGGCCAAGGCGGAGGCTGCGACCAAAAGCTTGCCGCCACCGCGCAAGATCGCCGAGCTGTCGCAAGAGGAACGCGGTAAATTGGCGAAGCTGTTGGGTGTCAAGGCGAGCGACCTGAAGGATGGCGCCGCCACGACTGACGAAGGAACGAAGTGATGAGCGAGCAGACCCCCTATATGGCGAGCCCCGAAGAGCGCGCGCGCCTTGCCGCCGAGGGCATGTATCACCCGGAGATGGAAGGCGACGCCTGCGGCGTTGGCCTGGTCGCCGCGACGGATGGCCGTCCGAGCCGCCGCGTGGTCGCTTCGGCGATCGATGCGCTGAAGGCTGTGTGGCACCGTGGCGCAGTCGATGCGGACGGCAAGACCGGCGACGGCGCGGGTATCCATGTCGACCTGCCGGTGCGCTTCTTTGACGACGCCATTGCGGATTCGGGCCATAAGCCACTGCCGAACCGTCTCGCCGTTGGCATGATCTTCCTGCCGCGCACTGACCTCTCTGCGCAGGAAACCTGCCGCACGATCGTTGAGTCCGAGATCATCGACGCGGGCTACACCATCTATGGCTGGCGCCAGGTGCCGGTCGATGTGTCCGTCATCGGTGAGAAGGCGCAGCGCACCCGTCCGGAAATCGAGCAGATCATGATCGCCGGGCCCATGCCCGAAGAGCGTGACATCGCCGAGTTCGAAAAGGACCTCTACCTCATCCGCCGCCGGATCGAGAAGAAGGTGATCGCCGCGCAGATCCAGGATTTCTACGTCTGCTCGCTGTCGTGCCGGTCGATCATCTACAAGGGCCTGTTCCTCGCCGAATCGCTGTCGGTCTTCTATCCCGACCTGCAGGACGAGCGGTTCGAAAGCCGCGTCGCGATCTTTCACCAGCGCTATTCGACCAACACCTTCCCGCAATGGTGGTTGGCCCAGCCTTTCCGCACGCTGGCCCATAATGGCGAGATCAACACGATCCGCGGCAACCAGAACTGGATGAAGAGCCACGAGATCAAGATGGCTTCGCTGGCCTTCGGGGATCATTCCGAAGATATCAAGCCCGTGATCCCGGCCGGTGCGTCGGACACCGCTGCGCTCGACGCCGTGTTCGAGGCGATCTGCCGTTCGGGCCGCGACGCGCCGACGGCTAAGCTGATGCTGGTGCCCGAAGCATGGCAGGCTGCGGCGGGCGAAACGCCGCGGGCCCATGTGGACATGTATGAATATCTCGCGTCCGTGATGGAGCCGTGGGACGGTCCTGCTGCGCTCGCGATGACCGATGGCCGCTGGGTCGTGGCAGGCGTCGATCGCAACGCGCTGCGACCGTTGCGCTATACGCTGACGGGCGACAATCTGCTGATCGTCGGTTCGGAAACCGGCATGGTCGTCGTTCCCGAAACCACCATCGTCAAGAAGGGGCGCATGGGTCCCGGCCAGATGATCGCCGTCGATCTGCAGGAAGGCGAGATCTACGACGACCGCGCGATCAAGGATCAGATCGCGAGCGAGCGGCCCTATGCGGAGCTGATCAAGGACTTCATGACCGTCGGCGATCTGCCCGACGCTGGCAGCGCGCTGCCCGCATGGGACAAGGCGGAGCTGACACGCCGCCAGGTCGCGGCGAACATGACGCTGGAGGATATGGAACTAATCCTCGCCCCGATGGTCGAGGATGCCAAGGAAGCCGTGGGCTCGATGGGCGACGACACGCCGCTGGCGGTCATTTCCGACAAGCCGCGCACCGTCAGCCACTTCTTCCGCCAGAATTTCAGCCAGGTCACGAACCCGCCGATCGACAGCTTGCGTGAACGGCATGTGATGAGCCTGAAGACGCGCTTTTCCAACCTGCACAACATCCTGGAACAGGATGCGCAGAACAGCCATGTGCTGGTGTTGGATTCGCCGGTTCTGACCTCGTCCGAATGGGCGCGGCTGAAGGCGCATTTCGGCCCTGCGGTGGCGGAAATCGACTGCACCTTCCCGGCCGAGGGCGGGCAGGAGCAGCTGCGCGCGGCGATCGCTCGCATCCGTGAGGAAGCGGAGCAGGCCGTGCGCGAAGGCCGCACGGAAATCTTCCTGACCGACGAGCATATCAACGCCGAACGGGTCGCCATCGCTGGCGTGCTGGCGGCGGCGGCGGTGCACACGCATCTCGTTCGCAAGGGGCTGCGCAGCTATGCGTCGATCAACGTGCGCTGCGCTGAAGCGCTCGACACCCATTATTTTGCGGTGCTGATCGGCGTCGGCGCGACGACGGTGAACGCTTACCTCGCCGAAGCGAGCATCGCCGACCGCCATGCGCGAGGCCTGTTCGGCGACCTCGCGCTTGACCAGTGTTTCGAACGGTTCCGCACGGCCATCAACGAAGGTCTGCTGAAGATCATGTCCAAGATGGGCATCGCCGTCATCAGCAGCTATCGCGGCGGCTATAATTTCGAGGCGGTGGGTCTGTCCCGTGCGCTCGTCAACGATCTTTTCCCCGGCATGCCCGCGAAGATCTCGGGCGAGGGCTATGCGTCGCTCCACTATAGCGCGAAGCTGCGTCATGAGGCGGCCTATGACAGCGCAGCCGTGCGCCTGCCCGTCGGCGGCTTCTATCGCCAGCGCAATGGCGGTGAGAGCCATGCCTATTCCGCGCAGCTCATGCACCTGCTCCAGACGGCTGTGTCGACCGACAGCTATTCGACCTATCTGCAGTTCGCGCGCGGCGTGCGCGATCTGCCGCCGGTCTATCTGCGCGACCTGCTGGAGTTCAACTTCGCCCGCGAAGCCGTACCGATCGACGAGGTCGAGGCGACGACGGAAATCCGCAAGCGTTTCGTGACGCCGGGCATGTCGCTGGGGGCGCTCTCGCCCGAAGCGCATGAGACGCTGGCGATCGCGATGAACCGCATCGGCGCAAAGGCCGTGTCGGGCGAAGGCGGCGAGGATGCGAACCGCTTCAAGCCCTATGAGAATGGCGACAATGCCAACAGCGTGATCAAGCAGATCGCGTCGGGCCGCTTTGGCGTCCATGCCGAATATCTGGGCAGCGCCGAGGAAATCGAGATCAAGGTCGCACAGGGCGCCAAGCCCGGCGAAGGCGGTCAGTTGCCCGGTTTCAAGGTGACGGAGTTCATCGCGAAGCTGCGCCATTCGACGCCCGGCGTGACGCTGATCTCGCCGCCGCCGCACCATGACATCTACTCGATCGAGGATCTCGCGCAGCTCATCTACGACTGCAAGATGATCAACCCGCGCGCGCGGGTCTGCGTCAAGCTGGTGAGCCAGGCCGGTATCGGCACGGTCGCGGCGGGCGTGGCGAAGGCGCATGCCGACGTCATCCTGGTCGCGGGCCATGTCGGCGGCACCGGCGCATCCCCCCAGACGTCGATCAAATATGCCGGCACGCCGTGGGAAATGGGCCTGTCCGAAGCCAACCAGGTGCTGACGCTCAATGGCCTGCGCCATCGTGTGAAGCTGCGCACGGATGGTGGCCTCAAGACCGGGCGCGACATCGTGATCGCGGCGATCCTGGGCGCCGAAGAGTTCGGAATCGGCACGCTGTCGCTGGTCGCCATGGGCTGCATCATGGTGCGTCAGTGCCACAGCAACACCTGCCCGGTCGGCGTCTGCGTGCAGGATGAAAAGCTGCGCCAGAAGTTCACCGGCACGCCCGAGAAGGTCATCAATCTCATGACCTTCATCGCCGAAGAAGTGCGCGAGATCCTGGCGCGCCTGGGCTATCGCAGCCTGGACGAGGTGATCGGCCGCACCGAATTGCTGAAGCAGGTCAATCGCGGTGCCGAGCATCTCGACGACCTCGATCTCAACCCCATTCTCGCCAAGGTGGATGCGCCCGACGATCAGCGGCGCTTCTCCTTGACCGAATGGCGCAACGAGGTGCCCGACAGCCTGGACGCGCAGATGATGCGCGATGCCAAGGCCGTGTTCGAGCGTGGCGAGAAGATGCAGCTGACCTACACGGTCCGCAACACGCACCGCGCTGTCGGTACGCGGCTTTCCGCTGCCGTCACCGAGCGGTTCGGCATGTCCACGTTGGCCGACGGGCATCTGACCGTGCGTCTGCGGGGGAGTGCGGGCCAATCGCTGGGCGCGTTCCTGTGCAAGGGCATTACGCTGGAAGTCTTTGGCGACGCTAACGACTATGTGGGCAAGGGCCTGTCAGGCGGCACGATCGTCGTGCGCACGACCGTGTCCTCTCCGCTGTCGAGCAAGGACAACACGATCATCGGCAACACCGTGCTGTACGGCGCGACCGCGGGCAAGCTGTTCGCGGCGGGCCAGGCCGGTGAACGCTTCGCCGTCCGCAACTCGGGCGCACAGGTGGTCGTGGAAGGCTGCGGCGCCAATGGCTGCGAATATATGACCGGCGGCACGGCTGTCATTCTGGGCAAGACCGGCGCGAACTTCGGCGCGGGCATGACCGGTGGGATGGCCTTCATCCTGGACGAGGACGGCAGCTTCGAACAGCGGGCCAATCCCGAAAGTATCGTGTGGCAGCGGCTGGAAAGCGCCCATTGGGAGGCTCAGCTCAAGGCGCTGATCGCCGAGCATGCGGTAACGACCGACAGCAAGTGGTCGAACACCATCCTGGATGATTGGGACCGCTGGCGGCGCTATTTCTGGCAGGTTTGCCCCAAGGAGATGGTGCACCGGCTGACCCATCCGCTGAGCGATACGCCTGCCGAGGTCGTCGCGGCGGAATAAGGAACATCAAGGGGGCGAGGCGAAAGTCTCGCTCCCATCTTTTGTTTTCAATAGGAAACGGCAGTCACAGGCGGAGCAGGGGCAGCCATGTCGCCTTGCGCGATCTGGACAGGCTGGGACGCGTCGTTCTCACCCGCGGCAAATCGCTCGATATTTGCGGGCAGCTGACGGATTGGCGCGGGCTGGACATACTCCGGCTGCAACGCCTGATCCTCCTCCGTCTGATAATCCTGCGCCATATAATCGCGCACGACAGGATCGTCATAACCGGTCCATCCGCCACCCATCATTGCGGCCATCTGCCGGTCGGCCAAAGTCGGGCCGCAGCCCCGGCATGTTATTTCAGCGGGTCCGCTCAAGCTTGTCGTGTCCGGCTGCACGGCACTCTCTTGCGGAGCGGAATAGGATGATTCCACGTCGTCGAAGGCCACGCGCGGAGGGGTTGTTGCGTAGAGGCCGAGCCCCAGCCCGCTTGCCAACGCCACCCCTGCACTTGCCATGCTGAACAACCAGAAACGGGCAGACATGCGACCTTCTCCTTTTACGCTCGCGCCCTATTCGTCATGAACTTCGGCAAAAGAAACGCGCATGAAGATCGGTTGTTGCATGGGGGCAAAGCCTTTGCTAAGGGCCGGCTCCTGCCAGGTGCCGGCCCCGCCGGTTCCCCTTGAAATGTGCGGTCGTGGCGGAACTGGTAGACGCGCAACGTTGAGGTCGTTGTGGCCGAAAGGCCGTGGAAGTTCGAGTCTTCTCGACCGCACCATTTCTTCTCTCAGGAGAAGCGGAAAGAGGCGGCATCGCATCTCGCGAAGCCGCTGGGGCATTGATGACCCAAAGCCGTGGTTCAGGCCAGGACTGCGCCCCCTTTAGATTTTCCCCAGTTCGTTACGGATGAAAAGCCGCTCCAGACTGCCGCGCCGCGGCAGGCCCGCCTCGTCTGTTGCGCCGTCTCTACCCGTCCGCCGAGAAGCGCGCCGCGCCGCGAGATAGCAGGGGTCGAGCAGCGACAGCAGCGTCAGCAGCGGCGCTGTACCGGGCCATCGAAGCTGGATAAGTCGCCGCCCATATTGCAGTCGTGCGCGTACGCCCCGCGTAACGGCGCGGGGCGCCTCCATGCCCAGCAGTTTGCGCGCGGTGAGCAACTGCGTCCGCATGGCGTTGCGGGCATAGGCCGAACTGAACAGCCGATCCAATTCCCGCCAGCCCCGTTCACCAAATTGCGCAGTATAGGATTGCATGTCGAGAAGATGGCGCAAGTCGATCCGCCCACGCAGATAATCCCGGCCTTTAAGCTGGTCGTGTAGCAGAAGGATCGCAGTGCAAGCGACGGGAGAGGGGAGCAGCACAGTGCTGCCGGGGAGCTTCACTTCTCTCGCCGCGCTTGCAAGGTCGGCATGGCGATAGAAGAGCGTGCTGGGGCTGCCATATTCGCTGTGAAGGTCGATCGTGGCGGCGTCCTGCGGGCGGGAGAGGACGGCGGGCACTCCGGGAGGGAGGTCTGGCGTCTCCAGCCGGTAACCGATGCTGCGCAGTTGCTCGATGGCGGCGCCGAAGCGGTCGGCCTCCACCATCAGATCGACGTCCGCCAGCATCCGCGCCGATCGCTGCTGCGGCGGGCTTTGGGCGAGCCAGGCTGTACCCTTCAGCAATATGGGGCGAACCCCGTGCATGTTCATCACCGCGGCCGCTTCGTCGAGTTGGACAAGCAGGCGACAGTTGCGCTCCGCATTGCGCCTTTCCATTTCGTCCAGGAACAGGCGGACGTCGGCGGGAAGATCGGCGAGGCGGCCCGCGTCGCTCAGCCGTACCGCAACGGTGGGGCTGCACAGCGTCTTGTTTGCAAGGGTGATGATGGCGGTCCAATCGGCCCGAGCGGGCAACTCTCCGCGCAGACAAGCGAGCAGCCCGCGAAGAGGATCAAGCCGGCCCACAAAATGTGCCAAGTAGCGCCGCCGCCTCATCGAGATCGTCATAATGAAGTTCACAAGTCCGGGCAACGCTCACCGTCCGGATCAGCGTATCAAGGGCGAGCGGATCGGCTTCGCCGCTGGCCGAAGCGGCTTCGGACAAAAGATGCTTTATGAGCGCGGCGGGGTGCTGCAGCGTCAATTGTGCGCGCGCGCCCTTCACCCGGCGCAGCTTGACGATCCAGCCGACCGGTAGCGGGCTTTGGTCCGCCATGGCGGGCGCAGCAAGGTAGCGGACGCGCCGCCCATCGGGCCGCCAGTGGATCAAGGGATGAAGCTGTCCCGGATAGCGCGCGGCCATCATCGGCCAGGCGCCCGATTTGATCGTTGGCAGGAAGGGCAGGCCCTGGACCCGTCCATCGGGGTTCAACATCGCGATGTCGTCCCCATGATAAGCGAAGTCGCATTTGAGCAGCCAGGAGATGAGCGTGGTCTTTCCCGCGCCCGGATGGCCGGTCAGCAGCAGCGCCTGCCCGTTGCGGCTCACGCAGCCGGCGTGAAGCGCCAAGCTCCATCGAGGATCGCTGATGATGTCCTGGATAAGTTGCGCCTTCACGATCGTCGCGGCCTGGTTGAGCTGCAGAACCGAGGCATGACGGTCATCGCGGCTGAACAGGCACAAATCCTGCGCGGACCAGAGATGATAGGCCGCATCGACCGGACCGTCCGATGCCCTCGCCTGAAGATGGGCGAAGAGCGGCGCGACATGCCGGACCAGTGCCTCGTCGTGATAGCGCAGCACCATGCGCCGCCCGCCTAGTGCTATCGTCTGGAGCAGGATAGGGGAAGAATCGGGCGGCCGGTTGGTGGCATGGACCAGCCCGGATTGAGACCAATCCGCGAGCACCGCCTTGAGCATCGCCGAGGCGGGCGTGAACCCGCGCTCGACAACCTCCTGCGAAAGTTGCGGCAGGCTGACGCCGTCTTCCAGGCGACACCCGATGTAGCCAGCGATCTGATTCAACTCGAACAGGGCGCGCCGGGGCCGCGAAACGATTATCGGCTGGTCGTCGATGAAAGCCATCGAGGTCCCGGGTGTAAGGCGCAGCATCAGTTCAGCCCCGTCACGGGCGCTACGCCCATCTGTCATTTCGCCACTAACGTCCGGACATCACGGCTTATGCGCGCCACCCTTGTTCCCGGGATTGCCGGGCCCGGTGCCAGGGCCGTCATTGATCGGCGGGTTGCCGGGGGGCTGCGGGTCGGGGCCGTTTCCGACACCGTTATTGCCCTTTGGTCCGCCGCCGCCGCCGCCAGCTGACGCCGCGATCGCCGTGGAAGAAAGAGAGGTCGACAACATGATTGTCATCGCCGGCGGGACAGTCGCCGCGAAACGGCCGCAGTTCATGAGAAAACGGCGACGGTCTTCAACCGCGGACAGGATGGTGGGTTCCTCAGCCAAGGGTAGCCTCCTATTTACAGGGTTGGGTTGAAACTACCACCTGCCCCCAAGTGAGCGCAGTGCTATGGCGGGGTATATCAGAAGGTATAGGGCGTCCGACGGCTGTCAGCGCTCCCGCCCGGCTTCCGCCGCGGTCGCTTGCAGGGGGCTGATCAGATAGCTTGCGATGCTCCGCCTTCCCGTGCGGATATCGGCAGTTACCTCCATGCCGGGGATCAGCGAGATCGCGTCGCCGTCGCGCGTCCGCCATGTCCGATCGAGAGCGATCCGCGCCATATAGACGAGGCCCAGCTTCTCATCCGGAATAGCATCGGTGCTGATGCTTTCGACTCTGCCCGACACTACGCCAAAGCGCGTGAAGGGGAAGGCGGCGACCTTCACCGCCACGTCTTGCCCCGCCCGGACGAAGCCCACATCCTTGTTGAGCATCTTGACCTCGGCAACCAGCTGCCCCTTGTCGGGAACGATCACCATCAACGGCTTGCCCACATCCACTGTACCCCCCACAGTATGCAGGGAAAGCTGCGCCACCGTCCCGTCGACGGGACTCACCAGCCGTTGGAGGGCCGACCTGCGGCTCGCCTTGACCAGTTCTTCCCGGCGCAAGCGTACCTCCGCGTCGGCCTGGGCCAGGTTTTGCAGCAGCTTCGCCCGCGCCGCCCCGTCCGACTGGCGGCTGTTCCCGTTCACCGACGCCATCTGGGCGCGGGCCTTCCGCGCCGTCTGCTGCGCAATCTCTCTGTCTTTGATGAGCGCGAGGCGCTGCCGGTTCATCTCGATCAGGCGCAGCTTGGAAACATAGCCTTTGGCGAGCAGCTTCTGGTTGGCTTCGATCTGCTGCTCCACAAGGGGCAGCGTTTCGCTGATCTTTGCCGCCTGCAGCATCGCCTCGGAATAGGCCGAACTTGCGGCCTGCTGCTCGGCGTCGTGCATCGATGAACTGCCCTGGATATTTTCCAGCTCCGCCCGTGCGAGCGCCGTCTGAACATCTATGATCGATTGAGGCGTGCCCGGCGGAGGCAGAAAGACCAGGCCCTTTCCGTCGAGCGACGACAGGACTGCCCTGCTGCGCGCCGCCTCCAGTTCGGCGGTCTCAAGCGCCTTTCGCGCCTGCGCTGCATCAGCGGAGGATAAGGTGGGGTCCAACTCCACCAGAACTTGCCCCTTCCTGACGGGCTGGCTCTCGCGCACTAATATCGCCCGGACGACGCCGCCATCTGCGGCCTGTATGACCTTCACCGCGTCGGTCGGCGCAAGGCGGCCCGGCGCCGATACGACGATGTCCAACTGCCCAAGGATCAGCCATAGGATGGCGATCGCCACCCCTGCTGCGAGGATCATCGCGGTATAGCGGGCGGTCGGAGACACCGGGCGCTCGATGATCTCCAGGGCGGCGGGCAGGAAATCGACGTCATCGACCCGCGTCATCGACCGGCCCCGCGCCTTCTCCTCCTCTATCAACCGGCGCGCAGTCGCCCAGTGGTTCGCAAGGCTCGTCATCCTTCCGTCAGCCCATTTTGCAGCCGGAACAGCGTCGCGTAGCGGCCATTGAGCGCCATCAGCTCGTCATGCGTTCCCCGCTCGACTATCCGTCCTTTTTCCATTGCGATGATCGTCTGGCAGCTTCTGACAGCAGACAGGCGGTGGGCGATGATCATGACAGTCCGGCTTCTGGCGATCGCCTGGAGATTATTCTGGATGATCGCCTCGCTCTCGGCATCAAGGGCTGAGGTGGCTTCGTCGAAGACCAGGATACGAGGTTTTGTGACGAGCGCGCGGGCGATCGCGATCCGCTGCCGCTGCCCACCCGACAGGTTGACGCCGCGCTCCTCGATCATCGTGTCATAGCCGTGCGGCAGCGCCATGATGAAATCATGTGCGCCGGCCAACTTCGCAGCCGCGATTACCTGCGGCAGGGGCGTAGCGGGATTGGCCAGCGCGATATTTTCACGCAGGCTGCGGTTGAACAGCAGATTTTCCTGAAGGACCACGCCGATCTGCCGCCGCAGCCAGGCGGGGTCCACTTGCGCTAGGTCGATATCGTCAATGAGGATGCGGCCGCCCGCGGGCAAGTACATGCGCTGCAGCAACTTGGCGAGGGTGGACTTGCCCGACCCCGATGAGCCGACAATGCCGACCGATCCACCCGCAGGAATGGCGAGATTGATGTCCCGCAGGATCCATGAACCCTCATCGGAATAACGGAAGCGGATGCCTTCGAAACGAACTCCGCCCCTCATGGAGGGCAGCGCCAGGCGGGACGTAGAGCTTGGCTCCGGCTGCGCGTTCAGCACCTCGCCGAGCCGATCGACCGAGAGACGTACCTGCTGAAAGTCCTGCCACAGCTGAGCCATGCGGGCCACGGGACCGGACACGCGCTGCGCGAACATGTTGAACGCCACCAATCCGCCCACCGACAGGGTTCCGGCAATGACTTCCTTCGCGCCGAAATAGAGAATGGCGGCGAGGCTGAGCTTCGAAACCAGCTGCACCATCTGGCTGCTGCTATTGCCCAGATTGATCGCCCGTTGGCTGGCGGCGCTGTATGAGGCCAGCTGCATTTCCCAGCGATGCTGCCATTGCGGCTCCACGGCGGCCGCCTTGATGGTCTGCATGCCCGACACGCTTTCGATCAGCAGGGCATTGGTGGCCGCACTCCGCTCGAACTTTTCATTCAATCGCTGGCGCAGCGGTCCGGTCACCATGAAGGATATGGCGACATATGCGGGCAGCGTCAGCATGGCGATGCAGGCGAGCAGCGGGGAATAGAGCCACATCGCGATCAGGAAGACGATGGTGAAGGGCGGATCGACCAGGACGGACAGGGATGCGTTGGTCAGGAATTCCCGGATGGATTCCAGCTGCCTCGCCCGCGTCACCGTGTCGCCGACGCGCCGTCCCTCGAAATAGGCGAGCGGCAACCGCATCAGGTGGCGGAACAGGCGGGAGCCAAGTTCGACGTCGATCTTCTGGCTCGTCTCGGAATAGATGCGCGTCCGCAGCCAGCCGAAGGCGACTTCCCAGCAGGAGACGATCACAAAGCCGAGCATGAGGACCTGCAGGGTCGCCATGCTGTTATAGACCAGCACCTTGTCGATCACATTCTGGAAGAAGAGCGGTGCCGCCAGGCCCAGCAGATTGAGGCACAAGGTGATGAGCAGCACTTCACCGATGAGGCGGCGATAGCGCACGATCTGGGGAATGAACCAGCGAAGGTCAAAGCGCGGCTTCGCTCCGGCGATACCGGCGCGGCTGGCGATCAGCACCAGTTCACCCGACCAGATATCGCCGAGCGCCTCATGCGTCAGCTTTTGCACGCCTTCGCCCGGACGATGGATCATGACGCCGTCATCCGCGACGCGGCCCATGATGAACCACTCGCCTGCTCCGCGCGCCAGGGCAGGCAGCGCCGTTCGCTTCAGGCGATCACTGGTGGGCGTTATGGCGCGCGCGCGCACGCCTTCATGGCGCTTGGCCAGGCGAAGCATGTCGCGGGTGTCCAGCGGATCGGAATGACCCAGCTCATGCCGCAACAACTGAGCGTCGGCGGATATGCCGTGCATGCCAAGCAAGGCGGCCAGAGCGGCTGGTCCGCTCTCCGCGGGCGCCACGCGGCTGCCTTGTCGATCAGCGGCTTGTGCGTTCATCGTCCGTCGTTCAGCTCCACAGCGCATCGAGGCGCAAGGATGCTGCTCCCGCGCGCGCCGACCGCCGGTTTTGGCTCACCGCATGGGGCATGCAGACCCGAGCCGCACATATATCTTCGAAAATTCCCCACCCCGAGGACCGAGCGGGATGCCGTCAGCATGCCGCCAGCATAACTGACGCAGCCTTGCGTTTCCGATCGGTCAAATAGCGCTCTCATTGCTGCTCCATCCATCGTCAAGTTGATGGAGCGGCTGGAATGACAGAAGACCATAAATTTACGGTGAACTGCGCGAGTGAGAGGCACGTCTTATCTTTGATGATAAGGATAAAGCAGCAAAACTTTCCGGATTTCTACGGGATATCAACTAATTAACAGATATTCAGAGAGCATTTCACGAAATGTATGTCATGTTAGGTAAGGCATGCTGCACATTATCTCCAGCATGCTTCGATGATGAGATAATCAGACGTCGTTATCAGACGAAACGAAAATATCGACAGAAAAGATGGCAAGGATCGTTTATAATAAATGATATTATTTTAGAATCGACTTCGTAACGATCTTCCATCCTTTGTCTCTTCACATGGTTTAACCCTGATTCGATTCCCCCTGTAAATATAGCGTTCATAAATCTATGGTCATTCGTCTCGTGCGGCTCGGGGAGGGCCACGCGAAAATTCGGGAGAAGCGGGAATGGCGCGCATAAGCGGAACGGTCTTGAGCGACCTGCTCAAAGGCACGACCTTGGCCGACAGCATCTATGGCGGCGCAGGGAACGACGAAATCTGGGGT
>Ga0105148_100008_pt1 | contig 32220 bp, 27 predicted proteins | sample RS_199metaG_FD_91502 | JGI IMG/M metagenome (GOLD analysis project Ga0105148, IMG submission 91502) | Switchgrass associated microbial communities from Austin, Texas, USA, to study host-microbe interactions - RS_199 metaG | ecosystem: Host-associated > Plants > Roots > Rhizosphere | place: USA... | reverse complement strand
GTGGAGCATCTGACGACAGTTGCTTCGGTTGATCTGGCCCCGTTCCACATCCGAGTAAACGCTGTCGCGCCCGGTGCCATACTCACAGAGATCAGCGGCCAGAGCGACGAGGAAGCCGCCGCACGACTGTCGAAGGCCCAGCCTTGGCCCGAGCATGGCCTTCCTTCTGATATCGCGGACATGGCCGTGTATCTTGCCAGCGACAAGGCGCGCTTTGTCACCGGCCAAACGATCCGTGTCGATGGCGGCCAATCAGCCGACAGCGGGATCGAACGTCGGCTTGGGCGGGGAGACTCTTGGGGTAGCATCTCCGGCCTTCATCACGGCACGACAGGGTTTAAGTCCGAGCTACGTCGCCTGAAGCCCAAGGAACAAAATCCCGGTTGATAGATAGCCATGGTTCATACCGCTTACTCGAGCTACGGCTCAACTAGAGCCTGCTCGGGGTCGCGTTGTAAACGTTGTGCGCCAGTTTGCATTCACGCCCACTCCGGGGCGCTGTAATTTCGCGAAAAAGAGGGGATTTGCCAGTGAGCCTCGAAGATGCGGGCAAGACTGCCGCTAAACAGCCGGATACGCGTGGCGGCGAGACAGCTTCAATATCATGGGGACTTTCGCGAAGCCGCTGGTATATCGTCACCATCCTTGCGCTGGCGACGTTCCTCTCTTATCTGGACCGCGGCGTCATCGCGGTAGTCGTGCCCAGCCTCAAGGCTGACCTCAATCTCAGCGACCTGCAAATCAGCTTGCTTCAAGGTATTTCATTCTCCCTGTTCTTCGCGCTCGCCGGCATTCCTATGGGAGCGCTCGCGGATCGCGTCAATCGTCGGAACTTGATTGTCGTTGGCTTGCTCGTCTGGAGCCTGATGACCATGCTGTGTGGCTTCGCCAGCAATTTCTTGATGCTCTTCATCGCGCGCATGGGGGTGGGTATCGGCGAGGCAGCACTTATCCCGGCCGCAGCATCCATGATCGCCGACCTCTTCGCGCCCTCTCAGCGCGGTCGTCCCATGAGTGCAATCGTAGCGGCGCAGTCTCTTGGCGCCGCAGGCGCGAGCCTGCTCGGCGGAATGCTGCTGGTTTATCTCGCGTCAACATCCCCGATTTCTCTACCCTTTGTCGGAGAGGCGGCGGACTGGAGAACCACGTTCATTGCCTTCGGACTGCCAGGTCCTATTGTGGCTGTACTGCTAGCATCGATAAGGGAACCTGAACGGACCCAAATTCATGACAGAAGTGAAGGTAATTTCCTTCGCTTTCTAGGGGCGCATCGACTCCTGTTCTTCTGCGTTTACCTCTCCTTTGCCGCTAATTTCGTGATCGCCTACGCAACGGCTTTGTGGTCTCCAACCGTATTGTCGCGAGTGTACGGGCTTACACCTGGGCACGCGGGAATTGCCTTTGGCCTGACGATGATTGTCGCCAACATTACGGGCAGCACTCTGGCCGGCATCGTCGGTGACCGGCTCGCTTCGACCGGGATGCCAGCCGCGCGCTTCTACGTGTCGATCGCTGCCGCACCTGTTGCGATGGTTGGTGGGTTCATCATGCTGCTCGCGCCAAGTGCGGCATATTATCTTGGAGGATTTGCCTTCGCCGGATTTGCGGCGGGCGTGTTAATCGGGAACAGCTACCCCCTCCTCTATGATGTCGTGCCGGGCACTATGCGAGGGCAGGCCGCAGCCGTTTACATGATCGTCGGCAACATCATAGGCTTGGGCGGTGGCCCTCTGGCGGTAGCCGTACTTACCCAGCTGATATTCAAAGACCAGAGTGCGGCAGGCATGTCGGTGGGTCTGGTTGTCCTGGCTTCGGGCATGACATGCCTGACGTTTATGCTGCTGGCAAGCAAAGCCTATGCCTCTTTGAGCCGAGCAGCGGTAGGCGACACCGCCTGACGCGGAGTTGGCGACATTGCTCGTCACGAGCAGATCCCCGTTCTCGTGGGCTTAGGCGAGTTGCTGGATCGCCCCTAAGATCTCAGCTGCGCCAAATCCCTATCGGACTTGATCGTCGAGGCCGTCGGCGCTGCTGATGTCGATGCTGGCAGGGGATAGCTTTCCAAGGGCGACCCATTCGATGTGACAAAAGGCGTCTCTTGGGGTTACCACGACCTCGCAGGCTCCATTTGTCATTGGCTGGATACCGCCCCAACAAGGCGCGCCAATAGTCCCGGCTCAGGAAAGGCCGACTGTTGAGCTATTCGAGACAATGGCAGCTGTCGCGAATGGAGAGGCGCGCTCAGCGCTCACCTGCGGCGGGGCAGCTCAGCGGAGCGTCGACAAAGCCCGATGCACGGCTAAAGAGCTTCCGTGGCAGCAGTTCTGACTGGTGTAAGCGGTGTCTGACGGCCGCCTTGCGCATCTAGGGTCCGACGGTTTGATTGCCGCTCTTTGAGCGGAGTGGCCGGTGTCGGACGAGATCGAGGATTCAGCAAGCGGTGCAGCGACTACTCATATGAGTGGTCGTATGAGTAGTCGGATTGATGTCGTTAGCCGAGTGTCGGGCCGTCGCCGTTGGACGGTGGAGCAGAAGCTGGCCGCGCTGCGGGATGCATTTGGTCCAGAAGGTTGCGTGCGCACGGCCTGTGAACGCCATGAGGTTCGCAGCGGCTCGATCTACACATTGCGGCGACAGGCGATGTCCGGCGAGCTGACCGGGGTGCGCAAGCCGATCGAGCCTGCATTTGCGGAGGTGCAGATCAGCGAGCAGCAACGGCGTGATCGGGATCGAGCTGCCATCGGGTATCAAAGTGAGTGTGGACGCCACGGTCGATGCCGATGCGCTGTCGCGGGTGATCGGCGTTCTGGCGCGATGATCCCGCTGCCGCCATCGACGCGGATATTCCTGGCCTGCGGCGCGACGGACAGCCATTCCCTTGTCCCGCAGCATGCCTCCATGGAGGAAGGGCGTTGACGATTTGCCAACGCCCTTCGCCCTTGAAGATCAGAACTTCACGGTCGCAGTCGTTCCGTAGGTCCGCGGTTCGCGGCGGAGCACTGCCGCGGTGCCGAGACCGGTCAGCGGCAGTCCGCCAACAATGTCTCTTACGTTGCCGAGGTTCCGGCCCCATAGCGCGATGTCCAATTTCCCATCCAGCAACGTGACACTTGCACGCGCATTAATGAGCCAATGGGCTCGATCCGTCGCTGCAGCGGTGAAGCCCGCGGCATCGGCCGCGGACACGGCCTGACCCGTCGTCGCGTCGCGGATCACCCCTGCGCCGTCGGTGTAAAAACCGGTCGGGTACACGGTGGTCTTCGACTGGTAAGCAAAGTCAGCCCGCAAGCCAATGCGGCCGAAGCTGGCATCGCCCGTCCAAGACGGAGAGATGGATGCTGTCCACTTGGGAACGAGAGCGATCGGCTCGTTGCTGCGATCGAAACCAGTCGGATCAACAAACTTCGCGTACTTGGCATGGGTGTAGGCAGCAGTGCCATCCAGCTTGAAGCCGGCGGGCAGCAGCAGGCTCGCCTCAGCTTCCATACCATAGATCCGCATCTTGGCAGCATTGCTGATGAAGGTCGCAGTGCTCCCGCCTGCGAACACTGTGGTCGAACGCTGGATGTCATTCACTACGGTGTAGTAGCCAGCCAGGTTCAGCCTGAGCTTGTGGTCGAACAGTTCGCTTTTCAGGCCAACTTCGTGCGAATAAGCGAACTCCGGATCGAATGGCAGAAGCGACTGCGGAACAGATCCGGCACCTCGCAAATTCTGGCCACCGGAACGGAAGCCACGCGAAGTCTTCGCATAGACCAGCATGTCATTAGTCAGCTTGTAATCCAAAACGGCGGTGTAAGACAGCCCGTTGAATGTGTCGGACCGTGTCAGGGGGCATACCGCAACGCCGCAAATTTCTATCGGCCCGACGAGTGTCGCGTTGTTGATAGTCAGTCCCTTTTTATCACTGGAATAGCGGAGGCCACCGGTGAATGACAATGCATCTGTGAAATGATAGGTCGCTTGGGCATACACACCTTTGCTGGTGTTGAAGATCCGCCCAGCAAATCGAGACGAGACGGGAAGCCCGCCCGCGCCCGCCGCCGACAAATCGCGCACGGATACGAAACGGCTGCCATCGGTTCCTGTTTCGCGGAAGATGAAGCCACCCAGAACAAAGTCCAGCTTGTCATCCATTGCACGCCCAGTGGCGGTCACCTCGCCCGACCACTGCTTGATGTTGGCATCCGAGTTGGCGGGATTGCCCTCAAGAATGAAGACATCCGACCCGTCATTGTCTGCAGTGGATTGGTCCCGCACGCGGCGATAGCCTCCGATCGCCTTGATCTCGCCGAACGACGTGTCGAAAGTGGCGGTCGCCGAGTAGGTTTGCGACTTGGTGCGCGCAAAGGGCAGGACGCTCAAGGACACCTTATCAAGATCGCGGTTGGTTGCGACATTGCTGTTCAGACGAGCGCTTCCTGCCGCCAAACATGCAGCCGTGGGAGCGCCCGTCGCGTCGAAGCAGCCGGCCGCACCGAGCGACTCCACACCCGCCTCAAGCGCGCCCACGCCGGTTGGACTGAAATAAGTCAGTCGCTCTGGATTGGCATAAATGCTGGAGCGGAAAAGTTCAGCCGACAAAAGCAGGCGGAAGCTGTCGGAGGGCTTGATCAGCAGCTTGGCACGGAATGTAGTGTCGTCCAGTTCCCCAAGCTTCTGGTTCGTGTTGACCTCCCGGACATAGCCGTCCCTGCGGTTCTGCGAGAAAGCGACGCGGAGCGCCAGCTTGTCTTCGATCAGCGGCGCGTTCAGCACCACAGTTCCGGCCATATAATTGAAATTGCCATAGGTGCCGCTGATGGTACCGCTCAGGCCTTCGCTGAAGCTCGGGTCGTTGCTGTTGACAAGCAAAGCACCGCCGGTGGTGTTGCGGCCGAACAGCGTGCCCTGAGGCCCTTTGAGCGTCTGCACATTTGCGATATCAACCAGGCTAGAGTTGAGACCGTAGGCACGTGCCCAGTACAGGCCGTCCACGTAAACGCCGACCGACGGATCAAGTGTCGCGAGGGTGTCGTTCTGGACCTGCCCGCGGATGGACATGACGACCGCAGATGGCGTGGTCTGAGGCGCGGAGAAGGTGAGGCCCGGCGTCAGCAAGGCGACATCGGGCACGACGCGGGCGTTCTGTTGAGCAAGAGCTTCACCGGAAAAGGCGGTAACAGCGACAGGCACGTCCTGAAGGTTTTCAGCGACCTTCCGGGCGGTGACGATAATATCGCCAAGGCTAGTACGGTCGTCATCCGCCGGGGCGGCTCTAGCGGCGGGAGCAGCTTGGCTATCCTGCTCCGCCTGCGCGAATGCCTGGTGGCTGATTAGAGAGATGGCTAGCAATGCCGTTGACGTCGTCAAGTGGCGATACTTCTGAATATTCACTTTCATCCTCCCTATAATATAGGTTTTTACATCGATAATCAGTCCGAATACTGGCTAACAATAATCACGACCGTATCAGATAACCTACGACTTCTTGAAAAGTATCACAGCGTCCCTACTTGTTTTCGCAGGGTACGACTGAGTCTTACTCTGATGCTCCGGACCCTTTCCCCGCGTACACTTATAATGTTTGCACGGAGGCTTTTTCGCCTTCCGATCTCGACGCATGAGTTCGCGGCTCATACTTGGCTGCCGGAAAATTGACGCTATGTCAAACACGAACTGAAGGAAGCATGAGCCGGCCTTCGATTTCTTTAACAAAGCGATCAAGAACAACCGCTATCGACTTTGTTTGGATTTGGTGAGGGTATATAACTCTTCCATTTCCCGAATGATGGCTTCCCAGATCTGCGGAGCGGGACGGATCAGCCGCTTGATCGCGCCTAATGCTGCACTGGGTGAGAGAATGAGCCCCCGCACTTCTTGCGTGACTACTCCCTCCAGATCTTGCGAATTAACCGTCTGGGTGGCGATTCCCCACTCGACGGCCTCTCTCCCACTCAAAACATGATTGCGCGCAAAGATTTCGAAAGCGCGGCGAGCGCCTACCCGCGCCGGAAGCAAGAAGCTGGACCCCGCCTCGGGAGACAAGCCCAGCCTTGCGAAGGGCGCACTCAGTTGCGCGTCATGCGCCACGAAGACAAGGTCGCAATGCAATAGAAATGTCAGTCCGAAGCCGATCGCGCGACCTTGAACCGCCGCAATCAAAGGCTTGTCGAACGACGTCAGGGTTTTCAGGAACCTCCCCACCGGCCGTTCCACAAACGGGGCATCGCACGGCGCGGACCGCAGATCGACTATGTCGGTACCCGCGCAAAAGTCGGGACCGGTGGCAGCTATGATGACCGCCTTGACAGATGGATCCTTCTGGGCGCTGGCCAAAAGTTGAGCGAGGCCAGCATACATTTGCGAGTTGACCGCGTTGCGCTTTTCCGGCCGGTTCAAAACAATTGTCAGGATGCCTTGATCAAGAGCATCTAACAATGCACCGTCAGCGGACTGGCTGAACTCCACCATTGAATGCCCTCCGCAATTGCAAAACTGTAAAGTTCAAATTCTGAAATACTACTAGCCTTGCGCCAGCAGTTTTCTTCTTCCTCTTAGCCTTTGAAAGGTCCCGCATTGAGCTGTTCACGAATGGGGGTGAATTCATGGGCAGCAAGGCCCGGCCGCAGCCAGTGGCCGCCATCGATTACGAAAGTAAGGCCAGTTATGAAGGCTGCGTATGGCGAGCAAAGGTAGGTTGCTGCCCAGCCTAGCTCATGCGTTTCGCCAACGCGCATCGCGGGAAGGCGGCTACCGCCGCGATCGCCGGTCATCTTTGAGGACAGCGCTTTCGGGAAATCATCGTGCGGGAATGGACCGGGCACGAGCGTGTTGACGCGGATATCGACCGGCGCCCATTCAACCGCGAGTGAGCGGCTTAGGTTGGTCACGCCTGCCTTTGCCGAGGCCGAGTGCGCCGCGCCCGGACCGCCTGTCCAAGCGTACGCAGCACCGATGTTGAGAATAGAGCCACCTTTTCCAGCCTTCATCCGGCGTCGGCCAAATTCGCGCGAGCAGTTGAAAGTGCCGTTGAGAACAATGTCGACGACTGTGGCCCAAGCGTTGACGCTCAAATCCTCGGCAGGACAAGCGAAGTTGCCAGCGGCATTGTTAATCAGCACATCCACTGCGCCAAGTTCAGCCTCAATCGTATCGAATGTTTCCGCGATTGCCTGTGCATTACGCACATCGACGCCAAATCCAGCGGCCTTGCCACCTTCCGCTTCGATTGCCGCGACGCCCTTCGCCCGGTGTTCCTCATCCCGGCTGAGAATGGCGACCGATCCGCCTAGCCGTGCGAATTCGAGCGCCATCGCTTTACCCAGACCCGTGCCGCCACCGGTGATGGCTATCACTTTTCCACCAAACGTGCCCATCGGCAGCATCGCATTACCGTAAGAAGGTGCGGGTGACAAAGGCATATAGGAAGCTCTCTCCAACGGTGGCCCACGGGTCCAAGCGACAAATACAGCGACTCTCCGGTCGATGTTCTGCCGGCAAATTCCAGGCTGAACTCTCACAAACACAAATTGACACTGGTGTCAAGTAATGAACAGAATGAGTGTCGGCTATCCTGCCGCTCTCAGCGCCCCTGAAAACGGGGCTTGCGCTTCTCCTTAAAGGCGGCGAGCCCTTCCTTGCTGTCGTGGGAGGCGAGCGCCATAGGCAAGTGCATCAGTTCATAACGCAGCGCATCGTCCAAGCTCATCGGGCCGTTTGCCAGGGCGCCCTTCGTGAGCGCGATGGTGATGGGCGCTGCTTCCGCCAGTCCTTCCGCATGACGCAGCGCAAGCTCAAGAGCGCATCCGCTCTCCGTCACTTCGTCGGCGAGACCGATGCGATGCGCCTCTTCGCCTGACAGCATCGTGGGGGCAAAAATCAGTCGGCGGGTGCGCGCTACGCCGATGCGGTTGGGCAACGAATGGAGCAGACCTACATCTGGCACTATGCCGATCTTTGTAAAAGATGCGCCGAACCGCGCGGTGCGCGCAACGATCGCTAGGTCTGAGCCTGCCACCATAGACAGGCCCGCGCCAAAGGCGTCGCCCTCCACGGCGGTGATGACCGGCTTGGGTGATAGGATTATCGCCCGCGCGAGATGGTGGACGTCCTTCAGATTCTCGCCAGCTTGAATGAACGTTGGATCCTGAGCGGACGTGCCAATGCGCGACAGGTCGGCCCCAGCACAGAAATGCTCGCCTTCGCCCGTAAGGACGATCGCGCGGACGTCCGCATCATGATTGAGCTGTGTGAGCTTGGCCGTCAAGTCGCGCCGCATTTCCGGCGTAAACGCATTACGGCGGGCGCTGTTATCGATAGTCAGGATAGCGATAGCTTCGCGCCGTTCAAGCTTGATCTGCGTCATCCCTCCTGCCCCGTTGTCCACTCTGGCGCAGTACTGGCCTCATTTCGACCAAAGGGACGATCACGCTCCTCCAGCGCAGCCTTGATCCCTTCTGCCTTCACCTTGGCCCCGAACTGAGAATAAGCGGAGGACAAATGCGCCCGCGCGTCATTCTCTCCAGCGAAGCGCTGCAGCGTCCGCGCGCCCATCAACTCCATTCCTGCATTGATCACGCGTTTGTGGGTTGCCAACAGATCGGGCTCGACGTTGGCAATGCGACGGGCGAGATAGTCGACCTCTGCATCAAGCTGCTCAGCCGGCACTGACTTCATGACCAAGCCGATCTTTGCTGCCTCGCTGCCGCGCAGCGTGTCGCCGGTGAACAGCATCCGCTTTGCCCATTGTGGGCCCACATGATAGAGCCACATGTTGCTTGCAGGCGAACCCAGCGCGCGGGTAGCAGGATAACCGATCCGTGCATCGTCAGCGGCAATTACCATGTCGCACATGAATGCGATGTCAGTACCGCCGGCGAGACAGTTGCCGTGCACCTTAGCGATGACCGGCTTGAACATGTCGAAGATCTGCAGGCGCGGCGCGCTGCGCATACGCAATTGCCAAGCATCGTCGTCATAGGAAGCTTGGCCACGATATCGCTCAACGTCAAATCCGTAGGTCTGGCCCTGGGGGAGATAATCACCGCCCGAACTGATGTCATATCCAGCGCAAAAGTCCTTGCCTGCGCCTTCCAGAATGACGCAGCGAACTTCCTTGAGATCGTCCGCTTCGATCAGCGCAGCCTGCATCTCCTCCAGCAACTGCTGGGTCAGGGAGTTGCGCTTGTCCGGACGGTTGAGCGTAATCCTCGCCACGCCATCGTTGACTTCAAATAGGATCGTCTGCGGATCCGTCAGCCATTTGCCCATATTCGAGCTCCTCTTCTGCAACTCCTGTGGTGCCGGGGACAGCTTGCTCAGCCCGGCAACGTACCTGCTTCCACTTGCTCGCGCAGCGCCAGCTTGTTGACCTTGCCGCTCGGCAACCGAGGCAATTCGTTCACAAAAAAGACGCGTCGGGGTGTCTTGTAGCCTGCGATATGCTGGCGGCTGTGCGCTGTTACGTCTTCTGCGGTCAGCGCCGGATCGCGCCGCACGATGACGGCAGCTACCGTCTCACCCCACTTTTCGTCGGGCACGCCAATGACGGCGACGTCGGCGACTTGTGGATGTTCGGCGAGAGCGCTTTCGACCTCGCGAGAATAGATATTTTCGCCGCCCGAGATGATCACGTCCTTCTTGCGATCTAACAAGTGGACATAGCCCTCATGGTCGATCATGCCGATATCGCCCGTGTGCAGCCACCCTCCCCGCAATGCCTCGATCGTCGCTGCGCTGTTGTTCCAGTAGCCGCGCATCATGCTCTGGCCCTGAACGCAAATCTCGCCAGCCTCGCCCGTTCCCAAAGCATTGCCGTCATCATCGACGCAGCGCATCCGGACGCCTGCATAGGGATGGCCAAGCGAGGAAAGCCGTCGTAGGTCGTTTGCATCTCCTTCTGGCCGATGTAGGTCGATGGGAAGAATCGTGCCCAATGCCTCTGTCTGCCCATAAATCTGCGCGAAAACGGGTCCGATGCGCCGAAGCCCCTCGCGCAATAGCGGCAGTGGCATTGGCGCGGCCGAATAAAGGATCATTCGAAGGCTTGAAAGATCATGGTTGTCGAAGGAGGTTTCCTCCAGCAGCATCTGGATCATGGTGGGGGCCATATGCCCCACCGTGATGCGTTGCGCTTCAATCGCCTTCAGGGCGGCGTCGGCGCGAAAGGCCCTTTCGAGATGAATTGCGCCGCCAACCCAATGTTGGGCCAGCTGAATGTTCTTCGCGCCGACATGATAGACCGGCATGACCAGTAGAGTGCGGTCCTCGCAGCCCAACGCCATGTGCAGCGCCGTCATGTGCGCAGAGCCGATCTGGTTGGAATGACCTAACATACAGCCTTTGGGCCGACCCGTGGTGCCGCTGGTATAGATCAGATAGGCGATGTCATCGCCGCTCGCGCGGAATGGCGGACCGCCCGCATCCCCATCGGCCATAACTGACTCAAAGGGTTCGGCCCAGCCCGGGCAGTCGGGACCGATCGCTATGAAGTGATCGATGGTGCCACGCTTTTGGCGCAGTGTCTCAACATAATCTGCATAGGCGGTTTCGAAGATCAGCGCGCGCGGCGAGGCGTCAGAGATAATATAGTCCATCTCAGGCGGCGCTAGACGGTAGTTGACTGTCGCTAGCACCATGCCGGAAATTTCTGCCGCGCCGAACGCTTCGAGATACTCGACGCTATTCTGCGACAGTACGCAAACCCGGTCCTGATGGCGTAGCCCGCGCCGCACCAGTCCCGAAGCTAGTGCGCGGCAGCGGTCAGCAAACTGGCCATGGGTAAGGCTACGGTCCTCCGCCACGATGGCGGGACGATTAGCGTACCAACGGCCATTATTTTCTATGGTCTCACCCAGTGAGCGGTCTTCGATGCCCATTTGGTTAACTCGGCAGGCCCAGGACCGCCTTTGCGATCATATTGCGTTGAACCTCGTTCGCGCCGCCATAGATGGTTGGTACGCGCGCCGCGGCATAGAGCGCCAGCGGATCGACGATCATTTCACCTAGTTTTATGGGTTCGGCGACCCGCGCCCGATCTCCGGCAACGGCCAGGATTTCCTCGGAGATTCTCGCCTGAAGCTCGGTCGCCACGATCTTGAGGAGCGAGACGTCTGGACCGATATCTGCCCCCTCCTCAATCTGTTTAACGAACGTCTCGAACAGTGTCGTAAGATCATAGAGGTCAAGCCGTAGTTCAGCATAGCGATCGACAACGCTCTGGTCTTCAAACGCGCCTAGAGATTCCGCCAGCCGCTCCAGTTGCCGCAGTGCCATCATCGGTATGATGGGGGCGCCCACGATCACCCGCTCATGGCCCAGCACTGATTTGGCAAGGGTCCATCCCTGATCGACCTCACCGACCACATTAGCCTTAGGCACGCGGACTTCGTCGAAGATGACCTGCGCGAACTCTACCTCGCCGGTGAAGCTGTCAATCGGCCGGACGGTCACGCCGGGACTTTTTAGGTCAATGAGCAGCATTGTAATGCCCTGCTGCTTTTTGCCGCTGTTGTTCGTGCGCACCAGCGTGAAGATCCAGTCAGCGCAAGTTGCGAGCGTGGTCCAGATCTTTTCCCCCGTCACAATAAAGTCATCGCCGTGGGCCACTGCCTTGCACTGCAGTGAGGCAAGATCCGACCCGGCGCCGGGCTCCGAATAGCCTTGGCACCAAATTTCCTCGCCGCTTGCGATCCTCGGCAGGTGGCGCTGCTTCTGCGCCTCGGTGCCGAAATGCATAAGCAGCGGGCCGACATGGTTGATCGCCTGATCAGGATGGCGGGCACAGCCGTGACGAGCCATTTCTTCCATCATGATGATCTGCTTGCGGATTGGAAGCCCCATGCCCCCATATTGCTTAGGCCAAGACGGGCAAAGCCACCCTTGGCGTCCCAGTGCCAGCACCCAGTCCCCAATCTCGTCCATTCCGATACGGCTGACGATGAACCGCTTGTCAGCGGGATAATTGGCTTCGATCCAGTCGCGAACGAGCGCCCGAAATGCCTCGTCGCTCATCGCGGCATAGTCCTGGTCATACAGGGCAGCTACAGTGTCAGTCATCGTAAACAGCCGACCTTTTTTCTACGAATGCGGCCATCGACTCCTTAGAGTCTTTGTGGAAGGCGACCTCCGCCGTCATCGACTGCTCGTAACGATAGCCATCGCGAACTGACAGATTGTTGACGGTGCCCAGCGTTCGCTTTGCCATCCGGACCGCGTAGGCGCTTTTCTTGGCGATTTCTTCCGCCATCGCCAACGCTGTCGGCATCAGTTCCTCCTGCGTTGTGCACGCCTCGATAATGCCAAGGCGATACAGTTCGGACGCTGGCACTCGATAGCCAGTGAAGACCATGCGCCTAGTAAGCGAGCGGCCGAAAATCTCCATGGCGTGTCGAGCGCCGCCCATCAGGCCAACGTCGATCTCTGGAAGGCCAAAATGCGCATTCTCTGAAGCGATCATGATGTCGCAGGAGGATGCCAGCACCAGACCCGCTCCTAACGCGGGACCGTTGACCGCAGCGATCACCGGCTTTTCGCATTCCATTACAGCGTAGAACGTCTCCCGCACGCGGCGCAGATGCGCCCACCGCTTGCCTGGTTCCACCCCGGTCTTTATCCGGTTTTTGAGGTCGGCGCCCGCCGAGAAAACCTTGCCCGCACCGGTCAGGATGACCGCGCGTACATCCTTGGAGTCGTTGAACTGGTCGAACGTCGCCGTCAGTGACTCCATCAATCCAACAGTCTGGGCGTTAACCTTAGGCTCATTGAGCGTAACGACCGCGACACCATCGCGGAACGACACATCTATGGGGCTCTCCATCGTCATCTCTCTCCCGCTCGTTGACGTTCCAGATCGACAAAGCGCCGGCGTGCCGCGCTTGGCGACCCGAGCCATGGGACCAGCGCGAGCGAGGCACGCACAAGATTGCCGAGCTCATATTCGCCTGTATAGCCGATCGCACCATGAAGTTGAAAAGCGCCCTTGCTGACAAATTCAGCTGCCGTGCCGGCGCGCGCTTTGGCCGCCAGCGCGGCAAGTTCAGCTTCCTTTACACCCACCGAACAAGCCTCGCCTGCACGCTGCACCGCCACGCGAGCGAGTTCCTTCTGGCCCCACATGTCAACGAGCCGATGCTGCACCACCTGATTTGACGCAATCGGCTTGCCGAATTGCAGGCGCTGCGCGGTATAGTCAGATGTCAAATCGATCATCTTCTCGCACAAGCCAGCCAACTGCGCTGCGGTAGCAATCCTCGTGAGGAGGAACGCGGCCGTCAGTGCGCGCCGGTCTGCCATGGTAATGAAGGAAGTAGCGGATACCTTGGTGTCAAACGCCACCGTCGCGATCAAGCCGCCAGCCAACGCTGGACGAGACATCACCGCAAGCCCGTCAGCGCCGGCTTCAACCACCAACAGTCCTGGAACGCCATTCACTTCAGCCGGAAGGCAAAAATGCGTCGCCAAGTCGGCGAACTCAATGAACTCGCGTTTCGCCGAGACGGCAAGTTCGTCTCCAATCTCCGTCACTGGCGCGAACGTAAGGTTACGATCGTCGTCAGCAGCGCCTGTTTGCCAACACAGCACAGGCCGTGCCGACCCATTAACCAAATCAGCGATCAGCCGATCGCGCAGCGCCCCTGCCGCGCAGCACTCCAGCGCGGTTAGCAACAGGACGGCAACGGCGGAATAATTGCTGGTGATGCCATTGCGGCCGAGCGCCTGGTACAGGGCGACGAGCACTGGGGCGGGCAGACCAGCACCGCCATGTTCTTCCGACGCCAAAAGGCCTAGCCAGCCGGCTTCGGCAACTTCAGCCCATTCTTCGTTCGCCCGAGCGGCGGCATCACCACCCGGGCGAGCGCTGCGCTTCCGAGAAAAAGCGTCGACGCTATCGCGTAGCGCGTCGATGAGTTCGGGATCGATCTCCGGCCCCGCCCCGAATACAGAATGCATCACACCCATCGACATTCACCGGCCGACGAACTTGGGCTTCCGCTTTTCCCGGAACGCCGCGATCGCTTCAAGCAGGTCGTCGCTGGTCATCGTCATAGCCTCGTAAGCCATGCCAGCGTCCATCATCGAATGGGCGATACGTTTTAGTTCCATATTCGCCAGAATCTTAGTGGTGCGGATCGCGAGCGGTGGCGATGCGGCTAAGCGGTCGGCGAACTCGTTCACCTTGGCGTCCAGTTCCTCGGCGGGTACCGCAAAGTTGATCAGGCCCATAGCCGCCGCTTCCGGCGCCTTGATAAGGTCGCCCAGGAATAAATATTGCTTGGCGCGCGCAAAACCGATCAGTTGCGGCCAGATGATGGCGCCGCCGTCGCCGGCGGTCAGACCGATCTTTGCATGAGGATCGCCAAAGCGGGCACTATCCACCGCAATGATGATATCGCAGAGCAAGGCTAGCGTGCAGCCAAGCCCAATTGCGTCGCCATTGACTCGGCCGATGATCGGCTTCTGGCATTCAAGCAGCCCGAAGACGGCTTGTTTCGCCTCGCGAACCGCAGCATGAAGTATATGCGGGTTTTCGTTCTGCTCCAGCAGCAGTTCGAAGTCTCCGCCAGCTGAAAATGCCTTACCCGCGCCGGTAAGAACGATCACGTCGGAATCGGGATCTTCAGCCAGATCGACAAACAGCCTTGCAATCTCGCGATGCATGTCCCCCGATGCAGCATTCAGATGCTCAGGCCGATTGAACGTCGCAGTCAATATTCGACCCCGCCGTTCGAAAACGATATTCTTGTAAGAGTCGAAGTTCATTTTCCTCACCCGTTCCTCAAGTGTAGAACCGCTCGGCATTGAATAGCCGCCGCGGCATCAGGCTGCGTCTCATCTGCCCACCTGGCTATCGACTTCAAGCCGCAGCGTGACACAATTCCGCGAAGGTGCGGCAGCTTGATCTGCCGCTCCCGTTCAACGCGACAATATCGTGATAGCGCAGTTTCCGCCAGCGCCCAGCACGTGGGCCAAGGCAACCTTCGCGCCCTTCACCTGCCGAGGTCCGCAATTGCCACGCAACTGCTCGACAAGTTCCACGACCTGTCCCAAGTGCGAAGCTCCGATCGGTTCACCCTTACTGATCAAGCCGCCGCTCATGTTGACAGGTGTCTTGCCGCCGATCTCGACCTCGCCGCCGTCGATGAGTCGACCACCCTCCCCAACGGGGCAGAGCCCCAGTTCCTCATAGAGCTCGATCTCACAGAAGGCGTCGGTATCCTGCACTTCGAAGCAGTCGACGTCCTCCACGCCGATTCCAGCCGCCTCATACACGCGCCGCGCCGTAACCTCGGTTGGGCCGGCATTGTCGATCCGGGCGCTCATGCTTTCCGCCGGGCACCGAAAATCGGACGAATAGCGCGAGATGGAGTGGCTGATGCCTGCGATGCGGATGCCTTTTGCCCCCAATTGCCGCATTTTCTTTTCCGACGCCACGATCACCGCTGCTGCCCCGTCATTGGGCGCACAAATTTCCAGAAGGCGGATCGGGTCGCAGACCAGGGTCGAACCCAGGATCTGCTCCATCGAAAATTCCTTCTGGTACATGGCATGCGGATTGTGAACGCTATTCTTGTGGTTCTTGTAAGCAACCTTGGCGATCTGCTCTTCGGTGGTGCCATATTCATGCATGTGCCGCATGGCCCGCATCGCCCAGTAGCTGGGGTTCTGCGAAATACCTAGCTCGACTTGCCAGGGGCTGTAGATCATGGAGGGATCCATGAACCCGCGCGGCATCTTCTCAGTGCCGCAGACCAGCGCCAGATCGACGTCGCCCGACTTGATGGCGAGAACCGCCTGCCGCAAAGCCGCGCCCCCGCTGGCGCATGCCGCCTCCACATCGATGATCGAAATATCCGTGCTGCCGAGCTTGCGCAGAATACGCGGGCCGGATGTCGCCGGCAGATACATGCGCGCCATGAAGGCGGACTGTATGTCGCGCCATTGAACTCCAGCGTCCTTGAGCGCTAGCGCCGCGGCTTCGGACCCGATCTGCTCATAGCTTTTGTCGAAACGACCGAAGGAGTGCATGCCGGCGCCAATAATGTAAACGTCGCCCACCATCACTCTCCTGCCGCGTCATAAGTGAAGGCGATGACTTCTTCGCCCTTCTCGTTTGTGCGAAGCACATAGGGATGGAATTTCAGCTGCATACCGATCTGTAAACGTTCTGGATCGGTACTGAGCGGCGCCATTACTCGGATGACGTTATCTATTTCAACCAGGCCAAGCCCAAACGGCTTGAAATCGGCCGGCCCCTGATAGTTGCCGGGAGGCCTGTGCCGGACGACCGTGTAGGTGTAGAGCGTACCGGCATCGCCGAGCACCACAGGGGAAAGATTCTCATCCCCGCAATTGGAGCAGCTTGAAGTGACGCCAAGGCTCGTTTCCTCGCAAGCGCCGCAGCGGCTTCCCGCGAGATGAACCTCGTCAAGTCGCTCCAGCGAGCCAGCAAAAAGCCCGTCCTTTATTGCAATCCGCTCTGCTGCCATCGACTCCAATCCAGTCTTGCTGAAAATCAATTCTGACACCAGATAAACCGCGTCCGCAGCGTGTGGCAACCGTTGATTGACATTTATGTCAAATTTGGTGGATCAGAGCCCGCCGAAAACTCGCCCAGCTGGACTCTTGACGACTCCGTCAGATTATGTGCCAAAGAAAAGTCGCCTATGTCGAGTCTCAGGAGACCGCCAATGACCATCAGAATAGAAAGGCGCGATGAGGTCGCGATAGTGACACTTGATCGCCCAGAAAAGAAGCACGCGATCACGACTGAGATGCGCGTTCAGCTCTATGAAGCTTTTGAAAGCCTTGGAGAGGACAACAGCGTGCGCGCCGTTATCCTGACCGGAAGCGGCGATGACTTCTGCTCAGGGATGGATGTCGGCGAGTTCGGTGAATTCACTATAGCTGACCGTTTCGTGCGCACGATCAGGCTGCAACGTATCAGCCGCTCCATATATCGCCTGAAGAAGCCGACCATCGCTGCCGTACGCGGCATATGCATGGGCGCAGGGTGGAGCTATGCCCTCTGTTGCGACTTCATCATCACTGCAGAAGACGCGCGTTTTGGTCAGGTGTTCAACCGTACTGCGCTCGCCCCCGATGCTGGGTCCGCATGGTTGTTGACTCAACAAATTGGCGCCATGCGGGCTAAGGAGCTGTGCTACTCTGGCCGTATCGTCAATGGCCGGGAAGCGGCGGAGATGGGGTTGGCTCTGAAATGCCTGCCATCCGACCAAGTGATGGAGGAGGCGCTGACGATGGCATCACGGCTAGCCGAAGGCCCAACCTTGGCCGTGGCGATGGCGAAGCGGCAGTTCGAGATTGCGGCCACCACCAGCTTCGACACATTCCTAGAAGCGGAATTCGCGATGCCGCCGTTAATGCAGCAAACAGAGGACCACAAGGAAGGCGTAGCCGCCTTCCGCGAGCGGCGCCCCGCGACCTTCACTGGCACCTGAGCACGCCCGCTCCTGACGACATTTAAACGATCAATCAGAGGATGCAGCATGATTTTCGAAACGATCATCTTTGAAAAGGGCTCGGACGGTGTCGCGACCATTAGCCTCAATCGACCTGAGAGACTGAACTCCTTTAATCAGCAGATGTTGGATGAAATGCGCGCAGCATGGACCATCATCCGCGAGGATGACGAAATCAGGGCAACGGTGATTCAGGCTGTGCCCGGCCGTGCTTTCTGTACCGGAGTGGACGTGGTCGAGGAGATCGACCTTTACCCCGACGACCCCTTCCGCGAGCGTGATCCGGGCGAGGTGCTCGGTCCCAAGATGAACCTGGTTTGGAAACCGGTCATCGCTGCAGTGCACGGCCTCTGCGCCGCTGGCGCGTTCTACTTCATCAATGAAGCAGACATAATCATCTGCTCCGAAGACGCCCAGTTTTTCGATCCGCATGTCAGCTTTGGCCTGGTGCCTGCCTGCGAACCGGTCGGCTTGTCTCACCGCATGCCATATGGAGAGATCATGCGAATGATCCTGATGGGCAATGGCGAGCGGATTGGTGCCGAGACTGCGCTACGGATCAATCTTGTCAGCGAAGTCGTCAAAAACGACAGACTTTCGGATCGGGCACATGAGCTTGCCGCTCTGATCGCGAGCCGGACCAGCACGGCGACGCAGGGTGCGGTACGGGCTATGTGGGAGTCGCTCGACTTGCCCTATTCGGCGGCAGTGCGCTGCTCCTACAAGTATACGCAGGTGGGCCGCGCGCTTCGCTTGGATCGCTCCAAGGTAAAAAAGGAACCCTTCAGCGTTCGGTGAGAGTCCGAAACGGGCCGAGGCAGGCGCGCAGCTGCACCTCGCCGCCAACGGACTTGCCGCACTCGTTAGTTGACATAACCGTCAACTTCGTAAATAGCGTCGACTGAATTACCACTCAAGGATCAAGTGACAATGTTCGAGGAAAATGACGATCTCAATCTGTTTCGGGTGAGCATCGCCAAGTTTCTGGACAAGGAATGTCCCTTTGAGAATATCGCTCGTTGGGAGGCGGAGGACGCAATCCCGCGCAGCGTATTGGCCGGAATGGCCGAACTCGGGATCCTCGGCCTCACAGTACCGGAGGAATATGGCGGCCTTGGCACCAACGTCATGATGATGTGCGTGGTGATGGAAGATTTGGCTGCGCGCTGGAGCGGTCTGGCCAGCCTCTATAATATGAGCGTAGGTTATGGCAGCCTTAATTTGGTCTTCAAAGGTACGGAAGAACAGAAGCAGCGTTTCCTTCCGGGCCTGCTTGCCGGCGAAACTCTCGTCGCCTATGGCCTGTCGGAGCCGGAAGTCGGCGGCGACCTGGCCTCGGTAAAGACCCGCGCTGAACGACAGGGCGACACGGTGATCCTCAACGGCAGCAAGCGTTGGATTTCGGGCGCCAACCTAGGCGACTACATGCTTACGCTGGTACGAAGCGGCGACCCCGATGAGCGCTACCGCAATCTCTCGTTCGTGATCGTCCCGCTCGATGCTCCCGGCGTCAGCATCACTCCCACGCGCTGCATGGGGCACCATGGCGTGCCCACGAACGACGTCAATCTGGACAATGTTGAAGTGCATGCCGACATGATCCTTGGCGGCGACGAAGCATGGAATAAGGGTTGGTCGATGCTGGCCGGGCCGAGCCTGGAAATCGAAAAGCTGGGACCAACCTTCATCGCGTTGGGTATAGCCAAAGCCGCTGTGGCCGAAGCGTGGCAATATAGTCAGGAACGCGTCCAGTTCGGCAAGGCTATATGCACGCATCAGGCCGTGCGCCATGTCCTGGCCGACGTCCAGACCAAGCTGAAAGCCGCGCGTTTGATGGCCTATGACGCGGCATCCAAGGTGGACGCTCAGCAGCCGTCCGCGACCGACACCTGCATGGCGAAGCTGTTCGTGGCTGAGACTGCCAAGGAGATCGTGCTCGCCTGCCAGCAGTATGTAATGGGTGCCTATGGTTATGCCGAAGGGTTTCAGATGGAACGTTACGTGCGGGATATACTTGCCGTGCCGATCTACGGCGGCTCTTCCGCCATTCAGAAAAACAATATCGCAACGCTAATGAAGCTGCCCCGCTGACATAAAGTCCGCCTCGCACCTAACGTCCGCGGACTGCGCAAGACGGGCACTGTCGTTGTGCAGCGCTGGCGAGGCAATCCGCAACCTGCTTAGAAAGGACCCAGATGGCTGAAGCTTACATCATTGATGCGGCGCGCACCCCGCGGGGCATCGGAAAGGCAGGCAAGGGCGGTCTGGCGCATCTGCACCCCCATCATCTGGCTGCTACGGTGCTGGCGGCGCTGCGCGATCGCAACAATATGGAAACTGCCGATGTGGGTGACATCATCTGGTCAGTGACCCATCAGCGTCGAGAGCAGAGTTGCGACCTTGGGCGGATGGCCGCTCTAGCGGCCGGCTATGACATCAGTGTGTCGGGCGTTACTTTAGACCGCTTCTGCGGCGGCGGGATCACGGCAGTAGCATTGGCAGCCTCGCAGATCATGGCAGGGTTGGAAGACTGCATGGTTGGTGGCGGCACCGAAATGATGTCGCTATCGATGCTGTTCAACAAGCGTGAGGCGGAGGCCGGCTGGCCCGTGTTGGGCATCGCTGCTGGTGACGCTGCCCTGCAGGAAATGCATCCTCAGTGCGGCCAGGGTGTGTCGGCCGACGCGATCGCCACGATGGAAGGCTTTACCCGCGAGGAACTGGACCATGCCGCCTACGTCAGCCAGCAACGCGCTGCCCAGGCGATGGCCGAGGGGCGTTTCGACAGGTCAATCGTGCCTGTGCTCAATCCCGACGGCAGCGTAGCGCTCGACCGCGACGAAAGTCCGCGCCCTGAGACCACGCCGGAAAGCCTGGCAGGTCTTAAACCAGCTTTCGAACAGCTTGCCGATTCCCCAATCGGGTTGATCGTTGAAACCCATCGGCAGGCGATCAATCGCCGCTATCCTGACCTAAAAATCAAGCACTTTCATCATGCCGGCAACTCATCCGGCGTCGTAGATGGGGCCGCGGGTGTTCTGCTAGCGTCGAGCGATTATGCCGGACGGATGGGTTGGAAGCCTCGTGCTAGGATTGTTGCCATGACCAATGCAGGCGACGACCCGACTCTGATGTTGAACGCTCCCGTCCCGGCTGCCAGGAAGGTTTTGGCAAAAGCCGGTCTGAGTAAGGACGATATTGACCTTTGGGAGATCAACGAAGCCTTCGCCGCAGTGTCGGAAAAGTTTATCCGCGACCTTGAACTCGATCGAGAGAAGGTCAACGTCAATGGCGGCGCGATCGCATTGGGTCATCCCATAGGCGCCACCGGCGCGATGCTGATTGGAACGCTGGTCGATGAACTCGAGCGGTCCGGCAAGCGGCGGGGCCTTGTCACCATGTGCGCCTCAGGCGGGATGGCACCCGCGATGATCATCGAGCGCGTCTGAAGCACCTTTGACTCGGCAGAGATTCGTCTTGGAACGAATTAGGTTGGAGCTCCCGGAAGCGACGAGCGCTTATCTAGCCTAACCCAGTAAGGCGAAAGCGTTCGCCGTTGCTGGCGGCAGAACATGGAATTGCTGCCTATAACCATCATCCGAGCGCAGGAAGCTCCGCGCGAGAACGGTGCATTTCGCAAGTTCCCAAATGGGTATAGTTCACCACTTTGATATAATCTTGGCCTGGTTAGACGGCAACTGCCACATCGCTGCCCTCGATCACGTGCTCGTTGACGCAATAGCCGTCGGCTCGATTCTAGCCATCACACCATTGTCCGCCCTAAAAACGGATGGTAGCTGCATGAAATGACGCCTATCAACGCCAAGTACCGGCAGCCTCATATGATCAGTCGCGGATCGATGCGACGATCATCGTTGAAAGATTGTCCAGCACCTGCTTCCGGGTGAAAGGCGCTTTTACGATCCACCAATGATACCAGAAACGGTCAAGCAGCGACATGATCGCGATGCTCCGGATCAGGAGGTCATCCTCACTCTTGGCGATGCCAAGGTCCCGTAGCGACTTCGCGAGGATCTTGGCGCCTTTGAGCGATCCGCGCATGCCCGACTGCCGCAATTCGGGTTCCTGCAATGCCGCCTGCTGCCACATCAGCAGATAACCGCCATTCTGTTCGAGGAACTTGAAGTATTTGGCCACCCAAGCGCGAGTGCCAGGAACTAGATCATCCTGGTCGAGCGTCCCAAATTCTTCAAAGAGTTTCCAGCTCGCGATCCGGCAGTCGTGGCCAGCAACCATCATGATTTCCCGTTTTGACGAGAAATACGTATAAAAGGATGCCCTGGAAACTTCTGCTGCGTCGGCGATGTTCTCGATCGTTGTCGCTACGTAACCACGCTGCAGAAATAGCGTCATCGCTGTCTCTATAAGGTGCTTCTTCGTCTTCAGCGCACGAGACCGCAAAGGAGCTCGGGCAGACCTGTGCGATGGCACAGCGCCGGTCTTCACCGTGCGTTCGCCGTCCTTGGCCGGAGCTTCCGATTTCCGTGCGGCTTTTCTGGCTGCGGTGGTCAAAGTCATGCCTTTAATGTTTGTGCTGCTTTGTAACATAATGACAAAATATTGAGATAGCTGTCAATTGAGCTCTCGCCGTCATATCAGAACTGTTTCTCTGGAACGTTCACCGTCAGGCCTTCGATATCAGGAGAGACAATGACCTGGCAAGAAAGCCGGCTATTAGGCTGTGGGTCAATTGCGTTTTCCAGCATCGCCAATTCATCCTCGCTGGCCGGTTCCAACCGGCCCTGCCAATCTTCGGGAATGTAGATGTGGCAGGTAGCGCAAGACAGAAAACCGCCGCAGTCGGCCGCGATGCCCGGGACTCCGTTTTCCTGCGCGGCGCGCATCACTGATTCGCCGTCCATGGCGTCCACGACAAATTCACGCTGGTCAGACTGTATGAAACGAATTTTGGTCACAAATCCTCCATGAGGCTGCCTGCCCAAAGCCTTTGGCTGCAGCCCTAGCTATCCCGTAGCCCATTGGGGGCGCCCCTAGCCCAATTTAGACAAACTGTCGAGTAGACGCAGGAGATCTGGAGCTGCCGGTAGACGCAACCTGCCGCCGCGGGGAGCCAGCATCACAGCCGCAGAATTCCACCTCCGTATTTTACGTTGGGAGAGGTGCTCGCGCGCGTGGCTCGATGAGATCGACGTTCACGTCTCGTGGCAGCGCCAATACCCCTGACAGCGCCTTCGCCATCGATTCCACCGAGGCGAATTGCCCTGAAAATGCCAGGCAACCGGAGCGAAGCCCTTCTGTCATGAAGTAGCTTGTCTGCTCCTCTGTCCAGCCTTCAGAAATGGTGCCCGTATCAACCGCGCCCGATCGCAAGACGGTGACCCGCGTACCTTCGGCCCGCAGTTCTTGGCGAAGCCCCATCGCGAAACCTTCGATCGCCGACTTTGAGGAGATATAGAGAGTGAGCAGAGGAAAGGCCATCCTTACCGATTCGGAAGACATGAACACGATGTCGCCACCCCCCGCCGCGCGAAGATGCGGAATGGCGGCACGGGTCGCATAAATGCTGCCGAACAGGTTCGTCGCGTATTGGCGCTGAATTACCTCGTCCGTTGCTTCCTCAACTTTCGTGACGCAAACGCCCGCGGCGTTGTTGATCAAGACATCAAGCCTGCCAAAATGGCGAGCACCTTCATCGATGGCGCGCGTCACTGCCGGCGCGTCGGATATATCGCAGGGAACCGTCAAGATGCTTTCGCCCAATTCGGCATTCAGGCTGTCGAGCGCATCGGACGGCCTGGCAAGCGCGACAATCTTCGCCCCCTCAGAAGCAAGAAGTTTGGCGAAGCCCTTCCCCATGCCGCGCGAGGCACCAGTTATCGCTATGACTTTTCCCTGCATTACGTCTGACATCAAACTGTCCTAGCTGGAGGATAACCAATCAAATGGCCCCGCACGAACCAAGCCAATGCGGGGCGGTATCGATTTTATTAGGCCGCAGCAGCTGCTTGGGCCTGCAGCGCTGCGATATCAATCGCACCTGTGGTGACGCCCCCATGGAAACCGAAATCGACCGGCAGACAGACGCCACTAATAAAGGATGCTGCTTCCGAGTTGAGCAAAATCAGTGCATTCGCCTGCTCCTGCGCGGTCGCCCGACGATTGACCGGAACGGTGAACAGGTCGAGCACATTCGAACTAACAACCTGTTCAAAGGCATCCATCATCGGCGTCTGAGTGGGGCTGGGCATGGTCGCATTCATTCGGATGCCCTTGGGCGCGAGCTCGACAGCTGTGACGCAGGTCCATGCGTTGATCAGTTCCTTTGAGAAACCGTAATAGTCACCCATCACTTCCGCATTATTTGCGCTCCACTCCAGCAATTCAGCCTTTTCGCGCATGGCGATCAAAGGGCGCAGGACGTCCATACGCTGAAGAAAGCCCATGCCACCCAGCGACGAGATAGAACCAACAGCACCGCCTTTGCGGATGCGCGGTAGCCACTGTTCGGTCCAGTGGCGCACACCAAGGAAGTTTACGGATAGCACATCCTCGACCGAAAAGGTTTGCGGCAGACCCGCGCAATTAAACAACGCGTCTATCTCTCCGCCGATCGAATTTACGGCGGAATCGATCGAGGACCAATCCTTCAGATCGACACGGGTGAATGAGGCGAGGCCGTAACCTGGTTCCTTGATATCCGCGCCATGCACTTCGGCGCCCAGCTTAACGAGTTCGCGTGCGCACGCTTCGCCCATGCCTGAAAAGCAACCGACTATTGCAACTCTCTTGCCCTCATAGGAAAATAGGCTGGCCATCTGCATCCTCCACTTTCGTTCCGGGAAATCTCACCCAGGCGAGACCCTGAGCAGCGAATTGGCGAATCGTCAAGTCTCACGCGGCCGAAGCTTGATATCACGACACGCGAGGGCACTCGCCCCGGCGACATTGTCCCTTTTCTGGGACGGGCAGAACGATCGTTCAAGCTCAAAGATGCCGAAGTCGAATTTCAAAAAAGCGGTGGGTTGGTTCCCTATTATCAGACTGGGTGGAGATGCTTCCCACAGAAAAACCGAGTTTGGGGATCGAAGCCGCCTCATGGCGTGTAGGCATAGTTGGACAAGCCATGACAACGCATGTGAGCAAACTGAGATGATCATTGACAGACTGTCAAGTCTATGCAGAAAGCGGTCGTGCGGGGCGTAGAGGACGCATCCTGCCAATAAGATCGTTCATTCATAAGAGCACGAAATCGACCTTGTAGACAGCGGGGTTCACCTCCTGTCGTTTGACTAAAAACGTAGGGAAGGATGCCTGATGGCGGAAAAGATTAAAGTTGGGATAATCAGCGCCGCTTGGGGCGTACAGGCGCACTTGCCCGCTTGGAGAAGCCTGGAGAATGTCGAAGCTCCGGCTATCTGCACCTCGCGCCAGGAAACGGCCAACGCAGCCGCATCCGCTCACGACTTTGACCGAGCCTATGGCGACTTCCGCGAAATGGCCCGCGATCCGGATCTCGATATCATTGACGTCGGTACCCGCCCCCGGCTTCGATTTGAAATGGTCAGGGCTGCACTAGAGGGAGGGAAGCATGTCTATGTCGGCATCCCCTTCGCCATGAATGCCACAGAAGCCCAGCAGATGGTTGAGATGCAGGAAGAGGCGGGAGCGATCGGCGTCGTCGATGCTTTCATCCAGGCAACTCCGGCTGCAAGACGCATGAAGGAAATGATCGATGAAGGTTATCTGGGTAAATTGAGCGGGGTCCACTGCACTTTCCACCTTCAGCTTTTTACCGAGACAGTTGTGAACGTTCCCGGCTATGAATGGTTCGCCGATCCAACCCAGGGAGCTTCGGCCCTCCGGAACCTCGGCAGTCACGCCTTTCACGCGATCGTTTCCATGTTCGGCCCAGTGCGCGAAGTCATCGGCAGCGGGGCGCGTCATCTGGATCGCTGGGTTGAGCCGGATGGTACAACGGTTCACTATCCTGAAGTCGATGACAACGCCGTTTCTCTTTTCCGTCTGGATAGCGGGGTCACGGGCCAACTCAGCCTCTGCTGGAACGCCTCCGACGGCACTGGCTTCACCTTGGAAGCCTGGGGCAGCAAGGGCCGGATTGTGCTTAAGGCTCCCGGCTTTCCGCAATCCTACGACAGCCGGCTATATGCCGGAGAGGTAGGCGGATTGTTCGACTTCAAGGAATCTGAAGTGGACATACCCGAACGGTTGATGCGCGTTGAAGGCTCTCACTTGCGGGGCGAAGACGCAGTCATGGCTGTGTTCCCCATGGCAAGCATCTTCAGAGACATGGTGGACGCCATCGATCAAGGAAAAAGCCAGGCGGAGCCAAGCTTTCGACAGGCACTTCACGTTCAGAAGGTCATCGACGCGGTGGAGCAATCCTACCAGACACGATCTTGGGCGCGGGTCAGCTGATCTAGTAGCGGCACCCAGATCACGGCTTGATCCGCCTTGCATCTCCAGAGCAGCCCTGTTATTCATTGACAGATCGTCAAGTCCGTGCGGAAAGCTCTCGCCAACGGGGCCGGACGAAGGCGTTTTTTAATTCCCTTGCATGCAGCATTGACGATGTAAGGATAAGGCAAAAAGCATTTTCCATCCGTCGGCTATCCTAACGATAAGCCGGTGGATTGGTACAGTAGAGGGTGACCATGACTGCTCAGTTGAAAGTAGTACTCGATCCTATCGAGGTTCCGGATCGGCCGCCGCACGTTCCTGCGGAGCTGGTTCGTGATATTCGTTGGGCAAACGGTGATATTCCAGTCACCTATGATGAGCCTTACAAGGAAACCGCCGCGCTTTTCAAAGAAGGTGTGCCCTCGCTGATGTGGACGCCGAATATCGTCGCGGGTCAGCCCGGCGTGGGCGCTTGGGTGGTAACTCGTTATGAAGATATCGCACGCGTCTATCAGGATGCTGAGCTGTTTTCTACCGAAGGCGCCGCCGCCTTCCAGCGTCTGGTAGGCGAAACCTGGCCCAACATTCCGCTGGGCGTGGATCCGCCGGATCACATGAAATATCGCGCGTTCCTCAATCCGTTTTTCTCACCCAAGGCGATCGACGCCTTGGAAACGGAAATATACAAGAGCGCCAACGCCCTGATCGATCCGCTACTTGAGCAGGGGCATACGGATTTTGCCTACGATTTCGCCCGGGTCTTCCCTGTGCGCGTTTTCATGGACTTGATGGGTTTCCCGAAATCCATGTTCGAACAGTTCCTGGAATGGGAACACGCGATCATTCATCACCATGGGGATTTTGAGAACTCGACCAAGGCAGTACGAGGCATTCTTGACTATCTCCGGGCGTTCATCGCGGAACAACAGCAGAACCCGAACGGAGGTCTGGTCGGCAAGATCGCCAATGGGCAGGTCGGCGGACGGCCTGTGACCGATGACGAGATCATCGGCACGGTGTTTTTCCTCTGGCTTGGAGGTCTCGACACGGTCGCTTCGTCCCTGGGCCTCATTTTCCGCCGACTAGCGCTCAACCCCGAAATGCAGCAAAAACTGCGTGACAATCCCGAGATGATCCCTGAGGCGATCGAAGAGTTCCTGCGCGTGGGGCCGCTCGTGAACTCGCAGCGTCTGGTCAAGCGCGACTTTGAGCTGCACGGTCAGACGATCAAGGCAAACGACTGGATCGTCTGCTTGTGCACCGCTGGCAACTTTGACCCTGCGGAATTCGAGAATCCGCGGGAAGTCATCCTCGACCGCCAGCCTAACCGACACTTCACGCTTGCTGGCGGCCCCCATCGCTGCCTGGGTTCGCACCTCGCTCGTCGCGAACTGCGCATCGCCCTCAACGAATGGTTTCGTCGCGTGCCGCGGTTCCGACTGGCGGAAGATGATAGCCGGCTAGTCTATCCAGGCCTGCAGGCTGCCAAGAGCGTAAAGATAACCTGGTGAACTCGCTCCGCTCAGCCAGCTGGCCGGTCCGCATCGAAACGGGCCGGTCGGCTGGCTGAGCCAACAGCTAGGAACGGCCCCGTTTCTGATCCGGCCGCACATCCCTTGAACGACATTGACACTCATTTGCGCCGCGCCCCATTTATGGCGTCATTGTCCCGCGTATCGAGGCGTCAAGATCGGATGCCTTGTTGATCAGCGGCGATGCCGAGGACGAGGCCGATACCGTCTGCCTTCCATGTCTCCGGGGTCGTGTGCGACCTTCAAGCGACAATCTGGCTGAAGGAAATGCCCTTATCTGGCCGATGGTCCTGCGGTAGATTCAAAATTTTTTCGGCGATGGTGTTGAGAAGCATCTCGTCTGCGCCGCCCGCTATCCGGCCGGTCGGCGCCGCGAGCCAGCTCGCAGTCCAATCGTCTGTATGCAGACCTTCCACATCATATGTGACACCGCGCGCCCCCTGAAGATCGATGGCCAACTCTGACAGCTTTTGCCGACTCCGCACTGAAAACAGCTTGTTAAGCGCGCCTTCGGGTCCTGGTTCCTGACCAGCCTGCATAGAAAGCATCGCGCGGGTGGTAATGGAGTCCAGACCCGCCCGCATGGCGTGGTTGCGCGCGATCGCAGAGCGGACGCGGCCATCCTGCAACGCGGGCCTGCCGTTCACCTCCAGCCCACGGGCTAGCTCAACCAAATTGTCCAAGCCAGGACCAAAGCCGTTGCTGTCTGTGGCAGCGTAGCGTTCGATCATCAGCGTCGCCATCGCCACGCCAAAGCCGCCGCCAACCGGGCTCATCCGCTGCGAATCCGTTAGATGGACATCGTCCAAAAAGACTTCGTTCACGTCGTGGCCGCCGTCCGCCAGCTTAATAGGGCGGACTTCCACGCCCTGCGCGTGCATGTCGATCCAGAAATAGGTCAGGCCTTTATGCTTGGGCACGGTCGCGTCGGTGCGCAAGACTGTAATACCGTAATCGGCATACTGCGCCCAACTGGTCCACAGCTTTTGCCCGTTGATCTTCCAGCCATCACCATCCGGTTCAGCGCGGGCGCGAAGACCGGCAAGATCGGACCCAGCTGCCGGCTCTGAAAAGAGCTGGCACCAGATTTCCTCGCCGCGCAAAGCCTTGACGACGCGCTCCTTCACCCACGCGCGGTCCTCTACGAAACGGACGATGATCGGGACCGGCATACCCAACGAGATGCTGAAATAGCCAATCGGCATGCCGAAGCCCATTTCCTCGGTCTCGAAGATGACCTTTTCGACATGGGACAGGCCCTGTCCACCAAACTCGACCGGCAGGTGGATGCCGCCATAGCCTGCTTCATAACGCTTCGCGAGATAATGGCGACCCAGGGCAAGGTCCTGCTCCTCGGTCAGGCCGCGGCGGGCGTCCCTGCCGAACTCGCCGGCCACGGACTGCAGCCAGGATCGCGCCTCGGCGCGATAGCTGTCGTAGTCGGTCATGCCGCAACTCCCGTCATCTGCTCGACCAACAGATCTTCCCAGAACAATAAGTTGCCCTGCTCGATCGCAAGGCTGCGCGCCCGGCGCATATGAAGATGGATCCCCTGCTCCCATGTCACGCCGATGCCGCCATGGATCTGCGTGCAATCCCGTGCGGCGGTATCATAGGCCTCCGTCGCAGATATTCGCACATCAGCGGCGGCCATCAGGAAATGCTTTTGCCGATCGCTTGCCGCGGCGTGGATGCAGTTGGCGCGGGCAAGCTCGACCAGCCCGTAAAGTGCGGCTATCCTGTGCTTCACTGATTGAAACGCGCCGATCGGCTGCCCGAAAGCCTTGCGCGTCAGGGCATAATCGCGGGCCATTATGAGCAATTCTTCCGCGCCGCCCAACTGTTCATGCCCCGTGACCACAGCCATCGCTGCGAGTGTTTCCAAGGCGATCCGCCGCGCTGCTTCACCCTCGGCCACCAAAGTTGCCGGTGCACGGTCAAAGACCAGATCTGCATATAGTCGGGAATTGTCGAAACTGTTGAGAGGGTTGCGCGACACGTGCGACAGTTCCGCCAGGCACAGCGCAGGCTGCTCGCCGTGCCGCGCCCAAACCAGTGCCACATCCGCCCGTAACCCGGCGACAACCGCGCTTTTGGTCCCGGAGAGCGCGCCATTTTCAAAACGCACGCTGGACGCTGGCGGAAGGGGCGCGGACGCATCGGCAAAAGCGACGGTCGCGATCTTTTCTCCACTCGCCAACTGCGGTAGCCAGTCTGTCTTCAGGCTTTCCTCTATGCCGTCCAGCAATCCCCGCGCCGCGCCGTAGCCGACCGTCAAGAACGCGGCGCCGGCCGTATGTGCGCCAGTAGCCTGTGCCACCAGCCCTAGCTCAATCAGGCCAAGGCCAAGACCGCCATGCTTTTGAGGGATGGCAAGCGCGGTCCAACCCTGCTCCGTGGCCGTTTGCCAAAATGGCTCGTCATACCTACCGATCTGTTCGAGCAGTTTCAGAAGCCGGTCCTTATCCATGCGCGCGTCAAGGATGCGGCGCGACTCCGTAGCAATCGCGTGGTGGCCCTCATCGTAGAGAAAAGACATTTATTGCACCTGCGAAGTATGAATTGTAGCTTGTCGATCCGGTTGCGCCGGTAACGAATAAATCCGTTCCCAGTGAGCGCTCATTCTCCTCGCAAGATCAAACTGGAAACCGGCAGGGATGCGGGACCGCCAGATACCAGAGCGAATTTGGCGTCGGCAACCTGGTTGATCGCCATGCCGCGCACCTGTTCGACGGCTTCGACGATGTGGGTCATCCCCACAATATATCCCTCGTTTAAATTGCCACCATGAGTGTTGACGGGGGGACACCCCATTAGCTCCGCCCCGCGTCTGCGGATCATAACGAAGCTTGCCCGAGAGCACATAGTCATTGCCTTCACCCCGCTCGCAAAAGCCATAATCTTCAAGTTGCATAAGAACCATCGCCGAAAAATGGTCATTCAGCAGCGCAACATCCATGTCCTTCGCCGAGAGGCCGGACTGCGCCCAGACCCGGTTAGCGGTGATTTCATGGCCTGAACTGGCGAAGTGGGGATCGGGCATTCCCATCCAGCCTAACGCCCTGCCCCACTCCCGCTCGCCGCCATGGGCGCAGGCATGGACCAATGCTGGTTTGTGGCGGCAGTCTTTCGCCCGATCTGTCGTGGTCGTGATTACGGCGACCGCTCCATCGCTTTCTAGGCAGAAGTCGAGCCGCCGTAGCGGGTCAGCCAGCATGGGGGAGGCATCATATTCCTGTTTGGTAAGCGGAGCCTTCCGGATCGCCTTTGGTCGGTTGGCGGTGCTCGCACGCGTGGCTATCACTACTTCCCCGAATGCATCCTCTGTCGTGCCGTACAGATGCATGTGGCGACGAGCGAGAACGCTGACCAGATGCCCCGGACCCACAAGGCCGGAAGGCTGGAGAAAACTATTTTCCGCCGTTGGGGCCATGCTACCGAACACGGTTCCCAGTCGGCTTTCCGGCAGCTGCTGCAAGGCCATGACGGTGACCGCATATTTGCAGTCCTCGTTCATCAATCCGGCCGTGGCTAGGCCAATAGCCCCCGGACAGCCGCCTCCTCCAGACGTCAGGGTGGCGGAGAAGGAGACATTCGGCATGCCGAGGGTCTCCATCAGCGAACCTGTGTCGAACTTGTCCAGATATCCGGCGCCTGCGGTGGAATAGTAAGCGAAGCCATCTATGTCTTTCACCGAGATCCCCGCATCGGCGCAGGCGCTCAATATCGCTTCACCAGCCATCTCATTGATCGTGCGCGGCCAACTGAGGCCCCGGCGGTAGTAGTCTGTAGCGCCGATCCCGACTATCGCCGTCTTATCCCGGTTGACCCAGCCCACCTCTCCCTCTCCCTCTATAGTCGCGATTGCGATTTCTGCTCAAATGCTCATTCAACAGGCGGCGGGAAAATATTTCCACTTCCTATCGTAGTAGTCGCATAGGACAGCCACGGTACTGCCGCAATGTGCTAGGATTCTGCATTGAACGCTACTGGAAATTGACGATTCAGCCATCCCCTGGTTGCAGGAATTGTACTTTCTAACCGGATTCACGTCCGCTGGTACAAGTAGCAGGACCAGGTTCTGGTCGATCATCACGCCGACTGGATCTTCAACGTAGACGATATACGAAGCTAGTTGCCGGAAGAAACGCCGCATGTCGCACCGGAACTGCAGGTTGGCCCACTCTTTCTTCGCGCACGGGAAATCCTGCGAGTCCTAGCAAAAAGATTGTCGATCGGACCGCGAGGGACCAGTTCCAGGGGGTGGCGCAGTAATGATGCTACATTGTATCCCCTGCCTGCAAAGGCGGGACTGCGACGGCCTTCTTCACTTGACAAGAACGTCAATTTTTGTGACTTCTACGCCGTGGATCCGGCGCCGAGACCGGACCAGCCTAATCACGAAGGGGAGGAATTGTGGAAAAGGATATCTTGCACGCAGTCTGTTCGATGATTGCGCTCACTTTCGGCACGACGTCTGGGCCGGTTCACGCAAAGCAGGTGTCGCCGCAGACGCCGGTCGCCCAGGCGGGCGCCGCCGACAGGTCGGGGAATCCAATCCAACCCACCACGCCGGTCGGCGCTGGCACGGCGGCCAATACCTCCGCGGGGCAGGGCGGAGATGTCGGACTGGGCGATATCGTCGTCACCGCGCGCAGGGTCGCCGAAAATCTCCAGGACGTGCCCGTGGCGGTCACCGCTTACAGCGGCGCAGCACTTCAGCAACAGAATGTCCGCGCGCTGCCCGAAGTCGCCAATCTGACGCCCGGCCTCATTCTTACCCAGTCGACCACCAGCCCGGCTGCGGTGCTCGTCCAGATGCGCGG
>Ga0105148_100007_pt1 | contig 39454 bp, 34 predicted proteins | sample RS_199metaG_FD_91502 | JGI IMG/M metagenome (GOLD analysis project Ga0105148, IMG submission 91502) | Switchgrass associated microbial communities from Austin, Texas, USA, to study host-microbe interactions - RS_199 metaG | ecosystem: Host-associated > Plants > Roots > Rhizosphere | place: USA... | reverse complement strand
GCCGTACGCCGCCGCTCGCAGCGTGGAGAATCATGTTCCAGCCCAAAATCCGTTAGAAACAGTGTCGCCCGCCCATCCGTTTCCCGCGCCGTGTGAAATGCCGTGTCGATATAATGTTCGCCCAGCGCTTTCATCCACATGCTGCCCATCCGCATGCCGTCTGCGCGGCCTTCCCTGGGTTCGATCGCCTCGTTGACCACGTCCCACTCGCTTATTCGCCCGGCATAGCGGCGCATCGCCACGTCGATGTAGCTGGTCATCAAGCGCTGCCGATCCCGACCATTATTCGCGGCCTTCAGCGCAGGCTCCAGCCAAGGGGGATTGGCCGCGTACCAGACCAGCGCATGCCCGCGTGCGCGCATGCCATGTTCTTGGGCGAAATCGATGATCTGGTCCGCGCCGCTGAAATCATATTTGCCGGGCTTTGGTTCGGTGGTGCCACGCTTGAGCTCATATTCCTGAACGACCGTGTCGCATTCCCGAGCGATCGCTGCACGAAAGGCTGCGTCTTCCCGCAGTAACCGCGACTTGACGGCCGCGCCGAAATGACGGCCGGACCGACGCGCATGCTGGGCAAGGCCGTAGCGCGAAAGATCGCGCGCCACGCCGGGGGGCAGGGGTGAGCAGGCGGCAAGCGCAGCTGCCCCCGCAAGGAAATCGCGCCGCCTCACAGTCTCTGCCTCCGGCCGATCAACATTCGCGTGAAGTCGATCCATCGATCGCAAATGCGGCGGTACAAGGCGTCGGGCAGGATGATCTGCATCAGCACTGCACCGGCCAGGCGCGGCCCATAGGCCCCGCGGAGCAGCGCGGCGAGATAGTAGCGGAGTGCCCGGGTACGGCTCGTCGGCCAGATGCTCTTCGCTGCATGCCAGCCCATGTAGCCGGAAAATGCCCGCCGGGAGATATGTGGCCGAAGATCCGCGAGCCAAGACAGATTTCCGATATTGCCGCGCACCTGCGACAAACGCTCCTGCGCCTGCCTGTCCGCCCAGATCGTGCCCGGCCGGTCAGCCATGACGAAACGGGCGCCTGCTAGTGACAGGCGTAGAGCAAAATCGGTGTCGTCACCGAACCTTACGTCCTCGCGATAGCGGACCTTTTCCGCGAGGGACCGGCGAAGGGCCACGCTGCTCGTCTGGATGAACCCGCGATCGCACATAAGATAGCGATCAACCCGCTCATGCCGAGCGATCGCGCGCGGAGGCTTCAGGAAATTCCGCCCGCCACCGCGATCGGCCAGCACCTGCGCATAGGCAACGACCTCATCGCTCTCCTCCAACAATGGCAAGAGGTCCGCGAGATGATGCGGCAAGAAGCGGTCGTCGCAGTCGAGGAAAGCGATATAGCGCCCGCGGGCATGATCGATCCCCGCATTGCGGGCGGCAGACGCCCCTTTATTCTGCTGCACGATGATTTTGAGGCGCGGGTCCTTTATCGCCTGCAACGCTATCTCCGTGCCGTCTGTCGATCCATCGATGACGACGATCACCTCAATGACGGCGATGCTTTGCTCCAGGGCCGAAAGCACGGCAGCGACTACGGCGTCGCGCCGCTGATAGGTGGGGATCACAATGGAAAACACCGGCTGGGCGACGGCAGCCTGCAGCTGCGATGGGGGTTGCCAGGCGCTCATCACGACTGCGCCCCGCCACGCACCGCTTCGCCCTTGCCGAAGCGCAGCACGAACCCATTGACGAGGGAGCGGTAGAGCGGCTTGGGCAGATAGGAGCGCAGCACCTGCCGGGCGACCACCCTTGGCGGCACCCCGCCTGCAAACAGGCCGACGATCAGGTCACGCAATGCCATCACTGGCCGCACCGGCGCCATATGATAGGCGAGCACCGTAGCGCGATAGCCCCGCCGCGCCCGATCCGTCAGCATGTGGCCGCAGCGGTCGAGCCAGTCGAGCGAGGTTTCATAACCCCGGACATAGGAGGTGCGACCCGCTTCAGTGGCGTCCAGCCATACTGTCAGTGGCTGTTCGATCATCCGGAAGCGCGCGCCTGCGCCTTGCAGTCGTACGCAGAAGTCGAGGTCCTGCCCTTTTTTCAGTGCCGGGTCGAACAGCACCTTGCGCGCCAGCTCGGCTGGCACGACCATTGTCGACGTCTGCATGAATTGATTGGCGCAAAACAGATATTCGCCGACATCCTCGCCATCGCGGATGCCGCGATCGGGGCGTATCCAGTAGCGATCGACCCCGCGATCAACCTTCATCCGCGAGTAAAGTACGGTCCGGCCATCATCATCCGCAAGCGCCTTGGCCATGATGGACAGCTTGCCTGGCAAGAAGAGATCATCGGAATCTAGGAAGGCGATGTGCCGTCCCCGCGCCTCTTCGATCCCGCGATTGCGGGCCGCTCCGCCACCTGCATTGTCCTGCCGGATATAACGCACACGCGGGTCGCCGATGGCTTCAATCGCCGGTGCAGGATTGTCCCGTGACCCGTCATCGATGACGACGATCTCAAAATCCTGCCAGTCCTGCGCTTGCACCGACCTGATCGTGTCGCCGACGATGGCGGCCCGGTTGTAGAGGGGAATGACAACGGAAAAGAAGGGGGCTGCATCTCTCATGCGCCGTGCACCTTTCGATATTCTTCATATTGGAGGCCGGCGATGCCGGCGATCTTGCCCGCCGCGCGGTAAAGCTTGCCCAGCCTGACGACCCGCTTGCCGCGGTCCAGTGTCGCTGCTGCGCCCAATGTGCCCACCAAAAAACCCGCCGCGATGCGCGGAGCTTCGGCCAGCAAGGTCCGCAGCCGCCCCTTGTGGAACCGCTCGACCATCATGTCGGTCATGCCAAGGCGATAACCGCGCATCAGCAGCCATTTGGCTGTCACGCGGCTGGCCGGGATCAACTCTGTCACCAGCGCGTCTTCGGCCCAGGCAAAGCGAAAGCCCTTGCGGGCCATGCGGCTGAACAACTGCTTGTCCGACCCGCCGGTCAACGCCATGCGATCGTCGAACGGTCGCTCGCCCATCTGGCGCAATGCGCTGGCGGCGATCAGCACATTGGCAGTGCTGTCCACCAGCGCTACCGGCCCCGACGTGCCGCGCCGTTTTGCCTGCAGCAACGGATGCCGCGCAGCCCAAGGCGCAAGGTGACTGTCCATTTCGCGTACCACCGCGCCGCCGACGACATCGGCGTTCCACCGCTCGGCCGCGTCGACCATGGCGTCAATCCAGTTGGGCGACGCAGCTTCGTCGTCGTCGAGCATCGCGACATGGCTGATCCCGGGGCGCGCTATGGCTTCCGCTACGAGCGCATTGCGCACCAGCGGTATGCCTCTCTCCGCCACAAGCATGGCCTTGATTGGCCAGCGATAACTTTGCGACGCCAGGCGCTCGACTATGCCGATGCCTTCTTGGCGATCCGCGTCATTGTCCGCCACCAGCACCTCAATGCTGTGCCGCGTATCCAGCGCCGCGATCGACTCCAGCGTCCGCCGCAGGCCCTGCGGCCGGTTGCATGTCGCGATGCAGATGGTGATCCTAGCCATAGGCCGTCTCCGATGAGGCAAGCTGCCGCCGCCGCCACTGCGGGCGCGGCTTTGCCTTGAACGTTGCATGCGCGGTGGCGACCGCCGCGAGGAAGATCACCCAGACCTGCCGGTCCTTATCGAAGAAGGAGGTTTCCAGCAGATTCTGGTACATGACGAACACCCAGACCGCGAAGGCCGGCACCATCAGATGCTGGTTTTCCTTGGTCGATCCGGTGAGGAACCAATACGCGGGCAGCACAAGAAAGCTCACCAACAACATGACCAGGCCGAGGGGGCCGGTTGTCACCAGGATTTCCAGATAACCGTCATGCGAATGGGCGGTCAGCATCTGGAACTCTTGGTTCAGATAGTCGTGGGCGGGCGAATTGGCGCCCACCTGCCAGAAGCCGCCGAAGCCCGCCCCGAGATAGGGGTGATCGGCCAGATAATCGAACACCACTCGCCAGATCGAAACGCGTCCCGTGAAGCTGGTGGGGTCGGCAAACAGCCGCTCGATCGTCGGTTGATAAGCGATGTAGAGCGCCAGGAAACCGACCATTCCGAATCCGAGCATCAGCAGAAGGATCGCTCGCTTCTGCGTATTGTCGCTGAGCGCGCGGTAGATATTGCTGATCGCCAGCATGCCCACGCAAAGCGCCAGCGACGTCTTGCTCTTTGTCCCGATCACGAAGACGAAGGCCATGACCGCGAACAGGGCATAATACCATTTCCGCCGGTCGATCCACGCATTCCCGCACACGATGAAGCACAGCGCCATCACCGCGCCCGCGATGTTCTTGTGGAAGAAGAAGCCGCGCCATGCGCCGATCAGCGCCTTGTCGCTCTCGGTGGGCGGATGCACCGCAGCGGACGTCAGCGGCATCGAGATCCAGCAGATCAACAGTGAGGTGATCAATGCCCATCTGAGCGCGGTGAACAGCCGCTCGGGGCCCATCAGCGCAAGGGCGCAGAAGGTGATGTAGATCACGATGAACTGCTGCATCACCCGCTTGAAGGACACGAACGGATCGGCGCCCCAGCTGCATGTGATAAGGAACCAGACCAGCATGATCGCCAGCGGCCAGAAGGTGAATCGGTATTTCAGCGGGTGCTTGCGCAGCACCTGCACTACCGTCAGCAAAAGCGCAAAGCCGATGAACAGCGCCTGCTTGAACAGGTCCGATCCGTCGTTATCCGCAGCCATCGCCACCAGCTCATCCTGCGTACGCGACGCAAAAGGCTGCTGACCGATGAAGACCATCATCAGGAAAATGAAATAGAAAATCTGCGCGACGACCACCATCCGGCTTTCCTGAGCGGCGGCGGGAGAGGCGGGGGCGGGGGCATGACCGATACGTTGCCAGGTGGACGCCATCAGCGCAGCGCTCCCTGCTGTGCCCGCCATTTCCGGTCGAGCTGCCAAATGCCTAGCATCATCACTAACTGCGATAGGACCACGCCCGCTATCGAGAAGATCGGCGCAGTCCCCACTGTCAGGAGCAGCACCGCCACTATCCCCACGCCGCAACTGCGCAGGCTTTGGCTCGCCAGCGGCCGGAAAGCCTTGCGCGCCTGCGTCATCACACTCATCGGTGTTTGCACACATTGGACGAGCGACAGAAGTGCGCAGAGAGCCACCGCGATGGCAACCAGTTCGTGATTGAGCGTGGGCTTCAGGATCAACTGCGGAAATACAAAGAGCACGACTGCCGCCACGACGCAGGTAGCGGCCCACAGGAAGACGAGGGCGCCCATGAAGATGCGCTCGGACTTGATCGCTGCATCATGATCGCCGTTAGCCACAGCTCGGGCCATGCGGGGCCGCTCCAGCTGGGTCAGGGCCGTGATGCACACATTCACTGGCCGGAAGAACAGCATCCCCACAGCGATTGGAGCAAAGGCCGTGGGACCCGCAAGCAAGGTGACGATATAGCTGTGGGAGTTGGACGTTGCTTCCGTTGACAGCACGCCGACCAGTGTCCAGCCGGATTGCTCGCGCCACACGGGGCGATAGCTGCTGAGCGCCCTGCCTGGACCCATGGCGACGTGGCGCTGCAAATAAGCCAGGCCAAAGGGCAGCAGTCCCACGATGCTCGCCGCGACCAGCATTCCGCCGATGCTCGCGAGATCCGCGCCCGTACGGCTCGCGATCAGCAGCCCGACGACAATCGTTCCTGCATAGGCAAGGTCCGACCGCGCGGCGCGGGCAGGCGCGTGATGCGCATAGGCATTGGACCGCCCGAACCAGCGTATCAGCGACAATGTCCCTGCCAGCCCGAACATCGCGGCGGCTGCTGGCGACGCCGTGGCCCATGCAATCCCGGCGCAGATCAGCCCCTGGCTCAGCGCCAGAAACAAGTTCACCGGGAAGAAAAAGTCAAAGGACTTGCCATCGGCTTCGTCACCCTGGTTGACCGCAATCGTGTAGGGCGTCGAAACGAGAGCATTGGACAGGCTGTAGCCGAACTGGATAATGACCAGCAGAAAGGCAAGCGTCCCGATCGCTGCCGTGCCCAGATGATGGATCGAAAACAGCTGCACGCCCAGATGGCTGACAGAAACGATCGCGGACGACAGGCTGGCCAGACCGAAGCGGCCGAACAGGCTGCCGAGGCTCTTCATACGGCCCGACGCCGCCGCGCCATCAGCCATGGCGATGCTTCCATATCAGCCACAGCGCATGCGGGTTGGTCGTGATATAGCGCCAGGCGAGCTGCCGCGGCCGCGTCGCCATCCGGTGCAGCCATTCCAGCCCGGCATCCTGCATCCACATCGGCGCACGCGGATAATCACCCGTCACATAGTTGAAGAGTCCGCCGCAGGTGACGATCCACCCTGCCTTGATCCGGTCGCGGTTGCGCACGCAAAAAGCCTGCTCGCGCGGCTTGCCCGTTCCTACCCAAAGGACATCGGGCGCAGCCGCGTTGATTTCTTCGATCAGCGCGTCTTCTTCCTCTCGAGACCAGAAGCCGTTGCGCCGTCCGGCCAGCTCCAGTCCCGGCGTCGCCTCGGTGATCCGGCGCGCACATTCCGCGTTCACCTTTTCCTCGCCGCCGAGCAGATAATAACGCACGCCATGCTCCGCTGCCCGGCCAAGGCTATCAATGAACATGTCAGTCGTGCTGGAACGGTCCGCGATCGGCGTCTTGCTGAACCAGCGAGACGCCAGGACGATGATCTGCCCGTCAGCGTGGATCAGATTCGCTTGCGCGAGATCCGCCCGGAATGCTGCATCGCTCGCATTCATGGACAGTCCCTGCCCATTGCAGTCGAACACCAGCAAGGGGGCTTCCTTCTGCATCCGCCGAAGCGGCGCTTCGCGCACCATCTTGTTGATCAGCGCATCGAGCGAAAGGGTGGAAACGGGCACACCACCCACCATCACATTCTTTTCGGTTCCTTCCGTCGAGGGGAAGGGCTGGCGTAGCGCCTGTTCGGCACTCATGCGATTACCGTCCCGGCGATCGGCACGCCCTGCCGGTCCAGATCATCGATGATGCGCCGCATGTCGGCGATCGCCGTATCTCCCCGCCGCGCGACGATGACGACAGCGTCGAACCCGGCAAGGATGCTGCCGAAAGGCGTCTGCTCACCCTTGCGCTCGGCAAGGTAGAACAGCATCGACGTTTCCTTAAGGCCCCAGCCATTGGCGGTTTCCGCCAGCGGCCCGCGCGTGATCATGCTCGACGCGCTGCCCGAAGCGCGGCCAGCGGTCATCAGCCAGAGCCCCTCGATCGCAGTTTTGGCGGCCGGGAGTAGCGCCGCGCTGCCCATCAACTGCTCGGCTAGCCCAGACTTGTTCGCGACGCGGAAAAGGCGATCGAGCGATGGATTGCCCATGTCCACGTCGATCAGCATTGTTGGGCCATCCATCTGTGCCAGAACCACAGCCAGGTTGGCGGCCATGATTGCCGCTTCGTCTCCGGCATCGACCGACAGCACCGCCAGCCGCAGAGAGGAAGGATCGCCAGCTTTGGCTGCCGACTTCAGTTTCGCCCTAACGGTCCGTATCCTGGCGGCGTAGGGGCTCGCGGGATCGAAGGCGGCGATCACGAGCGGGTCTATCCGCTGATCTCCCACGGGCAACAGCGAGAAGCCGCCCGCCAACGCTGCAAGCAGCCCAGCCGCCTCGCTGTCCAGCATCTCTAGTTCAACGGCTGCCTCATGGAAGGGAAGGCCCTGCGACCGGGCATGCGCATCCACGCGGTTCACATCGGATTCTGCGAGGAAGCCATGGTCGACGGCCAGTTTGGCGAAGCTGTGATTGTCCCGCACGCGGGGACGCAGGGCAGCGGTTGCGCCCCCACCCGGCATCATATGGGGTGGGGCGCCTGCCGTGGAACGCAGTCTCATGCGGCCTCCTGCTGTTTGAAGAACCAGCCGCCCCGGACCGGGGCCGGCATCAGCTCGGTGATGACTTCGACTTCCGTCGCGCGCGCCACCCCAGCAGCGGAACGAACGCGCGGCTTCAGGATTTCGGCGACGATGGTAGCTGCCACACCGCCGACCAGTCCCAGCGCGACGCCCGCGATCAGCCACAGCATCAGGTTGGGCTTGGCAGGCAACAGGGGCACGCTGGCCTCGTCCAACGGACTGGCGTTTGGCTGCGAGATTTGGCTTTTCAGGGTGGCCTCGTTGAAACGCTGGCGCACCGTGTCATAGGTCTGCCGCGCGGCATCGACGTCGCGCTGCAGCACCATAAGCTGATCCTGCACCTCGGACATGCGGATCATGCGGTCTTCCTGGCCCGCCAAGTTGGACTTGAGATCGCCCTCTCGTCGGTTGGCGGCGACGCTGTTCGCACTGACCGCGCCTGCCTGGCTCGCTCGTGCCGCCGCCAGTTTGGACTGAAGCTCGGACAACAAGGCGTTGGCGGCCGTCATGCTGGGGTGGTTGGGTCCAAGCGTCTTCGACAGTTCGGAAACCTTGGCTGATTGGGTCGCCACCTGTTCCTGCAGGTTCTGCACGATCAGCGAGCCTTCAATGTCCGACACCGCGCCGGCACCAGCCTTGCCACGCGCGGCCGCCGCTTCGGCCTGCGCCTGTGTCAGCTGATAGGACATGTTTTTCAGCTTCTCGGCTTCAAGGTCCATACGGTTGAGGCCGATGATGTCATGCGCCCGCTGGAAATCGGACAGGCGCTTCTGCGCCATCTCGTAGCGGCGGCGTACTTCCTGCGTCTGGTCGTCGAACCATTTCGCCGAGCCGCGAGCGGGAGAAGCGCGCAGCTCCACCTGCTCGCGCATGTAGGTGGTGGCGATCAGATTGGCGACCTTCGCCGCGACCTGTGGATCGGGATCAAGATACTGGATTTGCAACACATTGCTCTGCCGTCCGGTCGTGATCGTCATGTTCTTGGCGACCAGCGAGGCTGCCGATTGCAGCCGCGCGTCAGCTGGCATGTCGGCCGGCTGCGCATCGACGAAACCGGCCGCCTTGGCGACCGCATTCATCACCTTGCCGCTGCGGATGATGTCGGTCTGGGTTCCCAATATCGCATCGGTGTCGGGCTTCGCGCCCTGCGCTGCATTAGTGTCGGTCGGGTCGGTTTGCGACAGGTCCAGCAGCAGCGATGCCGTGCCCATATATTGCCGTGGTTGGCTGAAGGCCGCGATCGCGATGATCAGGAACAATATGCCCCCGATGACCGCCGCCATCCGCCAGCGCGCCCGCACTGCGGACAGCAGGTCAATTGGATTCATGATCATAGCCCGTCCACTCCCTTCAGCATGGCCCGCATTTCTTCGGCAGGTGTCGGGGCAGGGGGTGCGCTAGGCACTGGCTGCTTCGCCATCAGCAGCAGAAATTGCGGCGCCAGCGTGTCTTCGAACATGAACAGCTCGCCGCCTGGTACGGATGTGAGCACTGGTTCGAGCCGCCGCATCGCGTCAGCCGCCTGGCTTTCATTAACCGATCCGCCGCCCAACACTTCATGTCCCAGCCGCACCAGCCGGTCATAGGAGATCATCGACATTTGCGAAGCAGCCACGCCCGCAAGCGCAATCATGCGCCGGCTCGCGCCGGCTTCCCACAATACGCGCCGGAACAGCGCATGCGTTGCGCCGCTCATCTCGGCCCAGTCCTCCAGCGCGGATGCGAGACCCTGCTCCACGTCGGAAAGGGTCATCCGGTCACGGCCTCCTGCTTCGGTGACAAGCGCCGCCTGCATGCCGAAAAGCCGCGCATGATAGGGGGAGCCCATTGCCGCTCCTGCAAGTGCATCGAGCGCGTCAGGATCCAGAGCCAACCGCGCGTTCTCCGCGCAGCTCATCAGCAACCGTTCCAGCTCCGGCTTGGGAATTGGCGCCACCCGTTGCGGCGCGATATGTCGCCGCAGCGAAGGATGGGCCGCGATCAGTCCGTCCACATCGCCCGCGATGCCGACCAGCACCACCTGCACCGGCGAGTGGATGTCGGTCAGCAGCTTCAGCAGCGTCGCGACATCGGACTTCGCCTCGTCCGATCGCACTCTGTCATATTCGTCCAGGATCAGGATCGAACGCTGGCGGACATCCTCGACCAGCAGAGCCGCCAGGCGCGTTACGTCCAGCGGCTCAGTCATCAGCTTGCGTACCTTTTCCTGCCCAGCCGCACTCATCGGCAGTTCGGAAAGGAAGGGCCGGAACAATGAATCGAAGTCGGCGTCGCCGCTCGCTGACCCATAAAGCGCAACGCAGCCGGCTTCGTCCGCCAAGTCGCCGAACACCCGGGCCAGCGAAGTTTTGCCCGATCCGCGGGTTCCGAAGATCACCGCATGTTTCCGCTGGACTACAATCGCCTCGACCAGCTTTTCCAGTTCGTTGTTGCGCCCGGCCAGCCCATGGCGATCTGTCACCGGCATTGCCGTGCTGAACGCGCTGTAAATGGAATCCCGTCGCAGGCTGATCGGCTTCAGCGGCGCGGCCATCGCGCCCATCGAGAGGGGGCGGGGGCCTTCGTCAGCTACCGCCTCCTGCTGGATCGAGCGAAAGCCCGGCGGCGCCGGCGTGTCGAGCAGCAGGGGCTCAGCGGCGATCATGCGCGGCTCCCCCGCAGGCGCGTCGCTTCGCGCCATGTTGCGGCGAAAGGACGTGAGCCAGTCCAGCATGCCGCTGGGCCGGTCGTTTACGAAGCCATGATCGATTGCGGTCAAAACAGCTTCTCCCGGATGATGAGGACGTCTTCAGGCTGAACCGGATCATCCAGGTTCGCCTGTATTTCCTTCCCCCCCCGGCGTACTTTTATGCGTTTTGTGGACCCGGCCAGCGTCGGACCTCCCGCCAGCGCCAGCGCTTGGCGGAAGCTTTGGCCTGGCACGAAAGAAAAGGCGCCCGGCTGCTGCACCTGGCCATAGACATAGACCTTCTCAGCAGGCGGGACGAACAAGATATCCCCGGCCTTCAACTGCCTGCTGCCGCCCACCGCCATGTCCGCGAGTGAAATGCGCACCGGCCCGCTGCCATCGGCTGGAGTCAGGATGACGGCGTTGGCGCCGTCCTTGGTCGATCCGCCCGCCTTGGCGAGCATGGATGCGACCGTATAGCCGCGATCCAACGGATAATTGCCCGCTTGCGGCACATTGCCCAGCACCGTGACAAAGCGGCTCACATAATTGCTCACCTCCACATTCACGGAGGGATTGGTCAGGAAGCCGCCGCTTGCATAGCTGCTGGAGATAGCCTGGGCGAGTTGAGACGTGGTTTTTCCTCGGGCGGAGATTGGCCCGATCAGCGCGAGCGTGACCGTGCCATCTTCCTTGATCCGGGTCGTGGTCGAAAGGTCGGGCTGACCGAAAATTGCGATCTTCACTTCGTCATCCGGGCCCAGTTGATAACCCGCGTCCGCAACCGGCTGCGCCGGAGCAGTCGCCGTGGCTGCGGCCGCGCCAGCTGTCTGGGCTGACGCGGCCGTTGAACCGGCTGCGACCAGGAAGATCGAAAGGCTGGTCAGGAGGGTCTCTGCTTTCACAGCTCATGCTCCTTCATGTTCGAGGGTCAAAATCGGAGCGCCGCGCCCAGCGTCACCTGGGTGCCGCTATATTCCGCGACATCCGTGTCGGTGCGCCGCTTGTAGTGCTGCGCGTCGAGGGTAATGTCCGCGCGATCGGTCAGCTTGCGCTTCAGCATTGCGCCAAAGCGCCGGTTCCGGTCCGCGGTGATTGAGAAGGGGCGCAGCGCCGCGTCCTGCCGGAACTTGCGCCGTTCCCATTCTCCGTACAGTCCCGCCGAGGTCAGTTCGGAAATCGCGAACTCGCCCTCCATGCGATGCCGGGTGCGGATTGCGAAGCCGCTCGCGATCAGGCTGTCGTTGACGATGCTGCGCTCGGTCGTTGCGGTCAGCTTCAGCCTTGGGACGATGCTGCTGGACAGGCTGACATCCCAGCCGAGCCCATCGTAGCTGCCCACCGCGGCGGAGTCGCTGTTGACGTCCAGCCACCGGGCTTCCGCATCGATCTGCGTGATCGGGGACACCGCGCGTTTGAACCGGACGCCATAGCTGTTGGTCCGGTTCTCGATGCCCAGTTTGCGCCGGTCGCTGTTCACCCGCTCGTAGAAAGCGGTGATCGTTCCAAGGCTCGGCATGTTATAGCCGATACCTGCCAGATAGGTGTCGCTGGTCTGATCCGCATATTCGAACGCGTTGTCGTTGCGCGTCAGATCTCGTCGGTAGCTTGCGACCGGAAACAGCCCGGGCCGCTCGCATCCGAGTTCTGCGCCCAATGTCGTGAAGCGCTGAAGATTTTCAGTTTGCTGATTTATGTCGCCATAGTCCGCGCGCTGCTGACGATAGGATGCCATAGGCGTAATCGAACAGGTGGCGCCAAAGCGGATCACGGCTTTGGCTTCGGTATCCAGCCGCAGCTTGCTCCGCTGACCTTCCGAGATGAACCGGTCATAACCGACTCGCCCCCTGAGGAGCAGATCATGTCTGCCGATCGGCTTGCCATAGGTGAGTTCCACCCAGGGCGTGACGATCAGGTCCTTGGTGGGATCCTCGATCCGGTCATCCACCCGATAGACATTGTCGTCGTAGAGCAGGTCGAGCCCGGCCGTGGCCTGCAGCCCCATCGTCTTGATGCGAGCATCGTCATTGATGGTTGAAGTTTGCGCGTTGGCTGTTTGCGCGTTCGCTGGGAGCGAGGCAGCAGCCATGATGGTGCTGCCCAGCACTGCAGCTGCCGCGCAGCGAGACCAAGGTAGTTCTTGTTTTGCGGACGCGAACAAGCGCCTCCGAAAACCCGGAGTGTAAGCAATAACCAAACGTGCGACCCTTTATTGCATTGCAGCAATGAAGGCATGCTAGTCGCGTTTGCACGCAAAACGAACCACCGTCGAAGCGGTTTGTCGCGCCTATGCAACGCTTCGGTTGGTCGCAAAAAGGGGCAAAGCGAACAGCTTAGTTACTGTCCAAAGCTGTTCATCCGGGAGCAAGGTAGCTGCCTGCTTTCCGTTCATCTGGCGTACAGGTAGCTGGGCGAGTCTGGTTAGACGATGAACCAAACAATTGCCGCTACTGCGGCTGCGAAGCTGATGATGCCAGCCCAGCGCGAAAAGATTTCCACGCCGCGTTCGGCCCGGTCAGCGAAAATCTCCGGGCGAGCTTCTAATGCGAGTATGCTGCGCTCGCTCGCCGATTTGTTCAAGGAAGAAGGTTGCGCAAGGGCAACCGCCGCAAAATCGTCCGCCACGTCTATTGTCCGCCCTGTGTGTGATAACGGACATATCCTATTTTACGCTTAACAAATAGTTTTCACGCGGGTGAAACCGTCATCATTTCATCGCAAAATCAAAGATGTGGTGCAAAACGCCCACGCCCCCACACAGTCGCGGGGGCTGGATCAATAGGCGTTGCGGTGAACCAGGACGTTGAAGGTCCCGATCAGGATCGCGATGTCCCGCATCAGGCTCCAGCCATGGAGATATTCCAGATCCGCTTCGACTCGATTCAGGATGTCACGTCGTGTTTCGGTCGCTCCGCGAAAGCCACGGATTTGCGCCAGGCCGGTGATGCCAGGCTTGAGAGCGTGGCGATGCCAATATTGGCGATCGACCTGCCAGAAAAGTTGCTCCTCGGCCGTTGACCCCAAGGCGTGAGGACGTGGACCGACCAGGCTCATCTCACCCAGCAGCACATTGATCAGCTGAGGCAGTTCATCGATGCTGGTCTTCCGGATGAAGGCGCCGACGCGGGTAATGCGGTTGTCATCCCTGCGCGTGGAGGCTGCGCCAGCCGAGTCGCATTGCTCGACGCGCATGCTGCGGAATTTCAATATATGGAACAGCCGATTCCCACGGCCGATCCGCTCCTGCTTGAAGAAGATTGGACCAGGGGAGTCGAGACGGATCGCGATGGCGATGGCGACCATCAGCGGCGCCAAGGCGATGACCAGCGGCACCGTAATGGCGATGTCCAGCAGACGCTTCTTCGCGCGGTTCGCGAGGTTGAGCGGCCCGCGCGCCACGACCAGCGTAGATACGCCGCGATAATTTTGGACGGCTAATGGTGCCATATGGTCCAGCTCCGGGACGATAATCTCGCCCAGAATATTGCCGCCCTTAAGCATCTGTGCCCAATCGGCCTTGCGGTCGGCAGGGCATGATATGACGACTCTGTCGAAGTCTCGGAGCAAGGTCCCCAGCCGGTGCAGCATGTAAGGGTCGTCAAGGTCAGCCTTGATCCCCGCTGCTTCGGCGTCGACGATCACCATGCCGCTCACATCGTGTGGGATCGTACCCCCATCGATGATCAGCAGTTGAGCGAACAGATCATCACTGAAGTTGCGCCGCACCGTGCGCACGATCAGCAGCCGCTGCACCACCAGCAGCGCGCTGCTGCAAAGAATGCCTGCAGAAATCCCCAGCCGCGACAACTGCCCTGTCGCCTTCAAAGAAAAGACGACGAGCAGGAAGATCAGCAAGGTCCCCGCCAGCGCAAGGCACGCATTCCGCAAGCTCGGCGTAACGCGAGTCAGGCAGATGGGATTGTAAGCCTGATTGTGGAACGCCACCACGCCATAAACCATCATGCCGCCGGCCAGTGGCTGCCAGAATTCGCCCGACAATAATGGAATGCCAGCCGCACGGAGGCCTAGTGCGAAGCCCGTTGCAAGCGCGGCCATATCGGCCACCAGCAGCAACAAGCACAGCCAAAGCCGCACATTCCGCTGAACAGCGGCCGTTACGGGCTGGCGACTAGGAGACCCTTCGATCGCCAGATCAATTTTCGACATCTGCAACCCTTTTTATGTCTTGACGTCAAACGGCTAGCCGACCCGAAGATCGGCTTGCGTGCATCAGACATCCGCTGCCTTGTGATTATGTTGCGTAGCAGCAGGACATAAATGTTCTGGAGTGGCAATCATCGGTGGGATGCTCGGACCGTCTTTTCCGACGATCCGTTGGTCTGCAGGGACACGCCGCCCCGCTTGCACGACGACCCGAAATTTCGTCGCTCAGTTTTGCAAGCGAAAATTTACGGTTCAATCGAAGCCCTTGGGCGAATCAAAATAGCCCGGCGTCGCGACTCAGTCGATGAGCCACCAGCCAATTAGTGCCAGCATGATGACCAAAGCGGCTGGTCCAGCCCAGCGGGACAGCAACTCTATTCCCGCCTCGGCCTCGTCATATGTGAACGGCCAGGGGCCACGGTTTGGTGTCGTTTCGATGGGGCTGCTGACAATCGGATCATGACGCGGCTGCAGATCCGCCGAACCGGGGCTCTTGTCTTGTGGTTGAGGTGAAAGGTCGATCATCTGCAAATGCCCCGGAGCGCGCCAATCGCTCATGTTAGTAAAATAGTAAGTTCAGCTAAAAAGAGAAGGGCATTTGCAACCATTCGCGCCTTAGCTGAGGAGTAAAGCGGGTACTTGTGTCAGCGCTGAATTTTTGCAGCTAAGCGGATCAGCATAAGGAGCTACTGCCGAGCCGATCCTGAAGGACGAAATCTTCTGCTTGTCTCTTGTTTCATTATTTCGGGCGCCTCCGCTGGCGCGATAAGTGCCGCAATCGCAAGACGGTTAGATCAGATTTAGCATGCGGGCCGAAACGTTTTTTCGTTAGGTTGAATGGGACCGAAATGGTGCTTTATACGTTGTTAAGAAACAAAAATTTTCACACTCACTACCCATCGCTGTTATTCAGGGATGAGCAGCGAAAAATAGGGGACGGGTCGAGTGGCGCATATCCTGGTTGCAGATGATGACGATCTGCTGGGCGAACTGGTCCGCTTTAAGCTGGAGGCGGCTGGCCATCATGTGACAATAAAGCAGGACGGCGCTTCGGCCCTAGGGGAGGCGCGCGGCGGTGGTTACGACCTGATGGTGCTCGACGCCATGATGCCGGTGATGTCTGGTCCCGATGTGTTGAGGGCTTTGGCGACCGAGCGGCCAGAGATGCCCATCGTGATGCTGACGTCGCGGAAGGCACAGGCGGATGTCCTGGCGGCTCTCACCGCTGGCGCGCGCGATTATTTGACCAAGCCTTTCATACCCGACGAACTTGTCATTCGGGTCAACGCTATATTGAAGACTGCCGGACGGGTGCAGTGATCCTCCTCGTCTCGATGGTTGCAGCGGCGCCGCTGGTCCAGGCCCCCCCAGTCGTTGTCGGACGCCGTGAACAAATTGCCCAAGCCCGCGCAGCCCTTGCTCGGCAGGACTTTGCCCAGGCGATACGTCTGTTGGAACAGGCTGATGCGGACCATCCTGATGATCCCGAAGTTCTGCGCTTGCTGGGGAGCGCTTATGCGTTCGATCGACGCTATCCCGAGGCGGTCGCAAGGCTGCGCCGAGCGTCGATGTTGGCGCCTGACGATATGGATATTCGCGCCGCTCTCGCTCGCGCCTATCTCTGGTCCGGCGACCGCAGCGCAGCGCAGCGCGAGCTGGCCGGCATAGAGGATCGTTCGCCCGGCAATACGGAAGCAGCGGCCATCCGTGAGCAACTCGAGAAGGACGACTCTTCAGTCGAAGAGGCGGGAAGAAGATGGGGTTTTGCGGTTGCTCAAAGCTTTTCCCATGTGAACTTCGCGAACAGACCGAGCCGGACGTGGGCGGACACAAGCTTTGCCTTCTTCGGTAATGTAGGCCGCACGACTGCCGTCTCCTTCGGAGTAGAACGGGAGGACCGGCGCACCGCCACGGACACGCGTTTTGAAGCCAGACTTGATCAGCAGTTCGGGTCAGGTCTGCGGGGTTATGTCGCTGTGGCCGCCACGCCAAACGCCAACTTTCGGGAAAAATGGGGCGTAACCGGGGGCGTAGAGGCAGATGTCGCATCCTTTGCCACACTGCTGGCCGATGTAAGGCATGCGGAATATCAAGACGCGTCAGTGACGGTATTTCAACCCGGCATGCGCGTTGCGGTGCGCAAGCTGGGCGTGAATGCCACGGTCCGTATGATCAACCTGTGGGATGAGGAAGGGACTCACCGCTCCGGCGTTTCGGGTCGACTCGACAAAGCATTTTCCAGCGGCGCTACACTTTTCGCAGGAGCCGCCACTTATCCCGATACTGAGGCCGGCATCACCAGGCAGGTTCACTCGCTATTTGCTGGCGGCACCGTGCCGCTGACGCAAAAGGTCTCGGTGCGTGCGGGCGTCGACTATGATCGGCGGCGCGAAACCTATACGCGCAAGGGTGCGTCGCTGGGCATACAGGTCAGGTTCTGATCGTGCCAGGCATAGCTGTCGCAGATGATGTAGCGAGGATCGCCATCCTCATCTCCGTCTATGGGGCTCTGGCGATGGCGGCCCTGTTGCTATTCCTGGTAATGCGTCGTGATCGCAAGGAACGCGCCGCCAATATGGCTGCCGAACTCACACGCGCTTTGACGCGAGAGATCATGGGAGCGGGTGAGAATGTGGCTTCGTCGCCGGCCTTCCGTCAGGCGCGTCCTGCCGAAAGGCTCGCGGCGATCAGCCATCTCGTGCAGTTGTTGCGTGGGCAGGACAGGGACCGGCTCGTCGCCCTGACCGAAGAACAGGGCTTGCTCAAGGACGCGCTCCGTCGTGCCAGACGTTCGCAGCCGCGCCAGCAGATCGATGCGCTGCGCCTGTTGGGCGGCATCGGTGGAGATCAGGCTGTCGCGGCTCTTGACGCCGTCCTACGGGAAGATCCACGTCTTGATACGCGATTGGAGGCGGCGTCCCTGCTTGCCCGACTGGATGCTTTGCCTCAACCCGACGAGCTGATCGAACATCTTGCTTTGCACAGCGCCCGCATAACGCCTCTGCATAGGACCTTGTTCAGGCTGATTGCGTCTCGTCACCCGACCGAGCTGTTCGCCCTCGCTCGCTCCGAAGAACTTCCTCCAGCGGTGAGGGCGCTGGTGATTGATGCGCTTGGGTGGACGGAGGATTTTTCAGCCCTGCCGATCTTGGCTGCGGCCGCCAATGATCCGCATCCACCCGTTCGGCTCGCTGCGCTGGATTCCGCAACCAAGCTCGGTCATCCGAGCAGCGCGCCTTGGATCATGCCTCTGTTGAGAGACCCAGTGCCTCCGGTAAGAGCGCGCGCGATACGCGCTTGTCAGATCATGCGGCTGACTGATGGGCTACCCGCGATCGCTGAGTTGCGCCACGATCCCTCGCCTTGGGTAAGGCTGCGCGCCCAACAGGCTCAGCAGGTGCTGATGCCAGCCTGATGCTCGTCGATACCATCCTTTCCGCCGCTCATGGCATTGGCGTCGCCACTTTGGTCGCGATCAGCATCGTCTGCTTTCTTGTCGTGGCAACTCGCAATCTTGTTTCGACCGTTCAACTGCTGCTCGCCGCGCGCGTTTTCGCGACGCGGATCAAACCGGCGCAGCGATCCTACGACCTCTGGTCGCGCTATGCCGATCTCGCATTGCCGATCTCGGTCATCGCGCCCTGCTTCAATGAGGAACTATCGATAGCGGACAGCGCACGCGCCTTGCTCGCCTTGGAATATCCCGACCATGAGGTGATCCTGGTCAATGACGGGTCTAGCGACGGCACCCTTTCGGTGCTGATCGAGCAATTCGAGTTGCGTCCCATCGAGCGCGAACAACTGGCGACCCTGCAAAAGACCCGCATCCGGGGCATCTATGGTTCGGCGCGCTACCCGAACCTGATCCTCATCGACAAGGAAAATGGGCGCAAGGCCGATGCCGTCAACGCCGGTCTTGGTTTTGCCGCTGCGCCGCTGGTCTGCGTCATCGACGCGGATTCGATTATAGAGCCTGATGGCCTGCTACGCGCCGCTGAGCCATTCATGACGGATGACGGGTCGCTGATGGCGGTAGGCGGCGCCATCCGAATTGCCAACGGCTCCATCGTGGAAGGGGGCCATGTACGCCAGATCCGCCTGCCAAGCCGTTGGCTGCCCCGCTACCAGATCCTCGAATATCTTCGGGCCTTCTTGACCGCACGCATCGCCAACGCCCGGCTAGACATGTTGATGCTGATTTCGGGGGCTTTCGGCATGTTCCGGCGGGCTCCCCTAGTTGAGATTGGCGGCTACCGGCATGACACGGTCGGAGAGGACCTTGAGGTCGTCACCCGCATCCATCGCCGGATGCGGGAGGAGAAGCGGCCTTATCGCATAGCCTTTGTCCCTGAAGTCGTCTGTTGGACAGATGCTCCGGAAAGTTGGCGCGGCCTGCGCAATCAGCGCGCACGCTGGGAACAAGGCGCGTTGGAAACGATCGTCGAACACCGCCGCATGCTGTTCAACCCGCACTATGGCCGCATCGGTCTGATCGGCATGCCGTTGATCGTGATAGAGGATGTGCTGGGTCCGCCATGCGAACTGTTTGGCTATCTGCTGATCCCGCTCCTCTATTTGATGGGTGTGGAATCTGGGACGATCGTCCTGGCCTTCTTCTCGATCACCGTTCTGTTCGGAACCGCGATCAGCCTCGGCACCTTGGCGCTCGAGGAGGTGCAACTGCGGCGTACGCCGAGTGCGCGCGATCTCTTCATGATCGGTATCGCCGCTGTCGTGGAAAATCTTGGGTATCGCCAAGCCAATTTGGCGTTCCGCATCTATGGCATGTGGCGCTTCTACCGGAAGGACAGTCGCTGGGCCGCGGCGGGTCGAGCGGGATTTTCACGGGGGTGAGGAGAGCGCATCTTTGCCTGCTTGCAGCGGCGCTGGGAAGCAGTGGTGTGGCAGAGGCCCAATCGATATGGGAGGCTCCGGCGGTGAAGGGCTGGCGCGAAGCAGAATGGATCGAGGTCCACGGTACGATGGACGACGGCATTTTCCGTCCGGACTCGGTCATGATCACGCAACCATCCGGCACCGCCTCGCCGTCGTTAATCCCCTTGGGCGAGAATATCGCTGCTTTGGCCCGGCCTCGTCCCTTCGGTGTCGAGGAACGGGTGGACATCCGCGCGGAAGGCGGAGGGATCGCAATAGATTGCAAACCGGGAAGCGCCCCCGCTGGCGTCATGCTGAGCTGGCCCGGCTTCCGTCTCCCAGCAGGCTATCACGGGCGGTGGCTGTTAACGGGCCGCAGTGATGGGAACATTTCGGTTACCCAGGTCCGGACAGGAGAGGATGCCCCGGCTGTGCCTGCGAGTTATTGGAACGGTGAAGGGCTCAGCCTCGCCTTCACTGAGCAGCACCGTCAGACGCTCGTGCTTGCCTGTCCCGCAGAGGGTGCGTCAGCCCGGCTTGATTCCTTGATGCTTGCGCCGGCTACGAGCAGCACGGCTGCGCTCGGGCGGGGCAGCTGGGTCTGGAGAGAGGAAGATTGGCGCTTAGATCCGGGCGGCTTCGCCGAGGCGGCCGCCGTCTCGGGTTTCAACGAGTTGGCAGTGCAGGTGCCTGCAAAGGCGGATGCGGTCTTGGTCCAGTTGATCGATGCGCTTGAACAACGCGGCATCAAGATGAGATTGCTCGACGGCGACCCGTCCATGGCTACGCCTGCGGGACTTGAAGCGGCCGTCGCACGGATTAGCGAATTGCGGCATTGGCTCGCGAGGCACAGGGCTCCGCAAAGCCTCGTGCTCGAACTGGATATCGAACCCTATAGCCAACCCGGTTTCGCTGCCGATCCGGACAAGGGATGGCGCGGATGGGCGGTAGCTGTGCGAAAGTTGTCGGAGGCCTGGGGCGGTCCTGTCGCAGTAGATGTGCCATGGTGGATGCAGAAGTCTTCGGCTGGGATCTCGGCTGCTCAGGCTGCCAGTTCCTCCATCAGCGGGTTTGTCGTGATGGCATATCGGACGGACCCTCAACTCATCCTGGACGCGGCCGAGCCATGGTTGTGTGGCGGTAAGGCGGTTCAGGTGGCGATAGAGACTGGGCCCGTTGCAATTGAGGCGACACAGACCTACCGGCGCGCGACCCAGGGAACGCTGCGCCTTAGCGATCGTGCTCTCGAGTTACTTCCTGCGGCGCTGCAAGCCGAGCGTGGCGAAGCGGTTTACAAATTGGAGGCTCAAACGGTGACCCAGCCCGGCCGGATCAGCTTTCAAGGAGAGACGGATCGCGCAATTGAAGTGGAGCGGAAGCTGTCCCCTATCTTGCAGGGATGGCCGAACTTTCGTGGCTTTCGCCTTCACGGATGGCCGCTGCGAGCTACAGATAAAAAATCTACTTAAACTGCATCAAGCCTGTTCATTAAGCTGTACGCTATATCTTTGAGTGCATTGCAGAATTCTTTTTATGTGAGCCGGGTTATCCAGATCAACTTTTACCGGCCTTGTAATAAATCCTCGTTCATGACCTATTGGCGGACGCAGGCATTTGCCCGCATTGCGACCCAAACTGACCCCGCCTCTCATTCGCGCGAGGCGGGGGTTTTCTTCGCTTGGGCCGCCGTTTGCATGCGGTCCGTCGCTTCCCTCTTCGTTTGAGCCCGCTAACCGGACGGGTCGTCGCACGGCACTTCTGCTGATGTGGAGGGATGTGCAGGGGGCGGCTTTCCTGCTGCCTTCTTAGAAAAAGATTGCTCTCCCTCAATGAAATTGCCTCGGTTTCTATCGTCCTCCGCCTGTGACATGGCCATCGACCTTGGCACTGTTAATACCGTCATACATGTGCGCGATCGGGGCATCGTGTTGAACGAGCCGTCAGTGATCGCGATCGAAACGCGCCAAGGTTTCCGCAAGGTGAAGGTAGTTGGCAACGAAGCCAAACTGATGATGGGGAAGACCCCGGCGAACATTCAGGCGATTAGACCGCTGCGCGACGGCGTTATCGCCGACATCGATGTTGCAGAGCAGATGATCAAGCATTTCATCGACAAGGCGCTGAACGGTAGCCGTTTCGGGCGACGCCATGAAGTCGTGATCTGCGTGCCGTCCGGCTCCACAATGGTTGAACGGCGCGCGCTCCGTGACGCTGCGGCCAATGCTGGCGCGGCCCATGTGCAGTTGATCGAGGAGCCAATGGCCGCCGCGATCGGCGCAGGACTGCCCGTCACCGAACCTCGTGGGGCGATGGTGGTCGATATAGGCGGCGGCACGACAGAGGTGGCCGTGTTGTCACTCCGGGGCATCGCCTACAGCAATTCCGCGCGGGTCGGCGGCGACAGGATGGACGACGCCATCGCGTCGCACATCCGCCGCAACCACAATCTGATGATCGGGGAAGCGACCTCCGAGCGAGTGAAGTGCGACATCGGCGCCGCGACGGCGCCTGATGGCGAGGGTCGGCGGATCATCGTCAAGGGGCGTGACCTGGTCAACGGTCGCCCTGCGGAGATGACCATCAGTGAGGCTGAGATTGTCGATGCGCTCGCTGAGCCCGTTGGGCAGATCAAGATGGCCGTCAGAACCGCGCTGGAGCAGACCGCGCCGGAACTGGCTGCCGATATTATCGAGGAGGGCATTACCCTGACCGGCGGCGGCGCGTTGCTACGGCGGCTGGACGAAGCCCTGATGGAAGAGACAGGACTGCCAGTTAAAATCGCCGACACGCCCCTGATGTGCGTGGCCATGGGAGCAGGTAAGGCGTTGGAGGACCCGGCCTATCAGGGGGTTCTCACCATCTCCTGATCGTCAGAGAAACCAGCTGCCTATCAGCGCCAGTGCGCACAGGAAAGTGACGATGATGGTGATCCAGCCGAGCAGGTTGGTCCAGCGGCCATTGGTACGTGCGCCCAGGCATTGGTAGCGGCGGAGCCGAAAAACCCCGCACGATACCGGACCGGGCGAGCGCCTTCATCGATTGAAGCCAAGGAAGTTCCTGGCTACCGAAAGAGCTGTTACGGCCGCGATGATGGCATAGAATAGCCGGTTGTCACCTGGTGCGTCGTGCAGGCTGCCTTCCCGGCCAAGCCCCTGGACAGCGTCGTAAGCCGCTCCCGTAGTCATAATAGGCACCGCCAAGAAACCGACGCCGATGATGCCGGTCGCAAACAGATATTTGGCGGCCGGACCCGTCACCCGCTCGGTCGCGGCGGCGGCTTGCGCGGCTGTTTCGATTTCGGTTTGGCCGGAACCATGCAGCGGGACCCCGTGGCCAGCAGAATGACATAGAGAATGATGTTGGAAATATCATGCCGGTCAGAACGTCGCAGCTGGTCCGCTTCATCTCCCGCGCGCTGGCGCCCTTGCGTTGCCATAGCCGTCGACGGCCTATGGCGATCTGCTCCTCCACTTCTTGGCTCGACTACCAAGTATAGACATAAGCGGAGAGCGATGTGCCCCCAACCCGTATTTGGCTCCGGCGCTGGCATAGGTGCCAATGGCAGATGGATCGTCATCCGCAGCGCACGTGACGACACCCGCGCCCAGAACTTTGACCAGCCCGCGCGGACCGGCAGCCTGAAGTAAGAAACAACGGCTCGCGGATAGAGCCCCGACCGGCAGCCGACGCTCGAACGGTTGCTGATCCAGCCTGCGCGGCTGCTGCCGGAGCGCGCCGCCGAAGCAAATGGCGTTGGACTTCGTCTACCCTAATCTACTGCGAGGTTTGGGAAAATGGTGGACGCACTAGGGCTCGAACCTAGGACCCGCTGATTAAGAGTCAGCTGCTCTACCAACTGAGCTATGCGTCCACACTCGCTTCCGGATGATGCCGCTTGGGGCCTCGCCGTGGCGTGGGCGGGCAGTTAGCATTGTCGTCCAGCTTTGCAAACAGTAAATTGCCTCACTGCACAAATTTTTGGCGGAGCGGGCTTTCAGCCCCAGTTTCCGCGCCGCTGACCCCCGCGCCGGGTCGATCGCTCGACCGCCATTATGATGCCGATGCACAGCATCACGGTCAGCATCGACGATCCGCCGTAGGACATGAAGGGCAGCGGGATACCCACAACGGGCGCGAGGCCCATCACCATCATCAGGTTGATCGCAACATAGAAGAAAATGGTGGTGGTAAGGCCCGCCGCGGCCAGTCGCGCAAATTTGTCCTGTGTGCGGAGCGATACGCCGATGCCCCAGCGGAACAGGAGCAGAAACGCGCCGATCAGAAATATGCCGCCGACCAGTCCCCATTCCTCCGCCATCGTCGCAAAGACAAAGTCAGTATGACCTTCGGGGAGATAATCCAGATGGCTCTGCGTGCCTTTCAGGAACCCCTTGCCCCAGATGCCGCCCGATCCGATCGCGATTTTGGATTGGCTGATATGATAGCCCGCGCCCAGCGGATCGCTTTCCGGGTCCATGAAGATCAGGACGCGCTTTTGCTGATAATCATGCAGGAAGCTGAAGGCGATCGGAACGATGGCGGCCAGAGTCAGCCCGGATCCAACGAAGAGCCGCAGCGGTAGCCCCGCAAGGAACATGACGGTGACGCCGCCAGCCGCAATCATCGTCGCCGTGCCGAGGTCCGGCTGTACCAGCACCAGCGCCCACGGCACGCCTATCAGTACCAGCGCTGGCCAGATGGCGGTCCAGCGCCGTATCTCGCCCACTGGCAGAAGCGCATAGAACCGCGCGACCGCCAGCACGATGACCGGCTTCATGAATTCGGACGGCTGCAACTGCATGAAGCCAAGGTTGATCCAACGTTGGCTGCCCCCCGCCACCCCGCCGATAAGTTCGACCAGCACCAGCGATATCAGCACCGCACCATAAGCGGGAAAGGCGAAGCGGGCGAATAACTCCAGCGGCACGCGGCTCAGCCCGAAAGCCATGCCTGAAAAGATCACGAACCGGACGCTCTGGTTGATCGCCCAGGGAGTGATGCTGCCGCCTGCGGCGCTGTAAAGAACCAGCGTGCCGAAGCCGCCGATCACCAGCAATATCCCCAACACGCGCCAGGGAAATTCGGTGATAGGTTGGGGAACTATGCTCATCGATGATCCTCCGGAGGCTCCGGCGGAGATGACGTGTCATTCCCTTCCACTCTGGCAACAGGACGCACAGCTGAAGCGTTCGAAGCAGCTGTGCTGCTGTCGCCCGCCGCTGCCGCCGCGGTGGCTGCGGGCGGTGGCGCTTTGCCTTTCTCGATTGCCTTGGCGAGGCGGTAAGCAGCCATCTGCCTGGCCATGCGCTCGGCGGGAGGACCTCCCCAACCCATTTCCAGCTCCGCCAGCCTCTCCATCGCCTTGGCTGGATCGAAGAGATAGGTCAGCACGTCCTTGGCGACCGGCGCGGCGGCTCGGGAGCCGCCCATGCCATGCTCGATCACAACAGAGGCCGCATAGCGTGGATTGCTGGTAGGCGCGAAGCAGACGAACAGACCATGGTCGCGATATTTCCAATCGCCGCTTTGCCCGCGCTGGCTGCCCGCGATGCGGCGAACTTGCGCGGTGCCGGTCTTTCCACCCATTTGAATGCCGGGCAGGTCCAGGCGACTGCGCCCGGCCGTCCCGTCGCCGTTCACCACTTCCCACATGCCGCCCCGCACGGCGTCAAAATGCTCCTTGGGAAAGGGCATGAAGGGCGCCTCAGGATAGCGGCCTTTCACGAGCCGGGGCTGAATGTTGCGGCCCGACGCGATCCGCCCGGCCATGACGGCGAGCTGCAGCGGATTCACGACCACATAGCCCTGGCCGATGGACGCGTTAAGCGTATCGGATGCTGTCCATTTCTGGTCATAGCGCCGCATCTTCCACGCTGTATCGGGCATGGTCCCGTAGCTCTGTGACTGGACCGGCAGGTCGAACTTTTCCCCGAACCCCAGGGCGTGGCCCATCCGGGCGATGACATCGATGCCGACCCGGTTTCCCATGGTATAGAAATATGTGTTGCAGCTCTTGGCTATGGCGCGATGCATATCGACCGACCCGTGGCGGCCGAGACAGCGGAAGAAGCGATTGCCGAGCCGATATCCTCCCGGGCAATGCACCCTTTCCTTTGGGTCGATCCCGGCGCTCTGCAACGCCATCGCAACCATCGGCTTGAAGGTCGATCCGGGCGGATAAAGGGCGTTAAGCGACTTGTTGATGAGCGGATGGCGCTCGTCGCTCGAAAGCATTTTCCATTCATCATGACTGATGCCATCGGAGAAACTATTGGGATCATAGGCGGGCATCGACGCCATGCAGAGGATTTCTCCCGTCAGGCAGTCGAGCACGATGCAGGAACCGGATTCCAGGCCGAGCCGCCGCCCCGCATAATCCTGAAGTCCCCCGTCGATGGTGAGATTTACCGTCTTGCCCGGCAAATCGGGCCGCGTAGTGAGTTCCCGGACGATTTTGCCACGTGCCGTTACCTCGACGCGCTTGGCCCCCGGCTTGCCTGTCAGTTCCAGGTCAAACCATTTTTCCAGCGCCTCTTTGCCCACCTTGAAGCCCGGCGTGATTAGCAGCGGGTCCTTCCGCTCCTCATAGTCCTTGGCCGACGCCGCGCCGACATAACCTAGGAGATGGCCAACGGTCGGGCCCGTCGGATAGTAGCGGGAAAAGCCCTGGCTGGGAGCGACGCCCGCCAGGTCCGGCAAGCGGACGCTGACAGCCGCGAACTGATCATAGGTCAGCTTCTCCGCGACCTGGACCGGCCGGAAGCCCGGAGACTTGTTCAGTTCGTTCTGGATGCGTTCCACATCCTCGGGCGCCAGCGCCAGCAGATGCGTCAGGCTACGGATCGTCCCCTCAGGGTCGGTGACGCGCTCAGGGATCAGATCGACCCGGAAGTCTGTCCGGTTATTCGCCAGCGCCTTGCCGTTCCGGTCAAGTATCCAGCCGCGTCGCGGCGGGATCAGCGTCAGGTTGACGCGATTGCTTTCCGCCAGAAGATTATATTTCTCATTCTCCGCAACGCTTATCCAGCCCATGCGGCCGATCAGCAGCGCGCCGATCCCCGCCTGCAATCCACCCACCACCATTGCCCGGCGGGTGAAGGTAAAGGACAGCGATGCTTCGGTAACGGTCTTCCGCTTGAGCTTGGGCAGCTTCATGCCATTACGCGCCAACGATCGATCCGGGCGCATTGACGCACCACGAAGGGGAAGAGCAGGACCGTCCAGAGCATTTGCGGCGCGACCAATTGCAGCTTGATGTTTCCTCCGCCGGTGATGCGCGCGAAAAACACCCCGCCGGCGATGCAGAAGATAATCCCGGCAGACGCGATTAGCCAGTCCTGCCGGTAGCTGCGCCATACCATTCGATGTTCGATGGCGTCGATACCGATCAGCATCACCGTCCACAGGAACATGGCCGAACCGATGGGCTGGCCGCTCATGATGTCATCGAACAAGCCGAGTGGCAGGCCAATCCAAGCCCGCCATAACTCCGGGCGGAGCAGGCGCCAGGACAGGAGCAGCAGTAGGCCGAAAGGCGGCATGACCGGCGCTTGGGCGATGACCGGCAACACCGTGATCGCCGATCCGAGCATGACCGTGATGACCGGCGTGCCCGTCAGCCGGAAGCGCGACGGATGCCGTCCCAGCCGCGGAACATGCTGGAGATGCGGGTCGATCATGGCGCGGTAGCGTTGTTCGCCACTTCGGGCACTACGCCTTCCGCTGGAGCAGGTTCGCCGCGCGTGACGGCTTCCTCGAACGAGCGCTCGACGACCACTGCATCGACCTTGGACGGGTTGGCGAGCGGCACGCCATAGGCAATCTCGCCCTCTATACGCACGACCACTGCGACAGGAATATTGGGCTGGTATACGCCGCCCACGCCTGAGGTGACGAGGATGTCGCCGGGGTTGAACGGATTGCGCCCTGCGGCAAGGGAACGGATCTCCACCGTTCCGTCGCCAAGACCCGTTGAAATGGCAGGCACGCTGTCGGTAGCGCGGCGGACCGGCACGATGTTGCTGCTGTCTGTCAACAGCAGCACGTCGGCGGTATTGGGCGTCACGCTGTGGATACGGCCGACCAGCCCTTCGGACGCGCGCACAGGCATGCCCGTCCGCACGCCCTGCCAACGCCCAGCATTCAACCGAGCGAACCGGCGAGGGCTGGAGGAAGAGGATGAAATCAGGCGCGCCGTCAGTAGATCACTCTGGTCCTCATCCACCAGTTTCAGCAGCCTTTTAAGGCGCAGATTTTCCTGTGCGATCGCTTTCGCCTCGATGATGCGGTTGCGATCCGCCTCGACCTGATGGCGCAGCGCGACGTTTTGCGACCCCGCGCGCCAATAAGCGGTCAGTATCTCGTCGATCGAACTGACGCCGCTTACCATGTTGCGCAGCCCGAGCGAGGCTGGACGCGAAATTTCCGCTGTTGCCGTCCTGATCGCTGCAAAGCCGGTAGGATCGAAAATGGCGACGCCGATCAGCAGCAGGCCGGCAGCCGCGCCCGTCATCGCCACTACATAGCTAGCGAACAGGCTATACTGCGCCTTGCGGTTGTGGCCGGGACGTCGGCTGGATGGCCGCGCCATGTAGTGGTCCCCCTGACCTTAAGCGGTCTGCAGCACGCCTCGGAAGATCGGATCCTCCATCGCGCGGCCGGTACCGATGGCGACGCAGGTCAGCGGATCTTCGGCGATCGTGACGGGCAGGCCGGTCTCGTCGCGTAGTTCATCGTCCAGACCCTTCAGCAGCGCGCCGCCGCCGGTCAGGACGATCCCCTGATCCACAATGTCCGCTGCCAGTTCAGGGGCGGTGTTTTCCAGCGCAATGCGCACGCCTTCGACGATGGTGCTGATCGGTTCGGCCAGGGCGTCGGCGATCTGGCCCTGATTGATGGAGATTTCCTTGGGCACCCCGTTCACCAGGTCGCGGCCCTTGATGTGGATCGTCTCACCGACGCCATCTTCGGGCGGCTGGGCGACGCCGAACTGCTTCTTGATCCGCTCGGCGGTGGCTTCACCGATCAGCAGATTGTGATGACGGCGGACGAAGGACACGATTGCTTCGTCCATCTTGTCGCCGCCCACGCGGACCGAGGTTGTGTAGGCGAGGCCGCGAAGGGACAGCACCGCGACTTCGGTCGTGCCGCCGCCGATATCCACGACCATCGAACCGATCGGCTCAGTCACAGGCATGTCGGCGCCGATCGCGGCCGCCATCGGCTCTTCAATCAGGAACACCTGAGAGGCGCCCGCATTGCTCGCCGCGTCGCGAATCGCGCGGCGCTCGACGCTGGTGGAGCCCGACGGCACGCAGATCACGATCTCTGGGAAGCGCCAAGGGCGCGACTTGCCGCCATGCACCTTGGTGATGAAATGCTTGATCATCTGCTCAGCGACGTCGATGTCGGCGATGACGCCGTCGCGCAGCGGGCGGATCGCCTCGATCGAATCAGGGGTCTTGCCCATCATCAGCTTGGCGTCGTCGCCCACAGCCTTGACCCGCTTCACGCCATTCAGCGTCTCCACCGCCACGACCGACGGCTCGTTCAGCACGATCCCGCGGCCACGCACATAGACAACGGTGTTAGCCGTGCCGAGATCGATAGCCATATCCTGGGAGGAGAGTTTGAAAAGTCGCGAAAAGATCGACATGCTTGTTCCTGTTCAGTCCGCACGTCCCGGCGACGCGAACCGGGGCGTTCGGAGGTCCCTGCCACGTTCCGGCGTCCCTGTCATCCTCGCCCTTTGGGGAGGTAAAATTTTCGGGGGCAACGGCTCGCGGAAAGCGCTCGCTTGGGCTAGTCACTAATCAATGTCAATACGCCGCCTGCCTGAACATCTGGTCAACCGCATCGCCGCCGGTGAAGTGGTTGAAAGACCCGCCAGCGCGCTGAAGGAAATCGTGGAAAATGCGCTGGATGCCGGAGCGTCCCGTATTTCCATAAGGTTAGCCAATGGCGGTCTCGACAGGATCGAGGTCAGCGATGACGGATGTGGAATGGCTCCGGCGGAAATCGCCCTCGCGCTTGAGCGCCACGCGACCTCCAAATTGCCGGACGACGCTATAGAAAATGTTTCGACGCTCGGCTTTCGCGGTGAAGCGCTTCCATCCATTGCCAGCGTCGCTCTGCTTTCGATCGATAGCCGCCCCAAGGGTCAGGATGGCTGGAACCGGACGATCGACAATGGTGCGCTGCTGTCGGAAGGTCCCGCAGCCCTCCCGCCCGGCACGCGCGTGACCGTCGAGCAACTGTTCGCCCGCATGCCTGCCCGCCGCAAATTCCTCCGCTCGGCCAAGGCAGAATATGCCGCCTGCCTCGACGTCGTGCGCCGCCTCGCCATGGCGCATCCTTCGGTGGCCTTCACGTTGGAGCATGACGGTCGGCGTGCGCTAGGCGTGCAGGGGGGAGAAGCGCGGGAGGATCGTGTGGCCGCGCTGACGGACCGGGCGCTTGCCGACAATCACGTCATCGTCTCATTGGAGCGGGAGGGCGTTCGCCTGTCCGGCGTCGCTTCATTGCCGACCTATAATCGCGGCGTGGGTGATCATCAGTTCCTGTTCGTGAACGGTCGTCCGGTGCGCGACCGCCTGCTCGTCGGCGCTGTGCGCGGCGCTTATGCGGATATGCTCGCGCGGGACCGTCATCCGGTCGTTGCCCTGTTCCTCGACGTCCCGCCGCTTGAAGTCGATGTCAATGTCCACCCAGCAAAGACCGAAGTGCGCTTTCGTGACCCGGCGCTGATCCGCGGCATGATCGTGTCAGGCCTGCGCCGCGCCCTTGATGCCGAAGGCTTCCGGTCGGTGCAGCAGGCCGACCCAGCCGGCGTTGCGGCTTGGAGGACGGAGCCTGTCTCTCCCACGCCTATCAGTGCTCTGCCGATCTTTGAGACGGCCTTTCCTTCCTCCTATGCCGCGCCGTCCTCCGCAAGCTTCGCCGACCGCCGTCCCACCTTTTCCGCTCCGCCGCCACAGGCCCGGGCCGAACCCGCTGCCGCGCCTGCGCCGGAAGGCTCCAGCTTCCCTCTCGGCGTCGCGCGCGGCCAGGTCGCACGCACCTATATCGTCGCGGAGGCCGAGGATGGGCTAGTGATCGTCGATCAGCATGCGGCCCATGAGCGGCTGACGCTCGAACGCATGCGCCGGGCCATGGACGGGCAGGGGGTCGCCGCCCAGGCGCTGCTGCTGCCCGAAGTGGTCGAGTTGGATGAACCTGCTTGCGATCGTCTCGAAGCGCGGATTGAGGAATTGCGCGACTTCGGTCTGGAACTGGAGCGGTTCGGGCCCGCCGCCATGCTGGTCCGCGCGACCCCTGCGATTCTGGGGCAGGGCGATGTGCAGGGACTTGTTTCCGACCTCGCCGACGATCTCGCCGCTTATGACAGCGCCTTGTCGCTCAAGGAGAGGCTTGACCTGGTCGCCGCCACCATGGCCTGCCACGGCTCGGTTCGAGCCGGTCGCGTGCTGAGCGTGGCCGAGATGAACGCGCTGCTGCGTGAAATGGAAATCACGCCTCGTAGCGGGCAGTGCAATCATGGACGGCCCACATGGGTGAAACTTGGCCATGGCGACATAGAAAAGCTGTTCGGAAGGAAGTGACGATGCGCGTGACCGCCTGTCTGCTCGCCTTGTGCCTGATGCCCGCGCTGGCGCACGCCGAACCTTCAGCGATGTGCAGGGATGCGCCGCCGCCGCCGGAACCCTGGACCAGTTGGATGCAGAGCGGCAACGCGATAGCGGGTGGTGAAGCGGCATCCGCGCCTCGCCTGATCTTGGGTAAGCCGCTCGCGGCAACGCTCCGCCCGGTCGCGCAGGTGCAGTTTGCCGCGACCCGCGGTAAGAGTAATGCCAAAAGCTATGGGGGCCTCTTCACCCTGGCGTTAAAAGCGCCCGCCCGCATCGGCATCGGGCTTTCCGGCCCGGGGTGGGTGGACATAGTGACTGGAAGCGTGCCCCAACCGTCGGCCGATCATGGCCATGGGCCGGAATGTTCGGGAATTCGCAAGATCGTCTGGTTCGATCTTCAGCCAGGTTTGCACACTGTCCAGATCGCCGACGCGCCTGGGCGCGAAATCCGCATCATGGCTGCCGATGCCGCCGCCAACCGGCCGCTGCCACCAGCCGATAACGACAAAGACTTCTGACGTCAGGCGGGCCTGGTGCGGAAGATGGCGATGGGCTTCATCGTCATTACCGGTTCGTCATGCTGGTTGACCATCGTTACCTGGCTCCGCACCACGCCCATTTCCGGCCGGCTGCTCGACGCCTTCGTCTCGATCACTTCAGACGTTCCCCGCAGCGTGTCGCCCGGACGGACCGGCCTTAACCAACGCAGTTCGTCGACGCCGATCGCCCCCAGGCTGGCTTCCTGCTGCCCCGGCACCTTCTGCATTTCGGCGACCAACATTTTCATGAACAGTGCGGTGCTTTGCCATCCGCTGGCGGAAAGGCTGCCAAAATGAGTCGCTGCGGCTTCCTCGTCGGACAAGTGAAAGGGCTGCGGATCATATTCCGCGGCGAAGGCGATGACCTCTTCCCGGCTCACGGTGAGTGGCCCGAAATGGATGGTGTCGCCGACAGCCACATCCTCGAAAAAGACGGTTTCGCTCATGACAGGGCTCCTTGATCGGCTGCAATCTAGGAATGCCTTACGTTAACGTCAATCTCGTGGATGGACCCACTGTCGCAAGCCTCGCCAGACCTGCGCCTTCTTCTCGCGCGACAGCATCGCATAGGCACCGCTGGAGGACGGCAGGTCTATGAGCGTCAGCCCTGGCGCCGTACCAATCTGCCGCCGCCCATGTAACGCCGCCGTCTTGCCATTGAACGCGACGGCTTCGAGCTTGGGCAGCCGGGTCACGAACGTCGAAAGGTCCCGCAGCTCTGCCCCGCGAATGGCGCTGTCGAGGCTTCCGTCGCGATCTGCGCTTTCGATCACGTCCCAGAGGCCGACCCCGCGCGCCCGCAACCGCTTCAGCCGCATGGCATAGGGCAGGGCGCGGAGATCCTCGTCCAGCACGCTGCCCATCAGCGTCCAGAAGGCATTGCCCCGATGGGCATAATATTCGCCCTGCCTGATCGATGCGTCGCCCGGCAGGCTGCCCAGGATCAACAGCCGCGTGTCTTTATCGACGCTCGGCGGAAAGGCGGCCTCACGCTGCGCAGGCATTTGGCCGGGCCGCAGCGCCACGGGCTCAGACGTTGAAGCGGAACAGCATGATATCGCCGTCCTGCGTTACATAGTCCTTTCCTTCGGACCGCCACTTGCCTGCTTCCTTGGCGCCCGCTTCGCCATTGAATTGGACATAGTCGGCATAGGCCATGGTCTCGGCGCGGATGAAGCCCTTCTCGAAATCGGTATGGATCGCGCCCGCCGCCTGCGGAGCCTTCGACCCCTTGGTGACCGTCCAGGCACGCGCTTCCTTTGGCCCCACGGTGAAGAAGGTGATGAGGCCCAGCAGTTCATATCCCGCCCGGATGATCCGCGCGAGGCCGGCTTCCTCAAGTCCCAGAGCTTCCAGATATTCCGCCCTTTCCTCCACCGGCATGGTAATGAGTTCCGCCTCGATCGCCGCGGACACGATCACCGCCTTTGCCCCTTCGGCCGCCGCCTTTTCGAACACGCGCGCGGAATGGGCATTGCCCTGCGCTGCCGCGTCTTCCTCGACATTACAGACATAGAGGACCGGCTTGGCCGTCAGCAATTGCGCCTGCTGGAAGATGCGTGCTTCTTCATCATCGCCCGGCTGCGTCAATCGGGCGGGCTTGCCCTCGCGCAGCAGGTCTAGTGCCTTGCCCAGCACGGATGCCGCAGCCTTGGCTTCCTTGTCCCCCTGCGCCGCCTTCTTGGCAAAGTTGGGCACGCGCTTTTCCAGGCTCTCCAGGTCCGCCAGCATCAGTTCGGTTTCGACCGTCTCCGCATCGGCGATCGGATCGACCTTGCCCTCCACATGGGTGATGTCGTCATCTTCGAAACAGCGCAGCACATGGACGATCGCATCCACCTCGCGGATGTTCGCCAGGAACTGGTTGCCCAGGCCCTCGCCTTTGGACGCGCCGCGCACCAGGCCGGCAATGTCCACGAAGGCGAGCTGTGTTTCGATGATCTTCGCGGACCCGCCGATCTTTGCGATCGTCTGCAGCCGCTCGTCCGGCACCGCGACCTGGCCGACATTGGGCTCGATAGTGCAAAAGGGATAGTTCGCCGCCTGCGCCGACTGTGTCTCGGTCAGCGCATTGAACAGGGTGGACTTGCCCACATTGGGAAGCCCGACGATACCGCAACGAAAACCCATGGAACTGCCTTCACGTCAAGATGATGGCCGCGCCGATAGCCTGTTCCTTGGCCAAAGACCAGCCTGTGCTCAGTGCCTGAAGAAGAGCGTGATCGCCGCCACATGGTTCTTCCGCTTGGCGCCGCTGCCCTGATTGATATGCCTCGCCATGTCCTGAACGTAACTTTTCGCGGCCGGTCAGGTGATGACGCTCGGGCGCTCCATTCCGGTGAAGCCCGCAATGTCGGCCGCTTCCTGAGCAGCGCGGACCAGCGGCTCCAGCGCCTCCGCCGTCTCCAATGCCAGATCGCCGCCTTGGCCCACATAGCGCTCGATATAAACGCGCAAGGTCGCGCCCTCGGTGCCGGTGCCGGACAGGCGGAATACGATCCGCGATCCATCTTCGAACAACAGGCGCACCCCCTGATTGCGGCTGACGGACTGATCGGTGGGATCGGTATAAGTGAAATCGTCCGCGCTCTTCACAGTGCCGCCGCTGTTCACCGTACCCGGTAGCGTCGGGAGCTTCTCTCGCAACGCCGTCATCAGTGCATCGGCACGATCCTTGGCGATGGCCTCATAATCATGCCGGGCATAATAGTTGCGGCCATAGGTCGCCCAATGCTCGGTCATGATCTGCGCCACGCTCTGCCGCCGCATAGCCAGAATATTGAGCCACAGCAGGACAGCCCAGATGCCGTCCTTCTCCCGCACATGGTCGGACCCGGTCCCGGCGCTTTCCTCGCCGCAGATGGTCGCCATCCCCGCATCCAGCAGATTGCCGAAGAATTTCCAGCCGGTCGGCGTCTCATAAAGGGGAATGCCAAGCTTTTCCGCCACCCGGTCGGCCGCGCCGCTGGTCGGCATCGACCGAGCGATGCCTTTCAGGCCGCTCGCATAGCCCGGCGCGAGATGCGCATTGGCCGCCAGCACTGCGAGCGAATCCGATGGCGTCACATAGCAATGCCGTCCGATGATCAGGTTGCGGTCGCCATCGCCGTCCGAAGCTGCGCCAAAGTCCGGCGCATTAGCCGCCATCATGCGATCATAAAGTTCCCTGGCATGAACCAGATTGGGGTCCGGATGATGATGGCCGAAATCGGGCAGGGGGGTTGCGTTCCGCACGGTCCCGGCAGGCGCGCCCAGCCGCTTCTCGAATATTTCGACTGCATAGGGGCCGGTAACGGCGCTCATGGAATCGAAGGAAAGGGTGAAGCCCTCCGCGATCATGCACCTGATCGCGGCGAAGTCGAACAACTGCTCCATCAGGTCGGCGTAGCCCGCGACCGGATCGACCACCTCCACGCTCATGCCGCCCAGGTCGCTGCTGCCAAGCGTGTCGATATCCACGTCATCGGCTTGCAGAATGCGATAGCTTTCGATCGCCAAGGTCCGGGCGTGGATGGCGTCCGTCACCTTTTCGGGAGCCGGACCACCATTGGACACATTATATTTGATCCCGAAGTCTTCGTCCGGTCCGCCCGGATTATGACTGGCCGAAAGCACGAGGCCGCCGAATGCTCCCGAAGAACGGATGAGATGCGAAGCGGCCGGAGTGGACAGTATGCCGCTCTTGCCCACCAGCACCCGGCCAAAGCCGTTGGCGGCTGCCATCTTCAGCACAATCTGGATGACTTCGCGATTGAGATAGCGGCCGTCGCCTCCCACGACGAGCGTCTGGCCCTCGAACCCCTGCAGGCTGTCGAGCACCGATTGGACGAAATTTTCCGCATAATGGGGCTGCTGGAAAATGCGGACCTTCTTGCGTAGTCCGGATGTGCCCGGTTTCTGGTCAGCAAAAGCTTTCGTCGCGACGGTCTGAATCACCCGCATCCCCTTGGGAAAATGGAAGTCAGGTCCCTCTATGGCCCGTCAATGAGACTCTCGGCAATCCGTTCGTCGCGCTTTGTCGTGAAGGAGCGGCGGCCAGCCGCCAAATCTGGCAGTCGCTGTGTAGGAGGTTTGCCGAGTCCCCGTCAGTCCGCCAGCCGCAATGCAACTTCGTTCATAAACCGCGCATCGTCGCCCTTGGCCAGCCATTCCGCCTCAGCCCCGATCGCGCCGAGCATGTCGGAAAGCGCATCCATCTCGCTCTTGTGATAATTGCCTAGCACATAGCCGTGCACCCGGTCCTTGTACCCCGGATGCCCGATGCCGATGCGTACACGGCGGAAGTCCGGGCCGATATGCGCGTCCGTCGATCGCAAGCCATTATGGCCCGCATTGCCGCCGCCGCGCTTCACCTTCACCTTCATCGGCGCAAGGTCTAATTCGTCGTGAAAGACGGTCACATCCTCCGGGGTTAGCTTGTAGAAGCGCATGGCTTCGCCTACTGAGCGGCCGCTTTCGTTCATGAACGTGGCGGGCTTCAGCAGGATGATCTTCTCCGGGCCGATGCGCCCTTCCTGAACCCAGCCCTGAAACTGCTTCTTTGGCGGGGAGAAACGATGCAGGTCGGCGATCACATCGGCTGCCATGAAGCCGACATTGTGCCGGTGCATCGCATATTGCGTGCCCGGATTGCCTAGCCCCACCCAGATCTGCATCCAAAATCTCCAAACAAGCAAACCCCCGTTCGTCCTGCGCCTGCCGAAGCGCCTTTCTTCTCTGTCAAAGAGAAGTAAAGGGCTTCGACAAGCTCAGCCCGAACGGGGGTGAGCAAACCGGCAATCGGCTATCCGGGTAAAAGGCTTATTCGCCTTCCGCCGGAGTTTCATTGTCGCCCTCGGCGCTCTTCAGAGCAGACGGAGCAACGATGGTCGCAACGGTGAAGTCCGTTTCATCGTGCGCAGCCTTGGCACCCTTGGGCAACTTGACCGCACTGATGTGGATCGATTCACCCACGTCGAGACCCTTGAGGTCCACGACGACGTCATCAGGGATTTCGGCCGCATCGACGATCAGTTCGATGTCATGCGCAACGATGTTGAGCACGCCGCCCTTCTTCAGGCCCGGCGAAGCGTCTTCGTTTTCGAAACGCACCGGCACGTTGACGTGGACGGTGGCATGTTCGGAAACGCGCAGGAAGTCGGCGTGCAGCGGACGGTCGCTCACGGGATGGAAGGCGACGTCCTTGGGCAGGGTACGAACCTGCTTGCCGCCAACCTCGACCATGACGACCGAGTTGAAGAAGTGGCCGGTGCCGAGCAGCTTGTTGAGGAGCTTTTCCTCAATGTGGATCGACTGCGGTTCTTCATTGTTACCATAGATGACGGCGGGTACGCGGCCCTCACGGCGGAGAGCGCGGGAGGCTCCCTTGCCTGCCCGATCGCGTGCCTCGGCCGACAGCGTAAGCTGCTCGCTCATTGCGTGTCTCCAAAAGCAAATTGATGTAAGCGCCCGTCACGCCTCCAGGGATGACCATGCCGGGACCGCGGCCCAATAGCAGAAAAGCATTGGAAAGCAAGTGCAGGGCGATGCACACATCTGTTCGGGTGATACCTTCAACCTCCGTTCGTTTCGAACGCGGTCGAGAAACCAGTCACTGCACTCGCATAATCTTATACCCCTTGGCCTCCAGCAACCCGATCAAATTATCGCGCCCGGTCAGATGCCCCGTTCCCACCGCAATGAAGGGCCGCCCCCGAAGCTTCCTTACAGCCTCACTCCAGTCCCGATTGCGGGCCACCAGCACCGCCTCGACCACCACAGGATCGGGCTGCTCCCCCATCTCATCTTCCCGCGCGATCGCCGTCAGGTCGCCTTCCAGCCAGGCCCGCAAAATGCGCTCATAGAGCGCCTTCATTCCGCGCGTCTCCTCGACCGTCTGCGCCAGCAAGCGCCGCTGCGCAGCCTCCGGCAGCGTATCGAAGGCGCCAAACTGCCGCGCGACTGTTTCCAGCCCGCTGATCGGCTTGCCGGCGGTCCGGAATTCATCGATCAGTGCGGGTTCGACGCCCTCGTTCCCGCTTATATGCAAGGATTGCTGAGCCACTGCCGACACCAGCATAGCCGCCGCCCAGCTTTCATAGCTGGACAAAAGCTGCGTGCTCATCCCGCCCTCACCGGCAATCCGCTGAAGCTCCTCCCGTTCATCGACCGGCACGCGGGCCTCCAGGGGAGGCAGGCCAGGACTGCGCCCCATCTTCTCAAACAACGCCATGGTGCGTGCGCGATCCTGGATTTCCGCCGATTCCAGCACGAGCTGGTCAGCTTCCTTTATCGCCGCCCTGATCTTGTCCGTCCGCCACGCTACGCCTTTGGGCAGAACATGGATGGTACCGAACAGCCACCCGTTCAGCCCATGCCCTTCCACGCGCCACAGTGCGGGGCCTTTGCCTGCGGGAGGCGCGACCGGCTCGCGTCCGCAGGCCACCACCAGCAGCAGCACGCACAGCCCCAGCCATCGCAGCAAGCTCACTCGGCCACCCTGGCCGACGCCACTCCCAGCGCCTTCAGCTGATCCTGCACGCTGCCCCTGCCGGCGAGATGCCCCGCGCCCACCGCGATGAAAACCGTCCCGGGCTGCGCCAGCCTTCCCTTGATCCACTTCGCCCAATTGGCATTTCGTTGGATCAGCAGCACCTGAGCCAGCTCAGGCGTAGTTTCCAGCGACTCGTTCATCTCCGCCGCCAGCTTTTCGGGATCGCCCTCCTTCCAATGCGCGATCAGCCGGGCGAACTCGGCATCCATTTCCGGCAGGCCATCGACTGTCGCGTTCAGGAACTTGACCTGGCTCTCCATCGGCAGGCCCGCGAAATAGCCGAGTTGCTGCTCCACCGTCTCCAGCGCCCCGATCTTCTTCCCCGCAGCCTTCGCCGCTGCCGTCAACGTCTTCTCCGCGCCCAGATCGGCCTTGTAGCCGAGCTTCTCCAGCGGCTGCACCGACAGCGCCATGCCCGCCATCCACGGATTGAACGCCTCGAATATCTGCCAGGGAAGCCCGTTCGCCACCATCGCCGCCTGATATTTCCCACGTTCTTCCGCGCCGAGCCGGTCAGACAGCTTCACCCCGTCCCGCGCCAGCGCCGTATGCGCCATCGAAGCGGCCATCGCCTGGGGGGCCTCAGGCTCGACAATCTCCAGCACCAACTCGTCCGATCCATCGAACGCCCGCTTGATCCCGCCCTGGAACCATTCGGTTCCGGGCTTCAGAACATGCACAGTGCCGAACAGATAGATGGTCGTATCCGCATCCTTCACCCGCCACAGCGCAGGCGTCACATAGGCAGCCTTCGCCGCAGCAGGGCGCGCGGAAGCCGCCTGTTCCTGCGCACAGCTGGTCAGCAACAGCAGGCCAGCGGCCAGCAAGCGGGGAAGGGGCCATTTCATATCGGCATCGATCCATATCGAAGGGTTTCGCCGCCATCCATGCGGGGCAGGGGCCTTCAGGGCAAGCGGATTAACTGCCTTCCCACCGGCTTTCCCTTGACCCTAAAGCCCTCCTGCGCCAAGGCGCGCGCGATCAAACCGTCATTTTCGCAAGGGACCGTCCGTGGCGACAGGTAAGCCGCTTTCCTTTCAGGACCTGATCCTGACCCTGCACGCCTATTGGGGAAAGCAGGGATGCGTCATCCTGCAACCCTATGACATGGAAGTCGGCGCGGGCACCTTCCACACCGCGACCTTCCTGCGCGCGATCGGTCCCGAGCCCTGGAACGCCGCGTATGT
>Ga0105148_100006_pt1 | contig 43932 bp, 35 predicted proteins | sample RS_199metaG_FD_91502 | JGI IMG/M metagenome (GOLD analysis project Ga0105148, IMG submission 91502) | Switchgrass associated microbial communities from Austin, Texas, USA, to study host-microbe interactions - RS_199 metaG | ecosystem: Host-associated > Plants > Roots > Rhizosphere | place: USA... | reverse complement strand
TGCTCGTGCCGCAGGGCATGCCCAAATTCCGCGACTTTACGCCGCAGGATATCGAGGCTCTGCGTCACTATATTCGGTATCAGGCACAGGCGGCGAAGCACGCCCGGCAGAAATAAGCGCTGTGGACAGAAAATCGAGCATCGGTCATGCTGAAAGGAACAGCGTGAGCGCCGCTATATCGTCCGGCGTGCCGACACGGCCGATGGGGATGCGTCGCAGCATTCTGGCGACAATTCTCGCCGCCCAATGCTCCGGCCGGTGCCGGGGCTTGAGATTAAGTTGGTTGCGATGGCGCGGCCGCGGATCGGCGGCAGTAGTTCCAAAAAGCTTCGGCGGGGGGCGGGGCGATGACGCCGCGCAGCCGAGCCAGATTCAGCGCCAACGGCGGCAGACCCGATATGGCGCGGCGCACCATCGCATGGCGCAACATGCCGTCCGCCGCGCCGGGCACCAGCGTGGTCACGAGCAGTCCCGGCGTGTTCCGCACCAGCATGCGCCGCAGTTCCGGCACATAGACGGGATCGGCTCCCCCTTCGATTAAAGGCGCATAGTAAGTATTGAAAAATTCAGGATTTCTTTGCCGTGGCACCATCGCGACCTGCCGCCCAGCGAAATCTTTTGGGAGGATGGCGGGACGGCTTGCCAGTGGATCGTCCTGCGCCATCATGACCGCGAAGGCGATCCGGTGCAGCGCCAGCAGTTCTAGCCCCTCCATCGGTTGCCAGCGCAGGAAACAGGCGAGGTCCAGACTCCGTTCGCCTAGTCGCTTGAGGTGGATTTCGGGGGAGCCCGTCTCGACGTTGACGTCGATGTCGGGATGGCAGCCGGCAAAGCTGGAGACCAGCGCGGAGAGGCGCCGGTCCGGCTCGCCCAGCACGATCGTGCCCAATCCTAGCCGGCCGATTCGCCCGGTGCGCAGCAGGGCAACGTCCGCCAAGAGCGAATCGGCCGCTTTCGCTGTAGGTCGTACCAGATCGAAGAGATGCTGCCCCGCAGGGGTGAAGGCGACGCTGCGCGTCCGCTCGAACAGGGCCATGCCCAATATCGCTTCAAGCTTGCGGATCTGGGCGGAGAGGCGGGGTTGGGCCACGCCCGTCTTACGCGCAGCGGCGGAAAAGGACAGCGCTTCGCCCACGGCCGCGAAATCGAGGAGCAGGCGGACATCGATCCGATTTATAATCCTGCGTTCTAAATACGGCAAATCCGATATTGGACGGCGTGACCCGATGGAGCCAGAACATGGCCGGACAGAAAGAGAGGACGGCGGAGAGATGGTTGCGAACATCAAGGAGATGACCGGTGCGGAATTTCCGCTTTTCGCCTTCAGCCACTGCCGCGACGTGGTGGCGGCCGTCAGCCGTGCGGGCGGTTTCGGCGTGCTGGGCGGCAGCAGCTTCACGCCCGAGACGCTGGCAGCCGAGTTGGACTGGATCGTCGAACATAGCGAGGGCAAGCCCTTCGGCATCGATATATTGATCCCGGAAAATCTGGACTTCGGATCGGATTTTACCGCCGACCAATTGGCCGAGCGCATCCCGGCGAGGCATCGCGACTTCACCATAGAGCTACTCGCAAGGCACGGCGTGCCGCTGTCGCAGGCGGAGGCGATCGACCGGCGCATCCCGCAGACATCGCCGGCGATCGGCGAGGCGCTGCTGGACATCGCCTTTCGCTATCCGATCCGCCTGATTGCGAACGCGCTTGGCATCGCGCCGCCCCGCATGCTGGAACTGGGCAGGGAAAAGAGCGTGCCGGTAGCGGCGCTGGTCGGTGCGAAGGAACATGCGCTGCGGCAGGTGAAGGCCGGGGTGGACATCCTGGTCGCGCAAGGGACCGAGGCGGGCGGCCATTGCGGCGAGGTGTCGACGCTGGTGCTGGTACCGGAGGTGATCGCTGCGATCAGGCCGGTGCGCGAGGTGCCGGTGCTGGCCGCCGGTGGTATTGTCACGGGCGGGCAGATGGCCGGGTGTATGGCGATGGGCGCGCAGGGCGTGTGGACCGGATCGGTCTGGCTGGCCACGGTGGAGGCCGAGACCAGCGAAGCCTTCCGCCAGAAGATGGTGGAGGCCTCTTCGCGCGATACCATCCGGTCGAAGGCACGCACGGGAAAGCCTAGCCGCCAGCTGCGCTCCGCCTGGCACGATGCCTGGGAGGGGCCCGGCAGCCCCGGCGCGCTGCCGATGCCGCTGATGGGCATGATCAGCCAGCCGGCCTTCGAGAAAATCGAGAAGGAAACGCTGAAAGGCAATGCGCGGGCGCGCGCGCTCACCAGCTATTTCGTCGGGCAGGGCGTGGGCCTTATCAACGAGATACAGGGCGCAGGATCAGTGGTGCAGCAGTTCAAGGAGGAGTTCGCCGCCGCGCTCGAAGGGCTGATCGCTTCGATCGAAAGCTGAGGGTCGCCCCATTTCATTGTCCTTGAGTACGGCGTCGCACGATCCGACACCCGCTAGGGTGACTGGCGCGCCTAGGGTACGGCCTCTCCCCGGATCAGCACGTCGCTGCCGCCGTCGGTGAAGACGATCTGGCCGACCATGTTGGCGCTTTGCGGCCCGGCAAGGAAGGCGATTAGCGGTGCGATTGTGTCGGGGCGAGGATAGTCGGCGACTGCGATTGGGGTCATCTGCGCCAAGAGGGCGCGCCCTTCGGCGGTCGCGAGCGTCGGCTCTGTCAGCGGCGTGCGGATCAGGCCGGGCGCGACGCCGTTCAACAGGAGTCCGGAGCCGGCCCAGTCCGGTGTCACCGCCGTCCGCCGGACCCAGTGGCACAGAGCTCGCTTGCCCGTCATATAGGCGACGACCGCATCGTCGGTGTACGCGCGGGCACCTGCCTCGTCATCCGCCAGATAGAGGTTAAGCAAGGCCGCGTCATAGGGCAGGACGGCGGTGGAGGAGGCGATAACGACGGCGCGGGGATCGCGCCTCTTTGCCAGCAGCGGGCGCACGCCCTCGATCATCCGCACGGTGCCGAAATAGTTGATCGAACTGACGTTGGCGCCACTGCCGCCGCCGATGCCGGCGCAGGTCACGATCGCATCGATGCCATTCGGTGCGAGCCCCGAAATGGCATCCAGCGCGCTCGACCGCCCATCAGGGGTGGAAAGGTCTGCGGGTATGTCGGCGTCGAGCAGGTCGACGCCTATGATGGTCGCACCCTGCCGCCGCAATTCGGCCGCCGTCGCCTGGCCGATGCCCGACGCCGCGCCAGTGACCACGATCAGGCGTCCGCGCTGATCAGTCATGAGATATCCTCCCATCTCGCGCTCCTGCCATTTTGATGACGTTAGGACGACACGGAGGGCAGTCAATAGCTGTGGGTCCGCAACAGTAGGGAGAGGGGCGGCCTTTAAGGCGAGATCGATCCGGTTTTGCGCCCTATCGCCTCCGCGCAATGTCGCTGATGGGGAAGAAGATCAGGCTTCGGTGCGGGTGCCCAATTCGAAGCTGGCCGCCGACCAGTTCATGGTCTTTGCCGGGGCCGCACCGAAACTGGCGGATCAGCGCAACTATCGGCGGAACGCGTGAATTCAGTCAGTGGTGGCTATGTTCAGCGCTTCTTGGGATCGCGCGCTGCCACCTGCGCCTTGAAATCGTCGGAGCCGATCAGCACCGCCTGATTCAGGACGTTGGCGACCCATTCGGTCTCCATCGTGGATTCAAAGCCGCGATGGAGCGCTGCCTTGGCCGCGGCGAAGGCGCGCTGCGGCAGGGCAGCCATTGCAAGCGCCCGCTCCTCGGCGCGAGCGAGTATCGCATCATCTTCCACCAGTTCATCAATCAGGCCGATGCGCTGCGCTTCCTCGCCTCCGATCATCTGCGCTTCCAGAATCATACGCTTGGCATGGGTCAGGCCGATGAGGCGCGGTAGCAGCACCGCGCCGCCCAGCGGAGGAATCAGGCCGAGCTGAAGCCAGTTCTCGCCAAAACGCGAACGGGTCGAAGCAACCCGCGCGTCGCAGGCGAGGGCGACTTCGCAGCCCACCGTGATGGCCGCGCCGTTGACGGCGGCAACGGTCGGCTTGGGGCATTTCCAGAGACGCTCTACCGAACCCTTGAACCAGGTGTAGAGGCTCTGGTTGACGCCTTCCGTCCGCGAATCCAGCAGATCGCGCAGGAATGAGAAGTCGGCGCCAGCGGCGAAATTGCGGCCCTTGCCGGTGATGACAATCGCCTTGACGGCATCGTCGCCGATGCACTGGTCGAGCGCCTCGCACAGTGCCTTCATCAGCTCGGGATAGACGGCGTTGGCCGTTTCCGGGCGATTCAAGCTGATACGGCCGATCCCGTTATCCAAGACTTCAACCAGAATGTGTGGTTCAGCGGCGGCGAGGCTCATCGGGATTCCCTTCGGAACGATATTCGGGCAGGCCGGGGCTCTTGGGCAATTTAGCAAGGCCCTTGGTCCGGCTCGCGACCAGGATGGTCGCGGTGGCGGAGATATTCTGCTGGCCCCGCTGGTTGGTGCCGGCGACCTCCACCTCAATCAACGGGCCCAGTTCCGGGTCGTCGCGCACTTCGGTGATGCGGCCGCTCATCCAGGTGACGTCGCCGATATATTTGAAGTTGCGCAGCTCGTAGCGGAGGCGATGCACGAAGGCATCGTCGCCGATCCAGTTCGTCAGATAATGGCAGACGAAGACATAGCGCATCGGGCCGATATCGTAGGTGCGCTGCACGCCGACCTTCTGGGCCAGATCATTGTCCCAGTGGACGCGCTGCACCGTATCCCAATTGCGATAGTCGTCGCGCGAATAGAAGCCGCGCAGCCGCTTGCGATTCTCATAGGCGAGCTTGAGCGGCGGATTGCCATAGGTGAACCAGCCGCCACCCATATGCATGTTGATGATGTCGGTGATCGTCAGCGGCCCCTTGACCATCGGGGGCAGCTCGTCGCCCACTTTCACATCCTCGAGATAAAGAGTGTCGGTGCCGCGCCGATATTCGTTGTCGTAGGCCGCCTCGATCTTTGCGAGTTCCTCGTCGCTCCAGCTGGGTGCGGCGTCCTGCTCCTTCTTCTCCTTCGGCTTGCCGGAGCTGCCGCGTTCGACATGGACGAACCAGCGGTTGCTGGTCACCAGCACTTCGTCATGCTGGTTCCAGAAGCTGTTGGCATTGTCGACCAGCACGCTGCGCTTGCCGAAGCTCGATTCCTTGGGCGTGACGCTGGCCAGCCATTCGGATTTGAAGACCTCGTCCCCTTCCCGGATCGGGCGGTAGAAGCGATATTCCGCACCCGAATGGAATAGCTGCACGCCGCGCAGAGCGCCCTTGCTCTTTTCCTGCAATGCTTTGTCAGGAAAGGGCGATCGGTCCCAGCCCATCGACCATTCGAAGCCCGGAGGCGCGACCGACCCCCGCCAGCGGCTGGCGTCGGCATGGCGCGGGTCAAGATAGAGGGGGTTGTCGTCACCGATCGCGATCGCCCAGCGGCGAATCGAATCCGCCGAGGCGATCGCATTGTGCGGCGACGTCAGCCATCCCTTCCGCAGGGTGGGATTGGTCGAGCCGATCCTGGCGCGCATCTTTTCGATATCTTCGTCGGTAATCTTGCCGATCACGAGTCCGTCCGCCTGAGCGGTCATGGCTCTCTCCAATAAATGATAGAACTACCCCTATTGGCGCTTTGGATCGTTATGACAAGAGGGTTTATTAAAGCCAGTACATCTTGCTGCCTAACGGCTGTGAAGATCAGAGGTCCAACGGCGGCGCGATCCGACGATCTCAATTGAGATATCTCTGGACAGGTCCGGCCACCGATACTAGGCCGTTCGCAGGAGCTTTTGGAGAGCAGATGTGAGCCAGTTGAAGGAGCGGATCAAAGCGATCCTCACGCTTGATGCGGCGGCGCCGGCGATCGAATTCGACGGAAAATGGTCGACATGGGGAGAAATCGAGCGGACCTATCGCGCGGTTGATACGATACTCGACGCGAATGGACTAGGCAACGACAGCCGCATCGGCCTGATGTTGCGCAATCATGCCGCCGTGGTGCCGGCGGTGCTGGCTGTGATCGGCGACCGTTGCGTCGTGACACTCAATCCCATGTTCCAGGCGAGCAAGCTGGCCGATGACATTCGTTCGACCCAGGTGCCCGTCGTGGTCGGCATCTCCGCCGATCTGGACGCGCCCGAAGTGGCGGCGGCGCTGGCCGAGGGCGGCTGTCTCGTACTGGAACTGACCGGTGACGCCGAAACGCCCGTAAAGGTGCGGCAGGAACGCACCAGCGCACCGGCGTCGACCGATACGGCGCCCGGCGTCGCGGTGGAGATGCTGACCAGCGGCACCACCGGCGCGCCCAAGCGCATTGCGATGAAGCGCATTGGTTTTGAGGAATCGGTGTTCGCTGCCGCGCGTTTCGAGAAGGGGCGTTCGGCCGACGACGCGCCGGTGCTGCGCAAGGGCGTGCAATTGCTGATGGCGCCTTTTTCGCACATTGGCGGGCTGCTGGCGCTGATGAATGCGGTCATGGCGGGGCGCAGCGGCGCGCTGTTGCCCAAGTTCACGGTGGAGGGCTTCCGCGATGCGGTGAAGCGACATGGCATTAAGGCGGCTAGCGCTCCGCCGGCCGCGCTCAAGATGGTCTATGACGCCAATGTGCCCAGGGAGGATCTTGCGTCGCTCAAGGCCTTCCGCACCGGCACAGCCCCGCTTGATCCCGATCTCGCCGACGCCTTCTACGAGCGCTATGGGATTCCCGTCCTCCAGAATTACGGCGCCACCGAATTCGGTGGCGTAGCGGGCTGGACCATCGCCGATTTCGAGGCGCACCGGGTCGATCGGCGCGGCGCCGTCGGTCGGCTCAATCCCAATGTGCAGGGTCGCGTCGTCGATGCGGAGACGGGAGCGGAAGTGCCGGCCAACGAGATCGGCATTCTGGAACTCAAGTCGCGCCAGATCGGGGACGGTACACAATGGCTGCGGACCACGGACCTGGCGAAAATGTCGGAGGACGGGTTTCTCTGGATCACGGGTCGTGCCGACAATGTCATCATCCGCGGCGGCTTCAAGATCCAGCCCGACGATGTCGTGCGCGCGCTCGAAAGCCATCCGGCGGTCAGCGAGGCGTCGGTGATCGCAATGCCTGACGACCGATTGGGCCAGGTGCCGGTTGCCGCCTTCCTCGCGGCATCGGGGCAAGAGGTGCCGTCGGAGGCGCAACTCAAGGCTTTCCTCAAGGAAAAGCTGACCGCCTATCAGGTGCCGGTTTCGATCCGCCGCTTTAATGCGCTGCCGCGCACGCCGTCGATGAAGGTGGACCAGCGTGCATTGCGTGAACTGATGACGACCGGATCTGCGGCTTGATGGTGGCGCTGAATAAATAGGCCATGGCGATCCAAGCGGGGTCAGGACTTCGGTGGCGGCAGGGAGCGGGAGCAGCCTTTTTTCCTCTATGCCATGCTCGCAGCGCGCCTGAAGCAGCAAGTGCTTGACCGATTTTGATATTGAGATATCTGTTTAGCGCGCTTAAGGGATAGGCACGATCCACCTTGCTGGGAATGGCGAACGACCGATGGACCTACGATATACCAACGAGCAAACCGCGTTTCAGCAGCGGGTGCGATCGTTTCTCGCGGAGCAATGGGCGCCTGCGGAAAACAAGAGGGACTCCGCCTTCATCACCCGCTTCCGCCAACTCGCGACGGATGAGGGTTATCTCTATCGTGGCGTGCCGCGCCGGTATGGCGGATCGGAGCAAGCGCCCGACGTTATCCGCGCGCAGATCATCCGTGAAGAATTTGCCGCTGTGCGAGCGCCGATGGAAGTTCCCGGCAACGGCGTGGCGCTTGTTGTCCCGACCCTCATCGAATGGGGCACCGAAGAACAGAAGGACATGTTCATCAAGAAGACGCTGACCGGCGAATATCGTTGGGCGCAGGGCTATTCGGAGCCAGGGTCGGGCAGCGACCTTGCCTCAGTCACCTCGCGCGCGGAACTGGTCGGCGACGAGTGGGTCATCAACGGGCACAAGATCTGGACCACGCTGGCTCAGTACGCCACGCACATGTTCGCGCTGCTGCGCACCGAACCGGACGCGCCCAAGCACAAGGGCATTTCCTACATTCTGCTCGACATGAAGGCACCGGGCGTGACGGTCCGCCCCATCACGCAGATCAACGGCGACACCGAATTTTGCGAAGTGTTCCTGGACGATGTCCGCACGCCCGCATCGATGTTGGTCGGGCCCCGCGGTGACGGCTGGAACGTGTCGCGCTCGACGCTGAAGCATGAGCGCAACCATATCGGTTCTTCGACCCGCACTATGCCGATGTTCCGCAGCCTGGTGAAGCTGGCGCAGCGCCGCCAGATCAATGGCCGCCCGGCGATCGAGGACCCCCGCATCCGCAGCGCATTGATCGAGATCGAGGGTTATCTGCAAAGCCAGCTGTGGGCTGGCTATTATCAGCAGACGCTGGCTGCCAACAATGAAAGCCCTGGTGTGCTCGGCCTCGTCAATAAGCTCACCACCACCAATTTCTTCCACCGCGTCGCCCAGCTGTCGGCCGAGATCATCGGGGACGATGCGCTGCTCGCGCCCAAGCAGGGCCGTGATCGCGGCGGCGACGAGCGCTGGGTGAACCAGATGCTGGGGTCGCTCGGTCAGGCCATTTCCGGGGGCACGTCCAACATTCAGCGTAACATTATTTCCGAACGCGGCCTTGGGCTGCCGCGCTCGGGTTCGGAGAACTAAGCCATGCGTTTCGACCTGACTGACGAGCAGAAGTCGCTGCGCCATATGCTGGCCGAATTTTTCGGTGAACGCTTCGGGGGTGCGCAGGGTGTGGAGGCGATCGCGCATACGACCCTGGACGCTGTCCTCTGGTCCGCCGTGGGGGAGCTGGGCCTCGCCGGCGCGATGGTGCCTGAAGAGGATGGCGGCCTTGGCCTCGACCTCTTGACCGCCACGGTGATCGCCGAGGTGACAGGTCATTATGCGGTGCCGGCGCCGGTAGTGCCTTCGATTCTCGCTGCCTGGCTGATCGCGACAGCGGGCAATGATGAGCAGAAGGGCAAGTGGCTGCCGAAACTGCTGGGCGAGGGCGCGCAGGCGGCGTTCGCGCTGGCGGAAGAGGGCGGCTGGGCGCCCGCCGACTGGACGCTGACGGGCGCGCACCTGTCGGGCGCGAAACTCTGTGTCGAGCGCGCGGACAGCGCGGACCTGTTCATCGTCGGCGGCAAGGACGGATCGCTCGCGATTGTCGAGGCAGGCAGCGCAACTGTGACCCCGGTCGACACGCTGGATCGCACGCGCCCGCTCTTCACCGTGACGTTCGAGGCAGCCGAAGCCGATGTGCTGACGACCGATGGCACAGTCGCCGGTCGCCTCTTCGATGCGCTTTGCATCACAGCCGCGGCCGACGCGCTCGGTGCTGCATGCGCCATCCAGGCGCGCGCGATCGACTATGCCAAGGAGCGCAAGCAATATGGTCAGCTCATCGGCTCCTTCCAAGCGCTGAAGCATCAGCTCGCCGACATGTCGGTTGAGCTGGAGCCCGCACGTCCGCTCGCTTGGTATGCCGCCCATGCCTGGGACATGGGGCAGGATGACGCCGCGCGCATGGCGGCGCTGGCCAAGGCGCACCTTACCGATATCTCCGTGAAGGTTGCGCGGGGCGCGATAGAGGCGCATGGCGGCATCGGCTACACTTGGGAGCATCCCGCGCATCTGTTTCTCAAGCGGGCCATGGCGGACCGCAGCCTGCTGGGCAGCGTCAACGTGCATCGGGAGCGCGCGGCGGCGCTGGCGGGCTGGTGACGATAACAGGAGAGGGAAAACCCATGCCGCGATGGACAGCGAGCGCCGATCCCGCCACTCACGATCTGCGCCTGATCGGCCGGATCGACGGGTGCACCCATCCCGAAAGTGCGGAAATGCTGCCCGATGGCGAGCATTTTCTGTTCGGCAATTGCGCGATGAAGCTGGGCGTGGCGCCCTATCGCAACGGCGGCGGCCCGGTCTATCTGGAGGGGCAGGCCTATGTGAGCCTGGGCCGCATCGACCCGGAAGGCAAGGTCAGCCTGGTCGACGAAAAGATGGTCACGGGCCTTACCGGCACGCTCGGTTGCGATGTGCTGACGGTCGCGACGGGGAAATTCGCCGCGGGCTTCGTTTTTCAGGCGCGCGGCGGTTGCCCGCTGATGGCGTCGGAAGATGCCGATACGCTGATTGAGGACCCGGCGGAACTCCGTTCGCAGATACTGGTCTATGATGTCGACGGCCGCCGCCAGGCCGGGTCAGTCCCGCTCTGGGCGGGTACCGAATTTGCGCGGCAGTTCAACGCGGTAAACCAGCCCAACGGCCTTGCCATCAATGCGCAAGGTGACCTGTTCTTCGGCGACATCCCGCATGGGAACAGCGTCAGCGTGCTGCCGCCGCCGGTTCCCTCGGCGGTGTACCGCATTCCGCACGATGCCATTGATGGGGTGGTCAGCGGTGATCCGGAAGCGGTCGCAAAGGTGCGCCGCGTCTTCACCCCGGGCTTCGTCAACGGCCTCACTGTTTCGCCGGTCGATGGGGAATGCTGGATGGTCAGCTGCTCCTCGCATGACGAGGCGGGCGGCGCCGTCTATCGCTTGACTGATGCGGAGTTCGAGCGCGGTGCGCTGCCCGAGCCGGCCGTCACTGGCCTGGGTGTGCTCGACGGCATCACTTTTACGAGGCGCGGCACATTGTTCGTCACCAATCCGCGTACTGGCGAGATCCACATGTTCACGACCGATGGCGTGCATAAGCTAATTCGGATCGAGGGTGAGAAGCCTTGGCGCTCGCCGGCGGACATCAATGTCTGCTATCCCAAGGCACTGGGCGGGGAAGCGGCGCTGCTGGTACCGGACGTTGCAGTGGCGAGCGGGCCGGGTGAAAGCAGCGTTTCCTTGCTCGACCTCACGGGCCTATAATGACAGAAGCCGCCGTTACGCGCGCAGCGCAACAATTTTAGCGACGATTTGCCGTTTCGAGCGGCAGCAAATTTTTGGGGACCAACATGAGCCTGGCAGGCAAGACAATCTTCATCACTGGCGGCAGCAGAGGGATCGGCCTTGCCATCGCGGTTCGCGCCGCGCGCGACGGGGCGAATGTCGCCATCGCGGCGAAGACGGCCGAAGCGCACCCCAAGCTGCCCGGCACAATCTACACCGCCGCCGAGGAGATCGAGAGGGCGGGTGGCAAGGCGCTGCCGTTGCTGGTCGATGTGCGCGACGAGCAGCGGGTGGAGGAGGCGATCGCTCAGACGGCGGACAAGTTTGGGGGCATCGACATCGTCGTCAACAATGCATCAGCGATTAACTTGTCACAGTCTACTGAAATCGAGATGAAGCGCTTCGATCTTATTCAGTCGATCAACATGCGCGGCACTTTTGTGACCAGCCGCGTGGCGATTCCCTATCTGCGCAAGAGCGCTAACCCGCATATTTTGTCGCTCTCACCGCCGCTCGACATGCGCGCCGACTGGTTCGCGCAGCATATCCCCTACACGCTCAGCAAATATGGCATGTCGATGGTGATGCTAGGCATGGCGGAGGAATTCCGAGCCGAGGGCATCGCCTGCAACTGCCTCTGGCCGCGCACCACGGTGGCGACCGCTGCGGTGGAATTCGCGCTGGGCGGTGAGGAGATGATGCGCCGCTCGCGTCGGCCAGAAATCATGGCGGATGCAGCCTACGCGATCTTCAACCGCTCCTCGCGCGATTTCACCGGCCAGTTCACGATTGACGACGCGGTGTTGGCGGAAGAAGGCGTCACCGATTTCAGCGCCTATCGCTACGATCCGGAGCAGCAGCTGATGGTTGATATCTTCGTCGATCCGGCCGATCCGCACCCTGAAGGCGGGGTGCTGCTACCGTCGTCCTGATCGCTGGACCGGGGCGGCCCTATTTGGGCTGCCCTCCCTTCACAAAGGTCAGGAAGCTTTTCGCCGAGGCTCGGAAGATCGACTCCCAGTCGAGCCGCTCGTCGCTTGTGCACATCAGGCGGATCAGCGCTTGCAGTTCCAGGAAGAACAGCAGGGCTTCGGCATGGATTTCCGGGTCCGACGCGGCGGCGGCGAAGCGGGGAAAGCCGGTTCCCAGCAGCGCCATGATATCGTCGTAAAAGGCGATCTCATCGAACAGCTTGCCGTTGGGCTGAAGCGTGCGTTGTAGCAGCAGCACGGTCGCGCCGTTCCTGTAACAGGTCTTGAAGAAATCCTCGACCCAGTCCCTGACGGCGTGCAGGGTCGGCGCGGGCCCGAGTTTGGCTAGGGCGGCATAACATCCGCGCAGGCTTTCGCCGACATTTGCGATCAATGCGTGGATGATGTCGGCCTTGGTCTCGAAATGCAGGTAAAAAGCCGCGCGGCTGACCCCTGCGTGCGAGGCGATCTGGTCGATCGTCGTGGCTTCATAGCCGAATTCGGTGAACAGCGTGCAGCCCGCGTTCATTAGCCGTCGCATCGTATCGGCCTTGCGGAGGGAGCGCCGATTGGATGATGAACCATAGGGCGCCCTTTTTCTCGCGCCCTCCCCGACCTTTTGCTCTGCTAACGACATGGCGGGAACCTTAACAGCAAATCGTGCTATTTCCAGCGTGATCCCGCCGTGGCCATTCCCAGCATCAGCCCAGCTGTCCCGAGTCGGGGCCTCGCAGACACTTTATTTGCATCTAGAGTCACAATTAGCCGCGGCAATTGAGGGCTCTCTATTGACCAAAGAGCGCTCCGCTAGCATCATGGCCGGCGAAGGTGAGGATGAATGGACCTGTTCAACGCAATCGGCATGGGAGCGTCAGCCAATGACGCGACAGGAATCGGCAGCGTTATGCATCGGCTTTACTCCTCATGGGCCCGTCGCAAGCTTGACCGCGGATACCGGCCGGCCGGGGCCTTCCCTACTCAACAGGCGTCCGGCGCTTGTCTGCGACCGGATGTGATCAGAATTTAGAGGAGTTGATGATGGTTACCTTGACGATTGATGCGCCCGAACATGTGCCGCCCGAATTGGTGGTGCCCTTCGACCAGCTGAACGGTCCGGAGGTCATGAGCTTTCCGCCGACGGCGGCGGTCGGCATCGGCGCGGAAAAGCCGGTATTCTATTCCAGCTTCTACGGCGGCTTCTGGGTCTTCACCCGCTATGAGGACATCCGTGCGATCTACCAGAATCCCGATGTCTTCATCCAGTGGTCGCAGGGCTTCCCGGCCAACCCCTTCTCGAAGCTGTACAAGCCACTCTACCTGAACCCGCCCGAACATATCGCGTGGCGCCGCGTGCTGACGCCGATCTTCTCGCCGCGACAGATGATGCGCTATGAGGAGTTCGTGCGTGACCTGACCCGCACCCAGCTTGCCAAGATCGCGCCGCAGGGCCGTTGCGAGTTCGTGAGCGAGTTTGCTGACGTCATCCCCGGCCGCATGTTCTGCTTCCAGCTGGGCCTGCCGGAAAAGGATTATCCGCGCTTCTCCGGGCTTGCCCACGACCTCATCTTTGGTCCGGCCAAGGTGCTGCGCGAGGGCGGATCGCCCGACGACGCCCGCGCCTTTCGCGTGAAGGTGAATGCGGAAATCGACGACTTCATCGCCAAGCTGATCCCCGAGCGCCGGAAGCAACCGGGCGAGGATATCGTCTCCTTCCTGCTGGAGGGCCGGGTCGACGGCCAGCCGCTGACGGACGAGGACATCATCACGATGACCACGCTGCTCTTCTTCGCGGGGACGGACTCTACCCGTGCGGCCATTACTTACGCATTCCTGCACCTTGCCCAGCATCCCGAGCTGCGCGACCAGCTGGTGCGCGGCGAGGCGGACATCAAGAAGGCCTCGGAAGAGCTGCTGCGGGTCCATGGTTTCCACATGAGTTCGCGCCAGGCAGCCAAGGACTTCGAGATCGCGGGCGTCAGGATCAAGGCGGGCGATCGCGTGGTCATGTCGACTGGCGCGGCTAACCGCGACGCGGCGAAGTTTCCCGACCCGACCAAGGTCGACTTCCACCGGCCCGATGCGCACAGCCACCTGACCTTCGGTGCGGGCATCCACCGCTGCATTGGCTCGCACCTCGCGACGCTCCAGCTGCGCGTGACGCTGGACGAAATGCACAAGGTCATCACTGACTATCGCATCGACGAAAGCGCCGATCCGGTGACCTTCGTGGGCGGGCAGGGCAAGACGATCCCCGTCAACCTGCCGCTGGTCTACACGCCCATGAACTACGTGCCCCCGGCGTGAGCACATATAGCGCAAGACGGACAAGGGTCGGTGCCTCGTCGCCGGCCCGCGCCCGGTGCTGATGGCGTCATCATGATTTCGGTCGAGGACATAGGCGCCGTCCGCATCATCACGCTGAACAAGCCCGAACGGCGCAATGCGCTCAGCCGCCGCGAAAGCCACGAGCTTTCGGAGCTGATCGACGCTTTTGAACGGGACGATGCCGCCCGCGTTGCGATCGTGACCGGGGCGGGAGGTCAGGCTTTCTGTGCGGGCGGCGATCTGTCCGACACAGATCGGGAGGCGGTGTTGCCTCCCACTGGTTTCGGCGGCATGACCAGCCGGTTCGACATGACCAAGCCTATTATCGCAGCAGTCAACGGCCTCGCGCTGGGTGGCGGCTTCGAACTGGCCTTAGCCTGCGACATCATCATCGCCGATGAAGGGGCGCGGTTCGGGCTGCCCGAACCGCGGGTCGGGATGGCAGCGCTCGCTGGCGGGTTGCAGCGCCTGCCTCGCCTGATTGGGGAAAAGGCGGCTCTGGGCCTCATCCTGACCGCGGACCTGATCGACGCGGCTGAGGCGCATCGCCTTGGCCTCGTCTACCGACTCGTGGAGCCGGGCGAGGCGTTGCGCGAGGCGCAGGCCGTGGCGACACGCATCTCTGCACTCAGCCCTGCTGCCATCAGGGCATCCAAACAGGCCGTGCAGGCGGGGTTGCGCGTTGCATCCTTGTCGGACGCGCTTGCAGCCCAGACGCAACTGCCCGCTGTGCGTGCGATGCTGGAAGGCCCGGAGCGCCGGGAGGGAATTCGGGCATTCCGTGAAAAGCGCCCACCCAATTGGACCGTTCCCCCGATAAGAGGATGAAAGGTCAATTCAGTTTACGGAATTGACCTGGCTTGACGCTGCGCCCAATGATCGCGCGACCCGCGGCTAAGCGGGATGATTTTGTGAGAGGAGAGGCAATGATGCAGGATGTGAGCCGCTTTACCGGGAAGCAGCGCTACATGCTGTTCATCCTGATGCTCGTCTATGCCTGTCATTTGATTGACCGGACGATCGTTCTGGTGCTGCTCGATCCGATCAAGCATGAATATGGCCTGAGCGACACGCAGCTCGGCCTGTTTTCCGGCCTAATCTTCGCGTTGGGCACGGTGATGGCGGCGCTGCCGCTTGGCACGTTGGCTGACCGACGGCCGCGCAAGACTATCTTGGGCGTGTGCATTGCGATCTGGAGCGCGATGACCCTGCTCTGCGGCGTTGCCTGGAGCTATGGCAGCCTTTTGCTGTTGCGCTTCGGCGTCGGCGCTGCGGAAGCCGGCCTGCAACCTACCGCCCTGTCGATGGTCGCCGATGAGGTGCCTGCGCGCAAGCGGGCCAAGGCGGTCGCCATCGTCCATATCGGAAGCCCTGTCGGCACACTGATCGGTTTCGTTGCCGGCGGGTGGATCGCCGGCCATATGGGCTGGCGCCCGGCGCTGCTGCTGGTCGGCGCGCCTGGCTTACTGTTGGCGCTCGTCGTTTTCTTCACCCTGCGGGAGCCGCCGCGCGAACATGTCCCGACCGCGACCGAAGACGCTATATCGATCGGCGACTTCTTCCGGACTATTTGGCATGACAAAGCGCTGCTTCATGTCGTGCTGGGTGCGATCATCCTGTGGCTCTGCACGTCCAGCTCCTCGGCCTGGTGGGCGTCCTTCCTGATGCGGAGCCACGGCGTATCGATCACGACTGTTGGCATGATCATGGCGGGGACGGCCGGGTTTGGCGGTATCCTGGGCAATTTCATTGCTGGCACCTTGTCGGAACGTGTGGCGCAGGGCCGGCAGGATCGGCTGGCGCTGATCGCCATCACCGGCGCGCTCATCTATTTCCCGCTCAGCCTGCTCACGCTGACGATTGGCAACCTCGTCGTGGTCGTGATTTGCCTTTTTCTCCAGATGTGCGCCTATTTCCTGGTGTTCACGCCGGCATACAGCCTGGCCATGGGTCTGGCCGGGCCGCGTATCCGGGGGCGGACCGCCGCGCTCATGTCGATGGGTGCAACCGCCATTGGATATGGACTGGGCTCGCAACTCACCGGCGTGTTGAGCGACGCGCTGCGTGGCTTTGCCGGCGACGAGTCGCTGCGCTACGCTCTGCTCATCATGATGATGACCATGCTCTGGGCCGCGGGGCATTTTGGAGCGGTCTATTTCAAACTGCGCGGTCGTCACCAGGGCGCGGTCGAGGCGCCGGCCGAGTAATTCCCTTGACAGCCGTTCAAGCCAACATTGGATCTGACATAACCGCCTGCTATTCGTAAAGCTGGTATCGGATTGGGAGAGGTAGAATGAACGCCTCGGAAAATACGCCTGTCATCGTCGGGGTAGGACAGGCTGTCGATCGGCTTGGTAGCCCGGATTATCAAGGCCTGTCACCGGCCGATATGGCTGCGGCTGCCGCTCAGGCGGCAATCGATGACACCGGTGTGGGCGAGGCCGTCAAGGCCGCGATCGACCTTGTCGGCGGCATCCGTACCTTTGAGGATTCGACGCCGATGCCGGCGGCATTCGGCAAGCCCGACAAATATCCTCTCGCCATCGCTGCGCGTCTGGCGCTTCATCCCAAGGTGGCGATTCTCGAGAAGGTGGGCGGCCAATCGCCGCTGGCGCTGATAACCGACATGGCGGATCGCATCGCCAAGGGAGATGCGCAGGCGGCAATAGCCTTCGGCTCGGAAGCCATCTCGACCGTGCGTCACCTCAAGTCTGCCGGGGAGAAGCGCGAATGGACGGAAACTTATCAGGCTGAGATCGAGGATCACGGCCTCGGTATCGAGGGGCTCGTCAACCGCTATAATGTCAGCCATGGCATTGCAGCGGCGGCACCGGCCTATGGCATCCTCGAAAATGCCCGCCGTGCACGATTGGGGCTGGACCGGGACTCCTATCGCCGGGAAATGGCGAAGCTGTTCGCGCCCTTCACGCAGATCGCCGCCGCGAACCCCTATTCCAGCGCCGCGACCGAGCCGATGAGCGTCGATGACCTCGCCACCATCAGCGAGCGCAACCGCATGATTGCCGACCCTTACCCGCTCAAGATGGTCTCGCGCGATCAGGTGAATCAGGGAGCCGCGGTGCTGCTAATGTCCGTGGCCAAGGCGCGGGAGCTCGGTATCCCGGAAGAGAAGTGGGTCTATTTTCACGGTTCGGCGCTCGCCAATGAGCGGGATATCATCGAACGGACCGACATGGGCGCGTCGCCTGCGGCCAAGGCATCGCTGGAAAGTGCGCTGCGCACCGCCGGCGTTGGCAGGGACGATATCGCCTTTTTCGATTTCTACAGCTGTTTCCCCATCGCCGTGTTCGCGGGCGCGGTCGATGCGCTAGGCCTGTCGCCAAATGATCCGCGCGGTCTGACGGTGACCGGCGGGCTCTGCTATTTCGGCGGTCCAGGAAATAATTATTCGATGCACGGCTTCGCCACCATGGCCGAAAAGCTGCGTGCCAGTCCGGGTAAGCTGGGTCTGATCGCGGTCAATGGCGGTTTTGTCTCCAAATATGGCGCGGCCGTGTTGTCGACGACCCCGGCGGAATGGACCGCGTGCGAGAAGGAGAATATCCAGCGCGAGTTGGACGCCGAGCCCAAGCCCCAAGTCACGCGGACGGCGGAAGGCACGGCTAAAATCCTCTCCTACACGATCAACTATGCGAAGGGCGTTCCTGTGCAGGCCGTGGTCGTCGGTGAACTGGCCGACGGCACCCGCTTCCTGGCGAACGAGGCCGACGCTAAGACGTTGCAGGAAATGGTGGAGAAGGACCCGCTGGGGCGCTCCATCTACGTCACGCACCGCGCGGAGGGGAACCGCTTCCTCTTCGACAAGGCGCGGCTGGAGATGGTCTATCCACGCGTGAAGCCTAGCTTCCGCGATGCCTACGAGACTGCGCTGGTTGAACGGCGCGGTCATGTGCTGGAAGTCACGATCAACCGGCCCGACCAGCGCAACAGCATTTCTGCCCAGGGCCACCTTGATCTGGACGAAATCTTCAACGCTTATGAGGCCGATCCGGACCTGTGGGTGGCGATCCTGACCGGTGCGGGTGACAAGGCCTTCTGCGCGGGCGCGGACCTTAAAGGGGCGGCCAAGGGCGGGGCGGCGATCCCGCTCAGCGGCTTTGCCGGCCTTACCAGCCGCCGCCGGACCAAGCCGCTGATCGCGGCGGTGAACGGCGCGGCCTTGGGCGGTGGGCTGGAGATCAGTCTTTCCTGCGACATGATCGTCGCCGATCCTTCGGCCAAGTTCGGCCTCACCGAGGTCAAGGTCGGGGTCATCGCCGGTGCGGGCGGCGCAATCCGTCTCCCGCGCCAGATCCCGCGCAAGATTGCAGTGGAAATGCTACTGACCGGCCGCCACATGGCCGCGGATGAAGCCGCACGCTGGGGTCTCGTCAACCGCATCTCCGCGCCGGGCGAGGCGCTTGTAGAGGCGCGCAGGCTCGCCGCCGAGATCGCATCGGTTTCCCCCACCTCGGTTCGCCTCACGATGCAGATCATTCATGAGGGCGATCAGGAACCCGACGACGTGAAGGCGACGGCAGCAATGCTCCACTCTACTGCGATCGACAGCCTGTCGATCAGCGAGGACATGGTGGAGGGGCTGAGCGCCTTCGCCCAGAAGCGCTCGCCGGTATGGAAGAACCGCTGACCCGATCAGAGTCTAGCCACGGGCTGCCCTGGTTGGAGGCGGCTTAGCCGAAAAGCGCCGGGCATGTGAGCGCCGGGTGATCTACAATATTCCCTCGGCCGCGGCGAAGCCGGGTTGCTCGGCCAATACGCGGCGACCGCGTGCTCGGGGAGGAAAGGGAAATCTCAAAAAAGACCACGCAGTTCTTCGCGAGCCGAAGGCCGTGAAAATCGTTTTCGTGCATAGTTGGCGGCATTGCTGCCCGTTGGACTGCTCTGTCGTGTCATGCTTGTCAGCGAGCGTGCGTATCATGACCCTCCTCGCCGGAGCGTTCTCCTTGGTCTCTCCCTTGGCTGTGATCATAAGAGGAGTTGACCAACTAGGTCGAGTAAGGATAGCGAATTCCTGCATAGGAATATGGGAAGGGCGAGGATGGCTGACGGGATCGGCTGGGACTATATCATCGTTGGTGCGGGGTCGGCAGGCTGCGTGCTCGCCAACCGGCTGTCGGAGGACGGATCGCGCGTGCTGCTGCTGGAGGCGGGCGGGCAAGACCGCAACCGCTTCTTCCACATCCCCGCCGGTTTTGTGAAGATGTTGGGCCGGCCCGACAGCGACTGGGGCCACGTCTCGCAGCCCGAGCCGGGGCTGGGCGGTCGGACCTTGCCGCATTTCAAGGGCAAGGTGCTGGGCGGTTCCAGCTCGATCAACGGCCTCATTTATGTGCGCGGGCATCGCGCCGATTTCGACGGCTGGGCCCAGGCGGGCTGCACCGGATGGGACTGGGACTCGGTCTTCCCTTATTATCTGCGGTCTGAAGATTTCGGCGACGCGGCTGGCCCCTATCACGCCAAGGGTGGGCCGCTTGGCGTCGAGCGATCGCCCTATAGCGCGCCTGCGCTGGAGCGTTTCGTTGCGGCATCGGTTGAGGCGGGGCTGCCCGCGACCGACGATTATAACCTGCCCGACCCGGAAGGCCTGTCGACTGCCTATTCGACGATGCGACGGGGCGAGCGGTGCAGCACGGCGACGGCATTCCTGCGGCCGGCGCTCGGCCGCGCCAACCTGCGGCTAGAAACCCATGCCTTTGTTGAGCGCATCCTGTTCGAGGGCAAGCGCGCCGTTGGCGTGGTCTGGCGGCAGGGGGGCAAGCGCCATGAAAGCCGCGCGGGCGAGGTGATCCTGGCGGCGGGCGCGCTCAAGTCGCCGCAGCTGCTGGAACTGTCGGGCGTGGGGCAGGGGGAGCGGCTTCGGGAACTCGCTATCCCCGTGGTCCACGACCTGCCGGGTGTGGGCGAGAATCTGCAGGACCATGTCGCGCTCTCCGTGGCGTATCGGTTGCGAGACATCGCTTCGGGAAATCAGGATGCGCAGGGCTGGCGTCTATTGCGCGAGATCGCGAAATTCTACCTGTTCCGCTCCGGCGTGCTGACGATGACGCCGGGCATGGTGTCGGGCTTCGCCTATGTGCGACGTGACGCCGCCTCGCCCGACCTGCAATTTATGGCGCGCCCGTTCAGCAGCGATCCGAAAAGCCGGACTTTCAAGCCGGAGGATCAGCCGGGCATGAGCGTGGCGCTGTGCCCCTGCCGCCCGCGCAGCCGGGGCTGGACGCATGCCGTCAGTTCCGATCCGGCGGCGAATCCCGAATTTCTCGTCAACTTCCTGACGGACCCAGAAGACATGCATGTCATTCTTGGGGGGCTGAAACTCACCCGCAAGATCATGGAACAGCCCGCCATCGCTGACGTGGTGGTGGGTGAGACTGTGCCGGGGCCGGAGCTGACCGACGATGCTGCGCTGGAGGCCTATGTCCGCCGCGCGGCGTTCAGCGCCTATCATGTCGCGGGCAGCTGCCGCATGGGCACCGATTCGATGGCTGTGGTCGATCCCCGTTTGCGCGTTCACGGCGTGGCCGGTCTGCGGGTGGTCGACGCCTCGATCATGCCGTCGCTACCATCCGCCAACACCAATGCCCCTACGATCATGATCGCGGAAAAGGCCGCCGACATGATTCGGGAAGATCTAGCTTGAGGAAGGCTTGCCATGGCCGCAACACGGACCTGCCGTCCCCGCCTCGCGTGTATGCAGCTGTGGGACGATCTGCGTCCGTTGCTGCTTGAGCAGATCTGTCTAGACTTGTCCTGCTCTAATGGTTGTCCCTCGATCGTTGGACGCGAAGCCTTCATCGACTATGTCCGCGGCCGCTCGTTGATCAACCCCGCCTGCATCTCAATTTCCTGCCGGCGTTCGAAATCCCCTGCGTTACCAGCGTGACCGCCATCTGGCGCAGGAGCATTTTCTCTATCCGCTATGGGTGAAAGGCGAGCGGCATAGCCACGGCTACGGTTGGAGCGAGTACCGCGATGAGAAAGTGAATGGAGGCTGCAGGCCCGCAGTGTGAGACTGGTTCGCCCCTTTGTGCTCTGAGCAGTCTTCTGGGCTCAACACTGTCAAAAAAAGGGACGGCGAGACTGAATGCGCCGCCCCTTTTCATTTCATCAGAAGTTGGCGGTTAATGTGAGCCCATATTCACGGGGTGCGCCTTCGAACGACGGGTTGATGTTCAGTCCAAGCGGAGCGAACCCCGCATTGGAGTTGTAATACTCCTCATCGAAGATGTTCTTGCCCCAGAGCGCGATGCTCAGTCCGTTTTTGAGGTTAAGCGCTGCCCGCGCATTCACGATCTCCCGTGGGGCGAGTCGTGTCAGGGCACTGAAGGCGGTAATCGCGTTGGCGAACTGCTCGCTGGTGTAACCATAGGTCGCGCTCAGCGAGTAGGTGCCGTAGGATACCGGGATATCATAGGTTGCGGTAAAAGACGCCTTCCATTTCGGTGAAAGGACGGGGACGAACACAGCCGGGTCCGAGACCTTCACGTCCGTATAGCTGCCCGAAGCGTCCAGCGTGAGACCGCCCAATCTCAAAGTGGACTCGACCTCTACCCCCTGCACCTTGGTCGTGCCCGGCAGGTTGGCGACGAAGGTGGTGGTTAGGCCCGGGCTCAGCGTCAATGGAACGATCGTCGTCTGCTGCTGATCTTTCACCCAGCTGTGATAATAGTCGATGTTGAACTTCAGCTTGCGATCGAAGAGCAGGCTTTTCAAGCCCACTTCCACGTCCGTCAGCGTTTCCGGGCTGAACGGTGCGGAAGAATCGAAGCCAATCTCGCCCGTAAACGGGTTGAGCGCCGCGGGATCAAGTCCATAGCCGCGCGCCTGCTGACCACCCGAACGCGAAGCGCGGCCTGACTTCACATAGAGAAGCACGTCGGGCGCGACTTTGTAGTCGAGGCCGAGCGTCCAGGATTCGAAGGATGTTTTGGCGTCGCGGGTCAGCGTGCAATCGGTGGCGCTGCGCACTACCAGGCCTTCCTGTGGGGCCAGGAACGGGCAGAAGGTGTTTAAACGGCTGTTATTCTCAATCTTTTTGCCGTCCCAGGTATAGCGACCGCCGATCGTTGCGCTGAGCCGGTCAGAGATGTCGAACACCAGATGACTGAAGACCGACTTGCTCTTGTTGAACGCATTGCTCGCCGAAACGCGGTAGTCGAAACCGTAGAAGGCGAAGGAGTCGGTGCTCTCGCTGCCTTTCTCGTCGAACCAGAAGCCGCCAACCAGCCAGTGTAGCCGATCGTCGATGGCATCGCCGGTCAGCTGCAGCTCAGCCGAATCCTGCTTCATGTCCATCGTGTAGCTGGCGTCGAGCAGGAAGGCGTCTGAGCCGTCGACATCCGAGCGAACCTTCACGTCGACCTCGCGATGGGCCAGGATCAGCTTGGCTGTCGCCGGCCCCAGTTTCCATTCGACCGTGCCCGATGCGCCCCATTGCGAGAGGTTGGAGAACGGAATCAGGTGAGACCGGCCCACCCGGAAATCCCTGCCCTCTGGGGAGAAGGAGAAGCCCCGGCTCGTGGGATCGAAGACGTTGCCGGAGAACACGTCGCCCAGATTGTTGCGCGTCAGGATGCCGTTGGTGTTGTTCTTCGTATAATCGGCCGCCAGGGTGATCGTCAGTGCCTCTGATGCTTTCGCGACCAGGCTACCGCGAACCGACTTGAAGTTCTTGTCGTTGGTATCGACGACCGTGCCGGTGGGCACGGCGCCGACGCCGATGGATCCGCCGTCGGTTACGATCGTCTTGGTCCAGCCATCCTGCAACCGCACCGTGCCCGCCACCCGGATCGCCAGGAGGTCTGGAATGATCGGCATGTTAATGCCTGCTTCAGCGGCGATATAATTGTAATTGCCGTAGCTCAGCGACACATAGCCGCCTGCGGGTGCGGAAGGGTCTGCCTTCTTGGCGATGATCTTCAGCGCGCCGCCGGTCGTGTTGCGGCCGTAGAGCGTGCCCTGCGGACCTTTGAGCACTTCCACCCGCTCGACATCGAACAGTTCCGTGATCTGTCCGTTGGCGCGGCCCAGATAGACGTCGTCGAAATAGACGCCGACCGACGGATCGACGGTGATGACGTTGTCGGCTTGCACCTGGCCGCGCAGGTTGACGACCGCCGAGTTTGCCGCGCCAAACTGGTTGCCGATGCTCAGGCTAGGCGTCGACAACTCGATATCACGGGAATCTCGCAGTCCTTTCTGTACCAGCGCTTCGCCTGAATAGGCGGTAATGGCGATGGGCACGTCCTGCATGTTCTCAGCGCGCCGCTGCGCCGTCACGATGATGTCAGTCACGCCGGTCTGGGACTGCTCGACCTCGGCGGCGGCCGCCCCTGTGCCGCAAGCCGCTCCAAGCGCGGCAGTGGCCGTAGCAATAAGCAGATATCCTTTTTTCATTCTCATCCTCCCATGCACAAAAAAAACTGCGCTCATACGGCAGCGCGACATGAGCGACCTTGTCATCGATTAGTTTGGAATTTGAGCTTCGGGCTAAATACGTTGAGCCGCCGCGAGTATGCATTTCACGCGCGCCGCTGCGCGAACCACGGCCTTAATCTAGCTCTCCCCTTCGCTCCCTGTTTTCGAAGCTGTTGATGTATTGATATAGTTCTTTTATCGCTTTGAAAACCTGAAAAGCGCGGCGCCGTACATGCACCGGATCGACTACGGTCCGGGCTGTCGGGCCAGAGGAGAGGACTGATATGGCTTCGATCGACACGGCACCCGCGCCATCGTCGTCAGGCGCACACCTTGCGCCCGCAAGTGGCGGCTACCGGATATATCTGCTCTTCCTGTGCTGTTTCAGCTTCTTCGTGGCGGGTGTCGACCGGCAGGTGTTTGCCACGGTCATGCCCGCGCTCAAAGGCGAATTCCAGCTCTCCGACACCATGCTCGGGCTGCTGTCAGGGCTCGGCTTTGGACTGACCTACAGTCTGTTTTCCATTCCCGTTGGCCGGTTGGTGGATCGCGCAAATCGCAAGTTGATCCTGTGCGGCTGCGTCGGTTTGTGGAGCGCAATGACCTTCGCCTGTGGCGCAGCGGCGTCAGCGGTTCAATTGATGATCGCAAGGCTCGGCGTCGGCGCGGGAGAGGCCGGCGTCAGCCCTGCCGCCGTATCTATGATAGTCGACCTTTACGAGCCGCAAAAGCGGGCGCGGGCAGTGGCCTTCTATCCCATAGCCGGCGCGCTGGGGATGAGCGCTGCCTTGCCGATCGGCGGCTATCTCGTGGCGAATCACGGATGGCGCTCCGCCTTCTACATCCTCAGCATACCGGGCTTGCTTCTGGCGCTCGTCATCTACTTCACCTTTCGCGAACCGCGTCGCGGCGCGCATGACGCGCCGCAGACGGAAGAGGTCGACTCGTCCTTGCTCGCGTCCATCGCCGCCGTCGTCGGCCAGCCGGTCATTATGCTGCTGTTCCTGGCTGGCGGACTTGGGTCGATGGTAACGGCGATTGCGCACTGGCTGCCAAGCTTCTACCAGCGCTCGCATGGCATGGACCTCGCGCAGCTGGGCGCTATTCTCGGGCCTGTTGTAGGGGTGGCCAGCCTTACGGGCATGTATCTGGGCGGCTGGCTGGTGGATCGGGTCGGCGGCGAGGGGCGCATGCACCGGACCTTCTTCGTGCTGGCGCTGACATCGCTGGCGCAGGCCCTGTCCGGCACGCTGATGCTGGCAGCGGACAATCTTGTGCTGTCCTTTATCTGTGCCGGGATCTGGGGCGTGGCCTCTACCTGCTGGGCACCGGCGGGTTTTGCGCTCAGCCAATCGCTCGTGCGGCCGAATGTCCGTGGCACATCGCTGGGGATCATGAACATCTTCAACAATGTCGTTGGCTATGGGCTCGGTCCGCTGGTGATGGGCGCACTCAGCGAAGAGATGAAGGGCGATACAGGCGTGCAGTCGCTGCGCTGGTCGCTGGTTGCCGTGTCGGCGGTGCTGGGCGTGCTGATCGCTGTGATTTACGTCTGCACCGGCCTGTTGCAGCGCCGCAAGCAGGGTGCCGTTCCAATGGCCTGAAGCGGCGATCTGATTGGATCAGGCGCCGCTCTAAGTTCTTGTCTTACACGATTTCTTAACGAGCGATCGGTTCCAAGCTGTTCAGCGTGTCGACGTCGCGGCCCGCTGCGACCGGATGCCCCACGCTCCCTCAGATGCGCGACAATGGTGCGCCCGGTTCCCGAGGCACAAACCGGTCACAGTGCACGCATTGTTTCTACTCCTTGGTCTTCCGCCGAGACTTTTTAGGTTTTTCCACCTCAGCAAGGCCATCCATCAGCCAGTCATGACTCATCTTTGCGCAGCGCCGCGCTGCCACCACCGCCAATTCGTCGTCACAATCTATCACCGCTTGCGCCAAGCGCAGCCGTTCGCGACGGTAGGCGGAAAGCCGTTCCGGGTGGCCACGGTACATGTCGCTCTCCCGGTGTACCATCGAGGACAGGTCGAGGAGGATTTCCAGAAACAAAGACAAGGTGGCGCTGCCGGAAAGCTCGCCGAGCAGATGGTTGAATGCTCGTTCTCGCTGGAGAAAGGTCTGAAACTCCAAATCTGTTCCTGGCGGCTCATCCTCTGCCAGGAAATCGGCCATTGCGGTGCGTAGCGCATCATCCTTCGACAACGCCGCGAGGCGAGCAATCTCCACGCGGATTGGCCGGACTGCATCGGCCAGTTGCCTGATGCCGACGCTGCGTGAGCGCAAATATTGCGAGACAATATGAGTCACGACATCCGTGTCGGGTCGTCGGACGAAGAAGCCGCCACCTACGCCGCGCCGCGCCAGCAGCAACTGCTCCTGAATGATGAGGCCCGCGGCCTGCCGCAATGTCGGGCGGCTGACATTGTAGCGCAGAATAAGGTCTTCCTCAGACCCCAGGAGGGCACCGTCGGGTAGCTGAAACACATCTTCCCGGATGAGATCCGCCACTTGATTGACCGCTGAAGCGCCGGGTGCCTGCATCCGCCTGCTTCTCTCCTTCTGTCCTGCGCTATCCAACTCGCGCTCCCTGATTGTTCTTTCGTATGCCAGCGGACATTCCTTATGAAGCACAAGATACAGGATTCAATGGGTAACGCGCTGTTGCCCTGTGACAACGTAAATCCGACATCCCCGAGCGGACCATTTTGGGTGACCGTGCCACGCCGGCATAGTCCTTACCAGAAGAAATGGTGCGCCAGCGTGCGGCGACGGATCGGCATATACCTCCTCGCATTGCTCAGCGGAAAAAACGGGCGTGTCGAGATGCAGGACCGAAGGCAGGTCGCTTGCCCGCGCGATCTTCAGCGCGGCCGGGTCGCCGCGCAGCACATAGGCCGAGCCGGGATTGAGCCGGGCCTGCGTATAGTGCGAATCCAGATTGGGCCCGGGAGCGCGCCGGTCATCGCCTGCACCTCCCAGCTGCTGAGGCGGGCAGCAGCGGATCGGCGTTGTCACATTCCCAGTTCATTGCCTGGCGTAACGTATGGTCAGTTCTGGACGATCTTCGCTTTGTCGTCAGGCCCCTGCATAGGGCGGGCGGCAGTGTTCTGCCTGCCCGGCCTAAGCCGCCGCGCTCTTGGTCAGGCGGCGCGGATGATTTCTGCCGCGCGCCATGCCAGCGCCGCGACGGGCGCCGTCGTGTTGCTGGATGGCACCGTCGGGAAGACCGATGCGTCCACCACGCGCAGCCCCTCGACCCCGCGCACGCGCAGTTGCGGGTCTATGACGCTTGCCGGGTCGCTGCCCATGCGGGCCGTGCCGCAAGTGTGGAAGCCCCAAGTTCCCTTGGTGCGGATCGCCTGCAAAATCTCCTCGTCGCTCTCGACCTCCGCGCCTGGTAGCGTTTCCCCGGCGACCAGGTCCGACAGGGGTGATGTGGCGAACAGCTTGCGGACATAGCGCACCATCTCGACGCTGACATGCCGGTCATAGTCGGTGTCGAGCGCATTTGGCGCGATCACGGGCAGGTCGGCCGGGTCGGCGGAGCGCAGCGTCACCGTCCCCCGGCTGGTCGGCCGGGTGGGGTAGATCAGGCATTGCGCGCCCGGCGTTTTCTCGAAGGTCGGTCGCGGGGCGCCCATCACGCGAGAGAAGGGCGAGATGAACAGCTGCGTGTCGGCGGTGCGGGACTGCGGCACCACCTTGGCGAAGCCCATCAGTTCGTGCGAGCCGTAGGACAGGATGCCGGTCTTCGTCAGATAGTAACGGATGCCGTTCAGAATCAGTCGCCAGCCGGAAAATTGCGGATTATGGCTGAGCTTGTCCTTCAGCCGATATTGCAGCGCGATGCCGCGATGTTCGGCCATGTTCGTGCCGACCGACGGGCTGTCCTGAAGCACGGCGATGCCATGGGCCTTCAGCTGATCGGCCGGACCTATTCCCGACAGCATCAGCAGCTTGGGCGTTTCGAACGCGCCGGCGCAGACCAGCACCTCACGCGTGGCGGAAAGCGTCCGCGTACCGCCGGCTTCCGCCAGCTCCACTCCGGTCGCGCGCCGCCCTTCGAAGAGGATGCGGTTCGCCCGCGCGTTGGTAATGACGGTCAGATTCCGGCGGCTGCGCACCGGCGTCAGGAAGGCGTCGGCCGCGCTCATGCGCTTGGCGTTCTTTATCATGTGCGTCATCGGGCCGATACCGGCCTGATCCTCACGATTATTGTCGGGGCGCACGGGCAGACCATTGGCGCGCGCCGCCTCCAGCACGGCGTCGTTCACCGGATGCCTGATCTTGTTGACGCCGACATGCAGCGGGCCGCCAGCACCGCGCATCTCGTCCGCACCCAGCTCATGATCCTCGATCTCGCGAAAGGCCTTGAGCATGGTTTTCCAGCCCCAGCCGGTCGCTCCCATCGCTTCCCATCCGTCATAATCCTCCGGCTGGCCGCGTGAATAGGCCATGCCGTTGACGGAGGTAGAGCCACCCAGCGTCTTGCCCCGCGCCCAGACATAGGCCTGTCCGGTCGCATCGGGCTCGGTCGGATAATGGGTGACGAAGGGCGAACCGGTCAACAGCTTGCCAAAGCCCTTGGGCATGTCGATCAGATAGTTCTTGTTCGGCGGCCCGGCCTCCACCAGCGCCACGCGGATCGCCGGGTCTGCGCTCAGGCGATTGGCCAGCACGCAGCCACCAGGGCCCGCGCCGACGATTACATAATCGAAACTGTCCATATCCTCCCCTGTTCGCTTCAGTCCAGAAACACCGCGCGGCGGGTGATCCGCCAGCCTTCGGGTGTGCGCCGATAACTGTCCTCATACTGGCCGGTGACGGCCTGACCGCTGGTGGTGCGCGCCTGGAATCGAACGCTGGCGCTGGCCTCGTCACCGTAGATCTTCGTGTCGGTCTCCAGCACCTTGTGATAGCCGCCATTGGGGGGCGGCATGTTGACCACCGACTTGACGAATTTTTCCCTGGTGCGGATTTCCTTGCCGCCGATCTGCACCAGCACGGCGTCGTCGGTGTAGAGGTCCGCGAAGGCCTGCGCATCGCGCGCGTCGAAATGGCGCGCATAATCAAGTTGCAGTTCGCGGATCGCTTCCTCGTCCGTCATGATTTTCTCCGGCTGTAATGCGAGCGAGGCGGTCAGACTATGCCTTCGGGCAGGCCCAGCACCGTCTTCGTCTCGGTGAAGGCGAGCAGCCCTTCCTTGCCGTTCTCGCGCCCGATGCCCGATGCCTTGAAACCGCCGAAGGGCAGGCGCGGGTCGATGTAGAAGGTGTTGACGCCATAGGTTCCCGCGCGCACGCGCTGACATACGCCATAGGCGCGGTCGACGTCGGGGCTGAACACTGCGCCGGCCAGGCCATAGGGCGTGTCGTTGGCGATGCGGATCGCTTCCTCATCATCGCCCTCATAGGGGATGACGACGCCCACGGGGCCGAAAATCTCTTCCCGCGCGATCGTCATCTCGTTCTTGACGTCGCAGAAGAGGGTCGGGGCAACGTACCACCCGCGCGGCAGGTCGGCGGGTCGACTGCCGCCGCGCACCAGCGTGGCGCCTTCGGGCTTGCCGGTGGCGATCAACCCTTCGATCCGGGTGCGCTGCCGCTCGGCGACCATCGGGCCGACCGTGGTGGCAAGGTCGAACGGGTCGCCGGTGACCAGCGTTTCCATCTGCGCCGACAGCGCCTCGACGAACTCGGCCTGCCGCCGGGCGGGGACGAGGATGCGGGTCAGCGCGGCGCAGGCCTGGCCGCTGTTGAAACCCAGGCCGAAGGGGATGGCGGTCTTTGCCACGGCTGCCGCGTCGGCATCGTCCAGTGCGATCAGCGCCGACTTGCCCCCCAGTTCCAAAGCGACACGGCGCAGGTCGCGGCCGCAGATCTCGGCAATGCGGCGGCCGGCGGCGGTGCTGCCTGTGAAAGCGATCTTATCGACATCCTTGTGGCTGACCAGATGCTCACCCGCCTCGCGCCCGGCGGGCACGAGGTTGAACACGCCGGCGGGCAGGCCGGCGGCGGCGCAGGCGTCGGCCAGCACATAGGCGTCGAGCGGCGCTTCGGGCGAGGGCTTGGACACCATCGTACAACCTGCCATCAGCGCAGGCGCAAACTTCATGAGCAGCAGGGTGAGCGGCCCGTTCCACGGCGTGATAGCGCCGATGACGCCCACCGGCTCGTTGCGCACCACCGCCGGGCCGACCTGCCCCATGCGCGGATGGGCAAAGCCGACTTCCTTCGCAAGATCGGCATAATAGTCGATAAGGTTGCCCGGGCCATCTGGGAAGCGACCGAGCAAGCTCATCGGACCGCCCATCTCGGTCGATACCAGCTTGGCGACCTCCGGCCCGCGCTCGCGCATATAGGCCGCGACCTTGCGCATGATCGCCCCACGCTCCTCCACCGACATGCGCGGCCAGGGGCCATGGTCGAACGCCTTTCGCGCGGCGGCCACGGCACGGTCGATGTCCGCGGGCTGGCCAGCGGGCACGGTGCCGACCACTTCCTCCGTCCGGGGCGAGATGATGCCGATCGTCTCCGACGAGGAGGGGGCGACCCATTCCCCGTCGATGAAGAAGGCGTCACGCGAAAGCGGAAGAGTAAAGCCCATCAGTCCATCCCATCAATATCATCAGATTTTCTATTCTTTTATCTCTATCTGCCGGGATTGCAACGGCGGGCTGGCGGCTAAGGTCAAGTTTCGCAGACTAGAGGCAGCGCATTCACCGTGCCGATGATGCCGCTGCCGAAGATCGGCGATCGGTCCGGATCGAGAGCGAAGTCGGGATTGAAGGCGAAGCAACGAACGGCTGCTGTCCGCTCACCCGCCGGCCCGGCTCAAGTCAAAACAGTTTCATCCAGACCGACTTGGTTTCCAGATACGCGTCCAGGCCGTCGGCGCTCAGCTCCTTACCCCAGCCCGATTCCTTGTAGCCGCCAAAGGGCATCGACGCGTCTAGCATCGAATAGCAGTTGACCCAGACATTACCCGTCTCGATCCGCGCTGCCAGCTTATGCGCGGTGTTGATGTTGGTGGTATAGATACCGCCGCCCAGGCCATAATTGGATGCATTGGCGAGCGCGGGGATCTCGTCCAGCGTGTCGAAGGGAGTGGCGACCAGGACAGGGCCGAAAATTTCTTCCTTCACAATTGTCATGTTCGCGTTGACGTTCGCGAAGACAGTCGGATTGACGAAGAAGCCCTTGCCATCGACCGGGACGCCGCCCGACACGATCTCCGCGCCTTCGGACAGGCCGGTCTGAATGTAGCCCTGCACCCGGTCGCGCTGCTTAGCGGAGACGACGGGGCCGAGTATGGTGTCCTCGTCAAGGCCGTTGCCGACCTTCAAGCCTTGGAGCACTTGGCCGATGCCAGCCACGACTTTGTCGAACGACTTGCGCTGCACTAATAGGCGCGATCCCGCAAAGCAGACCTGGCCGGTATTGGCGGCGATCGCCATCGCCGCGCCGGGGATGGCGATATCCATGTCGGCGTCGTCGAAAACCACGCAGGGGGACTTGCCGCCCAGTTCCAGCGTCACCCGCTTCAGGTTTCCGGCCGACGCCTGCACCAACTGCTTGCCGACCGCGGTGGAGCCGGTGAAGCTGATCTTGTTAATGCCCGGATGATTGGCGATGGCCGCGCCCGCGCCGCCGCCGAAGCCCGGCACGACGTTCAGCACGCCGGCGGGCACGCCCGCCTCCAGCGCCAGCTCGCCCAATCGCAAGGCGGTGAGCGGCGTCACCTCTGATGGCTTCTGCACGATCGAGCAGCCGGCGGCGAGCGCGGGCGAGACCTTGATGAAGAAGGTGCCGATCGGGCCGTTCCAAGGCGTGATAAGGCCGACGACGCCGATCGGTTCCTTGCGCGTATAGACATGGAATTCGCCGGGCGCCGACACGGCGCTGGAGGCGGTCTGACCGTAGATGCGCGTAACCGACCCCGCGAACCAGCGCAGCCAGTTGGCGCCGCCCGCGACGCTGCTCCGCGCAAAGGCACGCGGCATGCCATTGTTCATTGTCTCCAGCAGCGACAGTTCATCGCCATTCTCCTCCACCAAGTCGGCGAAGCGCAGCATGATGCGCGCCCGCTCAGACGCGGGCAGGCTGCGCCATACGCCGCTCTCGAAGCTCTTGCGCGCGGCGGAGACAGCCAGGTCGATGTCCGCCGCATCGCCCTTGGCGACGATGGCGATCACTTCCTCGGTGGCGGGGTTCACGACCTCGAATGTCTTGCCAGACCGGGCGGGCACATGCTTGCCGTCAATCAGCAGTAACTTGGCGCCGGCGAGAAATGCGGGCGCTTCAGGACGTTCCAACAAGGTGGACATGCCTCCACTCCTTTGTGTTCAGTTGTTTCGCGGTAAAGTTTGTTCTCAGTAAAGAATTACGGATCGCACGGTGTCGCCGCTCTTCATCAGAGCGAAGCCCTGATTGACCTCGTCCAGCGTGAGCCGGTGGCTTATCAGGTCGTCGAGGCGCAGAAATCCGCGTTCATACCAGTCGGCAAGGCGAGGGATAGCGCTGCGCGGCTTTTCCCCACCGAGTAGCGCGCCCTTCCAGGACCGCCCGGTCATGAAGGAGGCGGCATCGAAGCGCAGTTCCGATCCCGATGGCGCGATGCCGACGCTGACTGCCTGCCCACCCGCCGGTGTGGTGCAGGCAAACGCCTCTGCCATCAGGGCGGTGTGGCCCACGCATTCGAAGGCGCAATCGACGCCCGCGCCGGTCAGCGCGCGGATCGCGGCTGAAACGTCCGGCGTCTCGCGCGGATTGATGAAATCGGTTGCACCATAGTCACGCGCGGTTGCCTCACGCGCTGGATTGATGTCGATCCCGATGATCCGCGCCGCGCCCGCTATCCGGGCACCTTGCAGCACACACAGACCAATGCCGCCCAGCCCGAAAATCGCGACCGAACAGCCCGGCCACAGATCGGCCGCCGTCAGAGCCGATCCCACGCCGGTCAGAACGCCGCAGCCGATGTAACAGGCGATTTCCGGCGGCACCGCGGGCGTCACTCGGGCGAGCCGTATCTCCTCGATCACGGAATGGTCTGCGAAGGTCCCCAGCGAGGAAAAGGCCGCAACCGGTTGTCCTTCGAAGCTGAACGGGGACTCCGGTCGGCTGAACATGCGCTCGCACAGATTGGTCCGCCCGGACAGGCAGTTGGTGCAAGCACGGCATTCAGGTATTGGCGTCGGCACGACATAGTCGCCCGGCTTCACGCTGGTGACGCCGGGGCCGCAGGCGACGACCACGCCAGCGCCCTCATGACCGAGCAGGATGGGGAAGCCATAGCTTGCGATCTTGCCTTCCAGCATTGAAAGATCGCTGTGGCACAGGCCAGCCGCGAGCATCCGCACCATCACCTCGCCCTCGCGCGGGGCGCGCAGGTCTAGGGTTACGATCTCCAGCGCCCGGTCGGCGGCGAAAGCCACGGCCCCGCGCACCTTCATGGCTTGGATGCTCATGTCTGCTGCCCTTCGCGGACCATAAACTGGTCGGCGAGTTGGGTTTTGACTATCTTGCCCATGGCGTTGCGCGGCATGGCCGAGACGACGATCCAGTCCGCAGGGGCCTTGTAGGTGGCGAGGTTGGCCTTGCACAGATCGCGCAGGCGCTCCAGCAGTCGTTGCTCTTCGTCGTCGGACAGGCCATCCGTCTCGATGAAGGCAGCGACGGTCTGGCCCAGCCGCTCGTGCGGCCTGCCCAGCACGGCGCAATCGCGCACCTGCGCGTCCATCCGCAGCACACGCTCGACCTCGGCCGGATAGACGTTAGCGCCGCCGCGCAGGATGAGATCGGAACCCCGGTCGCGGATATGGAACTCGCCGCTTTCGTCCTGAAGGCCGACGTCGCCGGTATGTACCCAGCCGCCGCGCAACAGCTTGGCCGTCGCGTCAGCCCGGCCCCAGTAACCGAGCGTTGGTTTGTACACGTTTGCCCATGGTCCCTTGTCGGTGGCGCGGATCGCGATCTCCCCGATTTCGCCACGCGGCACTTCCGTGCCGGTTTCGTCGAGGATCGCGAGATGCAGGTGCGGCAGGGGGCGGCCGATGACGCCGGGCCCCTCGGGGCTGGCCTCATGCGTCTTGGCGACGCCGTTGGGCCCCTCGGTCAGGCCGTAGCCGATCGTCATGCGCCGGCCGAACCGTTCGCGATACAGTTGCGGCAGTGCCTGCGGCACCGTCGATCCGCCGACGACCAGCCAGCGGAGCGAGGCGATCTGATCCTGATCGATGTCGGGCCGAGTCAGCAGGTCCTGGATCAGCGTCGGGACGATCGAGATATTGGCGATTTTCTCCTGTGCTATCCATTCGGCGACGCCCTGTGCGTCGATCCGGTCCAGGTTCACGTGCGGGGCGCCGGTGGACAGCGCTGCCAGCGGCCCCAGGATCATGCAGTTGAGGATGGTGAGGGGCAAGGCGGTGCCGCGCACCGTTCCCGGGACGCCGTCACCGCTATATTCGACAGAGATGGTGGCAGTGACCATCATATTGTGCTGGCTGTGAACGACGCCCTTGGGAAAGCCTGTAGTACCGCTGGTGTAGGCGATCCCGGCGGGTGCCCAGGGATCGATCGTCACGGCCGGACGGGGCGCGCCCCGATGCGCTTCGATCGCGCGCGCGAGGTCGCTGTCGGGATCGCCGGGGTCCAGCGTCATCACATGGCGCAAGCCGTCGCCGATCCACGTCCGAGCGGCTTCCGCGGTGACTGTGTCGCAGAGGAACAGGGCAGCGCCGCAATCGTCGATCAGATACTTCTTTTCGGGAAGCGCCAGCGCGCGGTTAATGCCGACCCACACCGCGCCGATGCGCTGGCTGGCGAGGAAAGCGACAACCAGCTCGTTATGGTTTCCCGTGCAGCCGGCGATCCTGTCGCCCTCACTGATGCCGAGCGCGTTGAAGGCCGCCGCGACAGCATTGGTCGCCTCATCCAGTTCGGCATAGCTCAACCGCCCGAAACGCCCGATCAGAGCGGTTGCGTCGGGCCGTTCGGCCAGTGCCCGGTCGAGCACGCTCGCGACATCGCGGGGACCGTGCGGGTTAGGAAGCAGCGGCGACGCAGCAGGCAGCAGGCCACACGCGCTCAAGCGCGCCTCGCTCCAATAACCGCTTACCTGCATGCCTGCTCCTCCTTTTCCGGCGACTCTGTAGCGGTCGCACTCTTGACGTAGCTCCCCGTTCGCGGACAGGAGACTAGAATTGATATACCGCAATTACAACCATGTTCGAAAGGTGGAGAGGCCATGGAACTGAAGGGAAGAGTTGCTGTCGTGATAGGATCGGCAACAGGTATCGGCGCGGGCGTCTGCCGCGCGCTAGCCGGAAGGGGGGCTGCGGTGCATCTGTGCGACCGGGATTTGGCCGGCGTTCAGGCATTGGCGGCGGAATTGCAGGCCGCCGGCGCGGACGCCACGGCGCATGAGGTGGACGTGACCGACGAGGCTTCCATCTGGCGCGCCGAATTGGACATTCGCGCGCGGCGCGGCCGCATCGATCTGGTCTTCGCCAATGCGGGCGTCATCAGCCTGAAGCCTGTCGAGGCTACGACCTTGCAGGACTTGCAGTGGATTTTGGGCGTCAACCTGATCGGCTGCGTCAGCAGCGTGCGAATCTTCCTGCCGGGCCTGCGGGCTCAGGATACGCCCTCTCGAATCGTCGTCACCAGCTCTCTCGCGGCGTTGCGCACGCCGGATATGGTCGGCCAGACCATGTATATGGCAAGCAAGGCGGCGCAACTCGGTTTCTGCAATGCGCTGCGCACCGAACTGGCCGATGGGCCGGTGGGCCTGTCCGTCGTCTTCCCCGGCCCGGTCGCCAGCGAAATCAAGCAGAGGTCCGAGCAGATCCGGCCGGGCTCGATCGAGTTGGAAGTGCCCAAGGCGGTGTTCGGCGCCGGTCCCATGCCGCCAGAGGAAGCCGGTGAGCGGATCGTGCGCGGCGTGGAGCAGGAACAGCCCTATATCACCACCCACCCGGGTGATGGACCGCTCGTGCGCGAGGCGCAGGACGCGATCATGCTGGCCTTCACTGGCGACTGAACAAGGCTCGGCGTCGGTTAAGCGAAGTTGCCGGCGCGCCTCCCCCCGGATCAGCGTTGCAGGATCGCCTGCACGGCCGCCGCGCGATCCGCGATCTCGCGCTTGGGCGGCACGCCTAGGCCGCGCTGCACCGCTGGGCGCGCATGCATCCGCTCAGTCCACGCCTTGATGTTCGGATAGTCGCTCAGCGAGACATCGGCATAGTCGGAGATGATCATCCACGGGAACATCGCAATGTCGGCGATGCTGTAATCGTCCGCCAGCCATTCGCTCACCCCCAGCCGGTCGTTGACGATGCTGTAGAGCCGCTTCGTTTCGTTGACGTAGCGGGCAGCGACGCGGGGGAGATCCTCACCAAAATAATGCAGGAAGACGTTGGCCTGCCCCTGCATCGGACCGACGCCGCTGGTCTGGAGGAAGACCCAGCTGTTGACCCGGCCGCGCGCCTCCGCGGTGGCGCCAGTGAGCTTGCCGGTCTTTTCGGCGAGGTAGACGAGGCACGCGCCCGATTCGAAGATCGCTGTGCCGCTTTCCTGATCGACGATGGCAGGGATACGGCCGTTGGGGTTGATCTTGAGATAGTCGGGGCGCTTTTGCTCCAACTCGCCTAAGTTCAGATCGTGGACCATGTAAGGCAGGCCCAGTTCCTCCAAAGCGATGGCGACCTTGTACCCGTTAACTGTCGATGCCGTGTAAAAATCGATCAAGCGCTCTCTCCTGCTGTGAATCGCATGAGGTGGCTGTCCCGTTATCGGCGCATCCGTCCTCTGCTAAATATCTATACCAATGCGGAATGATAAACCCAGGCACTTCTATCGCGCCGTCCACGGCCGAACCAGAATTTTCCCGACAATGAAGAGCTTCAAGGGCAAGCGCCCCAATTCGCACCAGGAGGTAGCGATCAGCTATTCCGAAAAGGCCTAATATGACCAATTCCTCGCCGTCAGGAGTGACAGGATAAATGGCTGAAGCGGAAGACGGGATCGCGATACGCGATGTTGTGGAGCGTTATTTCGCGGCCATCGACCGAGCGGACAAGCTCCTGCTGCGCAGCTGTTTCACTGAGGATGCGCGCTATGACAGCGCGGGCGGCACGCTCGATATGGAAGGGGGCGACAGCATCGCTGCCCAACTCGCAGCAGCCGCTTCGCCGCTCCCACCCATGTCTGCGCGCACATGACCGTCTCGTTCGAGGTGGATTGTGCGCGGGCGGACACCAGGCGGTCGCCTATCTGTGACCGACACGGAACCGGGCGGGACGATCATGGTACGCGGCTTGCGCTATCGCGACCGCTGGCGCAGCAGGCAGGCGAATGGCGGATCGCCCATCGCCGGCATGAGACATGCTGGCAATTCGACACGACAAGCGCAGCGCCGTTTGTGCCGTGAGGGGCGAGTCACGAATCGTCAATCTGGAAGGGCGGCGCACCATCGTTGCCCGGGACGCGAGCAGTGCGGGCGTAGCCGCGATTGACGCCTATCCGGTGCCCGGCCCGAAGGTGGTGTCGCTCGACATCCAGCCCGGGCCGAAGGATAGCGGACGCCCCGCCGACCGTTTCCTCGCGCTGATCTGCGACGTCAGCTAGGAACAGGCCGAAGCCTTTTTCGCACAGGCGCCGGACTTTCTCGATGGCGCCGATGCGCTCTGAATCCCCCGAGCGTCACCGGTCGCCTCCAAGCGGAGAATAACGAGGCGGACATGCGCGATGTCCGCCCGTGCTTCTCAGATTTGCGTGGCAAAAGTGCCAATGCAATCGCTTCTTCTATTGATATACAGGAATTATAAGAATAGGGATCGTGACAGAAGTGAGATGAGGAAAGGCCATCACATGAAAATGGAAGAGATGATCCTCGTTAGCGTCGACGATCATTTCGTCGAGCCGCCGACGATTTTTGACAACCACACGCCTGCGAAGTTCAAGGGCCGCTTCCCTCAGATGATCAAGACGGAGGAAGGGGCGGACGCCTGGAAGATCGAAGACCGTATCATCCGCAGTTTCGGTCTCAACGCCGTGGTGGGACGCCGGCCCGAAGAGTTGGGGATGGAACCGACTGCGCTCGATCAACTGCGCAAGGGCTGCTACGATGTGCATGCCCGCGTCGATGACATGGACGTCAACGGCATTTTGGGCTCGCTCAACTTTCCTTCCTTCGTGGGTATGGCCGGCCAGAATTTGGAGCAGATGGCTGACAAGGAATTGGCAACGGCGATTGTTCGCGCTTGGAACGACTGGCATATCGACGAATGGTGTGGAGCCTATCCAGAGCGCTTCATCCCCTGCTGCATCGTTCCGACCTGGAATCCGTTTGAGGCGGCAGAGGAAATCCGCCGCTGCGTCGCCAAGGGCTGTCATGCGGTGAGCTTCCCGCCTAATCCGACGCTGACCGGCCTGCCAAGCCTGCATTCGGAATATTGGCATCCGCTCTGGAAGGCCTGCGCCGAGAACAACGTGGTCATCTGCCTGCACATTTCCGACGCCAGCGCTGCCGCGCCGTCGGAGGACACGCCGATCGACGCCTATATTACCAACATGCAGGTCAGCCTCTATGTGACGGCATCGGATCTCACCTATTCGCACATTCTGCGGCAGTTCCCTGACATCCGCTTCGCGCTGTCGGAAGGCAGCATTGGCTGGGTGCCGCACTGTATGGAGCGGATGGACATGGTGCGCCAGCAGCACGGCGCCTGGACCCGCCAGGATTTCGGCGGCAAGCTGCCGAGCGAGGTGTTTAAGGAGCATGTCTACACCTGCTTCATTTCCGACCGCACCGGCATCAAGCTGCGTCACGACATCGGCATCGACAACATCACTTACGAGAGCGATTACCCGCATGCCGACTGCCTGTGGCCTCACGCGCCCGAGCAGCTGTGGAAGGAACTGGGCATGATCCCCGAGGAGGAGATCAACAAGATCACCCACCTCAACGCAATGCGGCAATATAGCTGGAATCCGTTCGACAAAATCAAGCGTGAGGACGCGACCGTTGGCGCGCTGCGCGCCCGCGCCAAGGCGAAGGGCGTGGACGTCAGCTATATGGCGGGCAAGGGCGGTGAGCCCCCGAGTGTCGATCTCGGTCCTGTTCGCATGAAGGATGTCCGTGAGCAGCTCGCCTTCTCCCGCAAGAAGGAAGCTGTCTAACGAGACAAGCTCCTGTTGGACGGATCGCCATTCGCTGCGCGCAGCGGGCTGAACGGCGATCTTCCTGAAGTTTTCCACTAACTTCGGACGGACTGGCTTGGCCGCTCCGTCCGCCCTTTTTATGCAGTCGCCGCCGCCGCCATGGGTGGCGACGGTCGCAAATCTTGCCGCGTCGGACGATCCCGCTGCAATGTTCGAATGTTGCCCGTGATCTGACTTTCCGACGGCGCGTCGGGAAGCTGGGAACCGCTGAGGGTGGAACAAAGCTCCGCTTGATCCCTCGCCCTCTCGTCACACCGCCGGGAACGGCAAGCCGCTCGAAAAGGCCTTAGCGCGCTCCCGATAGCGCAAGCAGGCGTGACCCGCACCCTGCGCGACGCGCCTTTCCTTCAGCTCGGATATGAAGGCCCATCAATTCTGGAAGTGGCCCGCTGGCGGCCTGCACGACGGGCGCGTCTACCTCCATTTCCTTAGAAAGTCGTTGCCGATCCCGAGGGGTTGCGAAGCATGGGATCGCACATGTGCTGCCCGTGATCGGCCCCCACGCCGAACTGCTGGGCCTTTGTCTATCGCCAGTGGCGCGCCAGAACTTGCTGACACGGCAGAGATAGAAAGGCTGGTCAGCGCCTTAAACGGACTCGTCGGGCCGGCTCCTCAGATTATTCTGTAAGCTGCGGGGCAAGCACACCAGGGAAGAGGGGCACCACGTCCATATTACCTGAGTCTGCGGGGGTCCAACGGGTCACCATCTCCGCGCAACGCTTCGCAAACACGGCAGCAATCTCTTCATCCCCGGCCAAGATGGCGCGGACCATTTCCGCCCGCGTGGTCCAATATTGCCGAATGCGAGACGGATGATTGCGATACACATCCTGTTCAGGCGGCATTTCCGCGCAGAAATCATAAAGCGTGTCGAGGAACAGGGCGAGCACCTTGTTGCCTGCCATAACCGAGAGAATTTGGCTGAAACTCCGTTCGGACCGCAAGAACGCCTTATAGAGATTGCCGCCGTCGGGAATGTCCTGCTCCGCAAATTCCCGCAGAGCGGCATGCAGTTCCGGATCACGATTACGACTGGCCAGAATGGCGAGCTCTGCCTTGATCGGGCTAACCGCTTGCAGAATTTCGCGCATCGACGTGGAGTGCGCCATCAAATAAACGGCCGCCGAATGTGCCACACCGCTGGTGTCAGGCCTGCGTGAAAAATAGCCGCCGCCAACGCCGCGCTTGACGGTCAGCAATTGCTCCTGTGCGAGCAGCGATGCCGCTTGACGCAGCGTTGGCCGGCTTACCCGATAGCGGGCCAGCAGATCATCCTCGGACCCCAGCATATGTTCAGGCGGTGCGGCCAATATGTCCCCGCGGATTTGCTGTGCAACACGTCGGACGGTGGAAGAGATCGATGCCATTGGTACTCCTTTAACCGCTCATTGTAACGAGCGGGTTTCGGGCGCGTCAAGAAGTGCACGTTGGTCATGCGAATGAAGCTCGACGCGGGAACCGGCGCAATCTCAGGTGGCGCACCCTTATAAGCGCGGATTCAGCACTCAGGCGTTACCAGGCTCCGTCGAAAAAAACTTCTTTAGCTTGTCATTCACACCGTTCATTTCATCGGCATCAGCAGGTGCGCTGCCTTTGGCAGTGATGTTGGGCCATTCAGCGGAATATGTGGCGTTCAACGCCAGCCAAGCTTCCAGACCGCTTTCGGTATCAGGCATGATCGCCTCTGCAGGGCATTCGGGTTCGCACACGCCGCAGTCGATACACTCGCTGGGGTTGATGACCAGCATGTTCTCGCCCTCGTAGAAACAGTCCACCGGACATACCTCTACGCAATCCATATATTTGCAACGGATGCAGTTGTCGGTCACGACATAGGTCATGGTTGTTTCAGTCTTTCTAGCTTCGGCTATCGTTTCGCACTGACCGACCGCCGCTTCCATTCGTTTAGGTTAATGGCGCCCCTGCTTCAGCTTTCCGTGTTTTCGCCGAGTACCGTCCAGGAGGGCTGGCGCTTTTCCAGAAAGGCCGCCGTGCCCTCGACCGCGTCGGGATGGCTGCGGTGACGAATTAATATGTCGAAGCCGTTGGCATAGGCTTCGGCTAGGGGCTTCTCGTAGGATTCCCAAACCGCCTTGAGCGATCCCTGGACAGCTGCAGGCGAAACCCCCGCAACGATTTCCGCAAGGGCCATCGCCCGGTCTATCAACTGATCGGCGGGCACCACTTCCGACACCAGACCGGCTGCCAGCGCCTGCTGCGCGTTCAGCCTTTCGGCCTTACCCAATATGACCATGCGCAACACTGCGCTCGCGCTCATCTTGCGCAGCAGGCCGATCGGCTCCAGCGCAGTCACTTGGCCCACATTGACATGGGAGTCGACGAAGCTCGACGACTCGGACGCGATCACGATGTCGCCGTCCGCCACAAAATGCAGGCCTGCTCCCGCGCAGACGCCGTTAACCGCCACAATCACCGGCTTCCAGATTCCGGCCATGCGATTGGTGAATTTGGGAACGATCACCTTGGATGGATCATTGGTCGTCTCGGCAGCTTCCTTGAGCCCGCCCACATCCGCGCCGGAACAGAAGGCACGTCCCCCACCGGTGATGACGATGACGCGCACGCCCGGGTCTGACGCGGCCAACGCATATTGTTCTTCCAGCGCATATTGCATCGGGCGGTTCAGCGCGTTGAGCCGATCGGGCCGGTTCAACGTCAGCTTCAGCACATATCCATGCCGTTCGACGAGCAAAGGCGGCGTTTCGGACATCGCGATCTCCTGTTCCTGCAATTTGTCTGCGCGCGCTTACTATCATTGTCCTGCCAAGCGGCAAGTCAAAAGAGTATATTGAATTCAGTCTCGACAGCCTATAGGGACTTAACCGCATGCCGTTCGGAAGGCGGCCATGCCTGTGCGACAAGGCGCGGGGCGACGATAGGAGCAGGACCGGCTTAATGGATTTGATTCCGACTGACGACCAGCAGCAGATCATCGATCTGGCTGCCGACTTCATCATCAACGAACTGCCTTTGTCCCGGCTGTTCGACGCTCATTATGATGCCGACAAGGCTCGCCTTCAGCGGCAGGCGATGGCGCAGCTTGGCTGGATCGGCATTGGCCTTGCGGAGGAAGGTGGCGGCGTCGGCATGACAGTGGTCGAGGAAGCGTTCATTCTCCGCGAGATCGGCAGGGTGATCGGTCCGACGTCGATCATCCCTGCGATCCTGGCGGCCAAGCTCGCCCACGAGGCGGGCCTGAATGATCTTCGCGATGCCCTCCTTTCGGGCGAAGGGGGCGCGGCGCTGGCTGTCGCGGAAACCCCGCTGAGCGCTACGGCTGATGGAGTAAGCGGGACAGCACGCATCTACAACGTGCAGGACGCGCAGGCCGTGCTCGCCATTGTCGGGGATGAGGCGCTGTTGCTCGACGCATCCGTCGCCGGTCTTCAAGAGCTGCCTTGGCTCGACGCCTTTACGCCGGTCGCCCGGCGCGATCTGGCTGGGCTACCGCTGCTCGCCCGCGTTCCGGCCGCAGCGACGGTGCATAACGGCCTTCTGTTGACCGCCGCCTATCTGACCGGGCTTGCCGAGGGCGCCGTCGCGATGGTGCAGGAATATGCAGGCATCCGTGAGACGTTCGGGCGAAAGATCGGTGCTTACCAGGCGGTTCGTCATCCGATTGCTGAGGGCGCGGCGCGCAGCGAACATGCCAAGTCCCTGCTTTATGTCGCCGCGCTGGCTCTGCGCGATGGGCGTGACGATGTGGCGCTGCAACTTTCCTCGGCGAAGGTCGTCGCGCACCGCGCCGCCACCCGCAATGCGGACATCAACATCCAGTTGCACGGCGGCATCGGCATCACGAACGATCTGCCCGCCCACCATTTTATGAAGCGGGCGCTGATGCTGGCTCCCTGGTTCGGCGGCCGCAAACCGTTGCTCGACGCCTTGCTCGACGAACCGCTGCTGACGATCTGAAGGACTGACCATGGATCTGGATTATACACCCGAGGACCTGGAGTTCCGCAGGGCCGCGCGCGCCTGGCTGGCCGCGAACGTTCCAACCGAACCGCGCCCGGCCGAAGTGCAGGCTGGCGCCGCCTTCGACAAGGCATGGCAGCGCCGCCTCTATGACGGTGGCTGGGCCGGGGTGAACTGGCCGAAGGAATATGGAGGGCTCGGCCTCAACGGCGTCCGCACGCTCATCTGGTGGGAGGAATGCGAACGCGCCCGCGCGCCCGGTTATGAACGCTTCACCATCGCCTTGACCCACGCCGGTCCGACGATCATCACGCGCGGTACCGAAGAGCATAAGGCCGCCTATCTGGAGAAGATCCTTAAAGGCGAGACCATCTGGTGTCAGGGCTTTTCCGAGCCGGGCGCGGGGTCCGACCTTGCCGCGCTCAAGACGCGGGGCGAGATCGACGGCGACTATCTGGTCGTGAACGGCCAGAAGACGTGGACTTCGGGCGCGGCGACGGCGGAGTTTCAGGAACTGCTGATCCGCACCGAGCCGGGGTCGGAACGGCATAAGGGCCTGACCTGGATCATCTGCGACATGTCGACGCCGGGCATCACTGTCCAGCCGATCTCGACCATGATGGGCGAGAGCGACATCAACGCCACTTTCTACGACAATGTCCGCATTCCGCTGAAGAATGTCGTGGGCGAAGTGGGTGGCGGCTGGTCGGTCGCCATGTCGACCCTCGCCTTCGAACGCGGCAACACCTTTCTGCGCGATCAGATTTCCATGGCCGGCAAGGTGGAACGCGCGATCGAACTGGCGCGCAAGACGGTCACCGCTGACGGCAATCGCGCGATCGAGGACAAGGAGATCGCCCGCAAGCTCGCCGATCTCAAGGCCGACGCGATGGGCTTGCGCGCCATGGCGATCATGAACGTGTCCAACATCGATCGCAAAGGCCAGCCGGGCCCAGAAGGGTCGATGGTCAAGTTGCTCGTCAGCCAGGTGAACAAGCAACTGATGGAAGTCGTGGCGGACCTCTCCGGTCAGCCCTTCCTCGACTATGACGGCACGCGTCACAGCAACGAATGGACGTTCGATTATATGTGGTCATGGGTGCTGACCATCGCCGG
>Ga0105148_100004_pt1 | contig 47832 bp, 44 predicted proteins | sample RS_199metaG_FD_91502 | JGI IMG/M metagenome (GOLD analysis project Ga0105148, IMG submission 91502) | Switchgrass associated microbial communities from Austin, Texas, USA, to study host-microbe interactions - RS_199 metaG | ecosystem: Host-associated > Plants > Roots > Rhizosphere | place: USA... | reverse complement strand
GTTGTTGACAGGCGAGGAGACTGTCAGCAATTCTACCTTCCGTCAATTAGAAAACAGGGGATGCAGCCCTTGACTCGCGAACGAAATAAGAATATCGGACGTTTGATAGAAACAATTTTGCGGTCTGGAGAAGCCTTGCCATGAAGCCTTTTGTTCTCAGCTGCGACTCCCACGTCGTCGAGCCCCGTGCACTTTGGGCGGAGAACCTGCCCTCCGGCATGCGCGATAAAGCGCTCATGACACGCAAAGACGAGAAGAACTTTTTCGTCGATGGCAATGGCATGACCTTGCTCAAGATGCAGGTCGCGGATGGCGTTTCAGGTAATGAGAAGATCGGTCGATTTGAAATCGACCTGCGCATCAAGGACATGATTCGCGATGGCGTGGACGCCGAGGTGGTCTATCCGACCGTAGGCCTGATGACGTCGCGTCTGGGCGACCGTGACCTCGAAATCGCGTCGTGCGTCGTCTATAATGATTGGGTTCTCAATCACTTCAAGGATCATCGTAACACGTTCATCCCCGCAGCGATCCTGCCGATGTGTTCCATTGCGGACGCGGCGGCCGAGTTGAAGCGGTGCGTGGAGCAGGGTTTTGCTACGGCTATGATCCCAGGCCGACTGCCCGGTGAAGTTCCCGCGTACAATTCGGACGAGTGGGATGCGCTGTGGGAGGTTGCCAACAATGCCGAGCTGCCGCTGATCCTGCATGCCGGCACTGGCGGCGAGACCACCGCGGTGCGCGGAAACGGCGCGGCGTTGATCAACTACATGCTGTCGGGCCGCGGCCCGATTGATGCGGTGGCCTATCTCGTTTCGTGCGGCGCGCTCGATCGTTTCCCGAAGCTTACCGTGGCGACGATGGAATGCGGTTCGTCCTATCTCAATTATCTCGCCGAGATTCTTGACGAGATCTACCCGGCGCACCTGCACTATGTGCGGCCCAAGCTCAGCCGCAAGCCGAGCGAGATCATCGCCCAGCAGGTCAAGGCGGCATTCTCGCACGATCGCTCAGCGGTGGAGAACCGGAATGTGCTTGGTCATCAGACGTTGATGTTCGCGACGGATTACCCGCATCTCGAGGGGTCTTTCCCCTACACGCGCGAAGTCATAGCCGAGAACTTCCGCGACATCGATATCAGCCAGTCGGAAAAGGCAGACATCCTTGGACTGACTGCGGCGAAATTGTTCAAGATCGAGAATCCCCAGGTGCTTACGGACGCCTGAAGAGTGCCGCAGGAATAAGAGCGATGCAGGCTGAACGCCTAGTATCGCCACGGCATGTTTGGACGACGAGGAGAGAGACAGGTGGATGTAGCTGTTAAGCCGATTATGGGGTCGGCCGATGATTTTCGCGTAATGATGCACGGCTGCATCCGGACTTCGCACACAGTGATGAGCTATCCTGTCAGCTTTCGCGACGTGCATGCCGATTCGCTATTTGGCGAGCGGATGTTCCGGAAGATGGGTGTTGAACCGGGCTCGATCATCATGTTTACATCAGGTTCGTCGGAATATGCCCACTTCTGGCCTTATGAAATTTCCGTTTCCAACCTCGACAGCTGCGTTGCGATCGCGGAAAATTTCATTTTCGACGCTGGTCGCTCCGAAATGTTCATGCGCCGGCTGCCAATCAAGGTAGCATTTGGCATCACCGATGCCATTTTGGACGGGATGGCTGCGTTAAAGCTTGAGGCGGCCACTGCCTTTGCACCTGCGGGCGTCATATGTGCTCGTGACGGTGCGGCCGATCGCCTCAAAGAACTGGGCTTCGCGCCTTGGCGGATGGTAAACTTGGGTCCGACGTTCGGGTTCGTCTCGCCGCAGGGTGAAACCATCTACGACACCGACGAGTGGCTGATTGAGGAGGCTGCCGGAGAACTGCTGATCACCGCACGTTCGGTACGGGCTTTGCCTCTGGTCAGGTTCCGCACCGGCGTGATGGGTTCGGTCAGCAGAGAGGGCGCCTTCTCGCTCGCGTGACAGGATGCGCCATCCCGAACGTGCCGGTTCGAGATGGAGACGGCTTTTCGCCGAACATGCCATTCACTGCTCAGTCGTGCATGGATCAGCTGGAAGGGGTCTCGCTGCCCCACCCCTGGGAGTATTCGATGTTTGATGCCATTCGCCATCTGTCGCTCTACACAGTCCTCGAAGAGCACGTCCGTTCCTATCCCGGCAAGGTCGCGCACGCCTGTGGCAGTCAGCAACGCACCTTCGCGGAAGTGTTGGAGCGTGTAGATCGGCTGATCAACGCCCTGGAGGCCAATGGTGTCGGGGAAGGTGACCGCATCTTGTGGCTCGGCCAGAATTCGGACCGCATCATCGAATTGCTGATCGCGGCGTCTCAGCTCAATGCGATGGTGTGCCCCGCAAACTGGCGGCAGAGCAAGGCCGAACTGGCACACCAGATAGACGATCTCGAGCCTTCGGTCGTTTGCTGGCAGGACGAAGAGGTCGGTGCGGAGATCCGCGCAGGGCGGGAACTCGCCACTTACAAAGGCGGTCTGTGGGTTCAGCATGACGGGAGCGGACCCGACTGTTACGAAGCCTTGGTGGCATCAGGCAACCCTGCGCGAAACGATCATCGAGAAGTCAACCCGCTTGCCAGCACTCTCATAATCTATACCGCAGCGTTCGACGGTCAGCCCAACGGGGCGATGTTGAACCAGACCACGATTCTTTTGGAAAACCTTGTTCTTGCCCCGACGCAACGCATTTCGAACGAGACGATTTTCCTGGCCGTTGGCCCCTTGTTTCACCTCGGTACATTGATGCAGTGCCTGGCGGTATTCCACCTTGGTGGTACAAATGTTTTCGTACGTCGATCCGATGCGAGGTCGATCGCCCAAGCTATTCACGATCACAAGTGCACGCGAACCTGGCTCGTTAGCAAGACTATGGACGAGATCATTGCGCTCAATCACGATCGATCGTACGATCTCAGCAGTCTTCGGTCCGTCCCCTATACTGAGGACTGGAACCGGATGGTGACTGTGGAGCCGGTCGAAACCCATGTTCCCGGCTACGGCCAGACCGAAGTCATGGGATTGGCTGTATTGCCGCATTACGGCCGGCACGCTATCGGCATTTTTGGCCGCCCGTCACCGTTGTGCCAAATGCGGATCGTGGATGACGAAGACCAGGATGTGGCGCCGGGAACGGTCGGAGAGATTGTCTTCCGCGGCCCGACAGTGATGAACGGCTATTGGCGCCGACCGGAACTGAACGCGCATCGCCATCGCAATGGCTGGCATCACACCAACGACCTTGGGCGCCGCGAGGCCGATGGAAGCCTGACGTTCATCGGTCCGAAGGTCCAGATGATAAAGTCGGGGGTCGAAAACATCTACCCCGCTGAAGTGGAAGCCTGCATCCGCCGCCACCCGGCAGTCGCCGATTGTGGTATCATCGGGGTGCCCCACCCGCAGTGGATCCAAGCGGTGAAAGCAATCGTGGTGCTGAAGCCAGGGGCCGAAGCGGAGCAGCGGGACATCATTGAGCACTGCCGCCAGCACATCGCATCCTACAAGAAACCGACCACAGTGGAATTTCGTGAGGACATGCCGCGCCTGGTCACCGGCGGGATCGACTACAAACAACTCGACGAGATCTATGGTGGCGGCAATTACCCCGGTGGCTTGACGCGGACATCGTAATTTTCACGACCTTGCAGATCACGCAAACTCGGAATCATCGAATGAGCCAACTTGGTTCAACAGGAAGAGTGCAAGAGACATGGTAATCGAACGTCCATATTTTGACCCTGAGATCGAGACCATGCCGCGCGACCAGATCGAGGCGATGCAGTTTCCTGCTCTCAAGAAAGTGATCGAGCTCGCTTATGAAAAGGCGGGTTTGGTGCGCAAGAAATGGGACGAGGCTGGGGTAAAGCCTTCCGACATTCAATCGCTGGCGGATTTCACCCGCCTGGTTCCGTTCATCACCAAGGACGACATCCGGGACTTTCGCGCGGAAACAGGCGATCCGTTTGGCGGCATATTGTGCGTGCCGATTACGGATTTGCGGTCCATTTCGGGCAGTTCGGGCACAACCGGGGATCCGACCTTGCTGGCGCGGCTCGATCTCCATGGTCCGCAGGCAAACTCCCGCTTCGATCGATGCCTCTGGGACTTGGGCATGCGTCCGGGCGACTATGCGGTGACCATCAACCCCACAATCCGCGGTTCGACCCTAGCACCCTTGCTGCAATTTGGCCTGACCCCGCTTTGCTTTGACCATACGCCGCATGAAATTGGCAGGCTGGTCGAAACCTGCCGGACCTATCGGCCCACCGTGGTCATGGCGCTTTCCACACCCTTGCTGATGGGGCTGGAGCAGTTCGAGATCGATACCGGCATCGACCTGGCCGAGGTCTTTTCCAGCTGCAAGGCGATGGTCTGGGGAGGCGAGCCGCTCGGACCGCGCGGTCGTTCGCTGACCGAGCGCTGGAACATGAACATCATCGAGATACTTTCTTTGGGCGACGCCACCATCACCTTGCAGGCGGCTAACCATAGCGGCGCTTATGCTTGGGAAGACGAGGTCTTCGTTGAGCATATCGATCCGGAAACAGGACTTCCCGTTGAAGACGGAGCGCTGGGTGAACTGGTCGCGACGCCGCTCCAGAACATGGTCGATCCGCTGATCCGCTTCCGCAGCGAGGATCTTGTATGGCTCACGCGTGAGAAATGCCCGTCTGGGCGCACGCATGCCCGGTTCATGGTCAAGGGCCGTGCAGGCGACCAGATCGTTGTGGCCGGAAAGCAGCTGCTCCCGATCAGTATCTGGCCAACGATTGAGTCCCAGCCAGAATCCAAAGCTGGGCTGTTTCAAATCGTTCGTCCGAAAACGGCGGAGGATTTCTTACGTCTGCGCGTTGGTTATGCGGGCGATCCCGATCTCGTCTCTCTTGAGGATCGGCTCAAGGCCGAGATTCGTAATCAGTTGGGCATAGAGTCGCAACTTGAGTTAGTGCCGAACGACGAACTGCTGAAGCTGGGCCCGCCGCACAAGATCCCTCGGATCGTGAAGCTGTAGTCGGCTGCGGTAATGGGTTCCACCTTAGGCTTCATCGGCTTGGGGCAGATGGGCTCGCGTATGGCAGCTCGTCTGGCGTCAGCCTCCAGTGCTGCCCTTTCAGTGTTCGATGTCGACAAGGCCGCCGTGTCCCGGCTAAGCGGCATGGGGGCTACCGCGATGGCTTCGCCGAGAGCGATCGGCGATACCTGCGAGGTGGTGCTGTGCAGTCTTCCTCGCCCGGAAATTGTCGAACGCGTGCTCCTGGGGGAGGGGGGCGTGGCCCAAGGGAACGCCGTAAAGGTCGTGGTCGACCTTTCCACTACCGGGTCGGTGGTCAGTGAGCGTGTCGGAGCTGTCCTTGCAGGCAGGGGGATCACCTTAGTCGACGCGCCCGTCAGCGGTGGTGTCGGCGCTGCGGAAGCTGGCACACTTACGCTCATGGTCGCAGGCGATCCGCAGGCGCGCACGCGTGTTGACGCGGTTCTCCGGCACCTTGGAAGCAACATCTTCGTGATCGGCGATGCCCCGGGACTGGGCCAGAAAATGAAGTTGATCAACAACATGCTTTGTACGGCCAACGCCGTGGCGACTTTCGAGGCGCTTGTGACTGGTGTGAAGGGCGGGTTGGATGCACAGACGATGCTGGACGTTATCAACGTATCCAGCGGGCGCAGCTTCATTTCGACCGACAAGGTACCGCAGTGCGTTATGCCGCGATCTTTTCCTCCACGGTTCGCCACTGAACTGCTGCTGAAGGACATGAAGTTGGGGGTGGACGAAGCATTGGCGAATGGCGCGCCATTGTGGATGATGACCGCTGCGCTGGAGTTTATGGCGACGGCTATCGACGAAACCGGCCCTTCGGCCGATTATGCAACGCTCATTCGGTATTTCGAGAGGCGCGCTGGTGTTGAGGTGGGCGCGGCTGGTCAGGGGAGCAGGTAATGGCAGACATGCGCGAAACGGGTCGGTCCATCTTGCGCGAAGTGATCGGGCAGGATTATTTCGACAGGCGGGAGACTTCGACCAACGCTTTCAACGCCGACGCGCGTCGGCTGTCGGAAGAATATTGCTTCGGCGAGATCTGGTCACGCCCCGGACTGGATCGAAAGACGCGCAGCCTGCTCTGCGTGGCCATGATGGTGGCGTTGAACCGTCAGCACGAATTGCGGATACACCTCGGCACCGCTTTGACGAATGGCGCCACGGCCGACGAGGTCAAGGAAGTGCTGCTGCAAGGTATCATCTATTGCGGGCTGCCTGCCGGGCTCGAAGGCGTTCGCGTGGCCGAAGAGGTGCTTGCAGAACGCGCTATGCTGTAGACTGGCAGAGGCGTGCCGCCTGGATAGAATATGATGGAGGTTTGGTTGAGCGAGAGTCTAGTCCGCGTCGAATGGGCAAAGGACCAGCCCGGCGTACTTGTCGTGACGATCGACAATCCGCCGGCTAATGCCATGAAGCTGTCAATGTTTCGCGAGCTGCGGGACGTGTTCCTCAATGTCCGGGAAGATCATGTGGATGCCCGCTGCATCGTTTTGACAGGCGAAGGCAAGATTTTCTGCGCCGGCGCCGATACAAGGGAACTTGCCGCCCGCACCACCGAGATGCAACTGGCGCGGTCGGAGATTTCTCGCTCGTGCTTCGACGCAATCCGCCGCTGTGCCTTGCCGGTGATCGGCGCTGTCAATGGGGCAACCGTTGGCGCCGGGGTCGTGCTGGCTGCGAGCTGTGACATTGTTCTGGCCTCGGAAAATGCGCATTTCTCACTGACCGAGGTTCTGATCGGCGCGCTTGGCGGAACGCGCCATACGGCCCGCCTCGTGCCCAACAAATTGATGCGCTACATGGCGCTTACCGGACAGCGCGTCGGTGCTGACGCGATCGAACGGTTCGGTGGGATCCTCGAGGTTACTTCGCGTGAAGCGCTGCTTGAACGCGCGCTTCTTATTGCTGGGCAGATCGCTGCGCTCAGTCCCTATGGGGTCCAGTTGATGAAGGAATCGATCAACCTGACGGAAGAGCTGCCCGTGACGGAAGGCTATCGGATCGAGCAGCTTTACACCACGATCGCCTCCAACCTTCCCGATGCGCACGAGGCGGCGGCGGCAACGCGCGACAAGCGAAAGCCCCAATGGCAGGGGCAGACGATATCGCTGCACCGAACGGACGAGCCGCGGCGCTGAACCGATCGGACGATCGCTATCGCAGCAATAACGGCTTGATCTCATCCCTCCTGGCCCATGCCCCGCCTCGGCTGGCGGTCTACAGTCAGCGAGCGAGGCAATCCTGAATGTTGCGGTAGATGAAGTCGATCTTCTCGCTCATCGGAGGGGTCGGTTGCTCGAGCGCCAGAACCGGAAGGACGTAGGTCCGCACCACGCGCCTCGCCTCGTCGGCTGAGGCATACTGTCTGCGGCTCAGATTGAATATCTGAATCATGAGCCAGTGCCGCAGTTCCTCGATTGGCGCGGGACAATGGCAAATTCCCTGTTTCTTTGCTTCGATCAGAAACGGGATCAATGTTTGTTCGGAGGAAAGCTGGAAGGCTCTCGCCAGGATGCCCTCAACATTCCCCGGAGTGCCACGGTCAAGCTGTCGCTGAAGCCAGCTATGACGATGCGCCGCGAGTATAGCGAACACAAGGATTTCCTCGAACCGTTCGCTAAACGACCCAGCGCCCGTCGCGATGCGCCGACATTCGGCAATGTCCGGAGCAGTACGATCAAGAACAAAGGCGTTCAAGATCGACTCTCGACTGCCGTAGCGCCGATAGAGCGTTGTGCGGGGTATTCCTGAATAGCGGATAATGTCGTCCTGGCTGACGCGCTCCAGTCCCTTGTCCTCCACAGCGCGCTGCACTGCGTCGAAGAAAGCTGACGTCTGGCTGTTCTCCGGCCCGTCATATTCTTGCGCTTTCGATGCATCGTTGGACTCTATCATTGTCTTGCTCCGCACGCGAGGGCTTGCTCATTGCCGTTGCTATAGGGGGGTTCCCATAGGAACAAAATGGGATATGTAATAGATTATGTTCCGAACGGTGGAACGTATCTAGCAATTTGGCTCAATCCAGATCTAGTTAGGCGGAAAGTATCTGCCGCTGCACGGCGCGAAACTGAAAGGTGTTCATATGTCAGTGTTGATCGAGCCATTTCATGTGGCGATCGAGCATGCCGCGCTGGCGGACCTGCGCGCGCGCATTCTCAATACGCGCTGGCCGTCCGCAGAAACAGTTGCAGACGCAAGTCAGGGTGTGCCGCTAGCGAAGATGAAGGAACTTTGTGCCTACTGGGCGGAGGACTATGATTGGCGGCCGTGCGAGCGCTGGTTGAACGATCTTGGCCAATATCATACCACGATCGATGGCTTGAAGATTCATTTCCTTCACATCCAATCAAGCGAACCTGATGCCATCCCTCTGATCATGACGCACGGCTGGCCAGGCTCCGTGCTTGAATTTCTCAAGGTCATCGGACCTTTGACCGATCCCGCCAACCATGGTCGCGATCCTCGCGATGCCTTCCATCTGGTACTGCCATCACTGCCCGGATACGGCTTTTCCGAAAAGCCGTCAGAAGTGGGCTGGAATGCTCGGCGGACTTCCGCAGCATGGGGCGAACTGATGCGGCGTCTTGGTTATGACCGCTGGTTCGCGCAAGGCGGGGACTGGGGGAGTGTAGTCACGCGCGCGATCGGCCAGACAAGGGCGCCAGGATGCGCGGGAATTCACCTCAATCTCGCCTTCGTTCCACCCCTTCGCGACGATATGGCCTCTTTGACGCCACAAGAGCAGGCCATGCTCGGCAAGGCGAAGTCCTATCAGGATTTCGGCAGCGGCTATGCCAAGCAGCAGTCTACCAAGCCACAGACGCTTGGCTATGGCCTCAACGATAGCCCGGTTGGCCAGGCGGCCTGGATATTCGAAAAGCTGCTCGACTGGACGGACAATAGAGGTTCCCCCGGCACGGTGCTCACCATGGATGAGATGCTGGACAATATTACGCTATATTGGCTCACGGGCACGGCAACCTCATCAGCCCGCTTCTATTGGGAAAATGTGGAGGTGGACACCTCGACCAAGGTGGAACTGCCAACCGGCATCACACAGTTCAGCGGCGATATCTTCAATTCGTCCCGCCGATGGGTCGAGCGCGCCTACCCCCAAATCTGTTACTGGAACGAGAGCCATATAGGCGGTCACTTCGCCGCTTGGGAGCAGCCGGAGATATTCGCCGACGAGTTGATGGCCTGCTTCCGCCAGTTCCGCTGATTGCGCCCTTTCCCTTTTGTTTGACCTTATATGGAGGCGCCGCGTGCGCGTTAGACAACCCAAATTCGACTTCTCCCACTCTCCTGCGATCTGGACGCGTGTGCCTGAGTTCGCCCAGACGCAGAATGGCGCGTCGGTCGGTATTCCGCCACTAGAGCGATTTCTCAATCGCGTAATGGCCAAGGCGCGCAAGGAGATCACAGGCGACGATCCGGCGTCCGTTGCCCTGCGCGCGGACATCACCACGTTCATCCGGCAGGAATCCTGCCATTACGCCGTTCATGATCAGATGAACGCGGTTCTGGTCCGGGATGGATATGATCGAATCCCCGAGCTTGAGCGCGAAATAGAGGCGCATTATGAACGCCTGCTAGAAACAAAGTCCTTGGCGTTCCTTGTGGCCTATTGCGAAGGGTTCGAGACGCTTGGCCCGGCCAGTGCTATAGCTTGGTGCGGCGATAGCCTCGACGACTATCTGGATGGTGCCGACCCCAATGTGGAAATGATGTATCGTTGGCATCTGATGGAGGAGTTTGAGCATCGCCATGTATGCTTCGATACCTTCAAGCGCCTGCACGGTGGGTATTTCATGCGTATATATGGCTTTCTCTACCAGTTGGCGTGCTTCAGGAAATATTCTGCACTGGTGAAGGACTATCTGCTCGAGAAGGACCGCGCGACAATGACTCCGGCGCAGATAAAGGCGTCGAAGCAGAGGGAGAAAGCCGTTTCCCGAAAGCTCATGAAGAATGTCATATGGCGCTTGATAAAGGTCTTCTCGCCAACCTATCGCCCGCATAATTTGCCGATCCCGACAAGGTGGAAATCGATAGAGCAGGAGATCGATGCAACCTGGATTCCCAAGCGGGGCGTCCCGTCAGTCGCTTGACGTTCCGCGGCCGGACCTCTTGCTTGACTGGTTGTAGCCTCCGGATGTCGGTCGCTTGATCGGCATGGTAAGGTCGTGTCTCGTGATGGCGGTCGCCGACAGCGGCAACGATGGAAGATGCTTGGCCGCCAAGCATTTTCAGACATTGAATCATCGCATCCTTGATGATCCAACGGCCCGGATAGTCTGCGCGACCACGGGTAACGGCCCGAAAACATGGGCTGGTTGCCGATTCAGGCCAGCCGATCGGCGCCGATCGGGATACTTATGTGCACTTGCCGCCGTACCCGGCGTAATATATTGATCTATCGGCAGGTAGAATTGTAGGGCGATCCGGCCTCTGTCATGGCTGGTGTCGAACGCCGTGCGGGAGGCCAGTCGAACCTCCGCGCGGGTGCAACGGATAGGATGTGCAATGGTAGACTTCAGTATTGACAGCGAGTTTCAGGCCAAGCTCGACTGGATGAAGGATTTCGTCGAAAATAAGGTCAGGCCGCTCGAATATGTCTACGATTACGATTTCGACGCCCCGTTCGACGTCAGCAACACGGCACTGCGTAAAATCATCGTCCGCCTGCAAGAAGAAGTGAAGGCGCAGGGGCTTTGGGCTGCTCACTTGCCACCCCACCTTGGGGGCAGTGGCTTTGGCGCAGTCAAGCTCACCTACATGAATGAGATGCTGGGTCTTTCGGCATTCGGCTCAGTGATCTTCGGTTGTCAGGGCCCTGATACGGGCAACTCTGAAATCCTCGCCATGTTCGGGACGGACGAGCAAAAGGAGAAATATCTCAAGCCGCTGATGGATGGCGAGATATTCTCCACCTTTGCGATGACGGAGCCGCAGGGTGGATCCGATCCAACCAACCTGCAATGCGTGGCACGCCGCGACGGTGACGATTGGGTCATCACGGGCGACAAATGGTTCTCGTCCAACGCCCGCAACGCATCGTTCATTATCGTGATGGCGGCTTCCGATCCCGACGCGCCGCCTTATGAGCGCGCAACTATGTTCATCGTGCCGCGCGATGCGCCGGGCTTCGAAATCGTTCGCGACATAGGTTTCTGGACCGATGCCCCGAACGCTGGCGGACACCCCTGGATTCGCTTTAACGACGTGCGAGTGCCGGACTCGGCCCGCCTTGGCCCGGTTGGCAAGGGGTTTGAGGTTGCGCAATCCCGCCTTGGGGGCGGTCGCCTGCACCATGCCCAACGCAACATCGGCCTGGTTAAGCACCTGATCGACTTAATGGCCGAACGCGCCGTCAGCCGCTTTTCGGGCGGCAAACCGATCGCCGCCAATCAGGCAGTGCAGCACACCATTGCGCAGAGCTATATTGAGTGGACTCAGTATCGTCTGCTCGTTCTGTACACTGCCTGGATGTTCGACCAGCAGATGGAGCATGGTCCGGAAGGCCGGAAGATGATCAGCGCGGTGAAAGCCGCAATGGCCAAAATCGCCGAAGACGTGGTAGTGCGGGCCGTTCATCTGCACGGCTCGCATGGCCTGTCGAATATCATGCGCTTCGGGCATTATCTTGCGATGGCCCTGCATGAAGGTGCAGCCGACGGGGTGACCGAACTGCATCTTGGCCTTGTCTCCAAGCTCGTTCTGCGCGGCTATGAGCCGCGATTGGACAGCAACCTGCCGAGCGAAACCATCTTCCTCAAGAAAGCTTGGGCGCAGGAGAAGCTCCGGCCTCTGCTCGACGAACTGGGCCTGACCTTCGAGGATGGACGGGCGTCCATTGAGACGGACATTCCCGTGGAGAAGTATAATCTCAAAAAGGGTTCAGTCCGCCCCTGACAGAGCAAGGTTCGGTCGATTTGGCTGAGCCGCATCATCGCGCCACATTATCGGTCACCGAGGTTCAGGATGGAAAATCAAGCGATGGATGCGCCGCTGGCGGTAGTGATCGGCGCGGGCGGTATGGGGGCCGCCGTGGCGGGCAAGCTGGCGGCGGAATACGCCATCCTGCTGGCTGACATTGACGGCGACCGCGCGCAGCAGGTGGCGGAGGATATCGTCAGCGCCGGGGGCAGGGCCATTGCAATGCAGTGCGATGTCACCTCCCCCGGCTCAGTCGATGCGCTTGCCGAACGTGTCGCTAAGTCAGGGGGCGTGCGTGTGCTCGCCCATGTGGCCGGATTATCGCCGACCATGGGCGATTTCGATGCCATTCTCCGTGTGAATCTGACGGGCAGTGCACTGGTCTCCAGCGCATTGGTGCCGCATGCTCGTCCTGGAGCTGCAGCGATACTGATTGCTTCGCTGGGGGCGCACCTTGGCGGTTTCTCGGAGGAGGTGATCGCCGTGCTGCGCGAACATGCTGAGGCATCCGATCTGCCGGCGCGGCTCCGCCGTGCCATCGGGGACGGTCGGGACGTTCCCGACATGGCCTACCAGCTTTCCAAGTTCGGCCTTGTCATGCTGGCTCGACGCCGTGCGCGTGAATGGGGCGCCAGGGGCGCGCGAATTGTTTCACTTTCACCCGGGATCATAGCCACTCCGATGGGCGCCAAAGAGTTCGAGGGCAACCCGGCGAAGCGACGCCTGTTTGAAATGTCGCCGCAGAAGCGGGAGGGAACAATGGACGAGATTGCCAATGTCGTCTCCTTTCTTGCGTCTGAGCAGGCGTCGTTCATTTCAGGTACGGACATTCTGGTTGACGGAGGTCTCTCCGGAGCACTTTCAGACATACCGTTTGGAGGTCTGCGCGCCGCCTCGGCATGAAGCGGCTCGGGCCACTACGGGAAAAGACTTGCGGAATTGCCATTGTAATTTGTGATAATAAGCGCGGAGAGCAGGATGACCAGGAAGCGCGTTGTTGTGTGGGGGACCGGACCGATCGGGATGCCCGGCCTGCGACAGTTGATAGGGCATCCCGAATATGAGCTTGTAGGCCTGCACGCATGGTCCCCTGATAAGGTGGGTAGGGATGCGGGCGATATCGCTGGTCTCGATGTCCGCACAGGGGTTATCAGCACTAACGATGTGGGAGAGCTTCTAGCCCTCAAGGCGGACTGTCTTGTATACCAGGGCAATTATGCGGAGCGCGAGGCCCAGTGCACGGCGGATGTCCTGCCGTTCCTCGAAGCCGGCACCAATTGCGTCACTCCCGCGCTGATGGATCTTATCGCACCGCGTTACGGGCGGTCCGAATTTGTTGATCCGATCGAGGCTGCGTGCAAGAAGGGGGGATCGTCGATATTCTGCGGCGGGACCGATCCCGGTTACATGACAATCGGCCATCTGTTCTCGCTCCTGTCAGGAGCTGGTCAGATCGAGTCGGTCAATGTCGCTGAAGTGTGCGACCTCAGCAAATATGCCGGCGTCGATTCGATGGCGCTCTATGGTTTCAACATGCCGCTCGATTACCTGCCGGAAATGTACACCGGCGATACCGGTCAAGCCTGGCACGAGAGCACATTGTGGGGCATTGCGGACTATCTGGGCGTTCGGCTGGACGAAATCACCTCCAGCTGGGAAACGGCCGGTCTCGATCGTGAGGTGGAGGCTGCGTTCGGAACGATCAAGGCCGGTCATACCGCCGCGATACGCTGGACCATGACAGGCATGTATAAAGGCAGGCCACTCGTCATCTACCGAAAGATAGAACGCGTTCATCGCGACGCTGCGCCTCATTTCGAACAGCCGCTGCACAACGCCGAGAGCGGCTATCAGATTACAATCACCGGGTCGCCCAGCTTTCACACGGAGATGGCGATGACCGTCTATGATGGCTGCACGATCACTGCGCTGCATCCCATCAATGCAATTGGTAGGATCTGCGATGCTGCGCCGGGTATATACGGCCAACTGGATCTCCCCATCTTCTATTCGAAAAACGTCGTACGCTGACTGCTTGCAGGCATTTTATGTCGATGACGGGGCAGCTGTATCTGAGCCTACTCAGCCATCGCTTTGCTCCAGGGCGGTAGCGCTTGCAGATGGCTATGCGTCAAGAGAGGAGTACCGGAATGGACATGGCTTTTGCAGGTACGCCATCTGATGCCTGCCCGCCGATCTTGGCAACGGGCACAACTGACGCACGTCTGGTGTTCCTCTCACTGTCGCGCCGGGCAGCGGTTGGACGAGACGCAGAATACCTTGCCTGGCATACGATGGATCACCGTCCTGAGCAGTATCGCATCGCTGGACTAAGGCATTCACTTAGGGTCGTTTCGACGCCCGAATGCCGCGCAGCGCGTGCGGCCAGCGTGGCTGAGTATGACGACGTGGATCATGTCGTTGCCTACATGTTCACGGGACCTGAATCCATTCCGGCCTTCCATCAATTGTACCTGGCGCTGGTCGACAATGGCAGATTCGAGCCGAAGTTGCCGCCCGTGGGATTCGTGGTTGGCGAATGCCAGGGACGGGTTGCCGCGCCACGCGCTGTGATCGGCGCAGATGTGGTACCATGGCGGCCGATGAAGGGGCTCTACCTGATCATCGAACAGGGAAGCGTTCCGGCCGAAGACCTGATCGATGTACCCGGCGTCGCGGGTATATGGTGGTTCGATGGCGTCGACTTTCCCTCCCCATTCCAGGGCACCGCGAAGGGACGGCAGATCACAATGTGCTATCTCGACGACGATCCGCTGGTCTCTGCTGCTGCGCTTGCCGAGCGGTTGGCCAAACGATGGAAGGTCGGAGCGGTCAAGGGGTTGCTCGCCGCGCCGTTTCATACCGTCGTACCGTTCGAGTGGTCGCGATATCTTCCCTGATGTTGTATTGGCCCAAGCGAGCAAGGCGCCTTCGAGCCGCTTCGGCAGCAACAGGCGGTAGCTATGAAGAGCACGCCAGTTCCAAGACTGGCGATACGTTCTCCAGTACGTTGAGCCGTAGTGATTTCCATTTCATCACAAAGATGATTTCTGAGTCGGTTGACACGATCAGTCATAGTCCGCGTCAATCTGCTCCGATAACCAAGTGTCCGATCAAATCGGAGATTTAATTTGAGTGCGCAACCTGCCACTGGCCCTCTGTCAGGCATTAAGGTCATCGACATGACCCGCGTAATTGCAGGCCCCCTTTGTGGACAAATTCTGGGCGACCTTGGTGCGGACGTTATCAAGGTTGAACGGCCGGGGGAGGGGGACGACAGTCGGCGCGTGGCGCCACCGTGGTTTCGTGAGCCAAGCGCGGACATGCCAGGGGAATCGACCTACTATATCAGCGCCAATCGGAACAAGCGCTCGCTTTCCGTCGATTTCGCCAAGCCGCAGGGTCAGGACGTCGTACGCCGTCTGGTCCAGCGGTCGGATATTCTCATCGAAAATTATCGGACTGGAACGCTCGCTCGCTACGGGCTAGGTTTCGATGATCTGCATGCCATCAATCCCCGACTGATTTATTGTTCGATCACAGGTTTTGGGCAGAGCGGCCCGTATAGCGATCGGTCGGGATATGATTTCCTGGTTCAGGGCATGGGGGGGCTGATGGCCGTCACCGGCATTGGTGACGGCGAGCCTGGCGGCGGGCCCATGCGCGTTGGCGTGCCTGCTGTGGACATCTTTGCGGGCATGAATGCGTCGATCGCGGTGATGGCGGCGCTTGAAAACCGTCATAGGACGGGCAAAGGGCAGCACATCGACATCTCGCTGTTCGAATCCGCGGTCGCTTCTCTGCTCAACACGGCTTCGTCGTGGTTGAATGCGGGCGTGAAACTGGGGCGCACCGGCAACGACCATCCGAGCGCCGCGCCCTATGGGGTGTTCGAGGCGTCGGACGGGTACATCATTATCGCGACTTTTAACGATCGGGAATTTGAGCGGCTGGCCCGTGTCCTGGGTCATCCCGAATGGTTGGAGGACGAGCGTTTCAAGCGTAACAGCGATCGGGTGAAGAATCGCGCCGCGTTGAAGCAGGTGGTCAGCGCCGTGATCAGCTAGAGGACGAGGGCTGAATGGGTCGCAATTCTCAATGCGGCAACTGTGTCCGCCGGGCCGATCAACGAGATGAGCGATCTTGAAAAGGACGAACACGCGATCGCGCGAAAAATGTTCGTGTCGATGGAGACCCGCCGGGGAACAGTCAAGACAATCGCCTCGCCATATCGTCTTTCGGCCACGCCGCCGGACTACCGTTACCCTCCGCCTGCCGTCGGCCAGCACAATGACGAGATTCTGCAGGAACTTGGCCTGTCTGTCCAGGAGCGGGCATCGCTGAGTGAAGCCAACATACTGTGAGCCAGCCGGCCGATGAGTTGGCCTTGGTTCGCAGTGCCGACCTCGGCCCATACTGTTAAACGGCCAGACGCACATAAGGATATGATCGAAGATGGAACACGCTAACATTGCCAATCCAATGTCTTTGGCAGGTAGGACGATCATCGTAACCGGCGCGGGGCAGGGCATCGGCCGCGCGATTGCAGATCTGGTCGTCGCTCTCGATGGCAATGTTGTCATTGCCGACATGAATGCCGACACCCTCGCCGCGATCAAAGGCGACTTTCCCGAGGGACGTTATCTTGGGATCAAGGCAAACGTGAGCGACGAGGCCGATGTCGAGGCACTGGTGAACGGGGCGGTAGAACAATTCGGCGCGGTTCACGGACTCGTCAACAATGCCGGGATCACGCGCCCGGCGATGATGGACAAGATGCCGCTGGAGCATTGGAACCAGGTTCTCGATGTCCATCTTACTGGCGCCTTCCTCTGTTCTCAGGCCGTCGGGCGGCATATGATAGCGCGCGCCAAGGCGGGAGATGCCAATCCAGGTTCCATCGTGAATGTTTCGTCGGACGCCGGCGTGCAGGGCACCATCGGCCAGGTCAATTACGCAACGGCCAAAGCGGGGATCATAGGGATGACCATGTCTACCGCGCGCGAATGGGCAAAGTACAATATCCGCGCCAACTGCGTTGCATTTGGCGTCGTTGTAACTCCGATGACCGAGGTGGTTCGGAGCGAGAAATTCGCTGACACCTACCTCGCGAAGATTCCGCTGGGCCGCTGGAGCACGGCTGAGGAAGCAGCCAAGCCCGTCTGCTTCCTGTTGTCGGATGCGTCCTCCTTTATCACCGGCCAGCGCATTTCCGCCAATGGCGGTATGCAGATGGCAGGCTGACATGGGCTGGCGCACAGATGATGAGTTGCAGCAGATGCTGCGCGACAGTGCGGTTCACTACTTCGGTAGTGCCGGTGGTCCCGACCACTTCCGCAAGGTCCGCGCCAGTACTGCGGGTTTCGATCCGGCTGCGTGGAAGCAGATGGGCGAACTGGGCTGGACCGGCATCCTGCTACCGGAAGCCGCAGGCGGGTCGGAGATGGGCCTGCAATGCGCGCTGACTCTGGCAGAGGAGATCGGGCGGAGCATTGCACCTGAGCCATTTGTCGCGTCGGCGGTGATCGCCGCGACGGTGCTCGCGGCGAGCGATACGCCCGCAGCAGGGGCACTGTCCCAATCGCTGGTCGCAGGTACCCGGAGCGTTACGCTCGCTTGGCAAGAGCAACGAAACACGATTGGGCTGCCGGCATTCGCAACGCGATTTGAAGGCAACAGGTTGAGCGGGGTCAAGCGCTTCGTTCCAGCCTGGCATGCGGACAGCGCACTTCTGGTCGCAGGCACCGATGGTGCGGCCAACATCCTTGCCGTGCTGGATCCTGCGGCGGCTGGCATCACGGTTCGGCCGGCACGCCTGACCGACGGTACATTTGGTGCGGAAATTGCCTTTGATGAGGTGGTTATCGATGATCATGCCATCATCTTGCGCGGCAGCGACGCAGACGAGGCGTTGAGCCTTGCTATCGCGCGTGGGACGATTGCCTTGAGCGCGCAGCTTGAAGGCTTAGCCAGTGCGTTGTGGAACCGGACGGTCGACTATATGCGCCAGCGGGCGCAGTTCGGGTCGAACCTGTCTGACTTCCAGGCCCTGCGTCACCGAATGGTCGATCTTTATAGTGAGATCGAACTGGCTGGTGCCAGTTGGCGTCGGGCGGCGTCGGCCCTGGACGAGGGCAGATATTGGGACATTGCCTTACACGCAGCCAAAGCGCGCAGTTCGCAGGTCGCCCAGGACATGGGTCGCTGGGCCATCCAGTATCATGGCGCGTTCGGCTACACCGACGAGGCTGACGTCGGCCTGTACGTGCACACCGCTATTCGCTGGTCCAGCTGGCTCGGAAATGCAGTAAGCCATCGGCGAAAGGCGCTTGAAGCGCACCGTCGCGAAAGAGGTATCCATGCCTGACGATTTGAACGCACTTTCAAACGATGCTTTTCGCACGCGTTGGCGCGACTGGCTTGAAGCAAACTACCCGCAGGAGTGGCGCGTGCCCATCATTCATCGGCTGATGGGTGATGATGAGCGTCGCTGGCATCGTATGACCTACGACGCAGGGTGGCGCGCGCCCGCTTGGCCGAAAGAATATGGCGGCCTGGGTTTAAGCCTCGAAAAACAGCTGATCATGCATCAGGAGATGGAGCGTCACCAATGCGCCCGGGTATTGGACAGCGGCGCCCTGTTGCTGGCTCCGGTACTGATGAAATATGGCACACAGGCACAACGGGATCGGTACCTGGCTCCGATTTTGCGCGGTGACGAGCTGTGGTGCCAAGGCTATTCCGAACCAAATTCTGGGTCCGACCTGGCCAGCCTGCGCACTACGGCGGTCCAAGAAGGCGATCAGTTCGTCATCAACGGACAGAAGATCTGGACCACGCTTGCCGCCTATGCCGATCACATCTTTGTGCTGACGCGGACGAACAAGGACGTCAAGAAACAGGCGGGGATCAGTTTCCTCCTGGCGCCGATGGACGCGCCGGGCCTGACTGTGCGGCCGATCATGAATCTGGCCGATGAGGACGAACTGTGTGAAGTCTTTTTCGACAATGTGCGTGTGCCCGCTGAGAATCTCGTTGGGCGACTGAATGAGGGCTGGACCGTTGCCAAAGCACTTTTGGGCGACGAGCGCATCGCCAATGGTGCACCCACTCTCTCCCGGCAGGCGTTCGAGGTGCTGGAGCAGCTGGTTGAGGGCGTCGGGCTAGACGACGACCTGGGTGCGACCGATAGGGTGGCGTCGCTTTTCTGCGATATTCAGGATCTGGGAGCCCTGCATTCGCAGGTGGCCGATGCCGCGATTCGCGGTGAAGTTGATAATGCCGTGTTGGGGCTGATGAAGGTCTTGGCGACTGATCTCTTCCAGCGTGTGTCGGACGAGTTGCTGCGCGCAGCAGGGGAAGATGCAGGTTTGCAGCGCGCTGTCGGCATCGGTGGAGTGGAGACCGATCTGCGGAAGATTTATATGATCGCACGCCCCTCAACCATATACGCCGGCGCCAACGAAGTTCAGCGCAATATCGTGGCTACCATGCTGATGGGAGCAGTAGGCAAATAGTCCGATGATTGGGCGCAGAGCATCGGCCTGCGCCCAATCGAAATTGCTACCAGACTGCGTCTCCGCGCAGGATGGCTTCAGTGCCCCGGTCGGCGAAGATGCACTGGCCAATGAGAAGGCTGTTTCCCGGGGATACGAGGAAACGCGCAGTTTCGCCGATTTCTTCGGCCCGCGAGCGCACGTCTTCGGCCTGTGGATGCGCCGCGATCATCCACGCGGCAGTCGTCGGATCGAGCATCCCTTTGCTGGTGCGCTCCGTTTCGATCAAACCAGGCGCCAACGCGTTGATGCGAATAGAGTGCTCATTCCATCGCGGGGCCACGGCATTACGCCGCATCCAGCGCGCAACTGCCGTCTTGGCGGTTATGTAATAGGACATCGGGACCGTTTCATCACCGTAGCCGGCGAGTATCTCATCTTCGCTATGAGCCAGCAGCAGTTCGACGAGCTGGCTGTCCGCTGGTTCAAGGGACATGCGCGAAGTCGTCACGAGCACACGGGGCGCCGCTGACCTCCCGAGCAATGGGAGAAGTCCTTCAACAATATCCACTGTGCCAAAATAGTTAACCCGGAGCAAATCAAGGGTGGCGCCGCCACCACCGGCCCAGGTTATGACGGCGTCGATATGGTCGCCAGCGAGCTCCGCAATCTGATCGACGGCATTCTGGCGGCCTTCAGCGGTGGCCAAATTAGCATTCACATCGCTGTCGGCAACATCCACACGGATGACGCGATCGCCATCTGCCTCTAGCGCCGCGCACGTTGCTTTACCCAGACCACTTAGGGCCCCGGTGACCACTGCAAGCCGATTCACGAATCATTCTCCCATTGTTGCTGTCAGCGGTATGATCGCAAAAGAAAGGGCCGCTGCCGCTAATCGGCAATGCGGCCCTTCATCAGATACGATATAGCGTCAGATGCCCCAGAGCTTGGCCGCGTTGCCGCCAACGATCTTTTTGAATCGCTCTTCACCCGCCTTGTCGTAAATTTGCTTGGCAATCTTCATCGACTCGCCAAAAACGCCTTCGGGGTGCGGATAGTCGATGGACCACATCATCTTGTCCTCGCCGATCCAATCGATGAGGTCGAGTGCGACCGGATCGTCCATGAAGGTCGTCCAGCAGTTCTTGTGCCAGTAATAGCTGGGCTTGTGTTCGATCCGCGGGCGCAAAGCCGAGATATAGTCGCGGTAGATCTTGTCTGCGCCCGTGATGCTGGGAGCAACCCAGCTCGCTCCGCCTTCGGTGAACACGATCTTGAGGTCCGGGAAGCGATCGAATAGGCCGGAGAATACCAGCTGTCCGAACAGAGCGTTGAACGGCTGCAGATTCCGGTTGATGTTCGCCGCCAGCGCCCCCGTACCGGTATATTCGAGCGCGACACCGATGTGGATCGAGAGCGGCAGGCCCGCCTCGGCAATGGCTTCCCACATGGGGAGCATTTCCGAGCCGTTGTAGCGGACGCCACGCGGCGCAGAGGGAATCTCAACGGCCTTGAAGCCGAGATCCTTGATCTTCTGCATGTAATCGCGCGTCATTTCCGGCTTATAGAAGGTCGGCAGGTACGCGACCGGGAACAGCCTGTTGGGCGCGGCCATCCGCCACTCCGACATCCACTCGTTGAACACGTCGATGCACTTGAACCACAGATCCTTGTCCTTCATGCGGATCAGTGCGGCAGCGCGGGAATGGAAGGTGATCGACGCGTCGATACCTTCGGCATCCATATCTTCGATACGCTTTTGAGTGTCCCAGAAGCCCGGGCGACCTTCTGGGAAGGAGAGGTCGAAACCGGGGGTGTTGTAAGACTCACCGTCCACCACCAGGTGGAATATACCCTGCTCGTCCTGCCAGAACTTCGGCGCGCGGTCCTTGTCAGGGCCTTTCAGGCGATCTTCCCACAGATTTTCCGCTTCCATTAAATGGTCGTCGGACGAGATGAAGCGTGTGCCGGCGGGCGGCGTCCAATCTCCCTTGGACAGCACCCGATTCTTTGGCCAAAATGATGTCACGTCGTTCACGTCTTTTCCTTTCCGAATTCAGGCTTTCTTGGAGAGGCGCTGGATCATTGCTGCAATAAGGTCCTTGTGCTCGTCGCCCAGGAACAGGATGCTATTTGCAAGGCGTTCAACATTGCGCCCTTGCTGCCGGTCGAGATCGGCAGTCAGTTCGATCGTCAACTTTGACAGAGCCACCGCTTCCGGTGGAAGTGCGGCCAGTTTATCACAAAATTTCATCACCCGCACATCGAACTCTTCATCCGGGTAGACATCATGCAGCAGGCCCATCCTCAAGGCCTGTTCCGCGCTGGCCGTTTCTCCGGCCAGCACGAACCAGCGCGCCCAGTGTGCGCCGATCAAGCGTGTCAGGCGGCTCGTTCCGCCTGAGCCCGGCAGACAGCCAATATCGATTTCGGGCATGCGGTATGTCGCCGAACTGGCGCCCAGTCGAAAGTCGCACGATAGCGACATTTCAAATGCTCCGCCAAAACACGGCCCCTGATGCGCAACCACGATCGGCTTTTCGACCGCCTCCATTTCGTCGAACAGCGGATGGAAGCTACCTTCGCCTTGGCGATACCATGTCCGTTCGGCCGACGAACTGCCGGCCGCGTCCGGGCGCGAAATGTCGGTAAGATCGGCGCCTGCGGAGAAATACTTGCCATTTGCCCGAATCAAAAGAACCCGGAGATCCTTGCGATCACGCAGCGTCTGAACAGCATCTAACAAACCACGAGAAATCGCTCGATTCATCGCATTGTATTTAGTCGGCCGGTTGAACACGACCTCTAATATGGAGCCATGCTCTTTTACGAGGACATCTTGTTCCATCGCGTCCTGCTCCTAGCTGCGCGTTCTGGGTAGGTTGAGCGCCGACTCTGCGACGATGCTGCGCTGAACTTCGCTAGTCCCGCCGTAGATCGTGGCCTGAATCGCTTTGCGGCATTCCAGTTCGACGACGCCCAAGTCGTGATGACCCTGCAGGAGGGACCAAGGGGCAGCCAGATCGACCAGGTCGGTCGAGCAGGAGACCAACGCTTCCGAAGCGAACAGCTTGGCCATCGGGCCAAAATGCTTACCCGGTAGGTTATTGACAAAGGCCCACTGGCAGCGGCGATCCAGCACGTCAGCGACCAGCATCCTGACCTGCGATTCCGCGATGCGGGCGCGAACGGCTGCCGAATCCATCGGTCGGCATCCGTCAGGCCCTGGACTCTCGGCCCATTGAACCGCGTGGCGCAGCATGATCCGAAGCGCGCTGACGAAGAATTCCCCGCCCCCCTGTTCGAGCTTCAGTGCGGTGCCGAGCACCTTCGTGCCGCCATTCACCTCGCCGATGCGGTAACGATCGGGAATCCGCATGTTCTCGTAATAGGTGATATTGGTGCGTTCCCCGCCCAGCGTCTTGATCTCGTGCACTTCGTAGCCCGGCACGGATGTCGGAACGAGAAAGAGGCTGAGGCCCGCATGCTTGGGAAGGCTGGGGTCGGTCCGCGCGATCAGCAGCACATAGTCGGCCAAATGACCCTGGCTGGTGAACATTTTCTGGCCGTTGATGACCCAGTCGTCGCCCTCGCGGACGGCGCGAGTAGCGGCGGCAAAAATATCGGACCCGCATGAAGGCTCCGAATAGCCCAGTGCCGCAAAGGACTTTCCGGAGGCAAGCCGAGGAAGCACCTCATTCTGCACATCTTCGGTTGCAAAGTGCATCAAGATCTTTCCGACCATGTGCGACACAGTGGCTGGGATCTTAGGCCAGCAAAACTCGGTATAAACGGCATTGAGCGCGCCCATCTCATATGGACTGCGTCCGCCACCGCCGTAGGCTTCCGGCCAGTCCGCGTAGAGAAAGCCTGCCGCAGCCAGTTCGGCATTAAATGGGTGATTGCCATCGTCGGTATCATGCGCAAATGCGCGCATCTCCGGTGTCATGTGCTTCGCAAAGAATGCGCGCACTTCGGCACCGAAAGCTTCGGCTGCCTCGCCATATTCAAAGGTCACGTCGGTTTGACCCCGGTCAGGTGCCGGATCGCGACGACCGTTCCACAGACGATCCCCCAATATTTCTAACTCGGCGGCGGGATCGCCCACGAGCAGCGCCCACGCCCGGGCTCGGCGAAAATAGAGCTGGGCGTCATACTCCATCGACATGCCATATCCGCCCAACGTCCGCATGGCGCGCACGGTGGCGGTGGCAGCCGACCGAGCGGACCACCAGCTTGCGGCCGCGACATATGTGGCGCGAACCGCCTCGTCGGCTTCGGTCGCGGCCCGCCAACACAGCAAGCCTGCTCCATCGATGTCGGTGGCCGAATCGGCGAGTGGATGGGCCAAACCTTGGTAGCTACCGATCAGTTGGCCGAATGCCGTGCGTTCGTTGGCATAGCCGGCCGCTTCGGTAAGCGCCTTTTTCCCAATCGCGGAAACACAGGCTGCGACTAGTAGCTTCCATTCCTCGAGGCAGGCTTTCCAAGTCGTGACATGCCCAGCGCCGTCGCCAAGCAGAGTAGCGCTCGACAGGTCGATGGTGAGCTTCGCCAACGGGATGGTGCCGAGATTGGCCACTGGTTCGGGCTTAGACCCCACCTCCGCCAGATAGACCGCTTTTCCGTCAGTGCATATCACCCAGTCGGCTACGGCTCCCGCCGGCACCAGTTGAGGAACGCCTGTCTCCACAGGATGAAGCGCCACGGTTACGATCTTGCTGCCCTCGGCTGCGGCTGCAAGATAGGACTCGGCTAGACTGCCGCCAACTCGTGCCAGGGCTTGGTTGGCAACGATAGCTTCGATCAGCGGGGCAGACACCAGATAGGTGCCGACAAGTTCAGCTACGAAAACCGCGTCAAGCAGGCTGAGCCCAGCGCCTCCGGCCTCTTCGGGCACACGCAGCACGGGAAGACCAAGATCCGCCAGCTCACGCCAGAGAGCGGAATCAAAGCCAAGCGGCTCCGCAGCGCGTATACGGTCCGAGGTGGAATCGCGCTGGAGCAGCCTCTCCAAGCTGTCGCGCAGCATCACCTGCTCTTGCGCCAATTCCAGATTCAAAATCTTCCTCCGCTAAAACTTCAGTGATTTTGTATTGCGCATACGATGATCGTTCGCCGGGAACGGATAGCTCCAGACTAGCCAGATCTCGATAACAAATCTAGTGGCCGTTAGGTTTTTGTTTAGTCGGCTCACGGTGGGTATCCGCTACGTGTCGTAATGCCTCGAGCACCTACAATCGTTGGGCGAGGGCAGGTACGTCCGCCAAGGCCCGCAAGACATCGTTGAGGTGTGTGCAGCCAAGCGTGCCGGGCAGGATTTCAAGCACTGAATTGCGGAAGTCGGCGATCGGTCGATTCACCATGCGCGCAGCCTTGACCGACGCACCCGGGCATTCCGGAAATGGCAGGATCAGCGGCAGGCACTGCAGCGCGAGGACGGTGCCGGTTTTGCAGTCAATCTCGGCATGAACGCGGTACTCATGCACGCCGCGCCGGCCGCCGCGCGGAGACGTTCCCGAATCCTGAAATCCGGCATCAACCTTGATCATCTCGCCTTCGCGCCAGACATCGATCCTGCGCGCCCGCCGCATCGCGGGGCCGATCTGCTCGGACATCTCATGCCAGCCTGCGGGATCCTGGGGATCAGCGAGCGGCCCGACCTCGACCGGGTCACGAAAGCCGGGGCGGTCCATCGCATCGGCATCAAGCGCGGAGGAACCCTCGGCAAAGCCGGTGCAGATGTCCAGCATTCTGCCATTGCGGCCGTGCGAAGCCTGCTGATCTTGGCCTTCTGAATAGGCTCGCCAGTCTTCAAGCCATTGGGACCAGATCCAGCGTGCCACAAGGCTGGCGCCGGCGAAATCATCAAGGATCTGATACAAAGGTGCACCAATCTGATCATGCAGACTTGCGGCGATATGACTGCGGCTTTCGCCTCCGGCCCTAACGCCAACCAGATTGACCGGGGAGGGCAAGGCGGGTTGCGTTTCCAGCGTCAGGATTTCCCGTCTCGGCGAAACCAGCATGGTGTAGCGGGCCTCTTCCAGGAGGATCGGGGCAGACCCGTCGGCAGGCGTCATGATGTCCCGGGCAACGGCCTCCATCAGCCAAGGTGCTGATGCGCCGTCCGGCCAACTGGAATCGATCGAGGTCGTTCGGCGCACCGAGCCGGGGCGGCGAAGAGGCGCTACACCTGCGGATTGCCGGGCCATGGCGAACTGCGGCGGTGCGTTCATGTCGTGCTGTCCCATTTATTTTGCATAATGCTGACCCGTTTGCGCAGGCGCTCAGCGATCATGGCCAGTTCCTCGGGATCGCCGGGGGTCTGGCCGTGCAGGCCCAACGGTTGCCCAGGCCATCGCGGAACTAGATGAACATGGACGTGGAATATGGACTGACCACCATCGCCACCGTTAAATTGCAGGAGCTGCACGCCTACCGGATCCAGTTCAGCGACGAGTACGGCCATCAGGCGTTTGGCGCATTGGAAGAGCGGCGTCACCGCCCCATCGTCGAGTTCGAGCAAGTTGCGTGCCTGGCCATGCCGGGGGATGATAAGAGTATGCCCGGCGGACTGCGGGAAAGCGTCAAGAAAGGCGAGTACCTGATCGTCCTCATAGACACGATGACAGGGCAGTTCACCACGCAGAATCCTGGCAAACACATTATCCTGATCATAGTCTCCGTACAGGCTCATAATCATTGTTCCTTGGCAGCCGGAACCCGTATGCGCGCGGGCAGATCTAGACGATTTCGTAGAGCGACGCGGCGCCCATGCCGCCCGCGATGCACATGGTGACTACCACATATTTCGCATTGCGCCGCTTTCCTTCGATAAGAACGTGACCCAATTGGCGCGACCCGGTCATGCCGAAGGGATGGCCAATCGAGATCGCACCCCCGTTGACGTTCAGCCTGTCGTCGGGAAGGCCAAGCCGATCACGGCAGTATACGACCTGACACGCATAGGCCTCGTTCAGTTCCCAAAGGTCAATGTCCTCTATACCCAAACCATGTTGCTTCAGCAGTTTGGGGATAGCGTACACCGGCCCGATACCCATTTCGTCGGGCTCTAGTCCGGCAACCGCAAACCCACGGTAAAGGCCCATCACCGGCATGCCACGCTGCGCCGCAACCGTTCCGTTCATCAGGACCAAGGCGGAAGCGCCGTCTGCGAGTTGGCTTGCGTTGCCGGCGGTGATCGTCCCGCTTTCGCGGACCACCGGTTTCAGCCTGGCCAGGCTGTCGAGAGTCGTATCGGGCCGATTGGCCTCGTCCCGTTCAAGTACGGTATCCACCTCCCGTGCTTCGCCTGTGATTTTGTCCGTCACCGCCATACGCGTGGCGAGCGGAACAATCTCGTCATCGAATAGCCCGGCGGTCTGGGCGTGAGCGGTGCGCACTTGGCTGGAATAGGCGTAGGCGTCCTGCACGTCGCGCGTGATACCATAGCGTTCCGCGACGACCTCAGCCGTTTCATTCATGGACAAGAGCATGCCGGGCTGATGATCGCGAATCCATGGCGCACGTCCGGCCTTGGGCACATGCTGTGTGGGGGAGACCATGCTGACGGATTCGACGCCGCCAGCCACAACAGCCGCGACCCCATCGACGATGATCCGTTGTGCGGCAAAGCTTGCTGCCTGAAGGCCTGAACTGCACGCCCGCGCGATTGTGACTCCGCCTGCGCTCAGCGGAATGCCGCCGACCAGCCCGGAATGCCGCGCAATGTTGTTGCCGCTATCTCCTTCCGGGACCGCACAGCCGAATATCACATCATCAATCTCGGCGGGATCGATCCCCGCGCGCGCCACTGCATGACGAATGGCGTGACCGCCAAGCGTCCCGCTATGCGTCATGTTGAAGGCGCCGCGGAAAGCCTTCGCGAGCGGGGTGCGAGCGGTGGAGACGACGACTGCATCGGTCATGCCATTGTTCCTTGATCTGGCTGCAGACTCAATCGGTTCGTTGGACGAGACCGAAGACCCGACCATTCAACTCGTGCGAGCGGCAGAAATGCAAAAGATTGCGCTATCAAGCTCATAGTTGGACGCTAGGCAAAGGGCTAACCTATCCCAGCATGCTATCGACAAAGCCGGACAACAGCGGTTCGCCGCCTTCGCCAGCACGCCAGTTTTCAAGTCCTTGCCGCGACATCGCGCACGTTCCGTCGCGCATCGCCGCTTTTGGATTGAGGATATGGTCAACCATCGCTGGCGCGACGTCCGCCGTGCTGTAAATCGGCAAGTCAGCAGCCTTCTGGTTTGCACGCTGGCGTTCAGCCATCGGTGCGTAAGGCGGAAATTTGGCCGCCGCCGGCGTCATATGCAGGATCCCGCCAGCCGAGAGTGAAGTCTCCACCGGGCCCGGGAATATCTCACATATGCGGATGCCAAACGGCGCTAATTCGCAGCGCAGGGTTTCGGTGAAGGCCGCCATGGCGCCTTTTGTGGCACGATAGGGCCCGAGAAACGGAAGCGGGTAGAACAGCGAGCTTGAGTTGATGTTGCAAATGATCCCGTGGCCTGCCGAACGCATTGCCGGTATGGCACGCTGCGTCAGTTCGACCACCCCGAAGAAGTTCACGTCGAAATATTCGCGCCATTCCGCGATGCTGATCTCCTCCACCGGAAGGTAATCATAGCGAATGCCAGCGTTGTTGATAAGAATGCGCACGTCGTCAGGCATTTTGAACGTGCCCGCATTGCGGACGTCCAGCTGAACAACCTCAACGCGATCCTCAAGCCCGGCGAGCGCATCGTCAAGGGCTGACCGCTTGCTGGCGTCCCGCAGCGCGGCCATGACGGAGAAGCCGCGCTGGGCGAACTCGCGGGCCAGGCCAAGCCCGATCCCTCCGCCCGCGCCGGTAATGAGAACCCTATCTCCGGGCCGGAATTCCGCCATCATTTTTCAGCCTTGTACAACGCGGAAGTTGGGTAAGACCCAATCATCGCAGATCTCGGTCCATTCAACCTCGACCTTCATGCCGATTTTGACGTCTTCCGCGTTGCAGCCGGTCAGGTTTCCGACGAGCCGTGTGCCTCCCCCCTCGTCCAGCTGAACCACAACGGGCACGTAGACGAAAGGTTCTCCCGTGGCCGGATGCCGGTTACAGATGGCGAAGCTGAAAACCTCACCCGTGCCCGGCAGGGTCGGCCACTTGCGCTCCTTGCTAGAACAATTCGGGCAATAGGCGGTTGGCGGAAGGCGGAGCTGCCCGCAGTTGCCGCATTGGCATGCTGTAAGCCGATGTTCCTTGGCTGCGAGCCAGAACGGTTCGGTGTCAGGATTGGTGCTGATTTGAATTTTATCTCCCGGCAGGACGCGCGCGGGGCCGTATGCGATCGTGGTGGTCATGAGGCGCTCCTCAGGATCAGGCTGGAAACGGGGATTGGGGCCGGGCCACCGGTCACAAGGGCGAACTCGCAATCCCGGACCTGGTTGATGGCGGTGCCGCGAACCTGTTCGACCGCTTCCAGAATATGGGTCATGCCGATGATGTAAGCTTCGCTCAGTTGGCCGCCGTGCGGATTGACCGGGATGCCGCCATTGACGCCCTTGCCGGTTTCAGGATCGTACCGCAGCTTGCCAGACAGGACATAGTCGTTGCCTTCGCCGCGCTCACAGAAGCCGTAATCTTCCAATTGGGCGAGGACCATTGAACTGAAATGGTCGTAAATCAGCGCGACATCTATATCGGACGCGCGAAGGCCCGATTGCGCCCAAACCCGGTCAGCCACGAACTGGTGGCCAGAGCTGGAAAACTCCGGATCGGGCATCCCCATCCAGCCGAAGGCGCGCCCCCAAGCGCGTGACGCTCCATGAGCGCAGGCGTGGACATAGGCTGGCTTTTGGCGGCAATCCTTCGCCCGCTCCGACGTGGTCGTGATGATGGCCACCGCACCGTCGGTCTCAAGGCAGAAATCGAGACGACGCAGCGGATCTGCGAGCATCACTGAGTCCAGATAATCCTGCTTTGTAAGGGGCGTGCGCCGGATCGCCTTCGGGCGATTGAGGGCGTGCTGACGGGAGGCCATTACAATCTCCGCCAGTGCATCCTCGGTCGACCCATAGAGGTGCATGTGACGGCGCGCCAGGACGCTCATCAGGTGACCCGGCCCGACCAGTCCGGATGGCTGCAGAAAGCTGTTCTCGGGATCGGGCTTCATCGAAGCAAAGATCGTTCCGAGGCGGGCGGTCGGCACCTGCTGAACCGCCATGACGGTGACTGCATAGCGGCAGTCTTCGTTCATCAGGCCCGCGGTAGCCAGGCCCATCGAACCGGCGACCCCGCCACCGCCCGAAGTCAGCGAGGCCGTGAACGAGACCTGCGACATCCCAAGCGTTTCCATCAGCGAACCGCTATCGAACTTGTCAACATAGCCGGCGCTGGCACCAGCATAATAGGCAAACCCGTCAATATCCTTGACAGATATCCCGGCGTCTTCGCAGGCCTTTAGGATGGCTTCGCCAGCCATGTCGTTTATGGTGCGTGGCCAGCTCTTTCCGCGAACGTAATAGTCTGTCGCACCGATCCCAACGATCGCGCATTTATCCTGATGCACCCAAGCCACAGCATCTTCCCTGCCAGTTAAGTCAACCTCCTACCTAACGGCCGTTTGATTAATTGCAAGGGTCATTTTTGCTGAATGACCGTCCCTTGCCCTCGAGGAACTGCCACAACGCCTTTATGCACGCTCTGCGAGCATGACGAGCAGTCTGCGCAGCGACAGGTCAGGCTCCGCCGCGCACGCGTCAGCAGTCGTTCGCGTCCCGGCAGCAGGAATGGCTTGCAGCAACTCGCCCCGCTTGCCTGGCCTTAGCCCGGCACCGCGTTTACGCCGAGGCGCGTGGAAGCGGTCCGGGGATATCGCATCAACAGCGCATTCACGATGATCGGTCGAACAGATTCTCGGGCAAAGGCTTGGAGGGGCCCCCGGAGTCGGACAGGTGGGACCAGAATGTGATTGACACTCATGAGCATTCCCGACGTCGACGTCCAGACATCTGCCGCTTTTGCCGCTGCAATCGATGAGGCTGGTCGCGTCCGACAATCCCGCAACGCCGACGCCTATTTCAGCTTGGCGCCCCGACACCATCAATCCGGTGAGCTCGATTGGACGGGCAGGATCACCAAGCAGGGCGACGGCACGATTCGCAATCTGCTCTACGAGGCTGCGAACTCGATCCTCACCTGAAGCCGGGAGAGCTTCGCGCTGAAGACTTGGGCCATGACGATCAAGCGCCGGGGTCTCAAGCAGGCTCGCGTCGCATTGGCCCGATGCCTTGCGGTAATAATGCATGCCTGCTGCGCGGTGGCGCTTTGTTCCAGGCATGAGATACGGTACAACTTGTTTGCCAGCGGTGAGGCCTCAAAGCCGATCCAAGGGTGGTGTCCCGCGAGGGAACGCAGGGAGGAACGATCTGCGAAGGTGGTCAGATGGGCTTCCGAGCCCGCATCGAGTCAAAGCAACGTTCGCCTCTGTGGGACGCGCTACAGCACGACCAAGCCTCGGCTCGGCCAGTGCGGACAGATTCATGAAACTCTCGAGGGATCAACACCGTTTCGCGCTGCAAATTACAGAGCTGGTCAATCCTGTATAAGACCACGATTTAGCGATGCATACCTTCGAAAAACATGCGCGAGAAAATGGCGCCGATCTCGTTGGTAGTGCTTCGCTTCGGATCGTACCATTCGGCCACGAAGGTCAAGGCACCCACGATAACCATCGAAGCGACGGCATCCGGAACATCATCCCTGATTTCCCCCTTGCGCTTTCCTTCTTCGATCAGGTCGCGCCAAAACTGATTATACTCTTGGCGCGCACGAGACTGCTTGGAATATTCGGGCTCCTGGAGATAAGCCAGAGTCTGCGCGGAGGCGACAGCCATGTCGCCAGCTTCGGCAATGATTTGCACGGCCACGGCGACCGCTACGTCGAACTTCTCGCGCGCAGTTGCGCTGTCGGGCAAGGTCGCGATCGCATGCTTCAAGGTGGCGAGGTTGGCATCGATCCGATCAGTCAGGATCGCCGCAAGCAACTTTTCCTTGGAATCATAATAGTAGTACAGGCTGCCCGACTTCATCCCCACAGCATTTGCGATGTCCCGCATCGATGTCGCCTGATATCCATTTCGGCGGAACAGATCGGACGTCACTTCGAGAACCCGCAACCGAGTCGCGTCGCTTTTCTTCATAGATGCCTTAAGCTTTGCGGTCTTACCTTTGGCGGGCGCTTCCGACTTGGTGGGTGTTGATGCCATTTAGTCCTACCTCGTTGATATGTTGTCCGGGCCTGTCACAGCTAAAGAGTCCAGAGGCGACGGCATGTGGCCGGTCCTCGGAGAAATCGCCGATCTGATTGCCCGCCGCAATGGAAACACCTTGACGCGATATGCCCAACGATCACGTCGTTAGAGGGTGCGAGAAGCGTCCGTCAAGGCCTGAGGACGGCGGCAAACCGTTTGCGCAAGGCTGCCCGGTCGATCTTGTAAGCGCTGTTGAGAGCGATGGTTTCGACAAACCGCCACTCAGCCGGCACATGGGGTGCGGCCAGGTGATGGCGGACATGAGCCTTCAGAGCGTCAGCGTCCGGCGCGGCCATACCTCGTTTCAGCTGAATGATCGCCATGGGCACCTCATGCAGGATGGGATCGTTGGCTGCGATCACCGCGGCGACGGCGACGGCTTCGTGCAGTCGCAGAACCTGCTCGATCGTTTCCGGGCGTACCTTGAACCCTCCGCGCATGACCGCTCCATTGGCTCGTCCGATGCAGAACAGGAAGCCATCCGCATCAATCGTCACCAGGTCCGAGGCTGAGACCCATTCCGGGCCCATCCGAGGGGAAATGACCTCGAGCAGGGGTTCCCGTGCTGACTGCTCCGCTGGATCAACTTCCCAAGGGCTGCCCTCAGTGTCGTCACCACCTTCGAGTCTTCCAGCGTGATTGCAGTGATGCCGCAGCGTCGGAAGACTTCCCCGACCTCCGGTGTGGAATCCGGGGCGATAAGCATCACGACCGGGGAGCCGAGCTTTTCGACCAAGGCTGCGATCGCGGCGGGCGACTGGAATGCGTAGATCATGCGGATTGTCCGCGGCTGGGTCACCGATCCTGTCATTGCGGCCATGGCGTCAGGATGGTTGCGCGCAACAAAGCTCACGGGGACGTCGCCGAACGGCGCGAGCTGGGCATGCACTTGCCGGGCAACGTCCCGGACCCAGCCCTAGCTATACGACCGTCCTCCGAACGAAAAAAGCCTCTGATTCGGGCGGCTGACGAAGAAACTAGCAGAGGTCCGATAAGGTCGGTGATGTCATGCCTGGCATACCCCATTTTGGACGGCGCACGACGAGGTGAGCCGCAAGTTGAAGCGAAACAGCGGGCAGCGGTGGTTTAGCGATGACCGCGCCGTTGCGGGTCAGGCGGCGAGCACGCGGCCGAGTGCATAGTCGCCAGCTATGCTGGTGCGGTGCACCTCGCGATAGAGACCATCAGGAATGCCGCGCGCACAGTGTATCATGCGCCAGTTGTCCCACAGAACCATGTCCCCCGGCTGCCAGGAGTGGTCATAGCACCGGCGCTCATCCGTGAGGTGATAAGCCAGCCGGCGCAGCAATTCTTCACTGGCCCGATCCTCTAACCCGAGGATGCGGTCGGCGAACATCGGTGAAAGGTTCAGGACCTTCCGACCCGTCTCAGGTTGGGTGAATACCAGCGGATGGACCACGGGCGGATATTCCCCAGACTCAATTCGCTTGTTGATGCCGTCTTGAAAGGGATTGGGCCTGATCAACTCGATATGCTCGCGCGGCAGGAATTTGAAATTCGGCGTAGTCCCGGCTTGCATCCGATAGACGACATCGAGTCCGTCGATCCTGCTTTGCAATTCCTCTGGCAGAGCGTCGTAGGCAGCGATCTGGTCTATGAAGCCAGTGTTCCCGCCAACCGCAGGACGATGCGCGACCCGTAGGATCCCGCCATGATTGGTCTGCGCGGTAAACACCTGGTCCGAGTGCCAAGGGATATAGCCCGACAGTTCCACGCCGTTCACCCTGAACAGCGCTCCGCCGCCGCCCTTTGCCACGAAAAGCTCAGTGCGCTCTGGATGCAACATCTCGGCAACGGCATGTATCTGCAACTCGCCGAAGCACCGGGAAAGGTCGACCTGGAAATCGGGATCGTCTCGGCCGCCGCGGAAGACGATCAGACCCCTGTCACGCCATAGTTCGCGTAATTGACTCACGATGACAGGGTTGAGAAGATCACTGACCGCTAAGCCGGTGACGATGCAACCGAAGCCGAGCTCGAAATCAAGTTCGTGAACCTGCAACGTACATTCTCCCGCCACGGGACAATCCCTCTCATCGCGCGAAGACTCGGGGCATGCCGGTGGCCAGACGGTCGAGTGCGCTTTTCAGCCATTGCCCTTCCCAGGGTTCGAACTGGGCCAGCAATGTCGACTCCGTATCTTTCCCGATCGCCAGAAGTTGTACCACAGTCTGGCGGCCTGCCGTCGTCAGTGCAAGCTTGGAGCTGTCGGTCCGCGTTTCTATCAGACCGCGGTCAGTCAACTTTTCCACGTCGGTATGCTCGAAAGCCCGATCATAGCAGCTGCCGTGGCGGCGAATATCCTCCGCAGTCATGGACTGAGCGCCGAGCGCGGCGAGAGCGAAATACTGGTCCAGGCTGATGTCGAGCCGTTCCAGTTCGTCGCGAATATCCTTGAAAACTGCGTATAGCGCGCGTGCGACGAGGAACCCGAGGGATGAGTCAGCAAATTCGGCCCCGCTTACGCTAGAGGCAATGGCGGAATATTTGCCGCGATGGAACAGCAGCGGCTTCTTGTCAGTGTGATCGAACTCCAGCACTTCGCCGACGATGATGTCGTGGTCGCCGCCCTCATAGCGATAGGCGGTACGACATTTGAACCGCGCCGAGCAGCCGCTAAGCAACGGGATATTGCCCGGCCCGCGTTCGAGCGTCAGCCCGCCAAACTTGTCTTCGCCCCGGCGCGCGAAGCGGTTCGAGAGGTCTTCCTGATCCCATGCCAGAATATGCACGGCGAAGTGTTCCGCTGCGGCGAAAGCAGGCTGGCTGAACGCATTCTTGCCGATGCTCCATAGGACCATCGGCGGATCTAGCGAGACGGAATTGAAGCTGTTCGCGGTCATTCCGACATCTGTGCCGTCAGGACCGGCAGTCGTAACTATCGTTACACCCGTTGCGAATGACCCAAGCGCCGAGCGGAAGTCGCTCCCATTTACGTCCGTGCCTGCCATCAAAGGAACTCCATTGAACCGCCGGGACCTGCGACGCCGGGCGGAACGTTTATTAGTTAATCGCTTGCGCGACAGATTGCCCGCGCGGCGGTCAATCCCAGTTGTATTCGACCATGCCGTCGCCAAATGCGGCGTCACGCTTGCGCACGGCTTCCTTAAGCCCGAGCTCCTCGATGGAGTGCCGAAACTGCATCCGCCCCGCAGAAAGATGCCCGCGTGCGTCGATCTCGCTTGCCAGCCGCTGCAACGTCTTCATGCCCATCAGTTCGAGGCCGAGGTTCACGACCCTCTTGTTGCACGCCAGCAGATCGGGCGCGGTTGCAGCAATCCGCTTCGCTAGCGCTTCCACATGCGCGTCGAGCTTGGCGGCCGGGACTGATTCGAGCGCCAAGCCAAGTCGGGCTGCATCCTTTCCGCGCAGCAAGTCGCCGGTCAGGAGCATCCGCTTCGCCCATTGCGGGCCCATGTGGTACAGCCACATGTGTGACGGCGGCGACCCTTGGGCTCGCACCGGAGGATACCCGATCCGGGCATCGCTGGCTACGATCACCAGATCGGCCAGCATCGCGATATCTGTACCGTTCGCCAGGCAGTTGCCCTGAATCTTGGCAATCACCGGCTTGTGCATTTCGAACATCACCAGCCGCAATTCATTCATGCGCTGCAACTGCCATATGTCATCGTCAATCGTCGCGGTGGCGCTGCGATACTCTGGGGGAGGGGCCTCCGATGACGCCTGCTGTTCCTTGACAGGGCTCGATTCCCCGCCGGTCAAATCCCAGCCGGAACAGAAATCGCGGCCATTTCCTCCCAGTACCACGCAATGCACGCTGGTAAGGTCGTCCGCTTCCAGCAAAGCATCGCGGATTTCCTGCAATGCCTTCCAGCTGAGCGCATTGCGCTTGTCCGGGCGATTCATCGTGATCCACGCGATGCGATCGCGGACGTCAAAGGTTATCGTGTCGGTGGTCTTGAGCCATTTTTTCATGTGGATACCTTCTATCAGCGAATAGGTGACCATGCCGTTGGTGCCAAGAGCCGGTTCCGTTGGTGGACGGGGGCAGGGCATCGCGCAGCGAAATCGAGCCACTCCGTGTCCGTCCACAACGCCGCGCGGCGGGTGGCGCGATCATTCAGATCAACAAAACCCCACAAATGGACAATTTCGTTCAGGTCCGGGCCTACCTCGGTACGGAAATAACCGATAAGATTTCCCAGAATGCGCTTGGCGATGAACACCCCTTCCTGCTCATAAATTTGCAGGAACCGCTCCATGTCGGCTGGCGCAAAGGCATAGTTACGTTCTTCGACGATCATTCTAGAGCCCTCTGAATACCGGCGCGCGCTTTTCCTGGAATGCCGCGATGGCTTCCTTCGAGTCTTCGGTCTGGAAGCATCGGATGATGTTACGCGCCTCCTGATCCAGATAGGCATCCATGTTGAACCCTTCGGCGGCGACGAGGTTGGCCTTGATGTAGCGCAGCGCAATGGGTGGGCCATCGGCAAGGCGCCGGGCAAAGGCCATCGTCTCTGCCAGCAGTTCCTCGTCCTTCACCACCTTGCTCACCAGTCCGATCCGGAGGGCTTCATCGGCAGTCACCTTGTCCGACAGCATCAGGAGTTCACGGGCCTTGGTAGGGCCAACCAGTTGCTGGAGATAGTAAGCGCACCCAAGGTCTCCGGACGCGCCGATGCGGCTGAAGGCGGACGTGAAGAATGCTGTCTCCGAGGCGTAGCGAAAATCGCAGGCGATCGCCATTGACATGCCTGCGCCGGCAGCTGGTCCTCTGACCATCGCAATAGTGGGCTTGCCCATGGTATGCAGCAGGGTTGCAGTCTCGCCATTTCCCTTGATGCGCAGGCCGCGTTGCTCCATCCCACTCATGATCGGGTCTCCGGCCCATTTCGCCGAAACCTTGTCATTTGGGTCGAGCACGCCAAGCTTGCTGACGTCGGCGCCCGCGCAGAATGAGTCGCCTACTCCGGTGAGCACAACGACCCTTACCCCCGGGTCGTTGGCGGCATCGCGCAATTCCCGCTGCAACACTGCCCCCATGGGCTGGCTGAGAGCGTTCCGCACGGTCGGATTGTTCAACTCAAGGGTGAGAATGCCATCCTCCAGGCGGCTTAGGATCGGCGGGGGTGTCATCAGGTCTACCAGCTCCACTGCAAGTGCCATTGCTTCATCATTGCTACACCGCAGATCGCGTCAGTGCACGGTCAACCGTCATAAATCAGCCCGCTGAACTTTGAGGGGGCTGGGACAGCGCCATTCGCCCAGCGTGGCAATTTAACAATCGATCGTTAGCTAGACAGATTTCTGAGATCGGTCCATTCTTTTTGGGTGGCTCGGAATGTCCGATGGGCCCTAAATGCAAGGGAGAAACGATGGGCATCCTGGGAGTGCCATCACCTGATTTCATGCAGGAGGAGCACATTCTCCTCTTCGCAGACGCGGTCGACAAGTTCTATCGCAGGCACGCAACGCCCGAGCTATGCGCAAAATGGCGTGATCAGGGGAAAGTGGATCGCGCCTTGTGGGAGCAGGCAGCGCGCGACGGATTGCTTTGCGCATCGATTCCGGCGGAATACGGCGGTGGCGGAGGAGACTATCGGCATGAAACCATTCTTTCGATGGCCGCTATCCGACTAGGCGTCGATGGCTTCGCTATCACCCTGCATAACAGCATTGTTGCACCCTATATTCTGTCCTACGGGACCGAGGAGCAGAAGAAGCGATGGCTGCCAAGGATGGCGACGGGAGAGTTGATCGCCGCAATAGCCATGACGGAGCCCGGCACCGGCTCTGATTTGGCCGCGATCATGACCAGCGCCCGGCTGGACGGAAACGACTATGTGATCAGCGGCGCCAAGACGTTCATCTCGAACGGTCAGCTTGCTAACCTTGTGTGCGTTGTTGCAAAGACGGATCCGAGTGCTGGCGCGCGGGGCCTTTCGCTCCTGATGGTCGAGACCAATCAGGCAGACGGCTTCCGGCGGGGCCGCAACCTAGACAAGATCGGTTGTGAGGCGCAGGATACGTCCGAACTGTTTTTTGATGAAGTTCGCGTTCCGGCCACCAATCTATTGGGCCTGATAGAGGGCAAGGGGTTCCGTCAGCTCACCGCTGAACTTGCAAAAGAGCGGCTGACCATCGCGCTTCAGTCGGTTGCAGCGATGGAGCGCGCGCTTGAGGAAACCATTCCTTATGTGAAGGAGCGTGAAGTCTTCGGGCAGAAGCTGATCGATTTCCAGAATACTCAGTTTAAACTTGCCGAGTGCAAGACGACCGCCGCCATCGCCAAGGTTTTCTGCAATCACTGCATGGGAATGCTGCTCGACGACAAGCTTGATGCGGCTACGGCCGCGATGGCCAAATACTGGGCGACCGAAGCGCAGGGTAAGGTCATCGACGAATGCCTCCAGCTGTTCGGCGGCTACGGATACATGAATGAATACCCCATCGCCCGGCTTTACCGAGACGCTCGGATCTCGCGCATCTTTGGCGGAACTAGCGAGATCATGAAATTGCTGATTGCGCGCACGCTGTAGGTGGCGTCTGCCGCGCTGGCAGCCTGTCCGTTTTGGAGGCGTCGGGCCATCGCAGATGCGATAGCCCGATCAACCTCAGGTAAAAACTTTTAATGCTCAGTAGAAGGTGCGTCCTTCCGCAGCCATGCTGCGCAGCATCGGGCCAGGGCGGAACCGCTCCCCGTGGCGATCGGCGAGAGCATCGCATTCTGCTACGAACTTTGGAATACCGATCTGCTCGATGAGCGAAATCGGGCCCCCAGTCCATTTCGGGAAGCCGAACCCCAGGGCAGCGCCAACGTCTGCTTCCCGCGGGTCGGTGATGATGCCTTCCTCCATACACCGTGCGGCTTCGAGCGACATGCGGTAGAGGATGCGCTTCTTCAACTCGTCCTTGACGTCTTCGTCGAACGCATCCGTAAGGGTAGGCTGGGCCAGACCAGCCAAGCCCGGCCAAATCGTCTTTTCCTTGCCGTCCTCGGAATAGTCGTAGAAGCCCTTTCCGTTTCGTCGCCCATGCCGCCCATGCTGCTCCACCAGGAACTTCAGAACAGTGTCCGACGCAGTGGGCTTGTAGGCCTCTCCCAGGTCCCGCTTGGTTTGCTCAAGGACGTGGTACGGCAGTTCCAGCCCAATTGCATCCGGCAGGGTGAGCGGACCTACAGGCATACCGGTCATCAGGCCGATGTTCTCGATAATGGCCGGCGCGATACCTTCCACCAGCATCTCGCAGGGCTCTTCCAGATAGCAGGTGATCGTCCGCGACGTGTAGAAGCCGCGGGAGTCTTTCACGGATATGGGCGTCTTGCGGATTGTCGCGATATAGTCGTAGGCCGCTGCCAGCGTGTCGTTGGATGTCGCTTCGCCCCGGATGATCTCGACCAGATCCATGCGCTCGACCGGTGAGAAAAAGTGCAGCCCGATGAAGTTCGCCGGTCTTACCGAAGCTTCCGCCAACCCGGTTATCGGCAAGGTGGACGTGTTGGTCGCCATGATCGCATCAGGAGCCAGTTCCGCTTCGGCCAGACGCGTGACATCGGCCTTGACTTCGCGATCTTCGAACACCGCCTCAACCACGATGTCTGAACCACGGACATGGCTGTAGTCGGTCGTCGCGACGATACGGCCAAGGATTTGATCGGCCTTCTCCTGCGTCATGCGGCCGCGCTTGATCTGCTTGCCGAGGTAGGTTGCGGTATAGGCTTTGCCGCGCTCAGCCGCTTCCTGCGTCCGATCGATCAGAACCGTTTCGATTCCCACCTGGGCCTGGACACAGGCAATACCCGCTCCCATCAGCCCAGCGCCGAGCACGGTCGCCTTTTTGAACGTCTTGACCGGCACGCCGGCGGGGCGATTGGCACCGCTCTTGATTTCGCGCGGAGAAAGAAAGGACGTGCGGATCATCGCCAGAGCCTGCGGTGTGCGGACCGTACGGATAAATTCGCGCATCTCGATCCGCAGCCCCGCGTCGAACGGCACCTGGATGCCCTCGTAAAGAGCGGTAAGGATATGCAGTTGCGCGGGATAATTGCCGTAAAACTTCTGGCGCGACATGGCCGCATGCATGGCCAGGGCCTCGCTGTTGGCCTGAACGTAAGGCCCACCCCCGGGCACCTTGAACTTGGGCTTGTCCCATGGCTGCACGGGATCGCCTGTCTCCCGCACCCATTTCCGGGCGCGTTCGATGGCTTGGCCGACCGGTGCAACTTCGTTCACCCAGCCGATCTTCAACGCCTCGGCAGCGGTTTTGGTGACGCCCTGCAGCAAGATCGGCAAGGATTCCTGAATGCCTATGAGTCGCGGCAGGCGTTGGGTGCCGCCGCCGCCGGGCAGGAGCCCTAGGCCGCCTTCGGGCAGGCCAAGCAACACCTGCTCGCTGTCGGCGGCAACCCTGTAGTGGCAGGCCATCGCCAACTCGGCGCCGCCGCCCAGCGCCGTCCCCTCAATGGCGCAGGCAACGGGCTTTCCCGAGGTCTCGAGCCGGCGGAACACAGCCATGTCCCGGCTCATGCGTTCGATGTCCGCAGCCACGGTTTCAGCCTCTTTGCCCGGCTCGCCAGGACCAGCGAAGGATTTGATGTCGGTCAGGTCACCGCCCGCGCAAAACATGCCGGGCTTGGCCGATGCCAGGACGGCTCCCTTGATCGCATCGTCCGAGTTTATCCGCTCGACGATCGCGGTGAACTCGGCGATTACCTCGGAACTAAGAGTATTGACCTTCTTCCCGGCCATATCGAACGTGACGAGCGCAATGCCATCACCATCTACATCAACGCGCCAATTATTCATTTTGATTGCCCTATTTCTGTAGAAGGTTGTCAAACGCGCTGGATCAGCGCGGCGGTGCCCATGCCACCGCCAACGCACAGGGCCACGACACCCAGTTCCTTGCCCGTCCTCTCAAGTTCGTCCAGTACGGTGCCGACCAGCATGGCACCCGTGGCGCCGAGGGGATGACCCATCGCGATAGCGCCTCCGTTCACATTCATCTTTTCGTGCGGGATCCGGAGCGAGGACATCATACGCAGCACGACGGATGCGAAGGCTTCGTTCAGCTCGAAAAGGTCGACATCCGACACGGTCATCCCTTGGGCCCGCAGCAGTTTTTCCACCACGGGTGTTGGCCCGGACAGCATAATAGACGGATCTGAACCTATAGACGCCGCTCCGCGTATAATACCACGCGGTTTGAGACCGGCACGTTCGCCCGCATCAGCCGAACCGATCAGGACAGCGGCAGCGCCGTCAACGATGCCTGCTGAATTGCCGGCATGGTGAATGTGGCGGATCTTCTCGACCTGGGGGTAGCGCTGCCGTGCCACATGATCGAACAGCATTTCGCCCATTTGGGCGAAGGACGGCTTGAGATTGGACAATGTTTCGCGCGTCGTGTCGGAGCGCACATGTTCGTCGCGATCGAGCGCCACGATACCCAGCTGGTCCTTGATAGGTACGATCGAACGGGCAAACCGCCCTTCATCCCACGCCGCGGCGGCACGCCGCTGGCTTTCCGCGGCGTAGGAGTCTGCATCCTCGCGCGAAACCCCGTCAAGGGTGGCGAGCAGATCAGCCGCAACGCCTTGAGGAAGGGTGTAGTTTTCCAGGATCGAGGTCGGGTCGGTGGCGATGGCGCCACCCTCACTACCCATGGCGACACGGCTCATCGATGCCACACCGCCCCCGACGGCAAGTTCGGCCTCGCCGGAAACGACCTTGGCTGCTGCGGCATTGCAGGCTTCCAGCCCAGAAGCGCAAAAACGATTGACCTGAACACCGGGGACGCTCGCATCGTAGCCCGCGCGCAGGATCGCGGTGCGCGTAATCACGCCGCCTTGCTCGCCGATTGCATCGACGCAGCCGAAGATGACATCGTCGACCAGACGTGTGTCGAGGTCGTTGCGATCACGCACAGCGTCAAGCATTTGGGCGCCCAGCGAGACCGCCGTGATGGGATGCAGGCTTCCGTCGGGTTTTCCACGTCCCCTCGGGCTTCGCACCGCATCGAAGATATAGGCCTTGCGCATCATCGAACTCATCTCCTGAATTTATTTTGACCTAGCATTAGATTTAATGCGATTGCAACTGGCGCGATGCTCTCGGTAGGCCTCTTGGCAATGGTCGTGGCATTGAAGGATATTGGATTGCGGGCAAAGGAGCTGCTGGTCTGCGACAGGCGGCTGCGGCGGGGAGACAGATGTGCTGACCGATAAGAAAATCCTGATTACCGGGGCCTCTGGAACGCTCGGCAAGATGATTGCGGGCGCTTTGACGAGCGATAACGAAGTCTGGGGGTTAGCCCGATATTCCGACGACGGGGCTCTGCGCGAAGCCCGCGAAGCAGGGATAATTCCGGTTTCCGTCAATCTCGCCAAGCCCGATTTCGCCGATCTGCCTGACGATTTCACCTATGTGCTACATTTTGCGCACATGCGTGGGGGCAATGATGTATTTCCAGAATCAGTCGCGATAAACGCCGTCGGCCCGGGATTGCTCATCCAGCACTGCCGAACGGTTGCGGCAGCATTGATCGTCTCGTCTACTGCCGTTTACACTCCGAACGCGGATGTCTGGCATCCTTTGAGCGAGCGCGATCCAATCGGTGGGGCCTTTGCTCCCTGGGCGCCGACGAGCCCGATGTCGAAAGTCAGCCTCGAAGCGACGGCAAAACTTGCCGCAGAGGCTTTTGGTATCCCCATCACCATAGCGCGCCTCAATACCACATATGGCCCCGGTCGCGGCATGAAAGGTGGCGGCATGCCGGTAGCGGACATGGAGGCCGTGGCGCGTGGAGAGGCGATCCGTACATTTGCGGATCCTTATCCCCATTCGCCAATCCATCATGCGGACATGGTTGACCAGTTGGAATCGCTGCTGCAGGCCGCTGCGATCCCGGCGATAACGGTCAACTGGTGCGGAGATGAAATTGTCACGCAAAGGGAGTGGTGCGAGCTGGCGGGCGAATTGTCGGGACGACCACCCGAGTTGGTTGTGGGTCACATACCAGGCGCGCCCTGCGGGAACGTGTCAGATGCAACGCTGCGCCGGTCCATAACCGGCCCCTGTAAACGCAGCTTCAACCAATCCTACCGCGAACTCTACGCGCAATTTGTAGCCAATGATGCGGCTCAGGCCACGTAGCGTTCGGTATAGAAGGCGAAGCGATGGCGCAATTCGTCCATCGACAGGCCGAGTTCCGAAAAGTCTACCTTGCTGGGCGATTGCCGCTCCTCGCCTTGCGCGCGCCACCAGGCGCGCATGTTTTGTTCGGCCGTTTCGGTAAGGGGTTCGCCCAGCCAGGCATATAGTTTGTGGGCCTCGCCGATCGGGTCTGACTGGAAGGCCGCAAAGGCGATATCGTAGAAGCGGTCGCGGTTGCCGGCCTCGCGAAATGCTACCAGACGGCGCAATGCCGCTTCCCAGAAGTCGACCATGTGGCGCGCCATGCGCTTGAGATCGGGGCAGTCGGTATACGCCTTCGTGAGCGCAAGTACGAAGGTCATGTTAGAGGGGATGACCTTCGTGATGTCGCGGTGGGTCATCACGAACCGGGCATCGGGGTAAACCGCGTCCAGAGCGGGCAGGAAAGCCGTGTGCTGCGGCGTTCGCAGAAACCAGCGATTGGGTGGGCAGCGCCACTGCAACAGTTGCAGGACTTGCTTGTGGAAGCGGTAGGTCGGCACCATGTCGCATTCCATCAACCAGGCATCATAGCTGCTCGTCATCCCGAACGCGCCGAACTCCTTTGACCGGAAGTCCATGGAGGTGAGGATCAAGCACTCGGTTGCGGCGTGAGCTGACATGGGAATCATCGCCCCAAGACTCGGCTCTGACGCCAACATCGCGTCGAGTTCGGCCTGCGTCTCCGCAATGCGGGGATCTGTATCCCCCGTTTCCAAACGCGGCGGAGGACAGGGCCTGCGCGCCTCCCATGTGCGCAGGACGCGTCGCCCCGGATCCTGGCCGAGCATAACCCCAAGCGCGGTCGAGCCAGTCCGCGGCAGACCTATGCCGAAGACTGGGCATTCGACATTTTGCTGAGCAATCTCGGGATGCTGGCGACACCACTCGTCGATTTGAAGACGGTTGACCAGGTTGTCTGTGAGCACCCGCGCCACGACCGCTTCGCCCAATTCATTGAGTCGCGCGTCCTTGTTGAAGGAAGCGACAAGGCGGTTCAGGCCGTCTAGGCAGGACAGATCAAGACTGCTTCCTGGCTGCACTTGCCTAACAGCAGTATCGACGATTTCTGCGGCTAACAGCATCTGCACACTCCACTGTTCATGCAGCTGTTGTGCGATACGTGACCAGTCAGCTGATGCTTGAGCGCAATCATGAAGTCGCCGGGTGGCATTCAGCCACCCGGCGAAAGTTGGTCAGAAGCGGTACTTCAGGTCGATCCCGTAAGTCTCAGGGTCACCATAGGACACAACATTGTAGCCGCTAAGACCCCGGACATCATTGCGATAATTGACGTAGAGCTTGTTGCCGAGGTTGCGGATCCAGATGCCGGCACTGAACGCGCTGCCGCCAATGCGATTGTAATCAACGCGGGCATTGAACAGCTGGTAACCCTCGACTGCCGAATTGACGCCTCTCGTCGCCACGCCATCGCGGTCCCCGCGCAGATACCAGTTGCCGCTCAATACCAGTTCTTCCTCGTCAGCCTGCAGCGGGATCGTGTATGAGGCGTTCAGTCCTGCGCTGTCCTTGGCAATGTTACCGAAGGTGGCCCCGTTGAGGTTCACGCCAGAGCCGATAACGGTGCAACCCGCAGGCTCGACAAGCGCGAACTTGTCAAACTTGCCGAGTGTCCGGTTGTAGAAACCGCCAACACGGAGGTTGCGGGTCAGTGCGGCATCGAATTCGAACTCAAGACCCTTGGGACTGCCCTTCGCCGCATTAATCACGTAGGTAGCGACCGTTCCGCAGTTTGCCAGCTGCTGGAAATGCATATCCTTGTACCAGCCACGGTAGGCCGCGACATTGGTGCGGATGACTGCATCGCCGACGTGCAGTGTGGCCTTGGCGCCGATTTCGACGTCGGTCAGCTTTTCCGGCTTGTAGGTGATCAATTCGTCTGGGACGCCGCGCGCAACGAGGTTGAGACCACCCGCCTTGTAACTGTGGCGGCTAACGGCATAGAGCAGCAGGTCAGAATTGACCTGATAGTCGAGGCCGACTGTCCAACTCCAGTTCCTGTAGCTGCGGGTGTTGTTCACTGGCTCATCCGGTACGAACACTTGGTTTACGCGGTCATACCCTTCCGCGAGGAGGTAGCCGGTCCGCTTGTCCCAGGTGTGCCGCAACCCCGCGGTGAACTTGAGGCCGTTTAGACCCAGACCGGATAAGTCATAGGTCCCTTGGGCGAACAGTGCCTTCGAGACATAGCGGTCAGTCGAATAGGTCCGATTAGCAAGGCCGCCGAACAGGAAAGCTGTTTGAGTGGTGGCCGTTTTGTCACGCGAGAAAAAGCCGCCGATGATCCACTTCAGCGAGTCAGTTTCACCCGACAGCTGGAGTTCTTCCGTGAGCGAGTTCTGGTTCTTGTCCTGCCTCACATCGACCAACGGAGTATTAGTCGAGGTCTGTGAAAGGCTCAGCTTCGGCTTCAAATTATAGTATCCGAAGATATTTTTCAGGGTCACGTCCCCGAATTCATAGCTGGTGGTGTTTGTAACCACAGTCACGTCAACGTCATCGTTGTTGGGACGAACCGAATAGTCGATCTTGCGCGGCCCTAGCGCCTGTTGTTTATCAAACTCAGCCTGCACCGCATTGGCAAGGCCGGTTCCGCCGATGAACGCGACCAAACCATATGCGTAGTCAGTGAAGATCAGCGGATTTTGGTGCTGACGGCCCCGAAAGTAGTTCACAAAGAGTTCGTTGGTAAGCTCTGGCGTAGGCGTGGCCACGACCGACAGACGAATGAGTTCCTGATGCTTGTCCGCTCCGTCGGGGCCAGAAATGTTGGTTACAAACCCGTCCTGCCGGGTCAACTGACCGGAGAGGCGGACGCCCAGCTTGCCTGGAATCACGGGCACGTTCAGGCCGGCGCCAGCCTGGAAATAGCTATAGTTTCCGACCGTGGTGTCGATAAAGCCGGAAACCGCGTCGGTGTCGGCTTTTCTCGGCGTAAAAATAACTGCGCCGCCGGTGCTGTTCTTGCCGAACAGGGTGCCTTGCGGGCCGCGGATAACCTGAACCGACTGAAGGTCGAACAGGCCGCCTGCAAATGCGCGCGAGTTGACCGGAACGTCACCGATATAGGTCACAACGGTATCATCAGACCCCTGAGCAGGGGCCTGACCACGAAGCTGGAACACTGGCGCCGTGCTACCGCCGAGCGGATCGCTCGAGACGATGAGGCTCGGGGTGGAATATTGAAGGTCACGGGCGCCGGTAATGCGCTGCTTTTCAAGCACTTCGCTGCCCAGCACCGATACAGCAACGGGCACCTTCTGCAGGTTTTCGCTCGAACGACGGGCAGTCACGATGATCTCACTCAGGTCCGGGCCTTGTTCCGCAGAAGTTGCCTGCGCTGCCGGGGCTTGTGCCAGAGACGGGGTCGCGACTAGCATGGCCGCCACGGAAACACTCGCTCCAAAAGCGAAAATCTTGGTCTGGTGATTCATATATATCCTCCCTTTGGCTCTCAGCCCGCCCAACTCGTGGATATTTGTCGGCTGGTTCTGGATCGGAATCGATGGCTCGAGTGCCGCGCGATATTTGCGCGATGTTGCCCCTGCGCTCAAGGAAATATGCGAACTTTTAAATTACGGATATGATTTGCACAGTCTTCGCAAATGGCGCAGCATCTCGGTTACGGCCGTGCGCTAAGTCCTTCAATTCAGTCAAACGTGACTATTACTTTTGCGCTAGATGGCTGCTTGGCCAGTTCGAACGCTTCGTCGAATTGTGAAAAAGGCAGGGTCGCCGTGACATAAGAGTCGAGGACGGCCTGATCCATGCTACTAATGTCGGCCAGGGCGTCGTGTAGTTCCTGTTCATACGGCCCGGCGGTGGTTATCTCCATCTCACGCGAGATCAACTCGCGGAAGTTTATCGGCACAGGATTGAAATAAATTGCTCCGACCACGAGCTTCGAGCGGAACTTCGCCATGTCAGTGATCTGGTCGATGATCCCGGGCCCTGCTGCCAGATCATAGAATATGTCGGTCCCCACTGTGGGTTTCCCCCTTATGGGATCTGCCGTGCCATGAAGTTCGGATAGTATCGCGGCTACGTCGTCCTTGAACGGATTGATGACAGCGTGGGCGCCCATCTTCAAAGCGTACTCCAGGCGCTCTTCGGCAATGTCGATTGCCACGATGTGGCGGACGTTGCGGCGCGAAAGCCACAGGACGGCGGCAAGGCCGATCGGGCCGCAGCCGAATACGACGGCCTTTGTCGAACTGTCCGGGTCGCCTCGGTTGACGGTGTGCAGGCCCACGGCGAGGGGCTCGACCAAGGCTGCACGATGCAAGTCCAGTCCATCCGGCAGGGGAAGGAGGTTCTTGCCGAGCATGGCATCACGGATAACCACATGGCTGGCGAAAGCACCATCATGTACTCCCGCGCCGATTGTGCTTCCATCGCTTGCGGTGGGACTGATGAATACCCGCATGCCGGCCGAAACGGTCGTGACATCGCTGCCCACGCTCTCGACTATGCCGGCCGCTTCATGGCCGAGTGCCATGGGGAGCCCGTCCTCGCGTAATGTGCCCCATTTCACGAAATGGAGGTCGCTCCCACAGATACCGCAGGCTGACACTTTGACCAGCGCATCGCGAGGGCCGCAGGTCGGCATCGGCACCTCGTCAATGGAGTAGCTGCCAGGGGAGAGAACTCTTACTGCCTTCATGGTTCATCCTCTTTTATGACAGGAGCCAGCCGGGATGGCGCCTCCGGAATTTTCGGTCTATCGATCGATTGATCGAAATCTACGCGGAGGTTTGTCTTGAAGCAATACAGGATAATTCAGTACGGTGCCGGTGCCACCGGCAAGTTTGCCCT
>Ga0105148_100003_pt1 | contig 52116 bp, 59 predicted proteins | sample RS_199metaG_FD_91502 | JGI IMG/M metagenome (GOLD analysis project Ga0105148, IMG submission 91502) | Switchgrass associated microbial communities from Austin, Texas, USA, to study host-microbe interactions - RS_199 metaG | ecosystem: Host-associated > Plants > Roots > Rhizosphere | place: USA... | reverse complement strand
CGTGAGCGACGAACCAGTCATGAAGGAGCTCGGTGGCCCGCTGGGCGAAGACCAGCAGGGTGTGGAGCTGACTGGTGCCGCGCTGGACGAGTACTGGGCCAAGGAAGAGGAGCGGCTCGGGTACCCGCCGAAGCGCTGGACCGACGCCGAGAGGCAGCGGGTCGGCGACGACATCAAGGCTGCGATGAAGCGCAGCAACTCGCGCTGGCTCTGACACCAACACGCGACTGAGCCCCCGCCCGGCCAGGATGCTGGTGCGCTGGCGGTATGACTGTTGCTGCGCCCGAGGCCACCCCTGTCGAGGTCGCCGCGGATGTGGTGGCACCTGGTCCTGCCGGTGACCCCGCCGCGCCGCAGCCCTGCCAGTTGGGGACAGAACCGGCTGCCAAGTCGCTGCTGTTCCGCGACGGAGACGCCTACAGCCCGACCTGCCTGGAGCACGAGGGCGAGCTGCGGGCCGAGCTCGAAGCCGCAGGGGAGACCATCTGCGGTGAGGTCGACATCCGCCAAGGCGGGGACGCCCCGCCGCCGGATGCGGTCACCGCCGCTGCCGACGCCCCTGTCGAGGTGGTCGACGAAGACGACGGGGAGCTGAAGGTCCGGTTCCCCGTCCTCGTCCTGGAGAACGCCGAGACCGACGACGGCCGGTTCATCGAGGCTGGGGCGCTGTCACACCGCGCTCTGCCGTTGACGCTGCTGGCACAGCCGGAGTCGGCGCACGGCGGTGATGACCCCGGCCCGGCCATCACCTCGGGGCGCATCGACACCCTGGAACGCGTCCACGGCCCCGACGTCATGTCTTCGGCGGGGGAGCCGTTCCCGGAGGGCGTGTACGTGTGGCGCGGCACGGGGGCGGTGTCGAAGTCCGCCGAGTACAAGGGCCAGAACATCGCCGAAATGGTGGCCCGACGCTACCTGCGCGGCGTATCCGTGGATCTGGTCGGCATGGACTACGAGATCCTCGGCGAGGAGGGGTTCGCGGAGAAGGACCCGGACAACCCCCACCGCGAGTTGATCACCCACAAGGCCATCATCGGCGCCGCCACCCTCGTTGCGTTGCCCGCGTTCGGTGACGCCTACGTGGAGGTCGATGGCGTCGACGAGCCGGCCGAGGTTCCCGAGCTCGTCGCCTCGGCCGTCCCGTCCTGGCGTTCCTTCGAGGTAGGAGACCCCGTGCCCGCACTGATCGCCGCTGGAACTTGGCCCGCCGGGATCCCCGACGATGCAGTCGATCAACTCGCCGAGGTCATCGCCGATGACGGTGGCGAGCAGCGCGACGCCGTTGAGCTCGCCTCGGCCATTGTCGAGTTCATCCGCGAGCAGTGGGCGTCCGGTGACGACGACACCCCGATGCCGGAGGGCGAGACCGCGGAGGGTCTGGCTGACACCTCCGAGATCCCTGACCCGGCCGGCGGCGGGCCCGCACTGGACGAGGCCGTGGCGACCGGTCGACCGGACGAGCCGCAGCCGTGCTGGAACCTCGACGACGACCAGCACCCGGCGACCTCGTCGCTGTTGTTCGACGACTCCCAGCAGTACGCCCCGACCTGCGAGGCGGACCGTGACGGGGCGGTCGCCCAGATCGAGGCCATGGGGTTCACCGTGGACGGTGAAGTCCCCATCGAGTCCGCCGACACCCCGATCGAAGATACGGCCGAGGAGGCTGTGTGATGACCGCACCCGCGATCGCTCTGCCGGACATCTCCTGGTTTCAAGACCCCGGCCTGACGGAGCTGACCCCGCTCACAGTCGAGGACAGTGGCCGGATCTACGGGCACCTGTGCGGGTGGGGGCGGGCGCACCGTGGCCTGTCCGGTCGGATCACCCCACCCCGGTCGCACACGGACTACAGCGAGTTCCTGCTTCACGCGGTGCGAGTCCAGGACGGCGACAAGGTACGTCGGATCGCGGTCGGCAACATCACCATGTCCACCGGGCACGCGGCCATGTCGGCGAACCTGCGTCAGGCGGTCGAGCACTACGACAACACCGGGTCGATCATCGCCCAGGTGACCGTGGGGGAGGACATGCACGGGGTGTGGTTCTCCGGTGCTGTCCTCCCGGATGCGGACCCGTTCACGGTGCGCAGGTTGGAAAGCTCGGGTACTTCGGGGGATTGGCGGGCGCTGCCCGGCGGGAAGGGGCTCGAGCTGTGCGCGGTGTTGGCCTGCCCGGTGCCCGGGTTCAGTGCCCCTCGTGCTCGTGTCGCCTCGGGTGCCCCGCTCGCCCTCGTGGCCGCTGGCGCTCTACGACCGCGAGCCGCAGCGTTCGGCCGCAGGGTGGACCCGACCTGGCGGCGACCCCAGCTGGCGGCTACGCCGCGGGTGTCGTTCACCCCCGCCGATCTTGCCGCGCAGTTGGATGCGGCGTTCGACCGGCGGGAGGAGCGGGCCCGGCTGTGCGCGCAGAAGGTGGATCTTCTCGCCGCCGTGGACGACGCCCCCGCCAGGCAGGCCGCTCTGGTGGCGGCGCTGGACGGCACGGCGGAAAGGCAGGCCGCCCTGCTCGCCGAGCTCACCGACGATGGCGATGCGTTCGATGTGAGCGGGATGCCGCCCGCGCTGCTGAAGGAATGGCTGCCCGGTGGGAAGGTCGGAGACCGCATCGCGTGGGGCACCCCCCACGCGATGACACGCTGTCTCGACGAGGCCAAGCGGCACAACATCCCTGAGCGGCAGCGGGGCGGAATGTGCCAGAACATCCGGTCCATCGCGGAACCGGGCGGCTGAGGTCACTGTGGCCGGGCTCAGGGCTGATGGTAGGACTCGTGGCGGTACGGCAGTCCGTCCACGCCGGCCATCGTCCCCACGTATGCCGATTCGGCCCCGTACTTGCGGAGCGCCCACAGCGGCGCGGCGTGGTCGCCGCACAGCCCGATCCGTTCCCGCCGGCCGAGCGGGAAGTGAATGGTGAACAGGCCGTCTCGGGTGCCGGGCGTTTGAAGGTCTAGGACTCGGTGCACCCTGGCGTCGGCGCAGGGCTCGCAGACTCGCCGAGCCGCCCTGTCGGTGGCCGTCATGCCTCCTCGTTCAGGCCTTCGACGGCCTCGGCGAGCCGGTTGATCGAGGAGGCGATCGCGAACAACGCACCCGTCACGTTCGTCGGCCAGTCATGCACCCCGTCCAGATGCCCCGGCGTCGGCCCGCTCAGAGCGTCCCTGATCCGGTCGCCGATCGTTTCGGCCGCGCTTGAGATGTCGACGCTGTCGATGTTCGCCATACCCGCTACGTCGCTCCCGTCCTCCTGTTGTTACTGCGCGTGGGGTGAAGCGCCGTAACACCCCGATTCCTCTGGGCGATGATCCGTGTGACGTCGGGGGACGATCCACACAGGAGTACGTGTTGCCGACGACCCAGCAGGATCCCGAGTCCGGCCCGCAGAAGGCGAAGCGGTGGCCACTCGTCGCCGCCCTGGTGGTCATCTTGGCGCTCGCCACCACCCTCGTCGTCGTCCTCACCACCATCCGCGGAGCCGGGACGGTCCCTGCGCCCGCGCCGTCAGCAGCTCCGGTCTCGTCGGCCCCCGCAACACCGGCCCGAACAGCGCGCGGCGCGATCCCGAAGGCCATCGGGCAGGACGCGTGGATGGTGACGGACTCCGGGACCGAAGTGATGCGGATGCAGGTCACCGCGATCCGACCCGCCAAGTGCGCCAGCTACGCCCGGCCCGCCGCCCCCGGCAACCGCTTCCTACTGGTCGACATGAACATCACCACCCGGGACGACCCGGAGAACCTACTCGCCGGCTTCGAAGTCACCGCTGGATGGGAGTTCGTTGATGACCAGGGGCGGAGCAGCGAGGCTTCCACCTCAGCGGCGCTGAACTGCGGAGCAGCCGAGAACCCTAGGCAAAGCTTCCGGCCGAACCGCACCTACCAGGTAACGGCGACTGTCGAGGTGCCGGAGAAGATGGGTGGGGCGCTGGTTCTGCAAGGAACCTGGGAGTACAGGATCGACCCGGCCTGACGCAGCTCGGCCCCGGCGGCGAGCCTGAGGCTCACGTCCGGGGCCGAGGAGGGGCCGCTTGTGCAGCGGCTGTCAGGGATCCGGCTTGCCTGTGCGGCCCTTGACGATGGCTGCCACCAGCTCGGGGGAGCACCCGACGGCCGCCGCCAGCGCCGGGTACGTCCACCGCTTGGGGTCTTCCGCGCGGAGGAGGCGGATCAGGCGGTCCCGCTGGTCGCGGTACTGCTCGGCCTGGCGTAGTGCTTCGCCCGCGAGCCGGTGTGACTCGCGGGCTTGCACAGCTCTTGCGTCTGACACCGGTCAGAGGTCGCCGCGGGAGAAGTCGGCGATCAGGCTCGGTGCCGCCGAGTCGAAGCCCGCGATGTCCAGCATCCCTGCGTCTGCTGGGTCGGCGATGGACACGTCGCTCGCGGTCATGCCGACCACGACCAGCCGAGCATCGATCCCGGTCCTCTGTCGGTACTGCACGAGTGCCTGATGCGGGTGGATCGCCCCGGCCCAGGTCTCGTTGTCCGTGTAGACGATCACGGTGTCGAACTCCTGTCCGGTCTGCTCCGCCCAGGTGATCGGCAGCGAGCAGTCGGTCCCGCCGAACGGAAGGTTCGACACCGCCCGGATCGCGTCGTCGAGGCGCTGCCGCGGGGAGATCGACAGCTCGGTCAGGGCTGCAGGGCCACCCCAACCGCGGCCACCCGAGGTGAACCCGACGACGGTGGTACTCGGTTCGGTGGCCATCGTGACCAACGCGAGGGCGGCGGACGCCTCTCGGCAGGAGATCGGCAGCCCGGAGGCGGGCGCCGTCATGGACCCGGACACGTCGAGGGCGACCAGCGTGCGCTTCCCCGCCGGTTCCACCGTCCCGAACGCGGCGTAGAACGAGGTGTCGAGTGCGTCGATGATCTGCCGCTTCGGCTGCCACTCCCCGTCTCCGCGAGTGCTGCGCCCGGAGGCGTAGGTGCGGGCGGCGACGAGCACGTTGACGGGGTGGACGCGGGCCTTGCGGAGCCGCTCCTGGTCGGTGAGCTGCCCGACGACCGTGGCCAGGGTGGAGCCGTCCAGGACCCCCAGCTTCGTCAGGCGGGGCAGCTGCCGAATGAGTGCGGTCTGCGGGACACCCTTCTCGACGAGTGCGCGCCACACAGCGGGCTCGGTGAGTGCCGTGTCCGGGAGCATTTCCCACGAAAGCGGGTGCTGGCCCACGAGCTCGACCCACGCGGTAGCGGTAGTGGCATCCTGGGCGCGGATGAACCCGCGGACCACGTCGGGCAGGTCGTCCCCGATGGTGCCGCGGACGATCCACTCGTACAGGCCCTTCGCGTGCACGCTGGTGGCGTCGGGGTGGGCGAGACGCAGGAGGTCCCGGTGGGACCAGCCGTCGCGCTGGCGGTACTTCACGGCCTGGTAGGCGACCTGGTCGACGTCGCGCTCGTACCAGGCGGCGACGGCGTTGCGGAGGCCTCGGCCCCAGCCGCGGAACTGCTCGGCGTACTTGGCGAACATGAACAGGTGCGTCCCGGTGCGGCACACGTGGGGGATCGCGGCGAGCGCTGCCTTGCGGCCGTTGTCGTCGCCGAGGCCAGCCACGGCGGCCAACGTGAAGATCGCCGGGTTCTGCTTGGGTGCCCGCCCGGCGGTGGAGATCGCGACGACCTGCTGGACGAGCCACTCGCCGCGGTCGCGCGCGGCAGCGAGGACGACATCAGCGTTGGCCTTGGTCAGGTCGTGCTCGGAGGCGTAGTAGGTGCCACCGGTGGTGCCGAGGGTGAGGAACCGGTGGATCCGGACCTCGTCGCTGATCTTGAACGCGTACCCGCCCGCGGAGTTCTTCTCCTGCCGCTCACTGGCCGGTTCGGTCTGCGGGATGCGGCGGGTCGAGATCGTGGCGAGCGGGTCCATCGGGCCTCCTCATGGGGAAGGCCCTGCGGGCGTGTGAGTCGCTGCCGGGGATCTACACCAAGAGAACCGACCGCGTCCGGCCCGCAGGGCCTTCGAAGTGGGGGGATGGGCGTGTTGTGCATGCCGGGGTTTGGCGTCCTAGGCCGCTAGACGACGTCAGCCCTGGGGCTGACGGCGGGATTCGAACCCGCGCTTCCCCTTCTCGAGAGGTAACCGACCTGCTCCGGCCCATCCTTGCTATCCAGTTGTGCGAGGGCGGGCGTGGTGTGACCGCCGGGTTTAGGCGCTCTAACCGCTGAGCTACCTCGCCGGAGCGAGACCGGGATTCGAACCCGGGACCTCCCCATTAGAAGTGGTAACCGACCGTCTCCGGCCCGCCCTCACCGCGAACTGTAACGCGTTACAGGCGGGGGCGCAAACTCCGTCTCGCTTGCGGTCTCACTGCCACTCCTTGGGAATCTCAGGGACCGGACACGGCTCGGCATGCGGGCCATCACGAGCTGTACACCAGCCAGCCGAGACCCAGCGCCAGGAACAGCACGAAAAAGTACGCCCCGAGACCAGCCAAGGCGGGCACCCCCGCAGCCACTCCGGCGGCCACGAGCGCAACGCCGGTGGGGCCGCTGACGCGGAGGGTCCACACGATCGCCCTGTCGAAGCCGTCCATCTGCTCCCGCTTCAGTCGACCCATCACTGCTCCTCCCGGATCTCGAGCACGGCCCGCGCGGCCTGCCTGGTCACGTCCCCTCCTCGGTGATCGGCTGGATGGCCACACCGGGGCTCGGCTGCCAAGTCCCGTCCGCCCGCCACGCCGGGTCGAAGTCCGGGTGGTCCGCGTAGGGCTGGGCGAGAGCGCGAACGGTGTCACACGGGAACGGCTGTTGCAGCAGCGGGTACGACCACTCCGCGTCGTCAGACCAGTTGTCGGGGGAGTCCATCCGCCCGTGGCAGCTCAGGCACACGGCCCGGTCGTGGATGCCGAGGTCCGCGTTCGTGTACGTCGTGCGCCGGTGGGCTCGCAGGATCACTCGCTTCGCTGCCACCTCGGCGAGGACTCGGGCAGGGTCCCAGCGGGCGATGTGCCGTGCTGCGTTGTCCGCGACACTGTTGCAGGCTTCCCAGACGATCCCGAGGGCACCTGCCGTCACGGTCCCCATCGTTTCGTCGCCCGACCAGTGCGGACCCATGCCGTGGTTCGGCCACACGGCGGCGTTCGCCGCTTTCTCGTCGTCCAGCAGCCGCGCTCGGAGGAACGCTGCCAGGTTCCCGCTCACCACTCGCGCTCGTCCTTCACCATGTACTCAGCCAACGTCTCGTCCAGGTCTCGGCCCGTGGCGTCGAAGAACACGACGGCGCCGTTGTCCTCCCGTGCCACCACCCAGTCGGCGCCCACCCCTTCCACGATCTTGTCTCCGTAGGACTCGCGGCCGAACATGCCACCGCAGAACCCGTACAGCTTGGTGCCGACCCTCATCGGTGCGGTCACTTCTCCTCCCCGAACTTCACTTCAGCGCCGAGGAACGCGGGGTCCTCCCCGAGCACGACCGACCGGATCCGCCCGGCGGTGAGCCGGATGCCGTCGTCCACTGTCCCGATGGTTTCCACGTGGCTGAGGGACACTTCGGCGTAGGCGACAGCCTCGCCAGCGATGAATCGGGCGGCGGGGCCGTCCACCTCGACGAGGCCCGCTGCTGACCACACCCGTTTCCCTGGGGCGGTGTCGGCGCACGTGATGTACGTGAGCCGTCCGACCAGCTCGGGTGCTTTGTCTCCGTCGCGGGCGAGGATCGGGTAACCGGCCTCGGAGTCGGCAAGGAGTGCGCCGTGTTCAATGAGGCGCCCGTCGACGGTGGGTTCGCCTTCGATGGCAATCACGGGCATGTGTACGGGGATCACGTCAGGTTCCTGGGTCTTGGCCCACCGGGACGCGGTGGACTCGGTCGCGCCGAACGCTGCGCCGATGTCGGTGAACTTGTGTCCGCGCCGGTTGAGCTCGGTGACGACTCGGGCTGCGAGGTGTCGGCCTCTGCGGGTGAGGGCGAGCACGGCGAACAGGGTGGGTGCGTCGACCTCGTGGAGGGCGTCGTCGTCGTAGTCGAGGCGGGCTAGCAGTTCGATCACCTCGGGGGTCAGCTTGTCCGCCATGCCGGAACTCTAGGGCATCCGTGACTTGCGGGGGTTGCAAGTCGGGCGGGTGTCGTGCAGAGTGGCGGTTAGCTACTTGCAGAACATGCAAGTCACTGACCTCCGGCGGCTGTGGTTCTGGGGAGCGCTACAGCCGCCGGGCTCGACTCCGGCGGCCGGGCCTGACCCCTCCGGCCCGGTCGCCGGTCCAGCTGAGCCCACCTGAGGCTTCCGTCGGGTCTGGTGCTGGGGAGCGACCAGATCCGGCGGGCATCGGAGAGCCCGCAGCCCACGTGTCGGGCTGCGGGCTCTCCCCTTTGCCCGGGCCAGTCGCGACTCCCGGCCCCAGGGCGGATCACACCCTCAGGGTGTTGGCGATGGCGAGGCACACACGGCGACGGGACTGGGAGGCGATTCGACAGTGGACGGCAGGCATCCTGGCCATCGCCGTGGTGGCGGGCGGGCTTGCCTGGGCCATCCTGAACCTGCCCGCCCATCCCTCCGGGCCTGCGGCGACCCCCTACACGCTGCCGTATGCCGGGCCTTCCGCGCCTACCGCTGGTGTGCCGACACCACCTCCGCTGCCGTGACGGTGGCCCGCATCGGTTGGTGGGGCATCGGGTACGCGCTGAGTCGCGACTCCAGCCCTGGCCGCCGCTGACCCTGCAACGGTCCCGGCGGACCGCCCCGTGAGGGGGCGGCGAACCCGTGAAGGGAGGCACCTCAGGTGCCTAAGGAGATCGTGTACGACGCTGCATACCGCGACAACGCCGACCCGCAGGCTGGGATCGAGCATGTCGCTGTCGGGTGGGCGAAGGACCGAACGGTCCAGCTCGGCTTCACTCGTGGCCCCATCGCATCGATGGCCGTCTACACGCCGGGGCTGACCTCTACGCCCGATGTGTCAGCCGCGGGTGGCGACCCGGTGAGCTTGGGTGAGCCTGAGCCGGTCGACTCGCTGTGGATGGATCTGGACCGGGCCGGGATCAACCATCTGATCCGGTCGTTGCGTCGGGCGCGGGACGCCGCGTACGGCGCAGACGCGTAGCCCGGACAAAGGCCGCACCGGCCGCTACCCGCGCTGCGAGATCTGCCGCATAACGGGACACGCGACTGATCGAACGAGAGGCCCGGCGTGATCCACCCTCCCGCGATAGGAGGGGGTCACCCCGGGCCTCCGTCGTCTAACGGCGGAAGTCCTTCCGGCCTAGCCGGTGCGCACCCCCGCACCGTCCGCTATGCCGACAGAAGGACTGACAGTGAAGCTCACCGATCTCAAGCAGATCGTGGATCGACTCAACGGAGACGATCGCGCCTCCGTGACCGCGGCCGAGATGGACGAGGCCCGCGAGGGCCTCCGCGCTCTGGTCGACGAGACCCGCGGCCAGGCCGCCACCGAGGACTCCATCGCCCTGCTCACCGACCTGGTGGCGGCGAAGGCGGCTATCGACGCCGAGCAGGACGCGCGGGACACCGCCGCCGCCGAGCAGGCCGCGAAGGCCGAGCAGCTCCTGTCGGAGCTCGACAAGTCCGCCGAGCCGAAGGCCGACGAGCCCGCAGACGGCGAGGGCCACGCCGGCGGCGAGCAGGACACCCCCCCTCAGGACGAGCCCCCGGCTGTGGCCGCGGAGAACGAGGACACCGTGACCGAGCAGGAGCCGGAGCTGATCGCCGCGTCCGGCGCGCAGGCCATCGCTGACGCTGTGACCGCCGGGATCAAGGCGGCTTTCGCCGCGCAGACCCCCAAGCTGGAGACGCCGAAGGGCCGCACCGGGCGTCCCACCTCCACCACCCCCGCGGTCGCGACCCGGGACGTGGTGAACACCCACGTGTACGCGGGCCAGAACGCCGAGGGTCGGGCCATCACCTCCACGGCGGAGGCGGCTCGGGCGCTGCACGACAAGTGGCGGGGCCCCTACCAGGCGGCGAACTTCTCCGGGCGGATGCCGGTCCTGCACGTCGAGTCCAGCTACCCGGAGTCCCGGGTCCTCGGGCAGGACGCCGACTCGAACCTGACGAAGATCGAGAACGTCACTGGGGCCCGCGCGCTGGTCGCCGCCGGTGGCCTGTGTGCCCCGCTGGAGACCCTGTACGACGTCGAGGTCGTCGGCTCCGCCGACCGGCCGGTGAAGAACGCCCTCGCCCAGTTCGGGGTGGAACGCGGCGGCATCACCTACCGGCCCCCGATCTCCGCCGCCCAGGCCGTCTACGGCGCCGGGGTGTGGACGATGGCCGACGACGAGGCGCAGCCGCTCGGCACCAAGGGCACCTGGGTGGTGGAGTGCCCCGGCATGCGCGACGAGGAGATCGAGGCCATCTACCTGAGCCTCGAGTTCTCCAACATCACGACCCGGTACGACCCGGAGGCGACCGCCGCGAACCTGGAGCAGGGCCTCATCGCCCACGCCCGGCTCGCGGAGAACCGGCTGCTCGCGAAGATCGCCGCCCAGTCGAAGGTGCTGTCCGGTGCGCAGGTCATCGGCGCAACCCGGGACATCCTGGTGAACCTCGACAAGGCCATCGCCTACTACCGCAACCGGCACCGCATCAACGACGCGGTGCAGCTCACCCAGATCATGCCGGGCTGGGTGAAGTCGCTGATCCGCGCGGATCTTGCCCGCCAGATGGCGGCGGGTGACTGGATCGAGGCGCTTAACATCGCGGACTCTCAGATCGAGTCGTTCTTCACCCGCCGAGGAGTGCAGCCGGTGTGGCACCTCGACGGGCCGACCGGCCTCGACGAGGTTCAGACGGTCACCATCTCCGGTGGGCCGACGGGCGGCACGTTCACCCTGACCTACTCGGGTCAGACCACGGCTGCGATCGCGTACAACGCGTCGGCGTCGGCGGTGCGGTCGGCGCTCGGTGCTCTGTCCAACCTGAACGCCGAGGACATCACCGTCACCGGCGCGAACGGCGGCCCCTACACGGTGACGTTCGGTGCGGGTGCGGTCGAGGGTCAGAACGTCGCCCAGATGACCGCCACGGGCTCGTTCACCGGTGGTTCGTCCCCGTCGGTGGCGGTCGCCACCACGATCGGCGGCGGTGGCGCTGTCGTCGTCGACGGTGTGTCCATCGCGTCGCAGACGTATGGGCCGACCACGGCAGGCCAGTCGATCCCTGGGTTCCCCGACCAGATCGACTCGGTGCTGTACCCGTCGGGGTCGTGGCTGTTCCTTGACGGCGGCACCCTGGACCTGGGCCTGGTGCGGGACTCGGAGCTCAACTCCCGTAACCGGTACCGGCAGTTCTCGGAGACCTTCGAGGGGGCGGCGTTCCGCGGGGTGGAGTCCCTCCGGCTGGTCATGTCCGTCCAGCCCAACGGGCAGGTGTCGTCCACCAAGGACCTCACCCTGGTCACGGACTGACCCATGAGCGCGATCGGCAACTACGAGGTGGTCACCGAGGCCTTCGACGTCACAGGCCTCGTCAACGAGTTGATCACGGTCCCGGTTCCGTCGGGCAAGGTCGCACTCGGGTGGGGCGCGCACAACGAGGGTGTCAAAAACCTGAGTGGGGTTCCGGTTCCCGGCGTGTTCAACCTCGACCTCGTCATCTCCGGTTTCCCGGCGACCGACGGCTCGTCGGTGACGTTCCACCTCTACGAGCAGCAGTCGGGCGGCGGAGCGTTCGGCACCCTCTACGTGACTTGCGCGGAAATGGGCTGCTGACCAGCATGTTCACCCCCTCTCGCGGTGTGCCTGCCGCCCCACCAGCCTATGGGCTGGTGGCGGCGGCGGGTGCCCCGCCGAACATCGACAGGTGGGAGTCGGGTCTGGCGTGGGTGCAGGAACGCTGCGGCGCCCCCTACAGGCTCGTCCCCGTCTGCGACGAACCCGAAGTCGACTACGACGCCCCCCGCGCCTCGACCGTCTACTACCAGCCGGTCGGCCTGGACGTGGCGGACGAGTGCAGCACCATGGGTGGCCCCCTCGACCCGGAGCGGGTGCGCAGGGTGGCGGAGGCGACGTTCCCGTTCGCCGCCGCGCGTGAGCTGTGGACGGGTGCAGGAACGCTGGCAGACCCCTACGACGTGGGCGGCCAGTCCGGGAACGCCTACCTGGCTTCCCCCGAGGCGACGGTGATCGGCTCCTCGACGGCGCCGCCACTGGTCGCCCTGGGCAGGTTGGAGCAGGCGGCGATGGAGGCCTCCCACGGGCAGGCCGTCATGTTGCACGTCCCCCTCACCCTGTCCTGGCAGCTCGCCCCCAGCCTGTTCCGGGTCGGCACCTCCTACCTCACCGTGGCCGGGAACGTCGTCGTCGCCGACGGCGGATATCCCGGGACCGGCCCAGGCGGGGAGCCCGCGGGCGCCACCGTGTGGGCGTACGCCACCTCACCGGTCGCCGTCCTCGCGTCCGACCTGGAGGTCGTGGCCGACCCCGCCGAAACCGTGGACCGATCCACGAACACCCAGACCACCTGGGCCAAGCGGGTCTTCGCCGTCACGTTCGACCCCTGCGTGCACCTCGCAACCGAAGTAACGCTCTGAAGGAGATAAAGGAATGGCTTACGACGGTGCAGGTGCGATCTTCGCCCTCGGCGCCCGGCTGACCAAGCTCGACGCCGACGGCGCCCCTCTGCTCGGCGCCAACATGTGCTACACCACGGAGGCGCTGATCTCCGCGACGATCGGGAACACCTACTCGGAGCCCGACGCCATCCAGCTCAACAACGGGCAGGGGCAGGTGTGCGTCAGCTACACCCCCACCCCGGTGCTGCTGAACGGCACGCTGGAGGAGTTCAAGTTCTGCACCCCCGACCCCTACGTGTACCAGTGGATCGTCGGCGGTGACGTGCTCTCCACGGGCGGGGTGAACGAGGTCAAGACCCTCACGATCTCCGGCACCCCAACGGGTGGCTCGTACACGTTGACGATCAACGGGCAGACCACTGCCCCGATCGCGTACAACGCCGCGAACTCGGCGATCCAGTCCGCGCTGCTCGCCCTGTCCAGCCTGGACACCGGCGACGTCGTGGTCACCGGTGCCGGGCCGTTCACCCTCACCTTCGGTGGCGTGTACGCGGGCCAGACCGCCCCCGCGATGACGGCGACCGCGTCGCTGACCGGCGGTACCTCCCCGAACGCGACGGTCACCGTCGCAACGCCGGGTGGCGGCGGGGATGCGACCGGCTATCGGGCGCCGATCGTGAACACCGACCCGGTCCCGAACGGTATCGGGATCGAGCTGTGGTCCAAGGCCGTCCTCAACAACGCCCTGCTGGGTGGCGGTATCCACTGGGTGCTGCCGCGGGCCCGTCTCACCCCGTCCGAGGGCCTGGCCCTGGGTGCGGAGGACCCGATTCAGCCGACGTTCTCCGGGACACTGGACTCGAACGGCAACTTCGGCGGCGGCCCCGTCGGGGACATCACCTTCCCCACGGACCGCATCTACCAGTACCAGCGGGTGTCGACGATCCCTGACCTCGGTCAGGGCCTGGTCACCGTCACCGGCTGATGACGTCTCCGAGTGCGCTGCCCGCGTGGGCGACTGTGGATGATCTCCCGGCCGCCTCCGCGGGCATGCACACCCCCACCCGCTGGCGACAGCTCCTCGCCATGGCCACAGACATGCTGTGGGCGTGGTCGGGGCGCCGCTGGCGGGGAGGACCGGAGACCGTCGAGGTCGTGCTCCGCGCGATCGGCACAGACACCGACCCGCTGTGGCATCGCTCCTGGGGTGTCTGTTCGTGCGCCCACCCGGCCCTGTACGGGAGGCCTCCCATGCTGGGGCACACCCGCCCCACCCGTGTCAGGCTGCCGCACAGCGACGTCACCGAGATCGTGGCCGTCGAGGTCGACGGTGAGCCGATCACAGGCTGGTGTCGGGCCGGGTCCTGGGTGGAACGAACCGACGGGCAAGGCTGGGACTTGTGCGGCGGGAACACTGTCATCACCTACGTCCACGGCCTCCTGCCCCCCGCCGCGGGGAGGGCTGCGTGCGTGGAGCTGGCGGTCGAGCTCGGGCGGGCCGCCGCCGAGAACCCCGACCAGCCGTGCCGGCTCCCCGAGCGGGTCGTGTCCGTGACACGGCAGGGCTTGACCTACGAGAACGAGTCGGTGCTGGACAGGTTCGAGCACCTCGACAAGGGCCGTACCGGGCTGATCTCGGTCGACATGTGGCTTGCGTCCTGCAATCCGAAGTCCCGCACGGGCCGCGCCAAGGTGTGGACCCCCGACCTGAACGTCGCACGGAGACCGTGACCATGTCTGAGATCGATCGCACCGCCTGGGACCCTTTCGCCCCCCGGCCCACTGTGCGGGCGGCCGAGCCCGTCGAGCCGGTGGATGACGACCAGGCGGGTGCGCTGCCGCCGAACCTGGACCGGCTGTCGAAGGCCGAGCTCGTCGAGCTGGCCACAGCTCGAGGGGTGGACGTCGACGGCACCAGGGTGGACATCCTCGACCGGTTGCGCGCCACCCGCTGATGGCCGCACCCGGTAAGGGGCTTCCGGTCGGGTCGATCGCGGAGACCCTTCTCGCTGCCATCGAATCGCACTTCACCGCGGCGGGCGTGGCTCTGCCCTCCCGGCGGATCATCGCGCCCGGTGCTGCCGCGCTGATCGCCTACGACTGCGAGATGCTGGCCGTCACCCTCGACGGGGTGGGGCAGGGGTATGCGCCCGGGCAGGGGCAGACCATTGGCCGGGCGGGTGTGCAGATCTCCGCGGCGATGCTCCGCCATGTCATCTTCACCGTCACCCTGCTCCGGAAGGAGCCGCCGATGACGGGAGGGGGGAAGCAGCCGCCACGCCCGGAGGACCTGACGAAGGCTGGGCTGGCGTTGATGCGGGATGCGGGTCTGCTGTCTCAGGCGCTGATCGAGGTCGCCACCACTGTGGCCGGCTCGTTGGGTCGGGAGGCGATCGTGGATGCGGGTGCGGTGCAGACCGGTGGCCCGGAGGGAGGGCTGCATGGGTTGACCGCCACGTTCGCGGCGACCGCGGGGATGCTCGCGTGACCCGGGTCCGCGTGTCCTACCAGGGGAACGAGCCCGACTTCCATGTGATCCGCTCGCAGATGCGTGACTTGGACGGTGTGGCTGGTCGGGTGGTGGATCAGAAGTCGCGGGCGGTACTGCGCGAGGCCCGCCGCCTGGCGCCGGTCCGCTCCGGGCGGCTGCTGGCGACGATCCGGCGGGAGGGTGGTGTCGGCCCGCACGGCCCGTGGTTCGACGTGATCGCCGGTGCCCGCGGGCTGACACCCTACCTGGGGTATGTGCTGTTCGGCACGGACCCGCACATCATCCGTGCCCGCCGACGCAAGGCCCTCCGGTTCATCAGCCGTTCCGGCGCGGTCGTGTTCCGCAGGCAGGTGTCGCACCCCGGCACCCGTGCCCGCCCCTTCCTGCAACGCGCTCTGCTCGCCGCCAAGACGTGAGTCGCGTGCAGTCGCGGGCGTGACCGATCCGCCCGTCCTCCCCGAGTCTCGGCGACATGACAGCCAAGACGAAGCGCTTCGGGCGCAAGAGCAGGACCGCAATCCCGGTCGTCGACTTCACGGTCGCGTTCGAGATCGATGGGGAGGAGGTCGATCACCTGTTCTCGGCGCGCCCGCAGATCACGTACGGGGACATGGTGGGACTGAAGAGGCATGAGAAGGACACCGAGGGTGGTGTGCTTCCGTATCTCGACCGCATCATTCGGAGGAGTCTCCGCAACGATGACGGTGTGCCCGCCAACTGGGCGCCGGTCATCCGGGATGGCGAGTTCACCAACCCGGACGGCACCTCGTGCCCGGTTGAGGACCTGCCGAAGTACACCGCGCACGAGGCGGGTTCCTCCCGTCGCCGCTGGATCGCCCTCATCGAGTCCGAGGACGCCGTCATCGAGTTCGACGTCGTCATGAGCCTGTTCGAATGGCTCGCCGGGGAGGTGGGGGCGGGCCGCCCTTCGTAGAGGTCTCGGCGCTGCTCAGCGTCGCGACCGCCCACTCGACAGACACCAACCCCCAGGACACCGCCGCGTTCCTCCGCGGGAAAGCCTTCATGGCGGGGGTGCGGGACGACACCCCGATCCAGGCCGCCTGCGACGTCTATCTCGCGTTGGAGGTCGATGGGGTCCCCAAGGAACAGATCGACAAGTGGCGTGGCCGCATGGACCGGCAGGTCGTCAAGACCCAACCGGTCGACCGTGACTCGTGGGGACTCGACCCGAGACAACTCGCGGCGAGCCAGAAGCTCATGGGCCGGTCGGTGGGGTGAGCGACTCACGTGAGTCGCGGGTTGGCCAGATCCGCTTGTTCCCTCCCACGCTTGGGCCGGTCGCACACAACCGGGAGGTGACGGATAGTGGCCGTACGCCTTGACACGGCTACCGTCCGTATCGAGTCTGATTCGCGGGACGCCGAACGTGACGCCGCGAAGGCTGGTCGCAGGTTCGGTCAGGCGTTCGCCGACAACGCGGACAAGGCGTCCCGGCGCACCAACATCACCGATTCCACCCTCGAAGCCGCGGCGCTCCAGTCGGCTGGTGTGCGGCGAGCTCGGGCCGAAGAGGTCAAGGCCGCCGCCGCTGTGCAGCGCGCCGAGGAGGCCCTGGCACGGGCCCGGGATGGCGAGTCCGCCGCCGCCGGCCGGTTGCAGACGGCGGAGACTCGGCTGTCTGAGCTGCGTGACCGTGGTGGGGCGTCGACGTCGCAGATCATGTCGGCGGAGCAGCGGGTGGAGAACGCGCGCGCCCGCGCGGCGCTCGCTGCGGACAGGTTGCAGGCCGCTGAGGCGCGGCTGAGCGGCCTGCGTGAGTCCGGCGCGACCCCTACACGGATCGCCTATGCCGAGCAGTTGGTGGCGAACGCCCGCCTACGCACGGAGTCCACCACCAACTCGGTGGGTGTGGCCGAGCAGCGCCTCGAGGAGGTCCGGGCCCGCGCCGGCGCGTCCGCCGGGCAGCTGGCCGCGGCGGAGGCGCAAGTGGAGGCGGCGCACCGTTCCCTCGCGGCTGCGCAGCAGCGGTCGGCTGACGCGACGAATCGAGTGCGGGACTCCAACGCGAACCTGGAGGCATCCCAGTCCCGGGTGGTGTCCTCGGTCGAGGCGTTGGGGGGTTCCTTCCGCCGGCTCTCTGGTGACACGTCAACGATCGGGCAGCGGATCCGGGCGGCGTTCTCCAACATCAGCCTCGGGTCACTGGCTCAGGAGGTCGGCCGGGTCGACTTCTCGCGGCTGCTCAGCGGTGCAGACCGGTCGTCGTCGGTGCTGCGACGGTTGCGGGAGGACGGCAACGCCGGATCGGCCGGGCTTCGGGTGCTGGTCGCCGGGGCGGGTGCGGCGGGGTCGGCGATGTCCGCGCTGTCATCGAGCACCGGTCTGATCTCCATCGGTGTCGCAGCAGCGATCCCTGCGATCGCGTCGCTGGGGGCGTCGCTGGTGTCCCTGATCGGCATCGCCGCAGCCGTACCCGCGGCATTGGGGGCGATCGGCCTGGGTGCGGGAACCCTGGTCGCAGGGCTGGGTGGGATCGGGACAGCGCTGAAGGCGATGGGCGCGGCGCAAGCCGCCTCCGGTGCCGGGGCCGCGAGCGCGGCCGCAGCGCAGGAGGCCGCCGCCGAACGGATCCGGTCCGCGCAGAAGTCTTTGGCGGACGCCCAGAAGGCTTTCGACCGGCAGGCCGTGGACGGGGCGCGGGCGGTCGAGTCGGCACGTCGGGCTCTCGCCGACACCCAGGTTCGTGCTGCCGAGCAGATCGCCTCGGCGGAGAAGGCTCTCGCATCCGCTCAACGTTCCGCAGCCGATGCCGCGGCCTCGTCGCTGCGCCGGGTCGCCGATGCGCAGGCGAACGTGACCCGCGCGACCCGCACCCAGCGGGACGCCCAGAAGGCTCTCACGCAGGCCATCAAGGATGCGACGGAGGCGCAGGAGGACCTCACCCTGTCGCTGCGTGGGTCGAGCCTCAACGTCCGCGAGGCCACCATCGCTCTTGCCGAGGCCCAGCAGGATCTGGCGGAGGGCACACGCAAGGGCGTCAAAGGCATGGCGCTGGACAAGCTCAAGCTCGCCGCCGAGCAGGCCGCGCTGCGCCTGGACGAGGCGAAGGAACGGTACGGGGACCTCGCCGAGGAATCCCAGAAGGCTGAGGCGTCCGGGGTGATGGGCTCCGACGCGGTCGTCGCTGCACAGGAACGCGTCGCCGACGCTGTCGCCGGGGTCGCGGACGCCCAGCAGGGCGTGATCGACGCCAACGCCGAGGCTGCTCGCTCCGCGCAGGACTCCGCCGAACGGATCGCCGACGCCGAGGCTGACGTCGCGAAGGCCAGGGCGCAGGGCACACGGGACATCGAGGACGCCCAACGCTCCCTCGCGGAGACCCAGGAGCGGGTGGCGCAGCAGGCCGCCGACGCCGCGGAACGCGTCGCGGAGGCTCAGTACCAGTTGGGTCGGGCCTACGCCGCAGCCGCTGACGCCGCCGGTGGTGCGGCCGGTGGGGTGGACAAGGTCGCCGAGGCCATGTCGAAGCTGTCCCCCGCGGCGCAGGAGCTCGTGCGGACGCTGTTCGCGCTGAAGCCGGCGTGGGACGCGATGCAGATGGACGTGCAGGAGAAGCTGCTCACGGGCATCGCCGAACCTGTCCGGCTCCTCGCCACGAACTACATCCCGGTCCTCGGGAACGCGATGGGCATCGTCGCTACCGGGTTCAACAACGCGGCCAAGTCGGTGCTCGGGTTCCTCAACGAGACCTCCACGATCACCACGATCAAGACGGCGCTCGATCTGGTCGCTACCGGGGTGTCGAACGCCGCGGGTGCGCTTCGTCCGTTGACGGAGGCGTTCACCACCTTGTTCTCGGTCGGGGCGAAGTACATGCCTGCTTTCGGGCAGGCCATCGCCGACATCGCGGCCCGGTTCAACGACTTCATCCAGAAGGCGGGCGACCCGGGGATCAGCAAGTGGATCGACGATGCGGTGCGGGCGTTCAAGGATCTGTGGGCGATCGTCACGAACGTCGGCTCGATCCTCATGGGCTTGTTCTCTGCGGCGAACTCGGACGGCTCCACGTTCCTCGGCACCCTGGCGAACCTCACGGGGGAGATGCGCGCATGGGTGCAGTCCGCTGAGGGGCAGGAGAAGCTCACCGCGTTCTTCACCGGGCTCAAGGCCATCGGTGCCGCGGTGTGGCAGGCGCTCAAGACTGTCGGGGCGGTCATCGGCGGGATCGTCATCGCCTTCGGGAACCTGCCGAAACCGGTCCAGGATGTGATCGGCCAGTTCGTGGTGTGGGGGGCCGTCATCGGGAAGTTGATGCCGATCATCACCCCTCTGGTGTCCGGGCTGGGGCTGTTGGCGCGGGTCCTGCCGGGGGTCGGGTCGGCGCTCGGCATCGTGACGAAGGCGTTCAACGTTCTGAAGATCGCGTTCATGACGAACCCGTGGCTGCTGCTGATCGGCGCGGTGATCCTGCTGGTGACCGTGATCGTCCAGAACTGGGACAAGATCATGGAGTTCCTGGGCAACGCCTGGGAATGGATCAAGAACACGGCGATCACCGTGTGGACGGCGATCACGGACTTCTTCACCGGCCTGTGGGACGGCATCGTAGCCCTGTTCCTGACCGTGTGGAACGTCATCTCAGGCTTCCTGGCGGGGATCTGGCAAGGGATCGTCGACGTCGCCACCACCGTGTGGACGTCGATCGTCGAGTTCTTCACGAACCTGTGGACCGGGATCGTTGAGCAGTTCACCACCGCGTGGACGACGATCACAGAGTTCCTCTCCGGCGTCTGGCAGGGGATCGTCGACATCGCCACCACCGTGTGGCAGGCCGTCGTCGACTTCTTCACCGGACTGTGGACCGGCATCTCCGACCTGTTCACCACTGTGTGGACGGCCATCACCGACTTTCTGTCGACCATCTGGAACAGCATCGTCGAACAGGCCACCACCCTGTGGACGACCATCACCGACGCCATCTCCACTGCAGTCGACACCGTGTGGACATGGATCCAGAACGTGTGGAACTCGATCTGGGACTTCCTGTCCGGCCTGTGGAACACAATCTCCGAGACCGCATCGAATGTGTGGAACGCGATCAAGGACGCGTTCGTGGAGAGGCTCACCCAGATCAAGGACGGCGCGGTCAACATCTGGAACGCGATCGCCGGGTTCTTCACGGATGTGTGGAACCGCATCTCCGGTGCGGTGTCCGATGGAGCTCGGAAGGTGTGGGAGTTCCTCGGCGGCCTGTGGGACAAGATCAAAGGTGTTGCCGGGGACGCCATCAACTGGCTGCTCGACGCCGGCAAGAACATCATCCAGGGCCTGTGGAACGGCATCTCCGGGATGGGGTCATGGCTGTACGACAAGGTCATCGGCTTCGCCAAACGGTTCATCCCCGGCCCGATCCTCGAGTTCCTCGGGATCGCTTCCCCGTCCCGGTACATGCGAGACGAGATCGGGCGGATGATCCCCCGCGGGCTCGCGCTCGGCATCATCGCCGACGCCGGTCAAGTCACGAAGGCCGCGAAGGACCTCGCCGAGGGGGTCGGCACAACGATCTCCGCTGGAGTGGCGGACAAGGCCATCCCGGACATCGCCGGGTCCATCGCCGTGCAGCTGCGCGGCCTGAACACCGACATCAACGACCTGCTCGGTGACCTCGGCTCGTCCACGGCGACGGTGTCGGACTCGTCGTCGTCGCGGGTGCAGGTCCGGGAGACGACCACGTTCGACCCGCGGCTGCTGTCCGCGGTGGAGAGATTGGAACGCTACTTGGCCTCGATCGACGAGAACACCGCAGACGCCGCCCTGAACGGTTCCGTCCCCGCTGATCCGCGGGAGCTGTTGGCGGTGGCGCGGGCTGCGAAGACGGCTGCGGCAGCGAACCGTGAGCTGGCCGCGCAGTCGTCGCTTGGGGTGTTCGAGCGATGACCGCGGCTGTCGAGGTCACCACCGAGGCTGGGGTGACCAGCAACCTGGACCAGCTGGTGCAGCAGGGCGTGGACGGCGTGACCGGGCTGATGCGGGTCCCCGAGAAGCGGGGCACCAACCTGGTGGTCCCCGGCCAGCACGGCGAACTCCACATCCCTGGGAAACGCTATGGGGCGGCGGCGGTGGTGCTGCCCATGTGGGTGCGTGGGGTGACCCCGGATGGTCGGGTCCCCGGGCTGTCGGATGAGTCTGCCCGGCTCGCGTTCCACGCCAATCTGCGGGCCTTGGTCTCACTGTTCACGCTCGACGAGCAGGTCACTCTCACCCACCGGCTCACCGACGGCACGAAGCGGGTCATCTCGGGTGAGGTGATCGCCACGGTGGAGCCTGAGGTGCGCGGGTCCGGGCGGAACACGCTGGGCCAGTTCACGGTCGCGCTCAACTGTCCGCACCCGTTCTGGACCGAACCCGACGACACCTCGGCGACGCTCACCTCCCACGCCACCGTCCCCACCACCCTCGCCGGGCTGGTAGGGGCGGACGCGCCGATGGAGGACCTCCAGGTCGTCATCGGGCCGTCGACGAACCCTCGCTTCGAGCAGGCCGCCACCGGTATCTGGATGCAGTACGGGGGTGTCGTCGGGGCCGGGCAGACGTTGACGATCGACACCTCCAACGACCCGCAGACCGGGTTCTCCGCTGTCGGTTCGGGCGGGCTGGTCGTGGACTACCGGCAGCTCACCTACGGCCAGCCGGGGGTGCGGACGACGAACCGGTGGTTCGCGCTCAAACCGGAGCCTGCCGGGCCGAAGGTGCTGTTCACCCACACCGGCGGGCCGGCTGCGACCGCCACGCTCACCACCCGCCGCAAGTTCAAGATCGCCTGAGTAGAGGACGCTCCCCGTGACTCTCGTCGTTCATCAGCCCATCGTCTGGCGCTGCCGCACCGTGCTGGAGCGGTACGCCGGGAACGACCTCACCCGTGATCCCCTGGCCATCGAGGTCGCCGAGGGGAACCTGCTCGTCGCGGGCGGCGCGAACGCGATCTTCCACCGGCTGATCGGTGGGACGTCGGTGGCGGCGTTCTCGTCGGCGAACGCCTACATCGGGGTGGGGAACTCCACCACTGCTGCGGCGGTGGGGCAGACGGACTTGCAGGCCAGCTCGGGCAACACGGCGCGGCGGGGGATGGAGGCGGGGTTCCCGACGCACACGGACGGGACCGCGTCGTCGTCACCGCTGATCTTCCGGTCCGTGTTCCCCGACACCGCGGCAGTGTTCGTCTGGAATGAGTTCGGTTTGTTCAATGCCTCGTCGGGTGGACGAATGCTTAACCGTAAGGTTCAGTCCTTCAACGGCGGTGTGGCGAAACCCAACACGGAATCGTGGGCGCTCAACGTGACCCTCACCGTCTCCTGACCGCATGGCCATCGTCCCTGTCGGCTCGTCCACCGCGTACTCCGACAACACCACGACCCTGACCGTCACCCTGCCCGCGGGGTCGACAGCCGGGGACACGGTGCTGCTCCACCATTGGTGGTCGTGGGACCGCGCCATCCCCGGCGGGACGGTTCCCACCGGGTGGACGGTCGACCTCACAGACACCTCCGACTTCTCGGTAGCGGACACCACCAGCCCGAACCTGCGGATCTACCGGCGCCGCCTGGTCTCGGGTGATCCGTCGACGGTGACGATCCCTACGACCGCGAACGCCAACAACGTGGTCCTCGCCCTGTCGACACGGGGGGTGGACGCGGCGTCCCCGTACAACGTCGCTCCCGCCGCGGTACCCACCGCTGCCGCCGGTGCGATCACGGCGGCTTCGATCACCACGACGACCGCCGGCGCTCTGGCCGTCCAAACGTACGGGTCGCAGCGGTACAACGCCGACTACCTGACGACCCCGGACACGTGGACCGCCCCGCCGGAAGCCACCGGGTCGGTATCGCGGGTGGGGATCTACAACACCGGTCTGCTGTCGTGGGAGGCCCGCCCCACCGTCGGTGCGGTCGGGTCTCGCACGGGCACGGTGTCGGCCACCGCGTCGGCGACGAGGTACGCCACGTATGCGCTGCGACCGGACACGGGGGCCCCGCCCTCCGATGAGGCCGGGGTGACGCAGTCGTGGGGTAGCCCGATCCGCACCGACCAGTTCGATGATCTGTCGCAGTGGGGTCTGTACTCGGGCGCCGGTCACGGGGGGAACGGCACACGCGACCCCGCCAGGGTCTCGGTGTCCGGTGGCGTGATGACCATGCAGGGTCTCGCGAACGGCTCTACCGGCGGCATGGCCCACGATCTGGGGCAGCAGTACGGCAGGTGGGAGGTGCGGGCCCGCTGGTTCCCGGACCCGGGCGCGACAGGCGCCTCCTACCATCCCGTCCTGATCATCTGGCCGGATTCGGACATCTGGCCGGACGACGGCGAGTACGACTTCTCCGAGCAGGAGGACATCTCCGGGACCACCGCGCAGGCCTACATCCACTACCCGCACGACCCCGGCGCGGTGCAGCAGGAGCATGTGACCGGCCCGACCGGGGACTTCTCCCAGTGGCACAACTGGGCCATCGACTGGCAGCCCACCGGGATCCGCCTGTTCCTCGACGGGGTGCAGTGGGGGCCCACCCTGTCGGGCGGGGCGCGCACCACCCCGCCGCCGGCCCGGCAGAACATCCAGGCGATGCCGTCGGGGCATCTGACGGTCCAGCTGGACAACTTCACCGGCTCGTCGGGGTTGCAGGCCGGGAAGCTTCAGATCGACTGGGTGAAGGTCTATTCACCCACCTCGTCCGGCACCCCGACAGTGGTGGAGCAGTCCGCCACGGACTCGTTCGCCCTGACCGACTCGGCGGCGCAGGAACTCTTGGCGGTCTCTCAGACCTCCACCGAGGCGGCGACGCTCGCCGAGGCGGCGTCGATGGAGGTCGTCTCTCGCACGTTCTCGGCGACCGACTCGTTCACCGTCACCGACACCGCAGTCCAGGCGGCGACCGACTCGGACGCTGTGCAGGGCACCGCCGCGCTGATGGTCGACTTCTGGCTCCTCGCCGACGACGGCACCTATGTGTGCCCGCTGCCGCACGTGATGTCGTTCCAGCTGTCGCTGATCGCCGGTCAACCGGGGACGGTCAACCTCGAGTACTCCGCTTCCGGCATCAACGCGGACCTTCTGCGGGCGGCGGTGACCCGGAAAACCGACGCGCTGGTCGCGATCCGAGTCGACGGCACGGACATCACCTCCCTACGTGCCCGACTCAACACCCGGGACGAGGACCGGGTGGCGGAGCAGGGCACCGTCAAGTACACCGGCAACTTCCTCACCCGCCGCCTGGCGGAGATCGTGGTCGCCTACCAGGAGGAGAACGACAAGGGCGAACTCCACTTCGCCGGTGTGTCGGCCGGGCACATGATGGGGCTGGCGCTCGCGCAGGCACAAGCCCGGGGGACGGGCACAGAGCTGCACTGGACGTTCACCAACACCGCCGACTCCAACGGGCTGCCGTGGCCCACCCAAACCTCGGTGTCCCTGTCGCCGGGGACGAAGCTGCTGGACCTGGCGGCGAGACTTCGGCAATGGGGCATGGCGGAAACGGAGATCACCTCCACCAACGAGGTTCGCATGTACGTCCCCGAATCCGTGGGGACGCACTGGGAACTCCGCGACCCGCCGCTGATCCTGCGACACGGCCGTGACCTCCTCGAAGCACCGGAGCAGGTGTCCGTCGAGGACGCCCCCACCGATCTCCTACTGGCCGGCGACGAGGGCTTCTACGAGACAGTCCACGACGACACCGCCCGCGCCGAGCGGGGACGGCAGATCGAGGAATACATCTCCCAGAACAACATCGACGACCGAGGCATGCTCATCGCCTACGGCGAGCTCGAGCTGTCCCGCCGCGGGCAGGGTGCCGGATCGAACACCTACAGCCTCGTGTTGCAGCCGGGCCAGGTGAAACCGCTCATCGACCTGTGGCCGTCGGACTGGGTACTCGCCGACACCGGGTCGGGTATCGGCGACCCGGACCGGATCATGCAGCTGACCGTCGAGTCCGACGGGGACCGCTACAAGGCGTCGGTCACCGTGAACGATGTCTTCGCCGAGCGGGATGTGATCCTGTCCCGTCGCATCGACGAGCTCGTCGGTGGCGCGGTCGTCGCCGGCACGTCTGTGCCGTCGTCGGACTGGGACGACGGGTTGGCACCCGCCCAGCCCGAGGGGGTCGGCGCGGTCTCCCTGGCCTACTACGACGAGAACACCCCGAAGGCCACGTTGCAGGCGTCGTGGGGTGCGGTCACGGTCAACGAGGACGGGTCACCCATGAGTGACCTGTCCGGGTATGAGGCGCAGTACCGGTATCAGACCGGGCAGGGCCTCCCCGACGTGTGGACGTCGTTCGCGATCACCCAGCGGGATCAGACGTCTGCGGCGACGGACAGCCTCGTGCCCGGCATGGCCGTCGAGGTGAGGGTGCAGGCGTTCGACAGGTGGGCCCACAACAGCCTGTGGTCCGAGCCCTACCTGCTGGTCACCGCCACCGACGCCGACGCGCCCCCCACCCCGTCAACCCCGGACGTCACAAGCTATCTCGGGATCCTCACCATCCAGTGGGATGGGAAGGGTTCGGCGGGGGAGGCGCAGCCGGGGGACTTCGACTACGTCGAGATCCACGTCTCCCAAACGTCCGGGTTCACCCCGGACCGTCCCACTCTCCCCAACGGGCGCCTCGACGAGGGCGCATCCACCACCTATGTGGACCGGCTGCGCGCGGGTGGGGTCATGCCCGTCACCCTGGGCTCATACGGCGACACCTGGTTCGCGAAGCTGGTAGCGGTCGACAAGACCGGCAACGCCTCCCCGGCGTCCGCGCAGGACTCCGCCGTGCTCGTCCAGGCCGCGGACGGGGACATCGGTGCTGTCGGGATCGGGAAGCTCACCGCCGGGATCATGTCCGCCCTCATGACGATCTCCGGGACCATCCGGACCGCCGCCTCAGGGGCGCGGGTCGAACTCGACACCACCGGGTTCCGCTGCTACTCCTCGTCGGGCACCGTCCTCCTGGACTTCTCCATCCCGTCGTCGCTTCTGTCCCTGCGGGGCCGCCTACTGGCCGGGCTGGGGATCGGGACCGGGGCGACGATCGACGTGAACCCGTCCGCCGGGTCCCCGTTCATCGCCTGGTACCCGGACGCGTCGCAGCGGCGCACGGTGATCCGGGCGGACACCACCACCCCGCCGTCCGGGGGTCCTGCTGCGGCATTCCGCATGGAGACCCTGGACACGTCAGGGCAGACCGATGGGTTCTCCCTGTGGTCGTGGTCCACGAACGTGTGGATGGGTTTCAAGAACACCGCCGGAAACTTCGAAGGGCCCCGCCTGATCCTGGAGCGGGTCGGGCAGGCGATCCTCAGCAACCAGTTCGCGGCGAACAACCCGCGGTTCCAAGCGGCCTCCGACGGCCAGGCAGTCATGGCGAACAACATCGCCTCGGTGGCCGTCACGAACGACGGTGATGTATTCATCGCAGCATCCGCCGGACGGCAGACGTTCGTGTCCGGCGCCGGTGGGGACCTGAACGTCACCAACGGGCGAGTCAACGCCAACCGGTTCTCCTCCAACGGCAACGGTGCCCGGCTGGAGGTGAAAGACGGGCAGGACGTAGCTCTCGCATGGATCGGCGGAGCGCTGTGGTTCTACCCAGGTAGCGGTGGAACCGCGATCAAGACCTTCGTCATCGATCACCCGACTGACCCGGACCGCTGGCTTGTGCATGCCTGCGTCGAGGGTCCCGAGGCCCTCGTGCAATACCGCGGCGTGGCCATCATTGATGGTGGGACGGCTCGCGTTGAACTGCCTGACTATTTCGAGGCTGCCACCCGGGCGGAGGGCCGCCAGGTTCAGGCGACGATGCAGCTTCCGGAGGAACCACTCACGATCCCAGGCATACCTGCCTCGGTGACTGTCCCGTTCCGGACGTCCCCCGGCGTGGGCGACATCCCCGAGCATCTGATGGTCCGCCCTGTCGCGGCGTCTAGCCCGAAGGATGGCCAGTTCCGTCTGGCTTGCCCTGCTCCGGACGGAACCAAGATCGCCTGGACCGTCACCGCCGTCCGCGCGGACGTCGATCATGTCGTAGCGGAGCCTCTGCGTTCGGACTACGACGCCCACGGCGACGGCCCCTACCGCTACCTCATTCCGAAGTTGGACCGCTGACACGCGATTCCGAGGCTCGCGCTGAGAAGGCGATGTCCCATAGGGGCCATGGGCACACTCAAGAAACGCGGCTACTCGGTAGTGTTCACTGCGCACCCCAGCGAGCCGTACCCACAGGGGACTGGCATCGATCTCGGCGACAACTTTCGGCCCATCGCGCCGCCGCCGATCGGGGGTGGTGTTCCGCCCGCCGTCGACTACACGCCGGTCGCCGAGGCGATGCTTCAGGGCGTGCTCGACGCGGGCTACTCTGCTCATTTGGTGCGCCGCGACACCTACGTCGACGACCCGTACGTCCCCGACGAGTCCCCGTGATCTTGTGGCTGCTGGCGGGCGGGATCTGGCTGGTCCTGTCGTCGGTGTGCGCGATAGGGATCGGGCGATGGTTGCGGCGCATGGACGAGGCCACCCGGGTCATCCAGATTGATGAGCGGGTAAAGGATCAGTAACCCTGTGCGGCATGGCGCCGATAGCGCTGGTGTGACCCGGTTGGACGACGACGCTACGATGCCGATCCTTCTCCTCCCCGCCCCCAGGACCTCCCGTAGGCCCGTCCTGGCGGGCGTGGTCGTTTCACTGCTGGCCGCCGTCGTCCTGGTCAGTGGGTGGCTGGTCGCGGCAGCCGCCGCCGACGGCCGTGTGGACGATCGGGTCGGGGTTCCTGCACCTGTCCTCGCGGCCCCCGCTTCGGTCGATGCCGCGCCGGGCCCGGTCTCAGACCTTCCCCCGTCACCGGCTGCCGCCCCGGCGGGCGTGGTCTCCTCGCCACAGCCGAACCCGGCGAGGGGGCAGAGGGCGACGTCCGTGCCCGCCGAGGCTGCCCCGGACCGCGCGGCGGTCCTTCCGACGGCCACCCCGCGGGTTCCTCCGCCCGTGGTCCCGCCGCCCGTCGTCCTGCCCGATCCGCCTCCGTCCGTCGGAAGCTCGGGTCAAGCCCGTCCTATCGTGCACTGGTCCGCACCGTGCACGCCCGCGGGAATCCCGGTCATCGACGGTTACGCGGTGAGCGCTGAGAACCCCAGTGACGGGTTCTCGCGGAAGTTCCCGTACACCAACACGTACGTGTTCGACGGGTGCGAGTCGATGGACGCCGTCCGCACCGACATCCCCAACTGACCGATACCCGCTGATCATCAGAAGTGATGATCGAGCGAGGTCACGGTAACCCGCGCCGGGTTGTCGCCGATGTTCGGTTTGTGACCACCCCACAGCCGCCTTACGGCCACCAGCCCCAGCCTCCGCAGCAGTCCGGCTACCGGCAGCCGTACCCGCCGCAACAGGCCTACCAGTACCCGCCGAACCCGCACTCGCAGCACCCCACGAACATGCCCACATACTTGCCGCCGTCGAAGCCGAAGAGGAAGAAGTGGCCGTGGATCGTCGGGGCGCTCGTCCTGGTCCCGATCCTCATGGTCGGCGGGTGCATGGCGCTGCTCGGGGGCGCGGTCTCTGCGGTCGACCAGGCCCGCAAGGGCGGCACGGTCAATCTGGGCGAGGCCTACACGTACGCCTCCGGGGTCAAGGTCAGCGCGTCGGTTCCGAAGCAGGACAACCCCGGTAACCAGTTCATCGTCGCCAAGGATGAGCAGGGCTTCGTCTCGACGGTGACCGTCACCAACGGGACCGACAAGGCGGTGGCCGCCGCTCTGGTGTCGATCAACGCGACGGTGAACGGTGCCCCCGCCGAACGGTACTTCGCGGATGCGAACCTCCCCACCCAGGACATCGCGCCGGGCCAGTCGCTGGCGATCCCGTTCAAGTTCAAGATGAAGAAGGGCACGTCCGGGCCGTTGCAGATCGCTGTGACCGCGGACTTCAACGAACCGGTGTTCTTCAACGGGCAGATGGGCTGACGCCGACCCGCCTGACTCCCACCAGAGCTCCGGGTCTCTCGGTGGTCACGCACTAGACCCGGCCCCTAAGGGCCCCACCTGCATTCTTGCGGGTGGGGCCCTTCTGCATGTCCGGGTGGGACACGCGACTACCGCCCCCGGCAGGCCGGGTCGCGGTGTCCTTTCCGGGTGAGTGGGTGCGGAGACGAGACAGCCGACTTCGTGCTGCGCGCCGACCCCACCCGCATCGACCTCGGGTTCATCCCCGGCGACCCGGTCGACGTGCTCGTCCCGATCCTCGACGACAACCAGGACCCGGTGGAGATCACCTCCGGGCAGGCCGCGTCGTGGGCGGCGAAGGCATCGGTGCGGCGGAATGAGGCGTCCACGGTGGTGCTCCACGAGTGGTCCACCGTCGCGGCACCCACGAAATGCGTGATCGTCCCCGGTACCCCAGCGAATGTGCACCTGCTCGCCACCTCCGCCGAGACCGCCGCCTGGCAAGACGTCTGGCCGGAGTGGGTGGCGCATTGGGACCTCCAGGTCACCCCGCCCGGCATCGACCCGCAGACCATCGCCGCTGGACAGATCTGCCTGCGGCCCCAGTACACCCACTAGGAGACCAGCCGCAATGGCCAATGTGATGCGCCTGTGCATCGGGTGCGGGCAAACCGATGACCACCCCCGGCACGTGATCGCCGGGTCGCAGCCGTGGCACATGGACTGCCACAGCCTCTCGACGGGCTGCGAGGTGTGCACCTCGCAGCTCGCTGCGTGCGGGACCTCGACCGAGTCCGACGGGGTGATCGGGGACGAGCTCCGGACCCGGCTCGTCGCTCTGACCGAGAAGGAGGGCTGACCGATGCCTGAGGGTTGGTCCGCAACCGCAGGGAACCACGCGTTGACGACGGAGACCGGGCTGTACTCGTGGGTGCAGCTGCACATCGGGGCGCCCGGTGCTGCGGGAACCGCGAACCCGGCGACGGAGACGACCCGTAAGCAGGCCACGTGGGGGACCGCGTCGGCTGGGTCGATCTCGAACATCACGAACCCGTTGACGTGGACGTCGATCGCCGGATCCCAGGACGCGACTCATTTCACTGTGTGGACGGCGTCGACGGCGGGGACCTTCGGGTTCTCGGGGACGGTCACGGCGAATCCCTACACCGCTGGTGACACGCTGACGATCCCAGTCGGTGGCTTGACCGCTTCCGTGACGCTTGCGTCCTAGGCCGAGGGCCACAGCTGTGGAACACGTGACGTCAGTTGAGCGAATCACGCTCGCCTATGGACAGCCGTTTGGCGAGCCGTTCTCGCTGCTCGGGAGGCCGGACTCTCTCACGATCACCGGAGGCGAGCGAACGATCGACATCCCCGGGTTCGGGGAATCGACGATGGAGACCGCGCCGACCACGTGGTTAGCCGGGGTGGTTGGTGCTCGTCCCTGGCTCGCCGTCGGCCTGAGGCTGGTCCACGCCACGTACCCCTCAGCGGTCAACTACCCGTCGCCACTGGTCGCCCAGGTCACGCCGTTCCGGGTGAACGTCTACGACCCTGAGCTCGACAAGTGGTTCACGGCGAGCGATGCAGCGCACCGGGCACGGCTACCGGAGCTGGCCGTGTTCTGGGGCGATGGGTCCTCGGAGGAGATTTTCGATCTGGCTGACCCGGGTGTCACCGTCCAACATGAGTATGCGGCGGCGGGCGAGTACGTCGTGACGATCAGGGCGGTGTTCGCCGATGCGGTCTCCTACGAGTGCCCAACCGTGACTCGCGTCGCCACGGTCGTCTGAAAGCGACTGACCGGTGGCCGTTCGATTCAACGCTGCGACCGACGCGTACAGCGCGAGCAACGGCGCGCCGGGCGGGTCGGCCTACTCCGGGGTGCTGTGGGCGTATTGCCTCGCCAATCCTGGTGGTGGCAGTGTCCTGTACCTGGCGGCGACCTCTGGTGGGAACGCCTGGTACTTGTGCACCAATCTTGCGGGCGACACCCTCTATCTGGCTGATGACAACGTCGGGGCCGGCGGGATCCCCTTCACCTTGAACACCTGGTGGCAGCTCGGGTTCGTCGTCTCCGGCACCGCGGTTGCGTTGTGGGCCGGGACCCTTGGGAACACGCCGACGAAGTACACGACCACCTCGGTCTCGGCGATCATCCCGACCCGCCTCTACATCGGGTCGGACGAGTGGGGGGGCTGGTGGGATTCCCGGGTGGCCGGGGTGAAGCTGTGGAATGTCGCGCTCACCGACAGCCAGGTCCTCGCTGAGTTCACCCAATTCAAGCCGGTGTCGACCGCCGGGCTGCTGCGCTACCACCGGTTCACGTCGGCCTCGACCGCGGACGATTCGGGGCTGGGGAACATCCTCACCGCCGGGTCGACGCCGACGGACACCGAAGCGGACCCGCCCGGAGTGCCAGAGATCCTGATCTTGCCGCCGTGGCAGCCGAACACAGCCCGCCGTCGCGCGGCCAACCTTTAGAGGGAGATCATTCAGTGGCCGACATCAAAGGCGTGATCACGGGGGAACTGACGATTCCCCCGGGCAGCTCGTCCCGGGACCTGGTGCTTCCCCCCAACACGTTCGGGCTGGCGCTGCTCCTGGCGCCGCATCCTGCCTACCGCGAGGTGGCGCAGCACGTCGCCGTAATCGGGCAGAGCAACCACCAGGACACCTGGTCTGGTGAGCTCAGCTATCACGTCGAGTTCGACTCGACGGCCGACAACCCGGTGATCTTGACCTTCCGGCTCATCACGACGGACCAGCGGATCGTGCCTATCAGCTACGGAGGCTCGTGATGCCGCTGTACATGGCGTGGAACTCGGCCCAGTCCCTCTCGACGACCGCCACACGCGCGGGTGTGGCGACCGGGATCAACAGCAAGACGATGTTGCAGATCGCTACCCCATCCACCCGCAAACTGAAGGTCGTCCGCTGGGGGGTGCGGTTCGAGTCGGCACCCACGGCGATCGTTCGCTGTGAACTTCGCCAGTCCAACGTTGCAGCGACCGGCCTGACAGCGCATGTCGCCGCCGGCATCACCGCGTACGACGATGCCGAGGCACCTGCCTCTCTCGTCACCCTGGGAACCGGCGCCACCGGATGGGGGGCGGCCGGGACTGGCACCGAGAACGCTCCCTCGGTGGTCCGCCCTCTGGATGAGTGGATCGCCCCGATCGGGGTGTCCTGGTACGACTACGAGTGGTCGTTGGGGCGTGAGGCGGACGTCGCCGTTTCGACGTTCGTGCAGGTGCGGATGACGACCGCGACGACGATCACGGCGCAGTGCTACGTGATCTGGCAGGAGTAGACCCCCGGCAGTTCTCAGCTTCGGTGATCGGCGACTAGGAGGGGTGAGGTGGCTCGTCTCGGCCGCGCCATTCCCCGTCGTTGGGCCGCTGCCGCCGTGGTCTCGCAGGCGGCCGTCGTTACCGCCTCAGCTGCGGCGGATCTTGGCGGGCTGACCGCCGCCACGTCCGCGACCCGGACCACGCCGGGCACAGCGACGGCTGATCTCGGCGCTCTGACGGCGACAGCATCAGCCACCCCCACGGTTGTGGCCGCTGCGGATGCGCCGTTGGGTGGGCTCACGTCGACGGTCTCGGCGAGCCGGGGCACGACTGCGGTCGCCCAGGCCGATCTCGGTGGCCTGACGGTCATCGCATCGGCTGTGCCTACGGTCACCGCGTCCGCAGCTGCCGTGCTGGGTGGGCTGACCGCGACCGCTACGGCGGGCACCACGATCTCTACGGTCGGGTCGGCTGCCCTTGGAGGCTTGGTGGCGTCGGCCGCCGGGCAGGTCGAGGTCCCGGCCTCCGCCGCCGCGTCGCTGGGCTCGGTCGCGGCCAGCGCCTCGGCGTCCCGGGAGACAGTGGGATCCGTGCAGGCGCTGCTCGGGGCGCTGGCCGCGACTGGAACGGCGACCGGGGCGGGTGAGGCGTCAGCGCAAGCCGCCTTCGGCGGGGTCACGGCTGCTACTGCCGTGCAGGTGGAGCATCTCGCGGTCGCGGCGGCTGGGCTCGGGTCGCTCACCGGGTCGGCGGCGGTGGGGGTGCAGGTCGGCGGGTCCGGTTCCGCGCCGCTCGGCGGTCTGGTTGCGTCCGCAACGGCGGGCGGCACCACCACGGCGCAGGCTTCGGCTGCTCTCGCTGCTCTGGCGGGGGTGGCTGGCGGGCAGGTCGTCGTGCCCGCTGCCGCTGCCGCGGGTCTAGGCCCGATCACAGCGACGGCGGCGGGTGGTGTGCTGGTCGGGGGTACGGCCACCGCCGTGCTGGGCGCACTCACCGCCGCTGCTGGGACGGATGGGCAGACGACGGGGGCGGCCTCCGCTGCTCTGGGCGGGCTGTCCAGTGTCGCCACGGCGGGTGTGACCGTCGTGGCTGCGGCGTACGCCGGGGCACTCGTCGACCCTGGCGCGTTCCCCGGGGAGGACGTGTACCCGGGCGAAGGGGTGTTCCCGTCGACCGGGTACAGCCTGGGCGGGCTGTCCGCATCCGCTGCGACTGCCCGGACGATCGCCGCGACCGCAGCAGCAGGGTTCCCCGACGGGGCCGGGCTCTACCCGGGGGAGGACGTCTACCCCGGCGTGGACGTGTTCCCCAGCGAGGGCGGGTACACGCTCGGTGGGCTGACCGCGTCCGCGGCGGGAGTGGTGGACCATCCTGCAACCGCGGCCGCCGTCCTGGCTGGTTTGGCGGCGAGCGCTGTCGGGGTCGTCACCGGTGACGGTGAGGCCTCCGCGACGGCCCTGCTCGGTGCGGTTACGGCGCAGGCCGCCGGTTCGGTCACTCACCAGGCGGTGGCGGCGGCCCCGCTAGGTGGCCTGACAGGTGTGGCGGCGGCCGCGGTCACCCCGTCTTCGTCGGCCGCCGCGATGCTCGGCGGGTTGGGTGCGCACGTGACAGCCGCCCAGGTGGTGTCGGCGGTGATGTCCGCTTCCCTCGGTGCGCTGGTGGCGTCCATGGTCGCCGCCGGGGCGACACCGGATCTGGTGCTGCCGCTGCGCGCCGGACGACCGGTGGGCGGGGACCGGTACCGGGCGGGCCGGCCGGTCAAGGTGTCCGCGCTGAGCGGCTGAAACACGCGACTGCCCACCGCGGGTGAGCGGCTGTTGATGGGGTTGGGTTTGAGGGTGTCGAGTGGGAGGGCTCTGAAGTGGGCTACGTGAAGCAGACCTGGGTGAACGGCCCAGGTGGTGGCACTCCCACCTCGGCTGCGCGGCTCGGGCACATGGAGGACGGCATCGGCGATGCGTCCGACCGGTTGGACGCGCTCGAAGCCTCCCCACCCGGAGACGGTTCCGCTGTCACCGCAGTTCTCGACGCCGCCGGGTCGGGAGCGATCACCATCACCCCGGTGTCGGGTGGGACGGCTGTCCGGGTACTGACCGGCACCCTCACAGCCAACCGGGCCGTCACCTTCGACCCGGCGGCGGACGGCACCACGATCCGCCTGTCCATGCTCCGCGTCACCTTCGGCACCTTCACGATCAGTGCCGGTGGGGAGACGTTCACAGCGCCGACCGTGGCGGAGTGGACCCGCATCGGCGGGGCGTGGGAGCGGACGTCGTGACTCTCGCGGTCCCGGCCGGGTATGGGCCGGTGCTGGTGCACTCCAGGCTCGGGGTGGCCGACCAGAGCGTCACGTTCACGGGCCGGGAGACGGTCATCGGGTTCACGTCGGTATCCGCCTCGAGGACGGTCACGGTCTCGGCGGTAGCGCCGCACGGGTGGCCTCTTGTGGTGAAGGATGAGCACGGTGACTGCGCTGTGGACCGCACGATCACCGTCACGGGGAACGTGCGCTCCTCTCAGGTGATCGACGAGCCGTTCGGGTGCGTGGAGCTGTACTACGACGGCGGGGCGTGGCGCCCGACAGTGCAGGCCGTCTGATGGTGTTCTCCGACCCGTTCTCGACCTCGGCGCCCCCGTCGGCGGTGTTCCCGTCGAACACGAACGCGCTGGTCCCCACCAGGGATGCGTCGATCACCACTCTGTTCCCGTCGGGGACGGCGGGGCCGACGAACCGGTGGTGGAACGACTGGCACCTGCTGGGCTCGGCCGGGACGAGCTCGTACAACGGGCCGTCGTCGGGGAAGCTGAACGTGTTCCCGCTGATGTTGCGCCCGCAGGAGCGGGGCATGTCGGCGTGCCGCCCGAAGCAGCTTCCGCTCTACACCGATGTGGCGATCATCCAGGACATGCGGCGGGACGTGTCGTTCGCGGTGTCCGAGGCGGTGAACGGGCGCACCTTCACCGCGGCGGACGACTTCTCCTGCACGATGCGGATGCCGGCCACCGCGGGCGGTGGGGCGTATGTGGAGTTCCCGGTGGTGCGGGGGATGCCGTACCTGTCGGCCCGCTACCAGGCCATGACCCCCCGCCTGTGCACCGGTAACGCGGTGTGGGACTGGCCGGGGGATGCGGACAACCACACCCGGCAGTGGTCTGTCGCCGGTCAGACGACCGGCACGGTGTCGGGGTCACGGATCGTGCTCACCACCACTGGTGTGCCGAGGCCCGGCTACCCGAAGTCGGACGGCTCGTCGCATCCGTTGGAACCCAACGATGTGCAACGCTGGATCCTGTACGCGTTCAACACGTCCGGGGCGCCGCAGTCGATCACCCTGGGGTTCTCCACGGAGGCTCTCGCCAACGGCTGCTCGGCGTCGGTCCTGACCGCGACCGCGCCGTTCACCGGGTGGCTGCGGCTCGTCCCGCTCACCGGGTCCGACACCTCCGAGGAGCGGGCCGTGTTGGACGCGCACGCCGCGTGCATCCCCACCGGCGGCACCTTCGACGTCACCGTCTCCGGTGCCACAGCAACCGAGACGGTCACGTGGGCGACCGCTGGCACCGGTCCTCTCCTCATGGCGGCTCTGCCTCACCACGTGGACCAGATGGCGGCGGGTGCGACGTACCGGGGGATCGTGTGGCCCACCCTGCGCGGGCCCGCTCAGGCGATCTCGGGGACGACGTGGACGATGACCGACACCCTCACCCCCGTGTCGAGGCAGGCCCCCCGCGCTGTGCCGTCGGGGAAGGTGTCCGCACTGTCGGCGCAGGTCGCGACGGACGCCAACTACCCGTTCCCCGCCGGTTTGTCGACCGCGGACATCTACAACGCCGGTAAGGCCCTCGGCGGCATCTCCCAGGTGGCGAACGTTGCGGACGCCCTCGGGCTGACCACGCACCGCACCACAGCTGTCGACAAACTGCGGACCGAGCTCACCCCGTACTTCGACGGCGTCACCCCCCGCGCCTTCTACGACACCACCTGGCGGGGTGCGGTGTTCACGCAGGCCCGCAGCAACGGAGCGAACAGCCACGGGCACGGCTACTACAACGACCACACGCTGCAATGGGGCTACCTCATCTACGCGGCCGCCACCTTGGCCGCGTTCGACGCGTCGTGGCGGACCACCCACCAGGCCGCGGTGACCGCGCTCGTCCGGGACATCGCGAACACCTCGTCGGCGGACACCTACTTCCCGAGGCTGCGCTACTACGACGCCTACGAAGGCCACTCGATGCTCACCGGCCTCGCCTCCGTGGAAGACGGCAGGGGGACGGAGTCCACCTCCGAGGGCGCCATGGCGTACGCGGGCGTCGCCTTGTGGGGGCAGGTCATCGGCAACACAGACATGCAGAACGTCGGCCGCTGGCTGCTCGCGCAGGAGATCCGGTCGGCTCAACGCTACTGGCACATGCCCGCCTCGTCGTCGATCGTCCCCGACGGGAACCTCAAGTCGAAGAAGACCATCGGGATCGTCCACCTCAACAAGATCACGTCGGACACCTACTTCGGTGCCGAACCCGCATTCCACACGAACATCCAGGCTCTGCCGTACATGCCGGTCCAGGAGTACCTCCTCGACCACGAATGGGCTGCCGAAGCCTGGACGGACCGGCTAGCACCCGTCACCCCGACGGGCACCTCGACGATCTGGATCGGCTACAACCACGCCCTGCGCGCCGTCTCGGACCCCGACGGGGCGTTCACCGCCATCCAAGCGTTGACCGGGTCGACCGGGACGGCGCCGACGCAGTGGGACTGGGAAGGCACCACGAAGACGGCGCTGCTGTACTGGGCGGCGACCCGCCCGACTCCGGGCACGGGCCCGTCCGCTGCTCCCCGCGTGGTGGCGGTGCCGACCGCGATGGACGGCGGGGTGGTCGAACCCGACCCACCCACCTATGGTCTGCCCGGCCCGCCCGGCTCCTCACTGCCCGGTCAGGTCGGGCGCGGGTATGTCCGCGACTGGCCGGAGCTCGCCGGCAGGGTGGCAGTCGACGACACCGACTTCACCGCCGACGCCTCCATCCACACGATCGCCCTGACCGGGATCACGACAGCCCGGCAGATCAACCTGCCCGCCCCGACGAGAGGGCGGCCGTTGCGGTTCGTCGACGAGACCGGGCTGCTCTCCCAGGCGCTACCTGTGACTCTGGTCGGGCCGGTCGGGGGTGCCTCGCAGCTCGTGGTCCGCACAGCCGGGGTGGTGCTGGACCTGTACGGCACCGGTACCCGGTGGATCACGATCGGAGCCGGCTGACATGGCGTGGGGCGACCCGATCGCGACCTCCGCACCCGCCTTCCCGACCTCGACGGGCCCGCACCCGCTGGTCCCTCAGGGCTACTTCTCGTGGGCGGTGACGGGGAAGCAGTACCCGACGGGGTGTTGGTGGCAGAACCTTCTCATCCCCCACTACGACGCCAATACCTATAACGGGCGTGTGAACTGTCTGCCGTACGCGGCGCAGCCCGCCACCAACGGCAGGGGGTTGCAGCTCGCCTACCACGGCACCCAATCCCGGGATGTCGCCGCGAACGCCATCACCCTGTCCTCGGTGTACGAGCTCGGGCTGGAGGTTGCGGAGACGGTCACGGGGCGGCAGATCGTCGACTACTCGGACTGTGGCGTCACCACCCGCTGGAACACCGCGGGCGGTTCGATGACCTGCCATCTCGTCGAGGGCATGGGATTCTGCTCGGGACAGTTCGTGGCCACCACGCCGGTCATCCGGTGCGCGCACCCGGTGCTGCTCATCAACGGTGCCGCACCGTCGGGGTCGTACACGGGGACGAAGCTGCGGATCCGGTCGGCCTACTTCAACCGGGACTGGCTGATCTACACGTCGGCCTCGGTGACGTGGACGCTGGGCGGGGACGGCATGACGTTGACCGCGTCCACACCGTTGACGGGGTCGGTGCAGGTCGCGCACCTCACGACGGAGCCGGGGCAGGAAGCCGCCTACGACGCCGCATCCACAGCGGTCCTGACCGGCGGAGCGGTGACCGCCACGGTCGCCGGGAACACGGCGACGATGACGATCACATGGTCTTCGGCCGGTTCGGGCGCCCCGTTGGTGATGACCTTGCCGCACCACCGGGACGTGATGGGATCTCCCACGTATCAGCCGGTCACCCTGGACTCTCTGAAGGGGCAGATGCGGGGGGTTCGGGCGTCGACCTGGACGTTGACCGAGCCGCTCCCAGTGGTGTCGTGGACGCACGAGACCCCGATCCCCTCCGCCGCGGTCCCGGACATCCTCGCCGCCATCGCGGTCGAGAAGGCCACCACCTACGACTACGCCGGGAACGGGTGGGGCACCTCCCCGTACTACGGGGGGAAGCACGTCGCGAAACTGGCGAGGCTCGCGATGGTGGCGGAGGAGGTCGGCGACACCACGTCGCGGGACCAGCTGTTGACCCGGCTGCGCTCGGAGGTCAGCGCCTACCTCACCGCGGCCCCCACAGGCTCGGCGGGTGTGCCCGGCTCCGGGTATCGGAACGTGTTGCAGTACAAGGGCGGGGCGACGTGGCGGGGGATCGCCACCCAGAACGGCTGGTCGGACATGGGCGCCGACTTCGGGTCTGGACGGTTCAACGACCACCACTTCCATTACGGCTACTGGCTGTACGCCGCCGCGGTCGCGGGCCGGGATGACGCCACCTGGCGCAACAACATTCGGCCGTATGTGGACGCTCTCGCCCGCGACATCTGCAACCCGTCCCACTCGGACAGCTACTTCCCGAAGAACCGGCACAAGGACTGGTGGCACGGCCACTCGTTCGCGTCCGGCCTGGTGGGGATCGACGTCGGCCCCGGCCAAGAGTCCGTCTCCGAGGCTGTGGGAGCGTGGCACGGGGTGCAGATGTGGGGGCACGTCACCTCCAACACCGACCTGCGGGATCTCGGCCGGCTCATGGCCGCCACGGAGGCGCGGGCTGCGAAGAAGTACTGGCACATCTACGACACCACCAGCGTGTACCCGGCGCCGTTCGCCAACGGGGCCGTCGCGGTCATCGTCCGCACCCACAAGATCGCTAGGGAGACGTACTTCGGGAACCGGCCCGAGTACTTCTACGGCATCATCACCCTCCCGATCCTGCCGTCCTCGCATCTGCACCTGGACGAGCCGTGGGTGGAACGCGGATATGCGGCGGCCTCGGCGAACGTGCCGATCACCCCGACGACGAACCCGCAGGACACCGGGTGGAACTCGGTGATCTACTGCCTGCTCGCGGTGATGGACCCGGACACCGGCTACGAGTCGATCAAATCGTTGCCGCTGACGCAGATCCCCGCCTACCAGGACCACATCCAGTACGGGCCGGACTTCGACAACGGGCTCTCGAAGGCGGCTGCTTTGGCGTGGGCGTCCACCCGGCCCGGGTTCACCGGCACCGGCGACCCGGTGGACCCGCCGACACCCACCGACCCGCCGGACCCGGTACTGACCCCCGGCCCGGCAGGCTCGTCCGCCACAGCCTTGTCGGTGAGGGTGGCGACCGGCGCACACCCCGGCGGCTACACACCCGTCACCGGGGATCACACGGTCACAGAGGCGGACCGGATCGTGGGTGTCCAGACCGTCCCTGCCGTCGTCACCCTCCCCGCGATGGCCGGGTGGCGGCCCGGGACCCCGCTCACCGTCGCCGACGAGACCGGGGCCTGCTCCATCGCCACCCCCATCACCCTCACCGGGGCGTCGATCGACGGGCAGACCACGCTGACTCTCACATCGGCGAACTCGGGGGCACGGCTGTACTGGAACGGGGCCGCCTGGTCCGTCATCAGCGCTGGGTGACCGACCGGTCGGCACCCCCACGAAGGCTCCTGAGAACACGCGAGTCTTGTCCGACCGCCCGGCAAGCCTCAGCAGGGTTGCCGGTTGTGATCAGTGTCTGCCGTTGTGGCCACGACCGTGACGCCCACGAGCACTGGCGGCGAGGGCTGGACTGCGCCCTGTGTGACTGCCCGCGTTGGCGTCTCCCCTTCGACCGGACTGCGGTAGCGCTGGCCGTGTTCGGCACTCTCGCCGGGCTAGGTCTGCTGCTGGTCGTGTATCTGCTGGCCGATCCCCGCTGACACGCGACTGAGCGGGCCCACCCGCCCGCACCGGTGAGGGTGCCGGTTGTCCACACGCGCCCACTCCCTGCGAGCCGCCCGCATGCCCACGACTGGGGTGAACGTTGCCCGATACCGATCTGGTCCTCGGGCTGCTCGACCGTGGACTGCCGGGGCTGGCCGTACTCGTGGGCGGGGGCCTGTGTTTCGTGATCTGGAAGCTGATGGGCAGACGCACCACGCTGGCCGCGCAGATCCGCACCGACCTGGTCGAGGTGAAAGGTGAGAACCGCTCCCTCGAAGCCCGACTCGACGAGGAACGGTCGGCACGCCGCCGCGCCGAGGACGCCCTCCACCAGCACCTCCGATGGTGCCCTGACCCCCAAGCGGGCCCGCCGGGCCGCCACGACCTCCGATGATCCGCTGATCCGGCTCTACGACCAGGAACGCCGCAAGATCCGGCTGTGGCTGACGGTCGCGATCACCGCGTTGGCGCTGGTAGTCGCTGGTCTGGCTGTCGGGTTCTACGTGGCCCGCTCGACCGCCGCGCAGGCCAACACCGAGCGGGACGTAGCCGCCACCGAGCGGGACGTAGCCGCCACATCCGCGGATGCGCTCGCAGGGAAGGTGTTGACCGACTGTGCCGCCGACCCCGCCAACCCCGTAGCCGGACCGGACGCGGCAACGTGCGAGCAGGCACGTGCGGTGCAGGACAACCCTGTCGTGCAGGCCGCGGCCCGGGATGGCCGGGGGATCGCGTCGACGGCGATCGTGGACCGGCACCTGATCGTCACCTACGACGACGGCACCAGCCGAGACGCCGGGATCGTCGTCGGCGCGGACGGCCGCGGGGTCGCCGACATCGTCCTCGACGGGGGGCGTCTCGTCCTCGTCTACTCCGACGGCGCCCGCGTCGACCTCGGCCGGATCATCGGGCGCGGCATCGCCGGTGTCTCGACCGCGGGCGGCCGGTTGACGGTCACCTACGACGACGGGTCGACCGAGGACGCCGGGGAACTCCCGGTCGGTCCGACCGGCGACCGGGGCGCCGAGGGGGCTGTGGGCCGGCCCGGACCTGCCTGCCCGGACGGGTACAAGCAGGTGGAGACCGGGCGGGTGTCGGGCACGGACGGGGTCGAGTACGGCCGGTCTGTGACCTGCGTGGACCCCGCATCCGCCACCCCCGCTCCGGATCCCGGTGGGGGTTCGGGTGGCTGACACATCCCGGGCCGTCCTCCTGGCCCAGCTCGAGGTGGAGCGCGCCGAGAAGCAGCAGTGGGCGGCGCGGGCGATGCGCGCCATGGCCCGCTGCGACGAGCTGGAGGACGACCTGCGGATGTGGCGGCTGCGGTTCCGGCTGCGGCATTGGACCGTGCAGATCCCGCCCGAACTCGGATACGTCCCGCCGCGCCGCACCTTGGAGGAGTCGAACACCTTGGCGGCCCGCCCTGAACGCACACCGGACGAGGTGGAGCAGATCATCGACGCTGCTCTGGAGGCGGGGAGGTCGGTGACGTTCCCGATGATCCCCCACCAGCGCCGCGCCGCCCTCGTCGCCAGGAAGCGTCAGCCGACCGATGGTGTGCCGCTCGGGGTGCGTGTACCTGGAAGGAAGCCGGGGCTGTGACCCGCCGTCTGTGGGCGGGCCTCGCGGTCCTGGCCGCTGTTGTGGTGGCCGAGGGGGTGTGGGTGCGCGCCCAGGTCGACGACCTTGTGCTCAGGCAGCTTCAGCACGACCACCGTCTCCGCAGGGTCGAAGCCCCCCACGACGCCCTCAACGAGTACGTGGAGCTGCCGGGGGACCTGTCGTGACCACCACCGAGGAAGCGCTCCGAGCGGGCGGGCTGGGTTTGGTTCCGGAGCTGATCGTGGCCGCGGACTGGGAAGGCCTGGCCCTCCCGGTCGCCGCCACGGCGATCCAGTGCGAGTCGTGGGGCCGCAACGTGTGGGGCCACGATGGGGTCTCCACCGCCGGCCTGTACGTCAAGGGTGGCCCCGTCACCCAGGCCAACTATCTCGCCTACCGGGCTGCGATGAAAGCGGGGCGGATCGGCCGTCAGGGCTGCGGGCCCGCCCAATGCACGTCGGCCGAGTTCCAGGACCGCGCCGACGAGCTCGGCGGCTGCTGGGACCCGGTCGCGAACATGCGCTCCGGGTTCCGCGGACTGAAACAGCGGATCGACCGGTACGGGCTGCGGGACGGGTTCCGCAGATACAACGGCGCCGGCCCGAACGCCGAGACCTACGCGGTGAAGGCGATCGCCGCATACCAGGTGTGGCAGGCCCGCCTCACCGGCGCGACCGCCGCCGGGATCACCACACAGGCTGCCGCACCGCCGCCCGAGGAGGACGACGACGAGATGCACGTTCCGATCAAAGTCACCGACGACGGCAGGTTCGCCGAATCGTTCGCCGCCGAAGCCGGAGGTGGGGGCTGGTTCTCCCGCGGGATCGTCACCTTCGGGTCCGCGTGGGGGTGGACCGACGTGTTCGTGACCGCACTGTCGGCTCGAGGTGAGGTGAAGTCGCTGCTCGGGTCCCGCGAGGGCGGCCCGTTCCGGGTCGCGAACAACACCAGCGTGGCGATCGAGCTGCCCGACGGGTGCCGCCACGTCACCGTCGAAGGCGCTGTCGAACACCCGCCCACCCAGTCGCAGGACCTCGGCACCAGGCCGTGGACCGCATGGATCGGGCAGCGAGCCTGACCCAAGGATCGAGTGAAGGAGACATCTGTGTCGCTTGATGTGTCGCAGTGGGCGGTGCTGTGGGGTGCGCTCCTGCCGCTCCTCGTCGGCCTCGTCACCACGAAGGCCACCAATGCTGGGGTGAAGGCGGTGCTGCTGCTGGCCCTCAACGGTGTGGCGGCGGTCCTCGACCAGTTCTTCGCCGCCACGGGGGGCGGGTTCGACTGGAAGGCGGCGATCGTGAACGCTGCCGCCGCGTTCGTGATCGGAACGGCCACCCACTTCGGGCTGTGGAAGCCGATCGGCGCCTCCTCGACTCTTCAGGATGTCGGCTCGGGCCCCGGTAGGCATTCCGCCGAGTGACCTCAGGCGCGTGTCTGCGGCTCCCTGGGAGACACGCGTCTGACCCGTCGGCCCCCACCACCGTCCGCGATGGTGGGGGCCGACACCCGTTGCTGGGATTGGTGAGGGATGACGGACTACTCGATCGCGGCCGGTGACGTCGCCGTCCACGCCAAAACCCTCACCTCGGGCAGCGAGGATGTGGTGACGTTCCCCGGTGTGGACGCCGACGGGGTCGTCACCCTGATCCTCCATCCCGGGACGAGCGCCCCCGTGTACGTGTCCACCGGGAATGTGCCCGCGACGATCGCCGGACCGAAGTGTCGGGTGCTGTTCCCAGGCTGGTCTGGGACGCTCACTGGTCCGTCCGGTGTGCTCGCAGGGCTGTCCGGGGCGTCGTCCACACCACCGACCACAGTGCGGCTGATCTCCGCCGAGGCCGCCGTGTACTCGGTCGAGGCCTAGCCCGTGGCTGGGATGCGGCGACAGCAGATCGCACCCACCAGCACCAGCAGTAGTGGCGTGTCCGGGCCGTTCGGGTTGTTCGCGGCCGACATGTCCTCCCGTGCTGCGACAGCCTCGGCGGACTACGCTACCTCGCTCGGCGACGCCCAGATCGCCGTACAGGACGGCGCCGAGTGGCGCGAGCTTTGGGCGGACACCACCGGCTGGTCCGACTCAGGGAACCTCGCGGTCGCCGGCGGGCAGGCATTCACCGGCACCGGCGGTGGAATGGTTCGCAACTTCCCCATCACCAGCGGCGGGTCCGCCCGTGTGGTGACCACCTTCGTCTACCCGGGGGCTGCCGGGGGTGGCGGGACGGAGTGGGTGTTCTTCGGGGTCTCTTCGGCCACGCAGGTGGCCGGCTACAGCCTCGGCACGCATTTCGCCGGCATAGGGATCGAAGTGAAGTCCGGGACCGTCCAGTCGTGGAACGGGTCGGGCACCACGGACCTCCCCGGCGCGCCGGCCGCCGGGACATACGTGGTCACCGCCACCGCCGACGAGACGGTGTACTCGCTGACCATGGCGCGGGTCGGTTCGATGGACCGATGGCACGCCCAGTTCCCGCGTGCGGCCGGAACGGCGGCGTCGATCGCGGTCTGGTGTAACGACGCACGAGCAGCATCCGGGGTGAAGATCGGCGCGGTCGGGGCGAAGATCGGTGGCGGCACAACCGTCCCGCCCGCCGGTGAGGGCGGCAGCCCGTCGGTGCATTACGGCGACACCGGGGCCGCGGGCGCCTCCCGGCTCCGCTACACGCTGCCCGCAGGGTTCGACTCCCGGCGGCCCACCCCGGCGGTGATCTGCTTCCACGGCGCGGGCGGCGATGCCGATGCCACCGCCGGCCTGGAAGCCGACGTGACATCGGCCGGGTACATCTTCGCCACCTCCGACGGCTTCGCCGCCGACTCGGTCGGAGTCCAGGCGGCGGTCGACGAGTACGCCCGCGTCTACCGGTATCTGCTCGACCGGTTCCCCATCTCGGCGGTTGCGCTGCTCACCGAGAGCATGGGCGGCGTGGTCGCCGCGAACACCGTCGCCCATCGGGGTATCCCACTCCCGGCGTGCTGGGTCGGCTACTTCCCGCTGCTCAACCTGATATGGGCGTGGGACGGCAACACCGACGCCCGCAATGCGATCATCGCCCGCTACGGCGTGAACCCGGACGGCTCCGACCTGGTCGCGAAGGTCGACGGCTACTCCCCGGTGCAGTCCGACCCCAAGGGGTTCGCCGGGGTCCCCGCCCTGTTCTTCCACTCGCCCGGCGACACCGTGGTCACGAAGGCCGACAACACCGACGAGTGGGCGGAATCTGTCGCAGGCTTCTCCCCAGTCACCGTGGTCACCACCTCCGGAGAGCACGGCGACGTGTCCAACTGGTCCGGTCCGAACATCGCCGCGGCCCTGGCCTTCCTCGCGGTTCACCTGGGCCGCTGATGACGCCCCCACCGAGGTCTGACATGTCCGTCGAGTCCTGATGGAGCGCCAGCAGATCGCCCCGACCGCGGGCGGCCCGGTCAGCATCGGAGACATCCCCGGGCTACCGTCCGAGCTCGACGCCAAGGCCGACCTGGTGAACACCGACGGCTCTCCCGGCCGCACGATCTTCGTCGGTGCTACGCCACCCGCGTCGCCCGCCGAGGGCGATGTGTGGATCACCCCCGCAGGCTGAGGGGAAGACACGCCATGTCGGTCCGGCTGAGTGGGCCCGGGCAGTACCTCGCAGCCAACGTGTCAATTCCGCCAGTCGGCGACACCGGGCACACCGTAGTCGGGTGGGTGTACCTGTCCGACGCCCGCAGCTACTACTCGTCGATCTGCCGTTTGGCGATCGACAGCTCGTCGCACTTCGCCCTCGAGACCGACACCGACGGTGTCAGCCCGTGGGTCTTCTCCTCCGGTGGGTCCTTCTCGAGCTCAGCGGATCTCGTGGAGGGTGCCTGGTCCCGTGTCGCGCTGACGATCACGACGGCCCGGGCCGGGACCCTCTACGTCGCCGCCGAGACCGGTGGCGCCGGCGTGGCCACCGGCACGACCGGCAACCCTGGGTCGCCCACACACGTGACGCTGGGCGGGCGACCCGACGATTCCGGCGACTGGTTTGACGGCCGGATAGCGCAATGGCGGGTCTACACAGCTGCGCTCGCCGCAGGCGAGATCGAAGCCGAGTGGGCGTCCCCGACCCCCGTCCGCACGACGGACCTGTACGCGGACTGGCCGCTGACCACGCACACCGACCTCACGGACCACTCCGGGCACGGGCATCATCTGTCCGCTGTCGGGGCGGGCGCCACCACAGAGAGCGACCCACCTAATGTGGCGGCACCGGACCTGGGGGTGTCCATCTGGGACGGCGCCGCCTGGGCGGCAGCCGAGGTCAGGCTCTATGACGGCGACACCTGGGTGCCCGGCGGCCTCATCGTGAGCTGATCTCCACCCCCATCCAGCTCGCTCGGTCCGTCACCACCACCTGCCCGAGTTCCTTCTGCCGTGGGACAGGGTTAGCGTGCCGGGGTGACGATCCTGGAGCGACTCACCGACCACTTGCATCTGTCGGAGGAGCGGGCCCGTTCCCACCTCAAGGCGTCGTTCGTGCGCGTGGACGGCCGGATCGTGCGCGACCCCGACGCCGAGCTCGCCGACACGGCACGCCTGACGTTGCAGCCGCCACCGGTCACCGAGCATGTCTAATGCCCTGGCCCGTCCGAGAGGGCGGGCAGGTTCCCGCGGGGGTCACGCTGCCCCGACGGCCCGTCGAAGTGGTACCTCGCAGCCTTGAGTAGGTCGTTGCGCACCGGGGCGGGGACGTCCCGCCAGTGCAGCACCACCGACTCCATCGCCGCACACAAGGCGTTCGCGACATAGTCGCCGTCGAAGCCTGCGTAGGCCTGCATGTGGGCTTTGCGGCGCAGGGAGGCGGCGAACTCACCCACCCGCTGCCTCTCGGCTGCTGTTTTCGCTGCGGCCCGTCGTTCGTGCTCGTGTGGCATGTCGAACTCCCAAGATCAAAGACGCCCAGGCAGAAGGCGCCGCGGGGGAAGCGCGACAGCATGGCAAGTCTAGACGGACGATGGGAGCCCCGTTGCGCTCATCGGGTGGACGTCACCGCACCCGGACCCAGAGTTAGTGTTTGACACTACAGGCGTGAGGGGTTAGTGTTTTACACATGACGCAGACGTTCGAGATCGGCCAGCGAGTCACCAACGAACGGGACGCTTGGGTCGAGCTGCACGCCGGATGGGGCGCCAGCCACGAGGGCTGCCAGGCACCCATCTATTACGCCACGGCGTACGCCGCAGACTTCGGCGAGTGGGAGGGCAAGCCGCTGGAGTTCGTCACGCTCACCCCGAGCCCCGACCGGCGCAAGGTGGAGCGGGGCATGCGCCAGTGGCTCAAGAGCCGCTGATGCCCCGGCCGCTTCCGCCCGGCGGCCAACGTCGCCGGGCGGTGCCCCTCCGTCTCACGGCCGACGAAGAGAGACCAGCCCGCGAGCTGGCAGACGCCGAACACGGTGGCAACCTGTCCGAGGCCATCAGGCGCATCATCGGCGAATGGGCCGAAGCCAAGCTCGACCGTTTCATGCTCGCCGCTGAGAACGGGGTTTTGCGTGACGAACTCGAGGCGCTGCGCCGTCCGGGTAAGGGCTACCGCCACCCCGACACGACAGGAGACGAACAGTGAGCCGCTGCGACCGCGAGAGGGTGTGCGCCTGCCAGAACCCGTCGATCACGTCGTGCTCGCCGTCGGCGCATTGCGTGAACGAGGCGCCAGGGGGATAGCCGACGGTCCGATGTCAGGACGTACGGCCCGGTCATCTGGGAGCCCGCCCGTCCCCGCCTCTCCGAAGGAGACCACCACCGATGAGCGACACCGAGAACGTGCACCCCAACGTCGTGGCAGTCCGGAAGCTGCTCGCCGCCTTGACCGGAACGACGTGGGAACGGATCGAGGAGACAGCCCGCCGGGAGTGGCCTCACGTCCCGGCCAGCCTGGCGCAGTCGTACGCGATGGAGTACCTGCGCACCGGCGTGCGGCCCTAACACGGTTTGATCCTCCGCCACCGTTCCCGCCATCTCCTGCGCCACGCCTCCCACCGGGCCCGCCTGTAGGCGCGCGCGGCGGCGGGGTCGTGGTCTGGGTCGTCGGGCCTCGCCCGGTTCACGACAACGCCCTGCGCGGGCTCGCCGGCAAGCTGCGGTCGGGTCGGGGGAGCGCGGGCTGTCGGCGGGACACCCCACCCCACTCGGGCGGGACGGTAAGCTCCGCGAACCCTGCCCCGCCCCCGGCGTCCTCCCAGGCGTCTGCGCGCTCCTGTGCCGCGACCCGGGCCGTATACCCTGCCCGAGCCTGCCGCCCCCGGTCCCGGCGCCGCATCGTGCCCCGCGCCGACGCCTCCAACACCGCAGCCCGCACCGCGACGAACACGACCACCCCGGCGGGGACGAGCAGCAGCCACCCCAGCAGCACCAGCACCTGCACCAGCAGAAACACCACCCCCACCGCTGCGGTGAGGGCGACACCGCCACCCACCGCCCACATGCCCCGCGACATGGCCAGAGTCGATCGGGTACCGACGACGAGCTCGCGGCCGCGGTCCCGGACACGCACCCACCTCCCGGCCCGCAACCGCTGCACCGCCTCGACGGCTTCCCGGTGCTCGCGGGTGATGGCGGGTTGTCCTGTCGGGCTCATAGCGTCTTCTCCATGGTGTGCTCGTCGGTGTCCGTGTGCTCGTCGTCGAGGTCGTAGAGGGCCGGGCCGGGTTCGGTGAGGGTGGCGCGGTTGCGGAGTTCGGCGAGGGCGGCCTGGGCGCGGGCCACCGCCTCTCGTGCCTCCTCCACCGACGCGATCCGGCCACGGGGCCGGTCCTGGTCTTCTGCCGGGTGGGGTTGCGACAGGTCACGGATGTCCGGGACGGCGGTCTCCGGCCCGGCGGGGGAGAACACCGCCGGGGTGTGGTCGTCGGTGAGGCGGTCGATGTCGCGGTGCTCGTCCTCCACCCGGGCGTGCTCCGCGTGGGCGGCGGCCCACTCGGCGGCGGTCACCGCATCCCGGGGGGTATCGAGGTCGACACCGCGGGCGGCGAGCTCGGCCCGTGCCCGGTCGGCGGCCTCCCGGGTCTTCGCCACCTCATCCGCCCAGCGGGCCCGGACCGTGTCGGCTTCGGTGAGGGTCGCGGCCCGCTCGGTCAGCATCTCCGCTTCGGCGACCAACTCCTCCCCGCCGCCGAGGATGCCGTCCACACGGGTGTCGGCAGCGGCGGTGGACGTTGCGACGAGCAGGTCGCGGACGGGGGTGGGCGCCCACGTCTTCTCCCGCTCGTAGGCGGCGACCCGCACCCGTAGCTGCCCCTCCGACATGGCGCCCTCGTCCGGGCCCCGGTCGGTGAGGCCGAGAGCGGCGTGCGCGGTCCGCCAGATCGTGTGCTTCTCCGCCAGCCCCGACGGCGGGGCGGGGCCGAGCGGGTCGGTGTCGTCGGCGTGGGCGGCGATCTCCCGGTAGGCGGCCGCCCAGCCTGCCTTCTCCACCCACACCGCCCGGCCCTCGTCGTCTGAGGGGACGGGGCCGAGGGCGGCGACCGCCCACCCGGGCTGCTCGGCCGCGGCCGCCTCCCCGAGCTCGTGGCGGCGCGAGTCCGCTGCGGTGGCGCGTTCCTCGAGCCACGGCCGGTGCGTGTCCGCCACCGTCTCGGGGATCAGCTCCCGGAACGTGGACACCGTCGACTCCACCCCCAGCTGGTGGTGGAGCCGGTGGTAGAGCACCCGGGCGGGGTCGCGGGCCGTCACCAAAGACCGGCCACCCAACGCCTCCGCCAACACCTGGCCGCGGTCGTGCCCGCCGAGTTCGGCGTCCCGCAGCAGCCGTTCCACCGCGCCCATCGCGTCGTCGGTGGCCAACCGGGCCCGCTGCCCGCCGGTGATCGTCCCGTCAGCCTCCAGGCGGTCCAGCAAGGCACTGGTCACCCCGGCTGTGCCGCGGGAGATCCCCTCGATCAGCTGCCCGGCCACCGTGAACTCCGACCGGGCCTCCAACTCGGCGAGGTCCCGTTCGGTCATCGCCGACCGGATCTGCTGGTCACGGGCCACCACATCCGCCAGGACAGCCCGCCCGGTGCGGGTCTGCACCTTCTCCGCCTGCCCGAGCAGGGAATCCTCCCCCGTCGGTGTCGTCACCACCCACGCCGTGTTCGACTGTCGACCCCGCGTCATGCCGACATAGGCGGACGAGGTGTTCGTGGACGGCCCGATCACCGCATGTGCTGTGTCCACTGTCCTGCCCTGCGCTGCGTGCACGGTGGAGGCGTACGCGAGGGTGAGGTGCTCGGCCACGTAGGCGGCGGGCATCTCCACCCGCTCGGCCACCGCTCCACCGGTCGGCACCACCTCCAGTCCGCCGTCCTCCTTCACCGCCACCACGCGGTAGGTGGCGCGGTTGATCGGCCGGCCCGGCAGGTCCCAGGCGTTGCGGCGGGCCTGGACGAGGTCGCCGACCCCGGCGGTGGTGCCGTCCCTGCCCAGATGCGCCCCGTCCTCGGCGACCATGCCGCGGGCGACGAGCTCGGCGCGCGCGGCGGCCGACACCTTGGCGGCGGCCTCGTTCGACCCGACGAGCAGCAGCGACTCCCGACCGGACATGGTGTCGGCCAGCCACGCCCGTAGCGCGGCCTGCTGGGTTTCCTCCTCGGTGCCGCCGTCCCGGATGCGGCCGTGACGTTCGTACACGTCCAGGCAGGCCGGGTCGCCGTCGCGCAGATCGAGGGACGCCGCCCGCTCCCACCCGGCCCGGAACCGACGCACCTCCACCAGCTCGTACGTCTCGGCGTGCCCGGTCAGGTCCGCCAGGGCACCGCCTGGCCCGACGGGTCCCAACTGTTTCGGGTCCCCGACGAGCAGCAGCTTCGCCCCCGCCCGGCGGCAGCGGTCCCGAACCGCCACGAGCTGGGTGGTGGACGCCATCCCGGCCTCGTCCACCACCACGATCCCCCCCGCCTCCACCGGGGTGGAGGAGTGGAGCCAGCGGGTGATGTTCACCGCGTCCACCCCCTCATCGGCCATCACATCCGCGGCGACCTGGGAGGGCGCCAACCCGAGCACCTGACGGCCGTGGGCGCGCCACATGTCGGCCAGCGCCCCCACCACGACGGTCTTCCCGGCGCCGGCGGGGGCGGCGAGCACCTCGACCTGCGCCCCCGAGGTCAACACGCCGCGCACCGCGGCGGCCTGGTCCGCGCCGAGCTCGATGCCGTGTTCGGCGTAGCGGGCGACCAGTCGGGTCACCTCGTCGTGCCCGACCCGCTCGGCGCCCCGCTCAACCGCCTGGGCCCGCAACACGGCCTCGGCCTGCAACTGTCCTGGGGCGGCGAAATCGGGCCGCCCCAGGGCGGGTGAACACATCCCCGCCATCGGCCAGCGTGTACTCGGCGGGCCGAATCGACAGGTCCTCCTCGGGGGTCAACCTGACCGCCCGGTCGAGCGCGGCATCGGTCAACGACTCCAACACCTGCCGGGTCTGCTCCGGCCGCAACCCCAACGTGCCCGGCAACGCGTCCGATACGGCCCGCATCAGATCGGCGCGGGTCCACGACGCGTCCCGCTCCGCCACCGCAGCCAGAGCCCGCTCGGTCACATCCCTCGGTGACCAGGTGGCGACCTCGCCCGGGTCCTGGCGGCGGGCCAGCGCCTGCTCGGCGATCCCGGACAGGGTCGCCCCGACTTCGGCGCTGGTCTGCTCCGCCCACCGTTCCAGGCGCTGCTCGGGGGTCTCCCCGTCGTACGACTTCCCCCGCCGGGTCAGCAGGGTCGCCTGCTTCGAAAGCCGGTACCGCTCCAACGGGGACGGCGCCCGCCCGGTCGCCGCCGTGAACCGGTCGATCAACTCCCGGGTCTTCGGGCCGATCGCGCGGGTGCGGGCGGAGAACATGTCCATCACCGCCGCCGACACCCCGACCACCTCGCGGGCCTTCCCATCCGGGCGGGTCTCGAACCGCAGCCCGATCGTGCGGGACAGGTACTCCTCCATCGCCCGCTCACCCACCGCGCCCGCCGCCGGCCGGTGCAGATAGACGGCGGCGCCGTCGAGGGTGCGCCACTTCCCGTCGTCACACTCCACCGCGTTCAGCACCGCCTGATGCACATGCAGCTGCGGGTCCCGGTCGCGGGAGTCGTGCTGGAGGAACTGGGCCACCACCCACCGGTGCGCATCCACCCACCTCCCCGCACCTCCACCGTGCTTCCCCGCGCGGGAGAACCCCGCCACCTCCTCCAGCACGACTCCCGCGACCGGGACCCGCAGCTGCATGTGCATCAGGCGGTGCTGAACGCGGTGGAGTGTGACGACGG
>Ga0105148_100001_pt1 | contig 58900 bp, 61 predicted proteins | sample RS_199metaG_FD_91502 | JGI IMG/M metagenome (GOLD analysis project Ga0105148, IMG submission 91502) | Switchgrass associated microbial communities from Austin, Texas, USA, to study host-microbe interactions - RS_199 metaG | ecosystem: Host-associated > Plants > Roots > Rhizosphere | place: USA... | reverse complement strand
GTCTATGCCGGCGTCATCAACACGCAGGCGAACGGGCTGTTCGCGCTCGATTATACGGACAATGCGGGACAGGCGAAGCGGGCGCTGTTCACCCAATTCGAAGCGCCCGATGCGCGGCGCTTCGTGCCGAGCTTCGACGAGCCGAGCTACAAGGCGACCTTCGACCTTTCCGCCATCGTGCCGACCGGGCAGCTGGCAGTCAGCAACATGCCGGTCAAGGCGTCCACCGATCTGGGTGGCGGCAGGACGCGAGTGACGTTCGGTACGTCGCCCAAAATGTCTTCCTATCTGCTCTTCTTCGGGCTGGGCGATCTGGAGCGGGCGACGAAGATGGCTGGAGCCACCGAAGTCGGTGTGATTACCGGCAAGGGGAATACGGGCAAGGCGCAGCTGGCGCTGGATGCGTCGGCGGCGCTCCTGCCTTGGTATAATGATTATTTCGGTGTGCCTTTCCCGCTGCCCAAGCTCGATAATGTCGCGGGGCCGGGGCAGAGCCAGTTCTTCAGCGCGATGGAGAATTGGGGCGCGATCTTCACCTTCGAGCGCGCCCTGCTGGTCGATCCGCGCTTTACGTCAGAGGGGACGCGGCGGACCATCTATTCGATCGTCGCGCACGAAATGGCGCATCAATGGTTCGGCGATCTGGTTACCATGGCCTGGTGGGACGATCTGTGGCTGAACGAGGGTTTCGCCAGCTGGATGGCGACCAAGGTCACCGACAAGCTGCAGCCGCAATGGGAAATGCTGCTGACGCGCGTCGGTGGGCGTGAGCGGGCGATGGCGCTCGACGCGCTGGCGACGACCCATCCGGTTGTGCAGAAGATCCAGACCGTCGATGAGGTGAACCAGGCTTTCGACGACATCACCTATGAGAAGGGTGAAGCGGTCATCACCATGCTGGAAGGCTATGCCGGCGAGGATGTGTGGCGGCAGGGTATCCGCGCCTATATGAAGGCGCACGCCTATGGGAACACCGTGACCGACGATCTGTGGAAGGCGGTCGAGGGCGCGGGGGCCAAGGGGCTGGTCAGCATCGCGCATGACTTTACCAGCCAGCCGGGCATTCCGCTGGTGAAGGTGGACAGCGCCCAGTGCAAGAGCGGATCGACTGTGTTGGCGCTAAGCCAGGGCGAGTTCAGCCGCGACCGGAAGGACAAGACGCCTTTACGCTGGAACGTGCCGGTGATGGCCCAGACCATCGGCGGCGCGCCGCAGCGGCTGATCCTGAACGGCACGGCGTCGGTCACGCTGCCGGGATGCGGGGCTTATGTGATCAATGCGGGGCAGACGGGCTATTATCGCTCGCTCTATCCGCAGGCGAATGTGCAGGCGCTGGCGAAGGGCTTTACCCGGCTTTCGGCGATGGACCAGATCGGGTTGATGGCGGACAATTTCCAGCTGGGACTGGGTGGTTATCAGCCGATCGGCCTGGCGCTCGACATGGTGGACGCGGTGCCTGCCAGTGCGAGCCCGGCGGTGCTGGCGGAAGTGCCCGACTATCTCGACAGCGCCCATATGATGCTGGAGAGCGACAAGGCGGCGCAGGCGCGGGTGGCGGCCTATGCCTCGCGCAAATTGGGGCCGGTGCTGGCGAGTGTCGGCTTTGACGCGAAGGCCGGAGAGGGGCCGCAGGTGCCGGTGCTGCGGTCGGCGCTGGTGGCGACGCTGGGCAGCATGGGCGACAAGGCCGTGGTGGCTGAGGCGAAGCGGCGCTTCGCTGAGCCTGCCCTGCTTGACGGGCCGCTGCGCAATGTGTGGTTGAAGATCATTGCCCAGAATGCCGATGCCGCGACCTGGGAGAAGCTGCGCGCCATGGCCAATGGAGCGAAGAGCGACCTGGAGAAGAGCACGCTGTTCGCTCTGCTGGGCGCAGCCAAGGACGAGGGGCTGGCGAAGAAGGCGCTTGATCTCGCCATGACCGACGAGCCGGGGAAGACGACCAGCGCGGCGATCATCTCCGCCGTGGGAGCCGAGCATCCGATGCTGGCCGTGGACTATGTGCTGGCGCACCGGGCGCAATATGAGGCGCTGATCGATGTGTCGGCGCGGTCTCAGGCGATCGCGCGGTTGGGCGGCGGATCGGCTGACCCGGCGATGGTGACGAAGCTGGACGCCTATGCGAGCCAGTATCTGACGCCGGAATCGCGCAAGGTGGTCGACCGGTCGATCTCCGCCATCAAGACGCGGATCGAGACGCGAGCGCGGTTGAAGCCCGCGCTGGTGGCCTGGTTCGGAAAGAAGTGATAGGAAGGGGCGGCGGAGCGATCCGCCGCCCTGTTCAGATGGAGAGGGACGCCTGCCGTTTCAGGCGGGTGTAGAGCGCGGTGATGACGGCCGCGAAGATCAGCAGCGCAAGCGGCACTGCCCAGCTATTTTCCGCCACCAGCGCGAGCGGAGCGTCGCTGTCGGTCGCTGCCACGATCCCGGCGAAGGCGACCCCGAACAGGCTTTCTCCGACAATGAAGCCAGTCGCCATCAGCACGCCCATGCGCTCGGCGAAATCCGGGTTGGGCTGGCGCATCGCCCAGCGGTTGTAGAAATGCCCGATGACCGCGCCGACCGGGATCAGCAGGGTCAGCGCCATGGGCAGATAGATGCCCATGCCGACCGCCAGCGGGGGCAGCCGCAGCTTGCCCGCCTTGCCGAGCAGTTCGTCGATGGCGACGACGACCGCGCCGATGAGCGCGCCCGCGCCGATCAGGTTCCAGTCGAGATCGCCGCCCAGCACGCCCTTCGCCAGCGCGGAGATGAGCGCGGCCTGGGGCGCGGGGAGCGCGCTGGCCTTTGCACCGGGGGCGCCTGCGAAGCCGAAGGCGCTGTTGAGGAGGTCGAGCACCGGGGGGATCACCAGCGCGCCGAAGATGACGCCAAGGACGAGGGCGACCTGCTGCTTCCAGGGCGTCGCGCCGACCAGCTGGCCGGTCTTCAGGTCCTGGAGATTGTCGTTGGAGATGGTGGCGATGCCGAACACGATCGCGGTGACGAACAGGGCATAGGCGATAAGGGCCTGGCTCTGCTTGGGATCGCCGCCCGAACCATAGATGGCGGCGAGGATCAGCGATGCGCCAAGCACCGCGAGGATGCCGACCCCCGAGATCGGGCTGTTCGACGCGCCGATCAGGCCCGCCATATACCCGCAGACCGACGCGATGACGATGCCGGCCACCAGGATATAGGCGAGGGTCAGGATGAGGATCGGCACCGGGTTGAGGGCGATCGGACCGCCCTGCGCAAAATACCAGAGCAGTACGGCGATGGGCGCGAGCGAGGCAAGGATGGTGCCGCCGACGATGCCGATGGGCAGGTCTCGCTCGGTGAGTTCGAGGAGCGCGCCCTCGCCCGCCTTGCGCCGCCGCGCCGCCGCGATGGCGGAGCGGATGCCGCTGACGATCGGCCCCAATATCTTGAGCAGGGTCCAGATCGCCGCGACGCCGATCGTGCCCGCGCCGATGAAGCGCGCCTTCATGCGAAAGGTGGTGCCGACCACTTCCGCGATATCGGCCCCGGCAGGAAGAGGCGAGGTGAGCCAGGGAACGAGGCCGACCCAGCTGATCAGCAGACCGACGAACATTGCGACGCCCACGGACAGGCCTACCAGATGGCCGACGCCGATCAGGGCCATGGAAAAGCTGGTCGAAAGGGAGGTCGCGCCGCCGCCGAATTTGAAGAAGGTTGCCGCTTCCTCGGCGATCAGCTTCGACTTGGCGACGATGGAAAAGGCGGCTGCGGCGAGCGAGCTGGCGATGATGGCGGCAAGACCGCGCTTATTCTCCTCAAGACCCTCGCGCGACCCTGCGCCGACCTTCAGCACTTCGGCGGCGGCCACGCCCTCAGGGTAAGGCAGGTCGGACCCGGTCACCAGCGCACGGCGCAGCGGGACCGAATACATGACCCCCAATATGCCGCCGAGCGCGATGGTGAAGACGGAGAGCCAATAGGGGAAACCATGCCACCAGCCGATGATGACGAGGCCCGGCAGCACGAAGATGATGGCCGATAATGTGCCCGCCGCCGACGCGATGGTCTGGACGATGTTGTTTTCCAGGATCGTCCCGGTCGCGAACAGGCGCAACACCGCCATGGAGATGACCGCGGCCGGGATGGACGTAGCGAAGGTGAGGCCGATTTTGAGCCCCAGATAGACGTTGGCGGCGGTGAAGAGCAGCGTGATGAGCGCGCCCAGTATGACGCCGCGAAGCGTCAGTTCCGCCATGGGCGTGGCCTTGGCCGAATCAGTCGTCACCAGCGTGTCCCCCCTGTGGGTGTCTTTTACAGATGTATGGTAATAATGTTGCTGGATCGTGGATCAATCGGAAAGTGACGCGTGAACGGCAGCGGCGGGCGTGCGCGGGCTTTCATTCGGGGCGGCGGCCATTTCGCCTTGATCGAGCCAGCCATCGACAAGGCTGTTCCAGCGGGCATAGCCGCGCGCGTTCATGTGCAGCCCGTCAGGACCGAAGAGCGATGCGTCCGGCAGCCCGTCCCGCGCGAGCAGGGAAGAGCCTACATCGATATAGTCGAAGCGGCCCACCCGGCTGCGCGCCGCGACCGTCATGTTGACGGCCGCCATTTTCGGCCAGAGCGTCCAGCGAATGGGACTGGGCTTGAGAGAGAGATAGGCGATGCGCGCCTTGGGATAGTCGGCGCGCAGCCGCTTCAGCAACGCCAGTACATCATGCGCGACTGCGGCTGGGGTCGCACCGCCTGCTAGATCATTCTCACCCACATAGACGAGTATCGATCGGGGCGCGGCGCGGGGGAGGAGGCGGCCATAATAATGGAGGACGTCGCGGGTGGTGGCTCCGCCGAAGCCGCGATTGACGGTGCCCCTGTCCGGAAAGCTGCCGCCGGTATTCCAGAGGCGGATGCTGGAGCTGCCGAGAAAGAGGACATTTCCCGGAGCGGTGGCGTCGGCCTCATTGGCCTTGGCGAAGGCGGCGATTTCGTTGGAAAAGGGGAAAGCCGGATCTGCATTGACGCGGGGCGCTTCTGCCGATCCGGGCTCCACCGTCTGTGCGGTCGCCAATGCTGGCGCAAGCAGCAGAGGCAGGAGGACGGCTGGCAAGGCTCGCGCCGATTGCCGCCCCCACGGATGCACCTCAATGCCGATGCAGCGGCCGCAGCTGATATTTGCCGTTGGCATAGGTGCCGAACATCCCCGCAATGGCCGGATGGTCCACAGGCTCTCCGCTATCGTCGGCGAGCAGATTCTGCTGGCTCACATAAGCGACATAGCTGGTTTCGCCATTTTCGGCGAGCAGATGATAAAAGGGCTGATGCTTGTCGGGCCGGGATTGTTCGGGAATGGCCTGATACCATTCCTCGCTATTGGCGAACACTGGATCGATGTCGAACACGACGCCGCGAAAGTTGAAGCGGTGATGTTTGACGACGTCGCCAATGCTGAAGCGTGCATGGACGACAGGAGGTGCAGTGATGTCGGCTCCGAAAATGGCGGTCGTATCGGTCATAATGGCAATTTAGGACGCTCGGCTCTTGTTACAAGAAAAATACGGTCCAGGCCGCTTGGCAAGCCGACCATCATTCGCTAATGGCCGCGGCTCGACCGGGTCGGCGCATGCCGGGCCTTCTGCGGAGAGGTGGCAGAGTGGTCGAATGCACCGCACTCGAAATGCGGCGTGCCGGCAACGGTACCGAGGGTTCGAATCCCTCCCTCTCCGCCACTACCTCTTGTGCAGATTCCTGGCTGACCCGTTGACCCGTCCTGCCGTGCTTCGCTGTCTTGCCTTGCTGCTGGCGTTCTGCCCCGCATTCGCTTGGGCGGTGCCGGCGAACCGGGCTGCGCCGGGCTATACGCGGGTTGCCATTGAAACGTCGGTGGGCACGATCACCGTGGCCGTGGACAATAAACGCGCGCCGCGGACTTCTGCCAATTTCCTGGCTTATGTGGATGACGGGCGGTTCGACGGCGTGACCTTCTACCGCGCGGCGCGGCGGAAGAGCGATCCCAGGCTGGGGTTGATCCAGGGCGGGATCGATACCGACGCGCGGCGGTCTTTGCCGCCCATCCCGCATGAGCCGACGAGCAAGACAGGTCTTCGCCATCTGGACGCCACACTCTCGATGGCGCGGCCGAACCGGCCGGATTCGGCGATGGGCAATTTCTTCATCACCGCAGGAGCGACGCCCAACATGGACGCGCGGGGCGATTATATCGGCTATGCGGCGTTTGGCCATGTGGTGGCGGGAATGGATGTGGTGCGGCGCATATTGGAGATGCCGACCTGCTGTGGGTCCGGGCCTATGCGAGGGCAGATGATCATCAAGCCCGTGACGATTCTGCGCGCGCGCCGCCTGGATGGCGTGGCGCGGCCGACGCGCGGGGTGAAGCCCTGGCTGATCGGGTTGCGGCGCAAAGCTGCACGCTGACGCTTTTCCCTCTGGCAGGCGAGCGCTTCGCCGTTCAGGATGCCGGCAAAGGAGGCGTGCATGGCGGCTGGACAGATCAGGGTCGGGATCGGCGGATGGACGTTCGAGCCGTGGCGCGGCACCTTTTACCCTGAAGGGCTGCGGCAGAAGGATGAACTGGCCTATGTGGGCGAGCATCTGACCGCGACCGAAATCAACGCAACCTATTATGGCACGCAGAAGCCAGCGAGCTTCGCCAACTGGGCCAAGGCCGTACCGGACGGATTCCAGTTCGCGGTGAAGGCGTCGCGCTACTGCACCAATCGCCGGGTGCTGGCGGAGGCAGGGGAATCGATCGCGAAATTCGTGGGGCAGGGGATTGCAGAACTGGGCGACAGGCTGGGGCCGATCCTGTGGCAGTTCATGCCGACGAAGAAGTTCGACGCGGAGGATTTCGGCGCTTTCCTGAAGCTGCTGCCCGCGAGCGTGGACGGCATGACGCTGCGCCACGCTCTGGAGGTGCGGCACGAGAGTTTCGATGACCCCAGCTTTTTGGCGCTGGCGCGGGATGCGGGCGCGGCCGTGGTGTTTGCCGACCATGACGAATATCCAGCGATCCGGGGCCATGATGTTGGCTTTTCCTATTCCCGCCTCATGCGCACGCGCGAGGAGGAGGCGACCGGCTACTCAACGGAGGAGATAGCGGACTGGGCGGCCAAGGCGCGCGAGCAGGCGAAGGCCGGTGACGTCTATGCTTTCTTCATCAGCGGCGCGAAGGTGCGCGCGCCAGCCGCTGCCCAGGCGATGATAGTTGCATTGAAGTAACAGGTGCTGTTGCATTTGCTGCAACTGCGAATACGCCTTTTGCGATTGTGACAAAGGGGTTACGCGATCATATGCGTCCTTGTCGAACACGACAGATAACAAAATTTGCAGGACACGAAACATGCGGCACACTGTTCAGGGCGTTGCGTTGGTGGTTGCGGTCGGCGCACAGATGCTGACCTTCTACTCGGTGCTTTTCGCCTAAGCGATCACTCGCACTTCTTTCTTCTTCTTCTTCGGGGAAGTCCAAAAAGGCCGCCCAAGGCATTTGCCGGGGCGGCTTTTTTATTGCTAGGGGTCGCACGATGAGCCCCGATCTTCTCTTTGTCTATGGATCGCTTCGCCCCGGCTTTGACGGCGAGATGGCGCTGTGGCTGGCATCGGTGGCGCAGCCGCTGGGCGCGGCTGTGGCGCAGGGGACGCTTTACAGGATCGACTATTATCCGGGCTTCGTTCCCGGCGGGGAAGATTTGGTCGTGGGGGAACTGTTCCGCTTGCCCGACGCCGGGGCGATCCTGGCGGTGCTCGATGAGCATGAAGAGTGCGCGGCGCATTTCCCCGAACCGCGGGAATATCGGCGCGAGCGGGTGCAGGTGGAGACGGTCGATGGCCTGCTTGACGCCTGGACCTATGTCTATGCCCGCGATGTGGCCGGGCTGGAGCGGATCGCTGGCGGGGACTTCCTCGGCTCAACGTCTTGCGCTGGGACCGCGAACCGATAGGCTGCGGCAGGGGGCATGCGGAAGAGGAAGCGCGATGAGCAACCAGACCGAAGGATCAGCCCAGCCGGAACGCCTGCCCGAAGATCGCAACTGGATCGACAGCACGGGGCTGGACCGGCGCAAACTGCTGATGACCGGGGCCTTCGCGGCCGGCTTTGCGGCGGCGTGTCGTCCGGTGTCGAGCAGCGCGGTGCAGACGTCGGGCGAGGGGCTTGCCCAGGAAACGGTCTCGATCCGCGCGAGCGACGGCTTTGCCATGCCTGCCTATGTCGCGCGGCCTGAAGGGGCGAAGAAGAGCCCGGTCATCGTCGTCGTGCACGAGGTATTCGGCGTGCATGAATGGATCCGCGACATGTGCCGCCGCTTCGCGCGCGCGGGCTATTATGCAATCGCGCCCGATCTGTTCGCCCGGCATGGAGACGCGACCAAGATCGCCGACATCAAGCAACTGGTGAGCAGCATCGTGTCCAAGGCGCCCGACGCGCAGGTGCTGACCGATATCGACGCCACCTATGCCTGGGCAGGCAGCCATGGCGGCGATGCTGCGCGGCGGGGTATCACCGGATTTTGCTGGGGCGGACGGGTCGTTTGGCTCTACGCCGCACATAGCGCGCAACTGGATGCGGGAGTCGCTTTCTACGGCCGGCTCGTCAGCGAGAAGACGGCGCTGCAGCCGCTGAGCGTGATAGAGCAGGCGGGCGCACTCAAGGCGCCCGTGCTGGGGCAATATGGCGGGCTGGACAAGGGCATTCCGGTTGCCGACGTCGAAGCGATGCGCGCCGCGCTTAAAAAGGTGGGCAAGTCACCGCCCGATGAAATCACCCTCTATCCCGAGGCTGATCATGGCTTCATGGCCGACTACCGGCCGAGCTATGATGAGGCGGCGGCGAAAGCAGCCTGGACCGCGACGCTGGAGTGGTTCGGGCGCTATGTGAAGGACGGAAAATAGGCGTTATCGGCTATTACTCTCTCCGTTCGGGCTGAGCCTGTCGACGCTCCTTCTTCCTCTTGAAGGGAAGAAAAGCCCTTCGACAGGCTCAGGGCGAACGGAGGTTGTTGTTGGATTCTATTTCGCTTTCATCGACTGCACCGCCGCCAGCGTGCTCTTTACATGATCGGCATAATTCATCTCGCTATGGACGAAGACGATGCGGCCGTTAGGCGCGATGACATAAGAGGTGCGGTCGGTCATGCCGGGCCGCATCTTGAGCGCCACATCATAGCCCGAGATGATCGCCGGCCCGGCCGATGCGACCGCGAACTTGCCCGCGCACTCCTTGGTGGAAAAGGCGACGAGATCATCCACCGGATCGGCCGACATGCCGATGACGGTTGCGCCTGCCTTCTTGAAGTCATTGATATGCGTCGCGAATTCGCGTGCTTCGGCCGAGCAGCCCGGCGTGAAAGCCTTGGGGAAGAAATAGAGGACGACGGGGCCGCGCTTCAACTGGTGCGAAAGGGTGAGGGTGAAGGTCTTGCCCGCCTGCGCGCCGCGCGTGGTGAAATCGGGCGCCTTCGCACCGACCGCCAGCGCCGCCATGGCTCCGGTCGATCCCAAGGCAGCCGCGGCAAGGGCAAGGGCGATCTTTGCGCTCTTCATCATCGTCGTCTCCATGGTCATCCGCTGTGCCGGTGATGGGCTCAAGTGCGGTCGCTGGCAAGTCCGGTGGCGGAACCCTTGGCTTTCTTGCCAGTTCATTTCGGATGCGCTTGCTTTTCGCCTTGCCACTGCTGTTGCTCGCCGCCTGTGAAGAGAAAGGCGGGAGTAAGGCGGGCATGTCCACCGACATTGTCGATGAACAGGCGAACTATGATGTAAGCAACGAAACGCCAGCGCAGGACGAGACGCTGGCCCCCGATCAGGCGGCAGAGGCGAAGGCCCCTGCCAATGCCTCTGCACCCGCCCTTGCAGCCAAAGCGGACGCTTCCTCGCCTTCCGGCGCTATTCCCACGGCGCTGCAGGGAAACTGGACCGGGTTGAATGACCGCTGCGGCGACCGATCGGCAGAGCTGGAGTTGAAGGTGACGCCCGGCAGCCTGATCTTTCATGAAAGTGTTGGGACGGTGAAGGGCGTGGCGACGGGCACTGGCGGCAGGCTGCGGGTCGATGCCGCCTTCACTGGAGAAGGGGACAGCTGGACCAAGAAGCTGGAACTGCGCCCTTCCGCCAATGGGCGGGAGCTGACGATCATCAATGATGGCGCTGCGGTGACGCGCAAACGCTGCTGAAGCGCCTTCCGCTTCTTACTCTGGTCGCGCTTTTGTTGGCGCATCGCTTTTTGCGCGAAACCGGTTCCCACTTTCACGCGCGATGCTCTAGAGCGGGGCAATGATCGGCCGCCTGACCTTGAGCGATTTCCGCAACCATGCGGATGCGCTGATCCTTCCCGACCATGCCTTCATCGTGCTGACAGGCGAAAATGGGGCGGGCAAGACCAACATTTTGGAAGCCGTGTCGATGCTGGCCCCCGGCCGGGGGCTGCGCGGTGCTGCGCTGCGCGACATGGCGCGCCAGGGCGGGCCGGGCAGCTTCGGCATCGCGGCGGAGGTGGACGGTGTCGTGTTGGGCACCGGCACCAGCCCCCAGGCGCCCGACCGGCGGCAGGTGCGGATCGGCGGCGTGGCCTCTTCGGCCAATGCGCTGGCCGATCATCTGGCGATCGTGTGGCTGACCCCGGCGATGGACCGGCTGTTCATGGACAGTCCCGGTGGACGGAGGCGCTTTCTGGACCGGCTGACGCTGGCGCTGCATCCGGGCCATGCGGTGCATGCCGCGCGTTATGAGGCGGCGATGCGGGCGCGCAATCGCTTGATGGCCGACCTTGCCAGCGCTGACCCGGCTTGGCTGGCCGCGCTCGAGGCGCAGATGGAGGAGCATGGCGCGGCGCTTTCGGCAGCGCGGGCCGATCTGGTCGCGCGGCTGGTCGCGGAGCTTGCCAACCAGCCGGACGAACCCTTTGCCCGGCCGCTGCTGGCGATCGAGGGTGAAGAGGATGGGGAAGGGCCACTCGCGGTTCGGCTGGCCCGTGAGCGGCGACGGGACGCGGCGGCGGGGCGGACATTGTCGGGACCGCACCGGCAGGATCTGGCTGTTACTCATGCCGCCAAGGGGCAGGCGGCGGCGCTTTGTTCGACCGGGGAGCAGAAGGCATTATTGCTCTCGATCCTGCTCGCCCATGCGGCACTCGTCGCTGCGCATAGGGGTCAGCCGCCCGTGCTGCTGCTCGACGAAGTGGCAGCGCATCTCGACCCGTCGCGACGAGCCGCATTGTTCGATCGGCTGCGGGCGGCGGGCGGTCAGGTCTGGATGACGGGGACGGAAGAAAGTCTTTTCAATGACTTGGGTGATGCGACGCGGTTCACGGTAACGGCGGGCCAGCTATTTCGTTCCGCAGGTTAACGCGCCGGCACAACCATTCGTCGCTCGACGCTTCTCAACTCGTCCTGGCTCTGCCCTAAGAGCGCCACGGGGTTGATAAACCAGAAGAAGTCGGGGGTCGTTTCACTCATGATCGGTGCTTTTCGCGCATTCATCGCGACTGCCACGCTTGCGCTAGGCGCTCTGATCGTGACCCCTGCCGCTGCTGGCGTTCTGCAGTGCGCACCCTATGCCCGTCAGGTTTCTGGCATCGAAATTTATGGCAACGCCAACACCTGGTGGGGTCAGGCAGAGGGCCGTTATGAGCGCGGCCAGCAGCCGCGCGAGGGCGCTGTGCTGGCTTTCGCTGCCAGCCGCTCCATGCCGGTTGGCCATGTCGCCATGGTGAGCAAGGTGGTCAGTGACCGCGAAGTGCTGCTGACCCACGCCAACTGGTCTTATCGTGGCGGCATCGAGCGCAACGTGCGCGCCATCGACGTGTCTCCGAACAATGACTGGACCGACGTGCGCGTGTGGTATGGCCCGATCGGCGGCCTGGGCCTGCGCTCCAATCCCGCCAACGGCTTCATCTATCCGGCGCAGGCGAGCGAACCCGCCCCCGTCCGGATCGCCATGGCCGACAGCGCCGGCGCGGCGCGCGGTGCTTTCTAACCCTTTAACCAATTTCTAAGGGCCGCTGCCTAATCTGATCGGTGGTGGGGCGATTCTCATAAATTTTTGAGGTCGCATTTAATGTTTCGATTCGTTCGTGGCGCCGCGTGGCTGCTGGCTGGCATGATCGCCACGCCGGTGTTTGGCGCGACCGCTTTGCAGTGCGTGCCCTATGCGCGGATCGTGTCCGGTGTGAATATCCGGGGCGATGCGCTGACCTGGTGGGATCAGGCGGAGGACCGCTATGCGCGCGGCCATATACCACGCCGTGGGGCGGTGCTGGCCTTCCGTCCCTATGGGCCGATGACGCTGGGCCATGTCGCTGTGGTCAGCAAGGTGCTGGACGACCGGCGCGTGCTGATCCGTCATGCCAATTGGTCAGTGCCCGGCGCGATTGAGGAAGATGTGCTGGCGATCGACGTCTCAGAAGCGGGCGATTGGAGCGAGGTGCGCGTATGGCACAGCCCGACCGGGCAAATGGGCGCGCGGACCAATCCCACTTTCGGCTTCATCTACTCCGGCAAGGGCCGGTTGCATCCGTTCGAACCTGACCCGGCGCTGGGCACCAGCGTGCGCTTCGCCAAGGTGGATCAGCCCGGTGGGGAACAGGAAAAGCCTGTGGCCAAGTCGGTCGAGGAGGGCTCCACGCGCCTCGCATCTCTTGGCCGATCGCTGCGCAAGGCTCTGCATGAACCGCGGCTGGAGACCGATATGCGGGCGATCCAGTTTGCTGACGCGACGCCTTCGGGGCGATCGCTGCGGGATATCATCGCTGATGTGAAACGGGACGCGCGGCTGCGATAGGGATTTGAAACCACATCCGTTCGCTCGAAGCCAACGGATGTGGATTGGGTCGCAGCTTACTCTGCGTCGGCGGGCTTCTCCTCGCCCTCTTCCGAGCGCTCGAACCAGGCTTCTACCGGGCCGGACAGCTTGATCGTCAGCGGCTGGCCGTGGCGGTCGCGGGTCTTGCCGGCTGCGACGCGAACCCAGCCTTCGGAGATGCAATATTCCTCCACATCGGTGCGGACCCGGTCCTTGAACCGGATGCCGACGCCGCGCTGCAGCAGGTCCATATCGAAATAGGGGCTGCGCGGGTTGGTGGAGAGGCGGTCGGGAGGCGTGTCGCTCATGGCTGTTCCAAAGGTCCTTCGTTTCCGCGCGGCCTAGCGCTTCGGGCTCGCCGTCGTCAACCGTGGCGCATCGTCCACATCGCAGAAGATGCGGCGGATCACGCCCTGCTCCAGCCAGGAGGCGAAGCGCACTTCCGCATCGGCAAGGCCCGCAAAGGGATAGGCGACCGGCTGATCGTTCACCGCGCGGCTGGCATGGACCAGACGGATCATCGCGTCGGGCGCGGTGGTGAGGATGCGGCCGCGCCGGTCAGTCGCGGCGCTGTTGACACCGACGACATGGCCGTCCTCCGAGAAGACGGGCCCACCGCTGATGCCAGAAAGCGTATCATCGCTTTCGGGCAGGCGAGCGGCCTCCGCCCAGGCGAGAACGGGCTGCGTCTCTTCGGTACGGCCGCGCCGGGCACTGGCTGCGCCGATCAGTTCGGAGACGACCAGAGTGGGCCGACCTCCGGGAAAGCCCATGTGGAAACCGACTGATCCGGGCGCCGGCATGCGGTCGGACAGCGGCAGGGCATGGTCGCTCGGAAGGCCATCGCGGACGAGCGCGGCGTCAGCCTCCCGGCTGGCCACCACGCGGGAAACGGCGCGAGCCACGCCCCCTTCGTCGATACCGATGCGCGCGCAGTCGTGCGTGACATGTTCAGCCGTCAGCCACGCGCCGTCGCGGTCCACGGCGAAGGCGGTGCCCATGCTGTCGGCAGGACCGCCGGGCCGGTCCTCGATCACGAAAGCCTCGTCGCTCCATTGCGGCATCGGGCGTCGGGGGGAACGCGGATCGAAGCTTTCGACCTGTAGCGGAGGAGGACGTGTCACCTCCCCAATCCAGGCAAGCGCCAATATGCCGCCCAGCATCAGCGGCAGGCAGCCGATGCCCCGCCGCGCCACGGCTCAGCCCGCCACGGCCGCCGCCGTCAGGCAGGCGATCGCGGCCTTCATCATGGCAAGAAAAATGGCGGCCGAGCGCTCATTCGCTTCGATACGGGCAGAGAGCGAGCCAAGGAGGGAATCGACGAAGCGGAAAGCGATGAGTTGCAGCACCAATGTGACGCTGCCCCAGATCATGATGTCCCACACGTTGACCGAGCCGGCCAGGCAGAGCGCCAGGGGGATGGCGAGGCCGATCGCCGCGCCGCCGAGCGAAATCGCCGCCGCGTCGTTTCCGGCGCGGATCAGCGCGAATTCATCATGCGGCGTAATCCACATATAAAGCGCCAGCGCCGCCAGCCAGGCCAGCGTCGCGCAGGCCAAGTGCAGCAGGAAAATGGGGAGCCCCGACAGCAGGCTCTGGATGACAGGCATGGGATCGGTCATGCCGTCACGATGCCGCAACCTGGCCCCGGCTTCAATCCGGGATCAGGTTGCGGTTTCGTTTCTGTCTCTGCTCCGGACAGTTAGCGGCAGATGCGGACCCGGACGTCCCGGTCGCGATAATAGTCATAGCGCCATTCGGTCCAGCAGCGGTGGCGATAGCGATAGTGGTTACGCCGTCCATCGCGCCAGTAGCGGCGGTCGTGATCGCGCCAGCGGCGGTCGTCCCAGCGCCGGTCCCAATCACGGTCATTCCGCCATTCGCGGTCACCATAGCCATAATAGCCGCCATAATATTGCGCTTGCGCCGGAACGGCGGCCGCACCCATTGCCGTAATCGCCAGGCCGAGGGCCGTCGCGCCTTTCACAAAGATGTTCATATGCTCTCTCCTCACTTGCACCCCGACGCATGGGCGTAAAGCGGGGCCACGGCGGAGAAGATGCACAGGTGCGACTGAACCGTCCGGGAACGGGGCTGTCAGCTAGCGTTAAGGGGAATGGGCTGCCGGGGATTATCTGCCGCGCAGCGCCTCTTCCGCTTCCACCATATAGTTGCGGGTAATCGGCAGCGCGCGGCGATCGCGGACATATTGGACCTGGTAGTTCACCATGCTGCCATGTTCGAACACGGTCGCCGCACCGGCGAGGTAGAAGGTCCACAGGCGGAAGAAGCGCTCGTCATACAGGGCGATGATGTCGGCGCGGTGGGCCATGGCGCGGGCATACCATTCGCGGATGGTGAGGCCGTAATGGATGCGCAGCACCTCCACGTCGGTCACCATCAGCTGCGTGCCTTCGCTGCCCTGGATCATTTCAGAGAGCGCCGGGATGTAGCCGCCGGGGAAGATATATTTCTGGGTGAAGGCGTCGGTAACGCCCGGCCCCCCGACCCGGCCGATCGTGTGGATCAGCATCACGCCGTCGCGCGTCAGCAATTGGCGGCACTTGTCGAAAAAGGTGCGGTAGTGGGCGGTTCCGACATGTTCGAACATGCCAACTGACACGATGCGGTCGAACGGCCCTTCGATATCGCGATAGTCGATCAGTTCGAAGCGGACATGGTCTGAAACCCCCGCTTCCTCCGCCCGCTCCCTTGCGACCTTGAGCTGCTCCTCCGACAGGGTGATGCCTGTCACATCGACGCCGCAGGTGCGATGCAGGTACAGCGCCATGCCGCCCCAGCCGCAGCCTATGTCCAGCACCTTCATGCCGGGTTTCAGGTGCAGCTTGGCGGCGATATGCGCCTTCTTGTCCTCCTGCGCCTGTTCCAGGCTGATGCCCGCTTCATTGTTCGCGTCGGGCCAATAGGCGCAGCTATATTGGCGGTCGCGATCGAGGAAGAGCGCATAAAGAGCACCCGACAGATCATAATGATGGGCGACATTGGCCTTTGACCGGGCGCGGTGATTGGCGCGCCAGAGCGTCTGGCGGATCGACTTGAAGCCGCGCTTGAGCGCGCCCTTGTCGCTGATCGACTTGCCGCTTTCCCAGCTGTTGTTGGCGCGGATCAGTGAGATCAACTCCATGATGCCGCCGCCCTCGATCCCGACGCGGCCGTCTATATAGGCTTCCGCCATGCCGAGGCGCGGGTCCTTGATGATGTCGAAGGGGACGCGCGCATCGTGGAACTTGAGCGCGAGTGAAGGGAAGGCGGGATCGGGCGTCCCGGCCGTCGCTTTCCTGCCGTCATGGTAGATGATGGTCAGCTGCCCGCGCGTGACCAACCGCTTGATGACCCGATCGAATAATTTCATGGGCGGCAACCTGTCAGGTCATTTCGCCTCCGTCAAATGCCTGCATACCACTCATATCCGGCGCGGTCTTCCCAATAGCCGCCCTTGCCGCCGTTAATGCCCCTAAGGCTATCTACGGCCTTGATCTCCATCAAATATTTGGCCTGTTTATAGCCAAGCTGCCGCTCCACTCTGAGGCGCAGCGGCGCCCCATTGGCAACTTTCAGCGGCTCGTCGTTGAGCGCGAAGGCGAGGATCGTCTGCGGATGGAAAGCATCGATCATGTCGATGCTTTCATAATAAGGCCGCCCGTCGCCCATGAAGTCCGCACAATGAAACAGGATGTAGCGCGTCCGGCTGCTCATGCGGGCAGCGTCGAGGACAAGGCTGAGCGGAACGCCGCGCCATTTGCCGATCGCGCTCCACCCTTCGACACAATCGTGGCGCGTGATCTGCTCGCGGTGAGGCAGGCTGCGCAATTGGGCGAGCGAAAGGGAAAGCGGGCGATCGACCAGCCCGGTCACTTTCAACCGCCAGTCGCTAAAGCCCGACCGCCACAGCGCGCGATATTCGGGCGTATTCGGGTTGGCAGTGCCATTGGCGCGGAAGAAGGGCGAGATCTGGTCAGGCCGGAACTCCCGCGCCATGGCGTCGCGAGTCATCAGGCTGCGCTGCGCCCATTTATGGAAATTCTCCGCGGAAAAGAGCGCCTCGCGCACGCTTTCATTCTGCGCCAACCGGTCGCAGCCCGCCAGCGTGGCGGTGGCGCCGAGCAGCAGGGCGCGGCGGCTGAGGATCAGGCTCATGGCCGCGCCTGTGGCAGGCGATAGCGGCCGGTGACCATCGAGCGCAGCTCGTTGATCGGCCCCGCCAGCAGCACCATCAACAGATGAATGAGGAAAAAGCCGACGATTGCAAAGGCCATGATGAAGTGGATCGACCGGGCGGACTGACGGCCGCCGAACAGATCGACCAGCCAGGGCCAGGCCGCATTCATGCCCGGAGACATGGTCAGCCCGGTCAGGATCAGAAGCGGCAGGGTGACGAAGATCACCGCGATATAGCTGGCCTTCTGCAGCACATTGTAGCGCAGCGCTGCTTCGCCGGTTGGGAAGCGTAGGCGGGCATGATCGACGATGTCCTGCCAGACGTGGCGCGGGGCCAGCTCGCCGCGGCGGAAGGCGAGATCGCGAGCGATATGCCCGCCGAGCAGCGACCAGAGCATGTAGAAGAGAAGGGCGAAGGCGAAGAGCGGCGCGGCCGTGAGGTGCCAATGGCGGGACATCGCCAGACTATAATGGCCCGGCAGGGTGATCCAGCCGCCAAAGCGCTCAAGCTGCAGCCAGGGCTGATCGAAATTCGCCCCGAACTGTCCCCAGTAAAGTCGGGGATGAGCGTTGAAGATGCCAAGCCCACTGGTGAAGAGGATGTAGACCAGCGCGACATTCAGCCAGTGCCACAGCCGTACCGGCCAGCGATGACGCAGCACCGGCGGCGCCTTCGGGACGGCAGTGGGGGAAGGGCTGTCCATAATGGCCTGTTACTCTTTTGCATCAGTCGGGTCAAAAATCAGGGTCAGGTCCAAACGGGATCGAAACAAATTAAGCCATTCATCTTCTGGCCATAATGGCTGGCGATAAGCGCGCTGGCTCTGTCTCCCTCAAACAGGAGCGCGGAGAAAGATGCTTTCAGGCTGCCAAGTGGTGATGACTGTTGCGAAAGTGCATCATTCACCAACAATCTTCATATCGCTGTTGCAACATGGAACAAAGGCTACCATATGCGCCACCGTCCATGACGCAAGATCGTGGCAAGCAGGGATGGAATAAAAGGGGCCACTTCATAGCGGCGCTCGAAGCCATAAGCTTCGATACCATTCCTGTCCTATATCAAGAGTGCTCTCCAATCCTTGGATGATGCACGTCTTATCGCATGAGGACTTTATGAAGACTGTGATTCTCGCAGCCGTTGCTGCTGCCGCTGTCGCGGCCCCCGCTTTCGCTCAGGACGCTGCTCCGTTCACCGGCCCCCGCGCTGGCGTGACCGTTGGCTATGACAGCCTGGGTGACGAAGAAGGCGTGAGCTACGGCGTGAGCGCTGGTTACGACGTTGCCCTGACCCCCTCGATCACCTTCGGTCCCGAAGTGACGCTGGGCGATAGCACTGTTGACGCTACCGGCCTTGATGTCAGCCGCGATCTGGCTGCTTCGGTTCGCTTGGGCTACATCCTGAACCCGCAGGTTCTGGCGTTCGGCAAGGTTGGCTATGCCAGCACCCGTTTCGAAACCGTTGTTGGCAACGGCGCGTTTGAAGGCGTTCGTTTCGGCGGCGGTCTGGAATATGCCATCAACGGCAACACCTACATCTCGGCCGAATATCAGCGCACTGAATATGAAGCTGATCTTGGCGGCCGCGACGCTGGCGTGGTCGGCATCGGTTTCCGTTTCTAATCCCTCTCGGATCTGAAACACGGAAAGGGCGGTCCCGTTGGGGCCGCCCTTTTTGTTTCGGATCGCTCTGAGGCGTGGAGTGCGGGGAGAGGGTTTGCTCCGCTAACTCGGAAGTCGATGCAGACGGCTTTCACGCGGGCGCAGAGGGCCGGGACGCGATGTTATGGCGCGGGCTGGGTTTCAGGCAGCGCGTTGCCTTGGGACGCAGCGATGATCTGGATCATGGCTTTGCCTCCGGTGCGACATCTCTGCGTCTCCGCGTGAAGAATATGTCCGCGCAAAAAGCGCGACTTCAGGACCCGCTTGCGTCCTCTGCGCGCCAATCTTCCGCTACAGCGCTCCCGCGAGCGCCAGCACGACACCACCAACGACGAGCAGGAGGCCGGTCACTTCGCTGCGGCTCATCCTTTCGCCCAGATAGAAATGGCCGAAGCCCAGCGTGAAGGCTACCTCCACCTGGCCGACGATCCGGACGAGTGCGACGGGCGCTGTTGCAAAGCCGGTGAACCAGCAGGCTGAGCCAAGCGCGGATAGCAAACCCACCTGGCCCGAGATGCGCCAGCTTGACAGGACCTTGCGCATTTCAGCAGCTTCTCGCGCAAGGAGATATCCCCCCTGCATCAGCGTCTGGAGCGCGACCGTCACGGCGAGGACGATCAGCGCCGCCAGGATCGGATCGCTACCACCGACTTCCTGAGTGGCGCGGCGGATCGCTACGGCCGTCAGCGCGAAGAAAAAGCCCGACGCGATGCCGGTGAGCGCAGCTGGCTGGCCAAGCGCTTTCAAGAAGTCGGCCGGTCCCATGCGTTTGCCGCCCGTGGACAGCAGCATCACCCCCATGACGCCGCAGCCGATTCCGGCCCAGGCGAGGGGATGCAGCCGCTCCCCCATCAACAGGAAAGACAGGATCGCGCCTTGTACCGCCTCTGTCTTCGAATAGGCAGTGCCGACGACGAAGTTGCGGTGCGCGAAAGCCATTATGAGGAGGTTGGTGGCGATGATCTGCGCCAGCCCTCCGCCAAGGCAGAAGAGCAGGAACAAGGGGTCAGGGTCGGGCAGCGCGCCGGGAAACGCCAGCCGGTAGCCGCCCAGCAGGATCAGCGCGAAGGGCAGGCCGTAGAGATAGCGGACGAGCCCGGCGGCGTTGATTGACAGGCTATGGCTGACGCGCCGCTGGACCGCGGTACGCCAGGCTTGCGTCGCGCCAGCCAAGAGAGTGGCGGGGAGCCAGATAGGCGACGTAATCATGCCTAATCCTTCACATGCCCGGATTGGGGAGGGGAACCACCCGCAGGCTGGTAGAGGGGAAGGACGCGACAGTGATTCAGTATGTGCCGCATCACATTGTCGAGATCATGGAGAACATCCCTTGCCCTCACCCTCAGCACGCGAACGCCCTGGGCTTGCAGCCACGCGTCTCGCCGTTCGTCCTGCGCGAACTGGCTGACATGGTCATGGCTGCTGCCATCAATTTCGATCGTTAGCCGGGCGGACGGGCAAAAGAAGTCGAACACAAAAGGCCCGGTGGGGTGCTGGCTGCGGAATTTCATCCCGGCCGGGAGCGCGCGCAGCCCTTGCCATAATGAGACTTCTGGCGATGAGAGCGTATCTCGCTGTCCGCGCGCTCGCTCGACCGTCTTCTTTATCGGCGGCATCGCGCTCTTCCCCTCCACCGCCTTCGGCGGTTCCCCTCCCCATCTTTCGATGGGGAGGATTTGCGCGGTCACGCCTTCTCCAGCAGACCTTCCTTCTTGATCTTCTCCTGCCAGACCAGCGGGGCGAGGCGGTGGACGTTCTGCCCTTCGCTGTCCACGGCGACGGTGACGGGCATGTCCTGCACGTCGAACTCATAGATGGCTTCCATGCCAAGGTCCTCGAAGCCCACGACCTTCGCGCCCTTGATCGCGCGGGCGACCAGATAGGCCGCGCCGCCGACCGCCATCAGATAGGCGCTCTTATGCTTGGCGATCGAGTCCGTGGCCGCCGGGCCGCGCTCCGCCTTGCCGACGCAGGCGGCGAGGCCCTGTTCCAGCATCATGTCCATGAACTTGTCCATGCGGGTCGCGGTGGTGGGGCCGGCCGGGCCGACCACCTCGTCGCGGACCGGATCGACGGGGCCGACATAGTAAATGACGCGGCCCTTGAAATCGACCGGCAGCTGCTCGCCCGCGGCCAGCATGTCGGCGATTCGCTTGTGCGCGGCGTCGCGGCCGGTCAGCATCTTGCCATTGAGCAGCAGGCGGTCACCATGCTTCCAGCTCTGCACGACTTCTGGCGTCAGATTGTCCAGATCGACGCGGATCGCTTCCTTGCTGGGCTTCCAGTCGACTTCCGGCCATTCGGAGAGCTTGGGCGCTTCCAGATAGGCCGGGCCCGACCCGTCCAGCGTGAAGTGGGCGTGGCGGGTGGCGGCGCAATTGGGGATCATGGCGACCGGCTTGCCCGCCGCGTGGCAGGGATAGTCGTGGATCTTGACGTCGAGCACGGTGGCGAGGCCGCCCAGGCCCTGCGCGCCGATGCCCAGCGCATTGACCTTGTCATACAACTCGATGCGCAGTTCCTCGATCTTGTTCTGCGGGCCGCGCGCCTTGAGTTCGCCCATGTCGATGGGGTCCATCAGGCTTTCCTTGGCCAGCGCCACCGCCTTTTCCGCCGTGCCGCCGATGCCGATGCCCAGCATGCCGGGCGGGCACCAGCCAGCACCCATCTGCGGTACCATCTCCAGCACCCAATCGACGATCGAATCGCTGGGGTTCATCATCTTGAACTTGGTCTTGTTTTCCGAGCCGCCGCCCTTGGCTGCGACGTCCACGGTGACCTTGTTGCCGGGCACCATCTCGACGTTCAGCACGCAGGGCGTATTGTCCTTCGTATTGACGCGGGAAAAGGCCGGGTCCTTCAGGATCGAGGCGCGCAGGCGATTTTCCGGGTTGAGGTAAGCGCGACGGACGCCTTCATCGACGACTTCCTGCATGGAGCGGCTATTGTCGTCCAGGCGGCATTCCATGCCCCATTTGATGAAGACATTGACGATGCCTGTGTCCTGGCAGATCGGGCGATGCCCTTCGGCGCACATGCGGCTGTTGGTCAGGATCTGGGCGATGGCGTCCTTCGCCGCCGGATTGGCCTCCGCTTCATAGGCTTTGCCCAGCGCGCGGATATAATCCATCGGATGATAATAGCTGATGAACTGCAGAGCGTCGGCGACGCTCTCGATCAGGTCGGCGGTCTTGATGACGGTCATCGTGGCAAAGTCCCTATCTTCCGCCCCGCCCTGCACGGCGGGTCCTCGCCCGCGCGGCTAATAGGGATTTTGTCCCGAGTCCAGCTATCCGTTGGCGTAAGGGAACATGTGCCACCAGGGTTCCTTCTCCTCCAGCACCCTGGCAAAGCTGGGCCGTGCCTCCAGCCGGTCGAGATAGGCGGCGAGCGCCGGAAAGCCGCCCCGCATCGGCTCAACCTTGTCCGCGTAGAAGAGGGCGGGCGCCGCTGCGCAATCGGCAAGGGTGAAGGTATCACCCCCCGCCCAATAGCGCCCGGCGATCCGGTCCTCCAGAAAGGCATAAGCCTTGCCAAGCGTCAGCCGCGCCTGGCCCACGCCATAGGGATCGCGCGATTCTTCGGGCCGCAGCCGGTCGGCGACGATTGCCTGCATCGGCGTCATGACATAATTGTCGAACAGCCGGTCCATCAGGCGCACCTCGATCGCCTCGTCCGGGTCAGCGGGGATCGCGCGGAAGGGGCCGGGGCAATGCTGGTCCAGATATTCTACGATGATGCTGGTTTCGGCGAGCGTCCGGTCCCGCGCCTCATCGCGCAGGACCGGGAACTTGCCGAGCGGCCAGAGCGTAAGCCAGGCTTCGGCGACGCCCGGATCCTCCATCATGCGGCGCTCGAACGGCGCATCCTTTTCGTAAAGGGCGATCAGTGCCTTCCAGCAATAGGAGGACAGCGGATGATAATAGAGAATCATTGGCAGTCTCTCCCATGCGTTTCGGTGACCGCATCGCGTGGATCACCGGCAATCTATCCACATATTGATCCACAGCAGCTTGTGGATAATCGCGGTGCCACCCCCTATCCATAGTGAAAGAATGGCACTATTTCTGACCTGTTCTCACGCATTTGCGTGGCAAGCGAAATTTATTTTCGTTCGCATATTGTCCCTCTTGCCTTTCACGGAAGCCAGAGAAGTCCGCGCGTCGCTGCGTTGCGGCGTGGTGGAATGTCGATGAAGCGAGTCTGGGCCGCGACGGCGGAGTCTCCATATCGTCATTTACCCTCTTGCAAGCATTAGAGGCTGTGGCACTATCCCTTGTATCGGGTTAACGGGGGTTACCCAACAGATTGTGATTGCACCCGCCGGACCATTTTCCGGAGGAGAGGCGTTTTGTCTCAGGCGATCCGCTGCTGGCGAGCCCCGCTGCCGATCCGGGGCGGCTTTGAAAGAAGCTTGACCGAATCGAACGAAACAGGAACATTCGGGGGCTCGAATGGATTTTCGTGACAGCGAACAAACAGGTGCACAAGACGTGGCGACGGTAATCGACGAAGTGGTGGCAACAGTGGCGGAGAAGAAGAAAGCCGCGCCCGCAAAGGCGCCGTCCTCTTCCTCTATCCAGGCGCGCCGCTTCGACGTGGTCACGGATGAAAGCCGTGACGCGTTGCTGACCGAATTTGGCAAGGATACGCTGAAGGACCGCTATCTGCTGCCCGGCGAATCCTATCAGGACCTGTTCGCCCGCGTGGCGGCCGCCTATGCCGATGACCAGGATCATGCCCAGCGCGTCTATGACTATATTTCGCGCCTGTGGTTCATGCCAGCGACGCCCGTGCTGTCGAACGGCGGCACCGGCCGTGGTCTGCCGATCAGCTGCTATCTGAACAGCGTGGACGACAGCCTGGAGGGCATCGTCAACACCTGGAACGAGAATGTTTGGCTCGCCTCGCGCGGCGGCGGCATCGGCACCTATTGGGGCAGCGTGCGCGGCATCGGCGAGCCGGTGGGCCTCAACGGCAAGACCAGCGGCATCATCCCCTTCGTCCGCGTGATGGACAGCCTGACGCTGGCGATCAGCCAGGGCTCGCTGCGCCGCGGGTCGGCGGCCTGCTATCTCGACATTTCGCATCCGGAAATCGAGGAGTTTCTGGAAATCCGCAAGCCCAGCGGCGACTTCAACCGCAAGGCGCTGAACCTGCACCATGGCGTGCTGCTGACCGACGAGTTCATGGAAGCGGTGCATAATGGCGCCGAATTCCAGCTGCGCTCGCCCAAGGATGGTTCGGTCCGGGGCAAGGTGGATGCGCGCAGCCTGTTCCAGAAGCTGGTGGAAACCCGCCTGGCGACCGGCGAGCCCTATATCGTCTTTTCCGACACCGTGAACAACACGATGCCCAAGCATCACCGTGACCTGGGCCTCAAGGTATCCACATCCAATCTCTGTTCCGAAATCACTTTGCCGACGGGTCGCGACCATCTCGGCAATGACCGGACGGCGGTCTGCTGCCTTTCGTCCCTGAATCTGGAAACCTGGGACGAATGGAATAAGGACCCCGTCTTTGTCGAGGACGTCATGCGCTTCCTCGACAATGTGCTGCAGGATTATATCGACCGAGCGCCGGACGAAATGGCGCGGGCCAAATATAGTGCTGAGCGCGAACGGTCAGTGGGCCTGGGGGTGATGGGGTTCCACTCCTTCCTCCAGGCCCGGGGCCTTCCCTTCGAAGGGGCCATGGCCAAGAGCTGGAACCTGCGCATCTTCAAGCATATCAATGAAAAGGTGAATGAAGCCTCGATGCAGCTCGCGGTAGAGCGCGGGCCGTGCCCCGACGCTGCCGACATGGGCGTCATGGAACGGTTCAGCTGCAAGATGGCGATCGCGCCCACCGCATCGATCTCGATCATCTGCGGCGGCACTTCGGCCTGCATCGAGCCGATCCCGGCCAATATCTACACGCACAAGACGCTGTCCGGCAGCTTCGTGGTGAAGAACCCCTATCTGGAAAAGATCCTGCGCGACAAGGCGAAGGACAGCACCAACGTCTGGAACTCCATCCTGGAACGTGGCGGTTCGGTCCAGCATCTCGACTTCCTGAGCCAGGAAGAAAAGGACACGTTCAAGACCAGCTTCGAGATCGACCAGCGCTGGCTGCTCGAGCTGGCCGCCGACCGGACGCCCTATATCGACCAGGCGCAGTCGCTGAACCTGTTCATCCCGGCCGACGTGGAGAAATGGGACCTTCTCATGCTCCACTATCGCGCGTGGGAGCTGGGCATCAAGTCGCTCTATTATCTGCGGTCGAAGTCGGTGCAGCGCGCCGGTTTCGCGGGCGGGGTCGAAGCCGACAATACGATCGATGCGCCTAAGTTCGAACTGGCCGGCGGGAGCACCGACTATGACGAATGCCTCGCCTGCCAATGAGCTAATGGGGGGGATGGGCGCGGCGGTTAACCCTGCCGCGCCCACACAATCGCTCCCGAATTCGTCAGCCTTCGTCCTCTTCCTCTTCGAAAAGGACAGCGTTGGCGCCTGTAGCGGACAGCCTTACGGTGCCATCCTCGTCAACCCCGGCGATCAGTCCTTCGCTGATATAATGATGATGTCCCGCATGACTGCCTTCGCCGCTGTCCGCCTTGATCAGCTTGATACGGTCGCCATCGACATGATCGACCGTGCCGACATGCACGCCGTCAGCGCCGATAATATCGGCATGTTCCTTGATGCTGCTCAGATCAACCATCATATTGCTCCTGTGCCGGGAATGACGGGGTCTGAACGCCCTGCGCGCGCACAGGTTGCGCTAACCCATTAATCGCGGAGCCGACCCATGCCCCTTCTGCAAGCCAGCAAGGTTTACAAGCCTTTCGAATATCCCTGGGCCTATGAATATTGGAAGCGGCAGCAGCAGCTGCACTGGCTGCCCGAGGAAGTGCCCCTGGGTGAGGATTGCCGCGATTGGGCGCAGAAGCTCAGCGATCATGAGCGCAACCTGCTGACGCAGATTTTCCGCTTCTTCACCCAGGCGGACGTGGAAGTGCAGGATTGCTACCACGAAAAATATGGCCGCGTGTTCAAACCGACCGAAGTGAAGATGATGCTGACCGCGTTCAGCAACATGGAAACGGTCCATATCGCCGCCTACAGCCATCTGCTCGACACGATCGGCATGCCCGAAACCGAATATTCGGCCTTCATGCAATATAAGGAGATGAAGGATAAGCATGACTATCTGAGCCAGTTCGGCGTCGATACGGACGAGGATATCGCCAAGACGCTGGCCATGTTCGGCGGCTTCACCGAAGGGCTCCAGCTCTTCGCCTCCTTCGCCATGCTGATGAACTTCCCGCGCTTCAACAAGATGAAGGGCATGGGCCAGATCGTCACCTGGTCGGTGCGCGACGAAACGCTGCACTGCGAAGGCATCATCAAGCTGTTCCACGCCTTCGTGAAGGAACGCGACTGCCTGACCCCGTCCGTCAAGGACGACATCATGGACATGTGCCAGAAGACGGTGCGGATCGAGGACGCGTTCATCGACCTCGTCTTCGAAATGGGCCCGGTCCCCGGCATGACGCCCAAGGACATCAAGAAATATGTCCGCTACATCGCCGACTGGCGCCTAGGGCAGCTGGGCCTGAAGCCCATCTACATGATCGACGAACACCCCCTGCCGTGGCTGACCCCGCTGCTGAACGGCGTCGAACACGCCAACTTCTTCGAAACCCGCGCCACCGAATATTCCAAGGGCGCCACGCGCGGCCAGTGGAACGAAGTATGGGATGCGTTCGACCGGAGGAAGAAGCTCAAGGCCGGTGATGCGGCGAACGCCGATGAGGCGAGCGATCCGGATATGTTCAAGGCTGCGGGGATCGCGGCGGAGTAAAGGGTTCAAGTTTTAGCTGGCGCGCGCCGTCTAAGGTGCGCGCCAAATTTTATGAAATAAAAACGGCGGCATGCCTTAGAAGCAGCCGCCGCAAAGTTCCGAATGTCTCACGCGCAAAGCCTGGCAGCGTAAACCGCGTGAGACTCCTTCCAGTGAGAAAGGAGGTGCGCCATGTGGTCCATGGCCCGGTTACCGTAGCGAGCTAAGAGCCGGGGCGCGTTGCTTTGACAGCGCGTCCGCGGCTCCTGACTAACTGCATATTTCCTATAAGTCAAAGGAGCGAGCTATGAGCAAGCAGTCCCCCCGCCAGACTTCCAGCAAGGTTTCAACCTTGGCATCTGGCATTCTGTCCGGTGCAATCTCGAACCCTACGAAAGCCCAGATCAAATCGGTCGCAGCTTCCGCGTTGGGGCAGGATCAAACAAAAGGGCAGCGTAAGTAATAGGATGTGGGGTGCTCCGGCACCCTACATTTTCTGGTAGCTCTCAACTAACTCTGCGCGCCCCAGCAGCGGCAACTGAGCGAACATCATCGCGGCCTGCGCGATACGCGCGACACGCGATCCGCTGCCCGCTCATCATCTTCGGCGATCCAGCCCCTAATTGCCGCCAGATCATCCCGCGCTTGGGGCGTGAAGTTAACGTTCAAGGCCGAAGTCGCGCAATATCCTGTCTATCGGGATCAGCTCGTCCGATCCTGCGCCTGCGTCGGTCCGCGCTCGATCTTTTCGCGCTGCCACGCTCATGGTCGCGTTCGATCGCGCCGGCCTGCTCGGCCAATTTGTCTTCGGGATCGATCCGCGTCCTCCTGACAAAAGAGTGCTTCTTGCTTCGGCGGTTGCAAGGCGGACACTCCAAACCAAATGGCTGTCCTACATTCAGCCGAGCTGCTATATTTTCGGTCAGTTCTTTGAACCTGTAGGAAATAGGAAAATCAGCAGCGACATTTTTGCAGCCAGCGACGGTGTAAACTTCGCGACTTCGCAAAGCGCCAGCTGCGTAAATCACCGCCTGTCTCGACGCTGAACGGACTGTTTTGTTCCGTTCATGCAACGTCCATCCCTTATCATGTGTTTAGCTCCCACAAGCGAATTTCAAGGACAAGGAGCATTCCCATGACCTTTTCGATCAAGCGGACCATTGCCGCTTTCTCGCTCGGCGCGATGACGCTGACGGGCATCGCCGCCACGCCCGCCCTGGCTGATCCGCCGCGCCATGCGGGGGAGCGTGGCCATGGCCGGAACGACTGGCGCCATGATGGCAAGCACGACCGCGATTGGCGCGACGGCCGCCACGACAATGGCCGCCACAATGGCCATTGGAAGCGTCCGGGCCGCGTCGTCTACGGCTATGACTGGAACCGGCCTGATCCGCGCTACGGCCGCTATTATCGCCCAGACCGCTATTACCGCAGTGGTTACGAGCCGATCCGTGTGACCCGATCGACGCGCATCTATCGCGGCTATGACGACCGCTATTATTGCCGCCGCTCGGACGGCACCACTGGCCTGATCGTCGGCGCGGCGCTTGGCGGGCTGCTCGGCAGCCAACTCGATCGCGGTTATTCCAACACGGCTGGCGTGCTGATCGGCGCAGGCGCGGGCGCTCTGCTGGGTCGGGAGATCGACCGTGGCAATCTGAACTGCCGCTAACGCCCTGCTGTCATGTGGGGCACCAGGGCTGGCGCGATCCCGTCCAGGGCCGCGCCAGCCCTTCCGCGACCAGCGTCGCACCGAGTGACCGACCCTCCCGGCTGACCAGGCGCAGCGTCCGGCCATAGCGATCCTTCTCCCTTGCGATCGGCTGGAGAGAGAAGGTCCCGGCGTTCAGCAGCGCCAGCAGCCGCCGCGTAGCGCGCTCCCCCTGCTCCCGTTCCGCGACGCAGCGCGCCTGATGGGTTTCGGGCGTATCGATATCGGCGATGCGGATCTTCTCTCCGCTGAACCGGAATGTGTCGCCATCGACGACGCAATCCGCCGCGCTGCCGCGCTGGCAGCGTTCAAATGGCCGGGCAGAGGCGGGCGGCGCGACAAACAGGATGAGGGAAGCGAGGGTGGCGAGCGGCAGGGAACGGATGAGCATCGGGCGAGCATAGGCAGCGCCCGCACTCCCGCCCGCTCAAGCTGATCCGCATTCCCTCCGCTTCGGCGGGAATATCACCGCTCCTCCTCGCTCCCTTCGCCCGTCATGTCGTCTTCATCGTCCATATCCTCGGTATCGACCTGCCCGAGCGTGCTTTCCTCGTCATCCATATTCGGCTCGCCGCTGAAGGCGTCGAAATCGATATGACCGGAACGGTTCATTCCCTCCATCCGCTCGACCAGGTCGGGGGTGTCGTCGGGGATGATCTGCGCCGGGTTGCTGCGGCCGCCGCGCTCGCTGTCTTCGGACAGGTCCGTCGAGCGGTAGCGGGCGTCGTCGGTAACGGTCTGCGCCTGCGATCCCTCGTCGCGCTGTTCGTCATTTTCCTCGATCGTGTCGGGGAAACGGTCTTTGTCATTCTGGTCCATGGCAGGTCTCCTTGCCTGCCCAACCGATCAACCGGCGCGGCCGTTCCATGAGCCCGAAAAGGCGCTGGACAGCAGCGGCGGCAGGGGGCAAGAGCCACGCAATTCATTCACCCGCTCCCCCCTTCCAAGGAACATCCATGTCCCGCAAACTCATCTCCTCGGGTTCGCCTTTCGAGGCGCAAGTCGGCTATTCGCGCGCCGTCGTTCAGGGCGACTGGTGCTTCGTCGCCGGCACCACCGGCACCGACCCCGAAACCAAGGCGATGCCGGAAAGCGTCGTGGACCAGGGCGTCAATGCGCTCAAGGTCATCGGCAAGGCGCTGGAGGATGCGGGCTTTTCCTTCGCCGATGTGGTGCGCGTGACCTACTACATCACCAACCCTGCCTATTGGGACGAACTGGGCAAGGCGACCGCGCCGATCTTTGGCGAGATCCGCCCGGCGGCGAGCTGCATTGTTACCGGCCTTATCAAGCCGGAAATGAAGATCGAGATCGAAGTCACCGCGTTTAAGGGCTGACCCCATGATCACCATGTATGGCATCAAAAATTGCGACACGATCAAGAAGGCGCGCAATTTCCTGGACAATGAGCGCGTCTCTTACAGCTTCCACGACTATAAGGTGTCGGGCGTGGACAAGGGGAAGCTGGAGGAATGGGTGATGGAGCATGGGTGGGAAACCATCCTCAACCGCTCCGGCACCACCTTCAAGGCGCTGGACGCCGGGGACAAGGCGCATATCGACGCGGACAAGGCCATCCTGCTGATGAGCGCCAACCCGTCGATGATCAAGCGACCGATCCTGGACGTGGGCGGCCGGACCATCGTGGGTTTCAAGGCGACGACCTATGAAGAGGCGCTGGCGAAGGTGAAAGCCTGACGCAGGGCGGCGACGGCGGCTTGTCAAATGAGGCGGGTAGGCGAATAACAGGAACATGCTTTCGCAGAAGACCCGTTACGCGATCCGCGCGCTTCAACATCTCGCCGACCGTTACCGCCAAGGACCTGTCCCGCTGAACGAGATTGCGACGCGACAGAATATCCCGGCCAAGTTCCTGACGGTCATCCTGTCGGAACTGTCGCGCGAAGGGCTGGTGGCGACGCAGCGCGGGCGCGACGGCGGATATTGGCTGGCGCTGGCTCCGGTGGATATCAGCTACGGCGATATCGTCCGGCTGACGCGGGGATCGTTGGCGCTGACGCCCTGCGCCAGCCGATTCGCGCATGAGACATGCACCAACTGCCTGCCCGAATCGGAGTGCCGCCTGCATCGCGTGATGCTGCGCGTGCGGGACGAGACCGCGAAGGTGCTGGACAGCATCAGCCTGGCCGAACCCTTCGCCATGGAGGAAGCTGGCTAACCCTTGCGCCTGGCGCGAGGCTTCGCCACATCGGGTGCCATGACTACACCTCCGCTCAAAGCCGCGCTGATTCCTGTCACTCCGCTTCAGCAGAATTGCACGCTGTTCTGGTGCACCGCGACCAATAAGGGCGCGTTCGTTGATCCGGGGGGCGATCTGCCGCGTCTGAAAGCGGCGGCGGAGCAGCATGGCGTCACGATCGAGAAGATATTGGTGACGCACGGCCATATCGACCATTGTGGCGAAGCTGGCGTGCTGGCGAAGGAACTCGGCGTTCCGATCGAAGGGCCGCACGAAGCGGATCGTTTCTGGATCAGCAGGCTTGAGGAGGATGGGCGTAATTACGGCATCCAGGGCCAGCTGTTCGAGCCCGATCGCTGGCTGTCCGATGGCGACAAGGTGCATGTCGGCGAACTGGAACTGGACGTCTATCATTGCCCGGGCCACACGCCGGGCCATGTCGTCTTTCACCACGCGCCCAGCAAGCTGGCGATCGTTGGCGATGTGCTGTTTCAAGGATCGATTGGTCGCACGGACTTTCCCATGGGCAATCATCAGGACCTGATCGATGCCATCACCGGCAAGCTGTGGCCTCTGGGTGGCGATACGGCTTTCGTGCCGGGACATGGGCCGATGAGCAATTTCGCCCATGAGCGCCGCACCAATCCCTTCGTGGGGGACGCGGTGCTCGCCTGATCTTCAGCGCGCGGCCATGGCCGGCGGGGCGGGCACGGAGCGGGTTGCATGATAGGCGACATAGAGCGCCGTTACCGCCATCGCGGCCATGACGGCCCAGGTGAGCAGGGCGCCACCCGCGCGCCAGACTGTCGGATGATCGGCGTCCATGCCTATTCCGTGCGCCGCGCGGGCCACGACATAGACCAGAGCGCCGATCCACAGCCAGAGCGGAGAACCTAGCGCCAGTTCGACAAGGGCGAAGAGGATGAGGACGATGGGCGTATATTCGGTGAAGTTGGCATGCGCCCGAATACGCCGCGCCAGCAGAGGGTTGCCGCCATCGCCATGCAGCGCCTTGCTACCGACGCGAATCCGGGCGCAGCGGAACGCAAGCCAGAGGTTGAGAAGCGCGCAGGCCGCGGCCAAGGTCAGCGTAATCGGCAACAGCATCGGACGTTCCTCCCCGTCTTCCCGTTTGCGGCACAATAAGCAGCCGATGTATCGGGGCAAGGAAGGACTTGCGCCTTCTTCAAAAAAGGCTATAGGCGCAGGGCTTCGCGATCACCCGGGCCGCATGGGTCTGCGGCGCCTGTGGCGTCGGCATCCATCGGATACTGGCCAGTCGCACAACCAGATTTAATTATGGAATAAGGTGCCGACATGGCTGTCCCCAAGAGGAAAACGTCTCCGTCCCGTCGCGGCATGCGCCGCAGCCACGATGCACTGCGCGTCGAAGCATTCCAGGAATGCTCGAACTGCGGTGAACTGAAGCGCCCGCACAATCTGTGCGACGCCTGCGGCCATTATAACGGCCGTGAAGTCGTTGCCGTCGGGGCCTGACGACACCCTCTCTCCTGCAAAGGTGTCCTGAAGTGTCCAGCCAACCGCGAATCGCAATCGACGCGATGGGCGGGGATGAAGGCGTACGCGTGATGATGGCGGGCGTAGCGCTCGCCCGTCACCGTCATGAAGGGCTGCGCTTCACCCTTTTTGGAGACGAGACGCGCATCAAGGCCGCGCTCGATCATCACCCTAATCTGCGCGCTGCGTCCGAAGTGGTGCACGCCAGTGATGTCGTGTCCGCCGGGGACAAGCCCAGTGTCGCGATCCGCAAAAAGGCTAGCTCCATGAGCATGGCTATCGCGGCGGTGAAGTCGGGCGAGGCAGGCGCGGCCGTCTCTTCCGGCAATACCGGCGCGTTGATGGCGATGGCGAAGCTGGCGCTCCGCACCATGCCGGGAATCGACCGCCCCGCGCTTGCGGCCCTACTGCCGACGCTTGGCCAAAATGATGTGGTCATGCTGGACTTGGGCGCGAATACTGAATGCGACGCCCGCAATCTGGTTCAGTTCGCTGTCATGGGCGCAGCTTACGCCCGCATCGCTTTCGACCTGGAGCGTCCGCGCGTGCGGCTGATGAACATCGGCACCGAAGATATGAAGGGGACGGAAGAAATCCGGGATGCCGCCGCGATATTGCGCGCGGCAAAAGCCCTGCCGCTTGCCTTTGACGGTTTCACGGAAGGCGACAAGATCGGCCGGGGCGAGGCGGATGTGATCGTGAGCGACGGTTTTTCCGGGAATGTCGCGCTGAAGACGGCGGAGGGTACAGCCCGCTTCGTCACCGATCTGTTGCGCACGGCCTTTACCAGTTCGGTCCGGTCCAAAATCGGCTTCCTCATTTCCAAGCCCGCGATGCATCTGTTGAAGCATCATCTCGACCCCAATAATCATAATGGCGCGGTATTCCTGGGCCTGAACGGCGTCGTGGTGAAGAGTCACGGCAGCGCCAATGACAAGGGCGTGGCGAACGCGGTTCATGTCGCCGCACGGCTGCTGGAAGAAGATATCACCCGGCGTATCGCCGCCGACATGGCGGGCGTCAGTGCCCTGTCGGCCGTGGCGTCCAAACAGGAGCTGGCCGCAAAGTGATCCGCAGATCCATTCTTCTGGGCACGGGGTCGGCTCTTCCGGTTCGCGCCGTCAGCAACGCTGAGTTAGCCCAAACCGTCGATACCAGCGACGAATGGATCGTCGAACGCACCGGCATCCGCAACCGGTACATCGCCGGTGACGGGGAGACGACGGCGACCCTTGCGACCGATGCGGCCAAGGCAGCGTTGGACGCCGCAGGTTTGTCGGCGCAAGACATCGACCTCATCATCCTGGCAACAGCAACGCCGGACCAGACTTTTCCTGCAAGCGCCACGATCGTGCAGGCCGCCCTCGGTATCGACGATTGCGTTGCGTTTGACGTGGCGGCGGTCTGCTCAGGCTTCCTCTACGCGGTTACGGTTGCGGACAGCATGATCCGTTCGGGCGCTGCGCAGCGGGCGCTGGTGATCGGGTCGGAAACATTCAGCCGCATCCTCGACTGGGAAGACCGAACGACCTGCGTGCTGTTCGGCGACGGCGCGGGGGCGATCGTTCTGGGCGCTGAAGAAAGCGCTGATGGACAGCGCGGCATCCTGGCAGCCAAGCTGCACGCGGATGGGCGGCATAACCAGTTGCTTTACGTCGATGGCGGGCCTTCAACGACAAAGACGGTCGGCAAGCTACGCATGAAGGGACAGGAAGTGTTCCGCCATGCGGTGGTGAACCTGGCCTCTGTCCTTACCGAAGTGATGGCATTGGCGGGCCTTAGCGCATCCGACATCGACTGGCTGATCCCGCACCAGGCCAATGCCCGTATCCTCGATGCGACCGCGCGCAAGTTGAAACTGTCGCCCGAGCGGGTGGTCGTGACGGTCGATCGTCACGCCAATACTTCCGCCGCTTCGGTGCCATTGGCGCTTGATCTTGCGGTGCGCGACGGCCGGATCAAGCCAGGCGACCTGCTGGTGCTGGAGGCGATGGGCGGGGGCTTCACCTGGGGTGCTTGCGTTTTGCGGCTCTAAGCCCTTCGATATAGCCAGAATTCCTTGAGTTTTTCTAGCAGGCCATCTTGCCGAATCACTCAGGTTATCGCAGAATTTACCACTCTCATCCGCATCAACCCGGCGGGTGAAGGTGGGGACGTTCGATGACTGGCAATTCTACCCTGACGCGTGCGGATCTCGCAGAAAGCGTAAATCGTCACATCGGCCTGTCACGATCGGAGGCTGCGACTCTTATCGAATCCATATTGGAGCACATGACCTCTGCGCTGGAGCGCGGGGAAAATGTGAAGATTTCGAGCTTTGGCACCTTCGTGCTGCGCGACAAGACGCAGCGCATGGGCCGCAATCCCAAGACCGGTGTGGAGGTGCCGATCGAACCGCGCCGGGTGCTGACCTTCCGCGCGAGCCAGACGATGCGAGACCGCGTCGCCGCGTCCTGAAACGCCCGCGCCGCATTGTACCCACTCCCCCAAGGTTGACCTTTGCGCTCTGATGAGTGCAACATCATGACCATGGAGAAGGCAGAGGGCGCGTTCCTGACCATAAGTGAGCTTTCAGGGGAACTGGGGCTCCCGCAGCATATATTGCGCTATTGGGAAACGCGTTTCCCCCAATTACGACCGCTGCAGCGATCAGGGAATCGGCGCTATTACCGGCCTGCCGACGTGGCGCTGGTGCGGCGCATCAATCATCTATTGAATGTTGAAGGTTTCACCGTGCGGGGCGCGCAAAAGGCGCTGGCCGATGGAGTGGCGGATCCATCGCCGCCTATCAGTCCGGCGACTAGCGCGCCTTCTGTGAAAGCGAACGCGTCCGGCGATTTGCTGGATCGCCTCCAGGCCATCAGGGCGGCGCTCGCTAGTGCGCTCGGCGAATGATAGTCAGAGCTTGCGCGTCAATGAGATCGCGGATGGGGCCACCAACAGCCATCAAGATTGTCTCACCAACTTCCTGAAATTCGTGCCCTGCGTTTAGCGGCTCTCAGGCCCTAGCGCTGGATCAAGATCGCGGGGGCGGGTGAAGCCGACGAGCGTTGCCACATCCTGCTTTGTGTCTGCCCATCGGTCGATGGCAAGGTCCAGGACAGCGAGGCTGGCGGTGGGGAATTTAACCTCAACATCTTCGCGAAGCGGGCTGGCGCCATCGTCAGGCACCAAGTCCAGGATCAATTCTTCAAGGCCGGGATTATGGCCCGCTATGATCGCGCTGTCCGCTGAGTCCGGCAGGTCGCGAATGACATCAACGAGCGTCGCTACGGGCGCGAGGTAGATGCGCCGGTCCCAGTGGGGCTCAAGCGGATCACCATAGCCTTCCAAGAAGGTGTCGAGTGTCTGCATGACGCGCATTGCCGGAGAAGCGACCAGCAGGTCGAATTTCATCTTGCGGCTGCGGGCGAACTGACCAATCAGCAGCGCCGCCTTTTCCCCCCGTCGGTTAAGCGGCCGGTCAAAGTCCCTCTCCACCGGGTCATCCCAGTCGGACTTGGCGTGGCGCAACAGGGTCAACCGCTTCATTTTCGCTCCAGGTCGTGGGTGCCGGACTCGATTCCCTGATGCCCTAACGCGATGCCGCCGCCATGACCAGCACGGTCGTGGGCGCTGACGGAGATGATCGCTTCGTCCAGTGTCACCCGACGAATCGGGGTGCCGGATGGAAACGCGCTGAGCAGCCGACTTGGCATGGCGGCGGAAAGGATGACAAAGCTGCCCCGGTCCTCGGCGCGGCGGATGAGGCGGCCAAACGCCTGGGCGAGCCTGGCGCGGATCAGCCGGTCATCATAGGCGGCGCCTCCTCCAGCCAAGCGGCGAGCCGCGTGCAGCACCGTTGGCTTGGACCATGGCACGCCTTCCATCACCACCAGCCGCAGCGAATGCCCTGGCACATCGACTCCGTCGCGTAGTGCGTCGGTGCCAAGCAGAGAGGCGCGGGGATCATCGCGGAAAATGTCGATCAGCGTGCCGGTATCCATCGGATCGACATGCTGCGCATAGAGTGGCAGGCCAGCGCGCGCGAGGCGGTCGGCAATCCGGGCATGGACGGCGCGCAGGCGGCGGATGGCTGTGAACAGGCCGAGCGTGCCTCCACCCGCGGCCTCGATCAACCGGCCATAGGCACCCGACAACGCCGCTATATCGCCCCTTTTTATGTCGGTGACGATCAGTACCTCGGCGCGCGCGGCATAGTCGAAGGGGCTTTGCGCTTCGAACTGCTGCGCGCCATGGGGCAGGTGGTGGGCGCCGCTGCGGCTTTCGGCATTGTCCCAATCGCCGCCGCCCTTAAGCGTGGCGGAAGTGACTAGCACGCCCTGGGCAGGTTTCAGCACCGCTTCAGCCAGCGGCCGTGTGGGGTCCAGCCAATGCCGATGGATACCGATATCGAATTCGCGTCCTTCAAATCGATCGACGGTCATCCAATCCACGAAATCGGCATCGGCCGGGCCGCCAATGCGCGCGAGCAGCGCCAACCAGGCGGCGATCAGGTCGCGCCGCCAGCCGAGCGAGGCGATCGCACCTTCGATCCGGGCACGGGCCGCCCCGTCGAGCCAATCGGGCGCATCCTCGATCACCGCCTCCAGCCGTTTGGCGAGGCGGGTGAGCGGGCGCAAAAGGCCGTCGAGCGCCAAGGCCGCCTCATGCGCCGCTTCGACCAGCGGGCCGTCGGGTTCGGCCAGTTCTGTTTCCAGCCCATAGCCGGCATCCACTTCACCCACATCGGCGGCGCGGGCATAGACAGTGCCCCGTACGGCCGCGAGCAGCTGTTCGACTGGCCCGAACGGCTCGCCCGCGACGATGCGCTTCAGCCATTCGTCGGCCGGCAGAGCGCGCGCCGCATCGGCCGCCGAACGGATAGCCTCGCCGCCCTCCTCGTCATAGCTGGCAAGGTCGGAAAGGCGCGCCGCAAGCCCGCGTCGTCTGCCGCGGGAATTGCCTTCAGGACCCATCACCCATCGACGCAGCTCGATTGCCTCTTGTCCTGAAAGTGCTACCGAAAAGGTTGAATCTGCCGCATCGAAGAGATGGTGGCCCTCGTCAAAAATGATGCGCTGCGGTCGTTGCCCCGTTTCGCGGCCGCGCGCGGCATTGATCATGACGAGCGCATGATTGGCGATGACGATGTCTGCGTCAGCCGAAGCACGGGCAGATCGCTCAATGAAGCATTTCCGGTAGTGTGGACAGCCTGCATAGATGCACTCGCCGCGCCGGTCGGTCAGGGCTGTCGAGCCATTGCGACGGAAAAGCGTCGGCAGCCAGCCGGGCAAGTCACCGCCGATCATGTCTCCATCCTTGCTGAAGGCGGCCCATCGCGCGATCAGTTGCGCCAGGATGGCCGCACGCCCAGCAAAGCCGCCCTGCAGCGCGTCTTCCAGATTCAGCAAGCAGAGGTAATTTTCGCGCCCCTTGCGTACAACGACACGCCGTGCCGCCGTCGCGGGATCGGGGAAAAGGCGCAAGGATTCGCGGTCCAGTTGCCGCTGTAGCGCCTTAGTATAAGTTGATATCCAGACCGTGCCCCGCGCCTCTGATGCCCAAAGCGAGGCGGGTGCGAGATAGCCCAGCGTTTTCCCGATGCCGGTTCCTGCCTCGGCTAGCAGCATGTTGGGCTGATCACGATGTTTGCGGGGGCGGAAGCTTTCCACGGCTGCGGCTGCATAGGCGCGCTGGCCAGGGCGCGCTTCCGCTCCGCTACCGGTCAGATGCGTGAGCCGGTCCAGCACGGAATGTTCGTCCAGGGAGACAGTGCGGGGGGCGGGCCGGGGTGGCGTTTCCTCCCACTCCGGCAGGCGCGAAAACAGCCATCGCTCCGCCTCGGCAGGACGGGTGATGCGCGGCGCGACGAGAGGTGCCCAGGGCCAGCGCAGGCGGTGCAGCGATTGTGCGGATGTCCATCCACCCTCCCGCTCGGACCAGTTCGGCGATTCGAGCGTAGCGAGCAGGGCGGCGGTCGCGCTTTGCAGCAGTTGGGGAATGTCCGCCTCGGTCGCGGGCCGCTCCAGGCCCAGCGCTTCCGCGAGCCCTTTTGGGGTCGGCACCAGGAAGCGGGCGGGGTGGACGAAGGCCCAAAGTTCCAGCAGATCGAGGCCGTTCAGTTCAGGATAGCCTAGCCGTTGCCCGGTGAGCGGAGCGTTGAGAAGCAAGGTGGGCGTTTCGGCCGCCCGGGCGATCGCCGTCCCCTTGGCCACCGCTTGCGTCACGCCGCCTTCGCGCATCCATATGCCGCCGTGACTGGCGTGCAGGGCGGGCAGGGCAGCAGGATCGATCACAGGTCCGACTTAGGCGAGCGGGAACAAAAGGGAAACTGGAAAAAGGACTCGCTCCGGCGCATGAAAATTGCAGACGCGGAAAGGCGTTCCCTTTCGGCCCATGCGGAGCTAGGGGGCTGTACATTATGACTGCGTCAGAAATCCTCCGCACCGCCGCCCAGGCGTCCAAGGCCTGGCCGTATGAAGAAGCACGCAAGCTGCTCAAGCGTTACCAGAGCGGCGCGCCCCAAAAGGGTCATATTCTATTCGAAACCGGCTATGGCCCATCGGGCCTGCCGCATATCGGGACGTTCAACGAAGTGCTGCGCACCACCATGGTCCGCAATGCCTATCATGCGCTGTCGGATATGCCGACCCGTCTGATCGCGTTCAGCGACGATATGGATGGCCTGCGCAAGGTGCCGGATAATGTCCCTAACCAAGCGATGCTCGCTGAACACCTCGGTAAGCCGCTGACGCAGGTGCCTGACCCGTTCGAGAAGTTCGAAAGCTTCGCCCATCACAATAATGCAATGTTGAGGGCGTTTCTCGATCGTTTTGGCTTCGATTATGAGTTCGTCTCGGCTACTGATCGCTATCGATCCGGCGCGTTCGATGATGCGCTGAAGAATGTCCTGCGCCATTATCAAGATATCATGGACATCATGCTGCCGACCCTGCGCAAGGAACGGCAGGCGACCTATTCCCCGGTGCTGCCGATTTCTCCGAAAAGCGGGATCGTGTTGCAGGTTCCGGTGGAGGTTCTTGACGCCGATGCCGGCCTCGTCCGTTTCGAGGATGAGGGCGAGCTTGTCGAGCAATCGATCCTGTCTGGTGGCGCGAAGCTGCAGTGGAAGGTCGACTGGGCGATGCGCTGGGTTGCTCTGGGTGTCGATTATGAGATGGCGGGCAAGGATCTGATCGATTCGGTGACGCAATCATCGAAGATCTGCCGCGCGCTGGGCGCGCGGCCACCTGAAGGCTTCAACTATGAGATGTTCCTCGACGAAAAGGGCGAGAAAATCTCCAAGTCCAAAGGCAATGGCCTGAGCCTGGAGCAGTGGCTGACCTACGGCCCGCAGGAAAGCCTCGCCTTCTACGCCTATCGTGAACCCAAGAAGGCCAAGCAGCTGCACATGGGCGTCATTCCCCGTGCAGTGGACGAATACTGGCAGTTCCGCGGCAATTATCCGAACCAGGCGATCGAACAGCAGCTCGGCAACCCTGTTCACCATATCCATGATGGCAAGATCCCTGAGGGCAAACTGCCGGTCACGTTCGGCCTGTTGCTGAACCTGGTCGGCGTGATGGGTGATGCGAGCCGCGAGCAGGTGTGGGGCTATCTGCAGAACTATGTCCCCGACGCGAACGCCGAAAGCTATCCGGAACTGGACGCGCTGATCGGTCATGCGTTGGCCTATCATCGGGACTTCGTCGCACCGACACTCAGGCGCCGCGCGCCGGAGGCGAACGAGGCTGCTGCGCTGCGCAAGCTTGACGAGGAGCTGGCTGCATTGCCTGTGACCGCAAGTGCTGAGGATATCCAGAATATCGTTTATGCGCTCGGCAAGGATGATGCCTATGGCTTTGTCGAACTGCGTGACTGGTTCAAGGCATTGTATCAGACGTTGCTGGGCGCGGATCAGGGGCCGCGAATGGGTAGCTTCATCGCGCTTTACGGCATTGAGAATAGCCGCCGCCTGATTGCTGAAGCGCTCGGCTGAACAAAGGAACATAAAGAAGATCGGTGCGTTCTTGTTCCGGTCCACCCCCTTTCGGACTGATGGCGCGCCTTGAGTGCGTCATCGGCCGCGCCCGCTCGGAGACGAGCGGCGCGGCCAAGGGGTCTCTCCAAATTTTCGTAGCGCTCTTCATGTTCGGCTTCGTTGCGCGCCCTTTCGCCGTAGACGGCTAAGTTGTGCCAATGAAAACGGCCCCCGCTTCCGGGGGCCGTTCTATTCTCTTTGAAGCTAGTCTGGCTTACCAGAAGAAGCCGCGATGCACTTCCATGACCCGGCCACTGCGGACATTGACCAGCAGCACATCGTTATAATGCCTTACCCAGCGGAGATTAGGATTGCCCGGGCGGGGCAGGCGATAGCGATAAGGGTCGGCGATGTAGTAGCGCGAGCCATAATAGGTTGGACGAAGCCGCGCGCCGACATCCCAGCGATTGTAGCGGAACGGAGCGCGCCAGTTGCCGCCGCGATAGACGTCGCGGTGCGAACGGCGGTAATCGCGCCAATCTTCCCGCAGTTCCTGCCGCGCGTCGCGAACATCACGCCGCTGCTCCCGCACGTCATGGCGGCTACCATAGCGCTGTGCGTCGCGCAGTTCGCGCTGTTCCTGACGCACGTCACGCGCGCTGTCACGCACCTCGCCGCGCGACTGGGCCATGGCTGCACCCGGCATCGCTGTCGCGGCAATCAGGCCGAGGATGATCAACTTACGCATATATTTTCTCCCATCAGCTTGGCGGACTGAACCTGCGGGGGAGTTAAACCTTCCTCCTCGTGGCCGGTTCCGCCGCCAACGGGTTGCTTATGCATCCTTGACGCTGAACCGGCCGGGAACGAGTCTGTCAGTAATCAGTCATTTATGTCGCGAATTGTATCGTCCGTCCGAACGGGCTGGGCCCAATCACGCCGTCCAGCGGCGTTCCCGAAACCATTTGGTGACGACGTATTTCATGCCGCGTTCTACTGGCCGAGCCGCGTGGAGGCTCAGAGGATTGGGTGCGCCATCCGGCTTCATGTTGTTCCACATGAGGATCATCCCTTCGACAGGCGGCACCATGAATTCGCAATGGGGGAAATGCGTTTCCCCGCCCGCTTCGACGGGAGAGAGATAGATCATCGCGGTCCAGCTGCGCTGGCCACCGGTCTTCATCATTGCAGGCCAATAACTGGTCGTAACAGGGAAATAGTCGCAGTGCGCCTTATATTCCTGACTAACGGCATAGCGTTGCCCCTGAAGCGTTTCGCCATGTTCCTGCAGCAGGCCCGTCAAAGCGCAGATACGGTCGCTGACGCGACGAACCAGTGTGTTCCAACGGTTGAGATTGCAGCTGTGGCTGGTGCGATAGTCGGCATTGGCGCTGCCCGAAAACAGCGTTGAAGGCTGCGCATCCGCATCTATCATCGCGCGCAGGGCGGCACATTCCTCCGCATCGAGGAAATGGTGGCGGCCATAAATTTCCAGGCCGGGCGTATCGATCCGGCTCACCATGGGATTGCGGTCCAGCTTCGCGCGCACCGCCTCCCCAATCTTCGCTCGAATATCAGAGGCGATGCCGCCATCATCGATCACGTCCGTCATGCGGGTTTCCTGCCTCGGCGGTTCCGCCTGTGCAAATAAAAAGGGCCCGAAGCACTTGGCTCCGGGCCCAGACGACCGTGCAGGGTCGATGCTTCTGCCTTACCAGAAGAAGTCGTGGATGACATCGACGACGTAGCCGTCGCGGATATCGACCAGCAGGGCATCGTCATAATAACGGACCCAGCGCAGCGTCCCATAGGCAGGGGGCAGGCGATAGGAATATGGATCATCGATCCAGTAGCTGTTCGCGAACAGCAGGCTGTTCAGGAATATGCCAACAGAAAAGCGGGTATAGCCATAATCCCACCCGCGCGGGGCATAGTAGCGGCCCAGACGGTAACGGTCGCCATAACGCGAACGGTAGCTGTACCAGTCGTACCGGCGATCCTGCCGCCAGCCATTGTCCCAATGGCGCTGACCACTCCAGCGTGTACGCTCGTCAAAGCGGCGGGTGTTCGCGAGGCTGCCACGCCAGCGATTGTCGTTGCTCAGACGGCCATCGCGGCGATCGTCGCGCCAATCCGGGCGGTCTTCGGCGCGGCGATCATCCCGCCATTGGGGGCGTTGGGGTTCGGCCTGTTGCCGGATACGCGTTTCGTTGCGCCAGGCTTCCCGCGCGGCACCGCCCCGGGCCTCGACATCGCGCCACTGGCGGTCAGCCTGCGGCTGCGCAGTCCGTATCTGCCCGCGATCCACCTGGCGCTGCTGCCAACGCTGGCCCTGCGCCTGATCGCGCATGCCGCCATCGCCGCGCTGCCCGCGCACTGAATCGCCGCGGTGGCCGCCGCCATCCGGTCGGGCCGAGCGTTCACCGCCACGCTCGCGCCAGCCATCCTCTCTACCTTGCGCGTAGGCCGGGGCGACGCCGCTCATAACCGTCGCAGTCATCAGCCCCGCCAACATCATTTTCTTTATCATGATCTTCGCTTTCCAAAAGGGGCGTCATGCCCCGCATGTTGCTTTTTTATTACTGCGGTCATGTCGTGAGGCTGAACTTGCCTGTCAGCGATCTGAAAGAATCTTATACATTGTGGAAAGTCATCGGAGGTTGTGCGTTTAGACCGATCGCCGCACAGAAACGCGACAGCCGGTGGCGCTTAAAAAACTGATCTAAATCAGTGCACGCTGCCGCAACTGGCTTTAGGACCAACGAGTGAAAAGAACGTCCACCGCCGGCCGGGTCCGAAAGGCCCTTCGCGAAGCAACGATGGTCAACCATCAGCGTGTGGACGATTTATTTTCTGATTTTTCGCTCGAATCGCCTGCTGAATATGGTGCTTTCCTGAGGGCGCATGCGCGTGCGCTCGCGCCTTTGGAGCAGTTGGCGAGGCCGGATGCGCCCCGCCTGCCCCGCTTGATGGAAGATTTGGCCGCGCTGGGCGAAGTCTTGCCTGAGCCCTTGGCGGTGGAGCGGCGGGGCGGCGAAGCTTTCCGCTGGGGTGCGCTTTACGCGCTGGAAGGTTCGCGACTTGGCGGCGCCATGCTGGAGCGCCGCGTGCCGCCGGATCTCCCGCGCGCTTATCTGTCGTCCGTCCATGGAAAAGGCGGCTGGGTCGCCTTTCAGGAGGCGCTGGATGAAGCGGCTGACGGCAAGGGTGAAGACTGGATCGATGGCGCGATCAAGGGCGCCGAGGCAGCTTTCGCCCTGTTCGCAGCGGGTGCCGCCGCTGAACAGGTAAGCATGCATGGCTGACGGTCGCGAACCGGACGCGACCGTCTTCGCAGTAGATATCAACAATTGCGATCGTGAACCGATCCATGTTCCAGGCACGATCCAGCCCTTCGGCTTCCTGGTAGCGTTGACCGCCGACTGGCTGGTGTCGCGTGTGTCGGCGAACAGCGGCGAATTTATTGGCCTTACCCCCGATGAGATGCTGGGACGGCCGGTCAGCGATCTGTTCCGGAACGAAGCGATACATTCACTGCGCAACCGCATCACGTTGCTGCGCGGCCCCGACGCGGTGGAACGGATATTCTCGCTGGTGTTGATCGACGGATTCCCGCCGTTCGATATCGCTGTGCATTTCTCCGGATCGCTGGTGGTCATAGAGGCTGAGCCCGCTTGCGCCGATGAGATGGAGGCGACCAGCATGGTGCGCTCCATGGTCGGGCGGCTCGCACAGACGGACAGCATGACCGCTTTTCTGCGAGACGGTGCGCGGCAGGTGCGGGCGCTGACCGGTTTCGACCGGGTGATGGTCTATCGCTTTGCCGATGGCGGCGACGGCGAAGTCGTGGCCGAAGCTTTGCGGCCGGGAATCGACAGCTTTTTTGGCCTCCATTATCCCGCGTCGGATATCCCCACCCAAGCCCGCGCGCTCTACGTGCGGAATATCTTCCGGGTGATCGCGGATGTGCAGGCCAAGCCGGTGTCGGTCGTTCCTGTTCTCGACCCTGCGGGCGCGGCGTTGGACATGTCGCTGTGCCTCCTGCGCGCGGTGTCGCCGATCCACATCGAATATCTGGGCAATATGGGCGTGGGCGCATCTCTCTCCATTTCGATCATCGTCGAGGGGCGGCTTTGGGGCTTGTTCGCCTGCCACCATTATGGACCGCGTCTGCCCAGCTTTGCTCAGCGGAGCGCGGCGGAGTTGTTCGGCCAGATCTTCTCCATGATGCTGGAGAGCCGAGAACGGGCGGAAACGGCGGATTATGAAGGAAGGGCTCGGCAGGTCGCTGATCGGCTGATGTCGGCGGTAGCGCAGGACCACGACCTTCTGTCCAACGCCCGCTGGTTGAGCGATGTCATCTTCGACACTGTCCCTGCCGATGGCGTGGGCGTCTATATCGATGGCGACATCACGCTGGCGGGCCTGACGCCGGAAAAGACGGCATTTGCCTCCATCATCTCCATGCTCAATCGAACGGCGGCGAGCCAGGTTTATACCACCGACAGTCTAAGCCGGATCATGCCGGACGCCGCAGCCTATGCCGATCGTGCCGCGGGCCTGCTCGCCATTCCGCTATCCCGCCGCCCGCGCGATTATGTCGTGCTGTTCCGGGCGGAGCAGATGCGGTCGGTGCGTTGGGCGGGAAATCAGGAAAAACATATTGAATATGGCCCCAACGGCCCCCGCCTGACGCCGCGCAAGAGTTTTGAAGAGTGGTCGGAACTGGTGAAGGGCACCGCAGTGGCTTTCAGCTCGGCGGAACTGCGGGTGGCCGAGGCGCTACGCACCGCCTTGTTGGAAGTTGTCCTGCGCCTGTCCGATTCGGCCAATGAGGAGAGGCAAAAGGCGCATGAGAAGCAGGAACTGCTGATCGCCGAACTTAACCATCGGGTCCGTAACATATTGTCGCTGATCCGGGGGCTGTTGTCGCAAACCCGGGACAGTGCCGGGTCGGTGGACGAGTTCATCGCGACGCTGGAAAGCCGGGTCCAGGCGCTTGCGCGCGCCCACGACCAGATTACCGCCGATCGCTGGGCGCCGGCGCGGTTGCAGGACCTGATCGAGGTAGAGGCTGGGGCTTATCTCGGCGAGCGACGCGATCGGGTGAAGCAAACCGGTCCTAATGTCCTGTTGACGCCCTCGGCCTTCACGGTGCTGGCGCTGGTGATCCATGAACTGCTGACCAATGCCGCGAAATATGGCGCCCTGTCGGATGGCGGTACGGTCACGATCGACTGGCATGTCGACTCAGATGGGAGCTTGTTGCTGCATTGGCGGGAAAGCGGCGGTCCGGCCGTCGTTGCGCCGACGCGCCGGGGCTTCGGCTCCACCGTAATCGAGCGATCGATTCCCTATGACCTGGATGGGAAGGCCGAGCTTGCCTATCGCCTGGCGGGGCTGGAGGCGCATTTCTGCATTCCGTCGGTCCATATCGTGTCGGTTCTGCCTGACGTGAGCAAAGCGGAGCGCGCCAAGCCGGTGGCGATGCCGACGCCGGAGCTGCTGAAGGGGCGTAATGTCCTTCTGGTCGAGGACAATATGATCATTGCCATGGACGGCGAGGACGCGTTGCGCGATCTGGGCGCCGATGTTGTGACTGCTGGCAGCGTCAGCCGGGCACGCGAGGCCATTGGCTTGGGATCGATCGACTTTGCGGTTCTCGATTTCAACCTGGGTAATGAGACAAGCCTGCCTGTGGCGGACCTGCTGGCAGAGCAGGGCATAGGCTTCCTGTTTGCGACGGGATACGGTGACGGGCTGGACCTGCCGGAGCGGTTTGGCGACATTACCCTGATCAAAAAGCCCTATTCGGGCGTGACGCTGGCCCAAGCGATCGGCCCTGTGATTGGCGGCGCGTAGGCGGGAAACCGATCGTTTCATGCCGCAAGCTTGCAACGCGCTGAGCGCCGTCCGATGTTCCGTGCATGAAACAGCCCAGCATTTATATCCCTCATGGCGGAGGCCCTTGCTTCTTCATGGACCCCTCGGACCCAGACCGTCCCTATAGCGAACCCATTTGGCATCCGATTCAGGCTTATCTTGCCCAGTTGATGGAGCGCTTGCCTGAGCGGCCTCGTGCGATGCTGATCGTGTCAGGACATTGGGAAGAGCCGGTCTTCACTGTTCACAAGGGCGATCAGCCTTCGCTGCTGTTCGACTATTATGGTTTTCCGCCGCACACCTATCAACTTCGCTGGGATGCGCCAGGGGAGCCTGCCGTCGCCGCGCGCACCGCCGAGTTGCTGAGCCAAGCTGGCTTTCCGGTCGCCGAGGAAAGCGAGCGGGGATGGGATCATGGTGTATTCATCCCGATGAAGGTCGCAGGACCGCAAGCGGATATACCAGTTGTCCAGCTATCGTTGCGGGAGGACCTTGACCCGGCCGCTCATATCGCGGCCGGCCGCGTGCTGGAGCCCCTACGCGATGAGGGGGTGGTGATTATCGGATCGGGCATGAGCTTCCACAATATGCGCGTACGCGATTCGGAAGCGCGGACGCCCTCGCTGCTTTGGGACGATGCGTTGACGGAGGCTGTGACCGAGGCCGATCCAGATCAGCGTGCGGCCCGTGTGTCGGCTTGGGAGACGCTTCCCGAGGCGCGGTTCGCGCATCCGCGTGAGGAGCATTTGCTGCCGCTGATGGTGGCGCTGGGGGCTGGCGGTGACGACGCCGCAACCGTGGATCACCATAGCCACGTGCGCGGCTGGCCGATATCGGCCTATCGCTTCGGCTGAGGCCTCAGGGGCGGCGAAGCGCAGGCACCGCACGGGCGGCATCTTCGGGCGTTACGCCAGGAGGCGGCGCCGCTTCGACCTGCTCCTCGCCCCGCATGACCTTCCCCGCACGTTTTATGGCGCCCCGCAGGCGGGGATAGATGCCGCAGCGGCAGATATTGGTGATAGCGGCATCAATCTCGTCATCGCCCGGATCAGTGTTGCGTTTGAGCAGGACCGACGCCGCCATGATCATGCCGGGGATGCAGTAGCCGCATTGCGACACATTGTCGGCGGCGAACACCTGCTGCAGCGGGTGGCCCCGATCGGGCGAAAGCCCTTCGATGGTCGTGACGAAGCGACCCTCGGTCTCGCGGATTGTGACTTGGCATGAACGCACAGCCTGGCCGTCGATATCCACGGTGCAGGCGCCGCAGTCGCCGGTTCCGCAGCCATATTTGGTGCCGGTGAGGTTCGATGCATCACGTAGCGCCCATAGCAGCGGGGTGTCAGGGTCCATCCTATATTGGACGGGCCGGTCGTTCACGGTGAACTTGGTCATGCGACATCATCCCCTTCCGCTTGATGATAGAGGACTTCATTGCGGATATGGATGGTGCGGGAGGCGAGACGGATTTCTTGGATGAAGGTGCCGAACGCGCCCGCCTGAAGCAGCATCGCAAGGCTGAACAGGATCGCGACCGGGGTGCCGAGATGTGCGCCGAAAAGATTACCTGCGAATAGCAGGATAACGACGAGGCAGACGGCGCAGGCCGAGGCCACCGAAAGGAAGATCGCTGCATTGACGACGCTCATCCGCCGGTCGAGTACGCGGATTTCGCCGACCATCCGATCATGTTCCTTGCCCCGTGAGGCTAGTATCTTTTCCTCCAGCCGCCTTGCCCGATCGATGATACGGGCAAGGCGGCCGACGCAGACATTAAGGAAGGCGCCGATGCCCGCGAGCAGGAACACCGGCGCAAGTGCAAGCTGGATGGTCTGCGCGACTTGCGACACCTGGGGCAGGGGGATCATCGCTAAGAGGGTCTCTCCTGTAGCCCAGCTGTCCTTTCTTCAGGCAGCGCCCTTGGCGGGCGTGTTGATGCCCATGGACTTGAGATATTGTTTGATGTTGCGCGCCGCCTGCCGAAGCCGCTGCTCATTTTCGACCATGGCGATCCGCACATAGCCCTCACCATCCTCGCCATAGCCGACGCCTGCGGCCACCGCGACCTTCGCATGGGTGAGCAGTTGCTTGGAAAACTCCAGACTCCCCATGTCCTTGAGCGCGGGTGGCAGAGGGGCCCACGCGAACATGGACGCCTTGGGCGCGGGAATCTCCCACCCCGCCCGGCCGAACGCCTCGACCATCACGTCCCGGCGCTTGTGATAGAGTTCGCGATTCTTCTGGACGATATCCTGAGGCCCGTTGAGCGCTGCGCAGGCAGCTGCCTGGATAGGGGTGAAAGCGCCATAGTCGAGGTAGGACTTCACCCGCTTAAGAGCAGCGATCAGTTGGCGGTTACCCACCGCGAAGCCGATACGCCATCCGGCCATCGAATAGGTCTTGCTGAGCGAGGTGAATTCGACAGCCACATCCTTTGCTCCCGGCACCTGCAGGATCGAAGGCGTGGGATTGCCGTCATAATAGAGCTCGGAATATGCGAGGTCGGAGAGGACCCAGACGTTATTTTCCTTCGCCCAGGCGACCAGCCGCTCGTAGAAAGCGAGGTCAACCGTTTCAGCAGTCGGGTTGCTGGGATAGCCGACGACCAGGATCGAGGGGCGCGGGACGGTGAAGGCCATCGCTCGTTCGAGCGACTTCCAATAATGTTCGTCCGGCGTTGTCGGAACCGAGCGGATGGTGGCACCCGCGATGATGAAGCCGAACATGTGAATGGGGTAGCTGGGGTTGGGTGCCAGGACGACGTCACCCGGCGCCGTGATCGCGGTGGCGAGGCTCGCGAGACCCTCCTTTGACCCCATGGTCACGACGACTTCGGTTTCCGGATCGAGATCGACGCCGAAACGGCGGCCATAATAGTTGGCTTGGGCGCGACGCAGACCGGGGATACCCATCGACTGGGAATATCCATGGGCACTCGGCTTTTGCGCTACTTCGCACAGCTTGGCGATCACATGATCAGGCGGCGGCAGGTCGGGATTGCCCATGCCCAGGTCGATAATGTCCTCTCCCGCGGCTCGCGCGGCAGCCCGCATCGCATTGACTTCGGCGATGACGTAGGGCGGCAGGCGCTTCATGCGGTAGAATTCTTCGGACATTATAGGGCTTTCCTGAAAGGTCTCCATGAGGAATAGTGCTGCGTGCACTTTCGTGCGGCGCGCCTTGGCTATAGCCCGCCAGGCAGGCTCGCGCCAGTGAAAGCGGCGGATACAAGGATGCCAGGAGGAGGAAGGTGGCCATGGAAGCGCAGGACCTCAACGAACCGCATCTGCCGACGCTGGAACAGATGCAGCAATGGACCGAGGTTATGGGCCGCGCGCAGCAATTGCTGCTGGAACAGGCGGCAGGTGCTACGGGGCGAGCGCTCCCCTTCGATGCCGACGCGGTCGCGCGTATCCAGACCGGCTTCGCCAATGAAGGGCTGGCGCTGTGGCAGCGGTTCCTGGATTCCGGCGGCATGTTGCGTGAGCAGCCCGAGCCGCCTCCGCCCGGCAGCCCGGCCGCGCGCAAGGATCGTCGCTTTGCTGATCCGGCTTGGTCGAACCACCCCTTCTACGATCTGGTCCGCCAAAGCTATCTGCTGCTGTCGGACTATCTGCTGAAGCTGACGGATGCGGTGGATGGCGTGGACCCGAAGCAAAAGGCCAAGCTGCGTTTCGCCACCAGCGGGGTGCTGGACGCCGTGGCCCCGAGCAATTTCCCGCTCACCAATCCGCAGGTCATGGAAAAGACGCTGCAAAGCGGGGGCGAGAATCTCGTGAAGGGCCTTCAGCACATGCTGGCGGATTTGGAAAAGGGGCAACTAACGCAAACAGACGGCACCGTGTTTGAGGTCGGCCGCAACATCGCGACCACCCGGGGCAAGGTCATCAAGGAAACGCCGCTCTATCAGCTGATCCACTATACGCCCACGACGGATAAGGTGCTCGAGACGCCGCTGGTCATCTTTCCAGCGTGGATAAATCGCTTCTACATCCTCGATCTGTCGCCGGAAAAGAGCTTCGTCAAATGGGCGCTGGACCAGGGGATCAGCGTCTTCCTTGTGTCGTGGAAATCGGCAGACGCATCGATGAAGGACCTGCTGTGGGATGACTATATCCTGCGTGGTCAGATCGATGCGATCGACACCGTGCGCGAACTGCTGAATGTTCCGAGCGTTCACACGATCGGTTATTGCGTGGCGGGGACGACGCTGGCCGCCACGTTGGCGCTGCTCGCTGCTCGCGGAGAAGCAGACAAGGTGGCGAGCGCCACCTTCTTTACCGCGCAGGTCGATTTCAGCGAGGCTGGCGACCTTGGGCTGTTTGTCGATGACGACCAGATGAAGCTGGTCGATCAGCTATCGACGAACGGGTTTCTGGACGGGCGCTATATGGCCGCGACGTTCAACCTGCTGCGCGGGCGCGATCTCATATGGAACTATGTCGTCAATAACTATCTGCTGGGGCAGGATTATCCGCCTTTTGATCTGTTATATTGGAATGGCGACACGACCAACCTGCCTGCGCGCTGGCACAAAAATTATCTGACACAGCTCTATCGCGATAATCAACTGATCGTTCCGGATGCGCTCAACGTCGATGGTACGCCGCTTGACCTGCGCAAGGTGAAAACGCCGCTCTATGTCCAAGCGGGGCGGGAAGATCATATCGCCCCGCCTGAAAGTGTGTGGAAGGCGACCTCCCATTTTGCCGGCCCGATACGCTTCCTTCTCGCGGGGTCCGGGCACATCGCGGGCGTGGTCAATCCACCCGCATCTGGAAAATATCAATATTGGACATGCGACGATCTGCCCCGGACCCTGGATGAATTTGTCGCAGGTGCGAAGGAGACCAAGGGCAGCTGGTGGCCGGACTGGATCGAGTGGATCCGGTCCTTGAGTGATTCGACTGTGCCTGCGGATGATGGTGCGCGTGTACCGGGCAGGGGCGCGCTGAAGGCTCTAGAAGATGCGCCGGGACGCTACGTAAAGCAGCGGTAAGGCGCTAATTGCTCTGTATTTCTGGCAGATAAAAGCCGGCTGCGATCCCGCATATGCCTTAATTGCTGCACTGCACAAAATGCTTGCATAGCTCCTGCAAGATGTATATTGTGCACTGCAACAACGGAGGATGTTTCCATGGCAGTGACTCCAAAGCCGGGCCGTCGCAAGCAAGTAGCCACAAAGCCCTCATCAACGCTTTCGGCGGCTGAAGCGCTGAAGGCTGCGGAAGCGGCAGTTGGCACCAGCGCAAAGGCGGCGCCAGTCCGGAAACCGGCCGCAGCGAAGAAGGTTGCGCCCAAGCCGACTGCTGCTGCCAAGGCCAATCCGGCCGCTATCGCAGCCGCGACAACGGCGGTCGATGCAGCGCCCGAACCGGCCGCACCTCCCGCTATCGAGCCGATGCCCTCTGCGCCAGCGCCGCTGGTCGAAGAGGCCAAGGTCGAACCCAAGGAAGTCAAGAGCCTGTCATCCAAGGCCGGGCCGGTAGAGCCCGAAACGCTGCCTGCCACAGAAGGAACCAAGATGATGAACGATGTGATCGAAACCGGAAAGAAGTTCGCTGAAGAAACCAAGGCCAAGCTGGAAACCGCCTATGCCGATTTCAATGAAAAGGCGAAGGCCAGCGTTGAAAAGTCCACCAAGGCCATTGAAGAGCTGAGCGACATCGCCAAGGGCAATGTCGAAGCGCTGGTCGAATCCGGCAAGATCGCCGCCAAAGGCATCGAAACCTTGGGCCAGGAAGCCGTCGATTACAGCCGCAAGAGCTTCGAGAAGGCGACCGCCTCGCTCAAGGGCTTCTCGTCGGTCAAGACGCCGACCGAGTTCTTCCAGCTGCAGAGCCAACTCTTTTCCAGCAGCTTCGATGAGCTGACCAAGGAAGCGGCCAAGAGCAGCGAAGCGCTGATCAAGCTGGCCGGCGACGTCGCGCAGCCGCTGACCGCGCGTGTGACTGTCGTCACCGACAAGGTGAAGTCGCTCGCCGCCTGATCTGGTTGTCTGATCAGTTTAAGAGCTAGCATGACGGCTCCTGCCATAGGGCGGGGGCCGTTATTGTTGCGGCGTACGATGACTTGCGCCTTCCGCCCCTTGCCATGCCGGCCGGAATCGCCATATTCTCAGCCGACATGAGCAGCATCATTATAGCGGCATATCCCCTCCAGATGGCGGGCAGGGATCAGGACGATCAGGGCGAAGGCCCCGGCGGGCCCAATGTGGGGATCGCCACGCGCACTCGTACCCGGACGAAGAAGCCGTCGCTTTACAAGGTGCTGATGCTCAATGACGATTACACGCCGATGGAATTCGTCGTGCATGTGCTGCAGCAGTTTTTCCGCATGGATATGGAAGAAGCGACGCGTGTGATGCTGCACGTGCATCAACGCGGCGTCGGCGTCTGCGGCATCTTCAGCTATGAAGTCGCGGAGACGAAGGTGAATCAGGTGATGGATTTCGCCCGGCAGAACCAGCATCCCCTTCAATGCACGCTCGAAAAGGCCTGAGGCCACGACGGCGAGCCTGATCAGCAGCGTTTTAGGTTATCATATATTAACGATAAACGGTTAGCCCGGCCGGGTGATGTCTGTTTCGCTTCGCTCTCCCTCTTTTCCGTTCGCGCCGGTAATCGCTGGCGTCGCCTATTTCCTGATGGCATCGATTGCGCTGCTTTCCTCGCGGTTCGAAGGTGGATTGGCGTTCATCTGGGCCGCCAATGCGCTGCTGATGGCGGAGTTGCAGACGTCGGAAACCCGCCATTGGCCTCCCGTTATTGCGGCCTGCGGGATCGCCAGCATGATATCGACGGCGCTGTTCGGCATGGGGCCGGCAGCTGCCCTGCCTATGGCGATCGTCAACATAGCCGAATCACTGATCGTGGCCATTCTGTGCCGCCGTTTCATACCGGTACATCTCGCGGACGGTTCGAAGCGCTCGCTGCTTGTCTTCATTCTCGCGCTTTGTCTGCCCGCGAACATGATCACAGGCGTCGGCGCCGCGCTGGTTGCTTCCACATTGACCCCGGTGACATTCAGCGCGTCCTGGCTGCAATGGTATAGCGGTCATGTGCTGGGCGGCCTTACCTGCACACCTATCCTGACCATGCTGCTGCAAGGGCAGGTCAGCCGATGGATCACGGAAACGAGCAGGAGCAAGAAGCTGGAGGCGATGGTCCTTCTCCTGCTTTTCGCCCTCCTCAGCATTCATGTCTTTTTCATTGCGCGATATCCGATGCTTTTCCTGTTGCTGCTGCCGCTTGTGGTGATCTCGTTCCGAGTGGGATCGCTGGGCGCAGCCGGGTCAGTCGTGCTGCTCGCGATCATCGGCGGGGCGGCGACGGTGACTGGCTATGGCCCGCTCAACATGGTTCCGGGAAGCATGGGGGAGCGCACACAACTGTTTCAGATGTTCCTGGCGTTCAGCTTCGTCTTTTCCATGCCGCTTGCCGCCGAACTCAATGGCAGGCGCAGGCTGTTCCAGATGCTGCAGGCCAGCGAAGCCCGTTACCGTGCGATCGCTGAACATAGCGGCGATGTGGTGCTGAACGTCAGTGTTGATGGGGTCATAGAATATGCCTCTCCGTCTGCTGCCGAGCACATTGGCTGCGAACCCGGCGTGCTGATTGGCCGAAGGGCTGAGATTCTGGTTGATCCGGAGGACCGCCCCGAGGTGATTCGCGCTCACCGCCGTGCTTTGGCCCAACCAGGCGACGTGCAGACGGTCGAGTTCCGCCCGTCGCTTTCGGCTGAAGGCGCTGATTGGTGCGAGATGGTGACGCGCGCGATGCTTGACGAGCAGGGGTTGCCCATCGGAGTGGTCAGCACCGTTCGCGACATGTCACGGCACAAGGCCCGGCAGCGCGCGCTGCAACGCGTCGCGGCAGTGGATACCCTGACCGGCGCCGACAGCCGCTGGGCCTTTCTGGAGAAGCTGGAACAGGAAATTCAACGAGTCGCACGTGGCTCTCGGGCTTGCTTGCTGCTCATCGACATCGACCATTTCAAGTCGGTGAATGACCGTTTCGGGCATGGGGTTGGAGACAAGGTGCTGTCTGGCTTTGTCGAGCGGTTGCGCCCCGGCCTTCGCGGCGGCGACAGCATCGGCCGGTTGGGCGGCGAGGAGTTCGCGATTCTTCTCACGGGCACCGATATCCAGCGCGCCAGCATGGTCTGCGAACGGTTGCGTAACATGGTTTCGGCGCAACGCATCAGCGCGGACGGCGCGGAGACGATTGCAGTGACGTTCAGCGCTGGATTGGTCGAGGTGGACGGAAAGGCGAACAGGTCTGAATTGCTGGAAGCGGCGGACAAGGCGCTCTACCGCGCAAAGCATAGCGGACGGAATTGCCTGCGCTTGGCCGCTTAAGAGGCTAGCCTGACGGAAGCCCCGCGGGATCAAGGTAAAATATGTCGGATGATATGTTGTAACTTCATCTGCTTCGGCCTATGTAGCGGTCACCATGCCGATCAGCATCCGCTCCAGCCTTTTTAATGGCCGCATCGATCGCCTCGCGATCGCGCTGTCTGGCATGTGCGTGGCTCATTGCCTGGCTACCGCAGTCCTGCTGGGCGTGTTGGCTTCGGCGGGCGGCATCTTCGAAAACCCGCTATTTCATGAAGTGGGGCTTGTAGTCGCTATCCTGCTGGGCGCTGTGGCGCTTGGTCATGGGGCAATCGAGCATCGCTTCATGATGCCTGCTGCCATCGGGTCGTTGGGACTAGGGATGATGGCAGGCGCGATGACGCTGGACCACGGATGGCAGGAAAGCGCCTATACGTTGCTGGGTGTGGCTACCCTTGCGTTAGGCCACGACCTCAACCATCGCGCCGGGCGTTGAGCGGGGCGCATAAGCGCAAATAAGAAAGGGGGCCGGAGCCCCCTTTTTCATATCGGTCCGCAGACACCTCAGACATGCTTTCGGTCCAGATGATGTTCGCCCTTCACCCAGCGAACCGTTCCGGTGCTGGCGCGCATGACGACGCTGTCCGTGGTGAGCTTGCTGCCAGGCAGGCGCTTCACGCCACCCAGCAACGACCCGTCGGTGACGCCGGTCGCCGCGAAGATGCAGTCTCCCTTCGCCAGCTCCTTCAAGTCATAAACCTTGTCGAGATCGGTGATCCCCCATTTGAAGGCGCGCGCGCGTTCATCATCGTTGCGGAACAGCAGCTTGCCCTTGAACTGGCCCCCGACACAGCGCAGCGCGGCGCAGGCCAGAACGCCTTCCGGCGCGCCGCCCGACCCCATATACATGTCGATGTTGGTTTCCGGGTTGGTGGTCGCGATCACGCCTGCGACGTCGCCATCCGGGATCAGCATGATGCCGCATCCGATCGAACGTAGCTCAGCGATCAGCTTTTCATGGCGCGGGCGGTCAAGAACGCAGACGATGATTTCATGCGGATCGACGCCCTTCGCCTTCGCGACCGCTTCGACATTCTCGCGAACCGGTTTGTTGAGGTCGATGATGCCTTCAGGATATCCGGGGCCCACCGCCAGCTTTTCCATGTAGACGTCCGGCGCGTTGAGCAGGCCGCCTTCTTCGGAGATGGCAAGGACAGCAAGCGCGTTGGGACCGGCCTTTGCCGTGATCGTCGTACCCTCAAGCGGGTCCAGAGCGATGTCGATCTTCGGGCCAGAGCCGATCGCGTTACCGACCTTTTCACCGATATAGAGCATCGGCGCTTCGTCGCGCTCGCCCTCGCCGATCACGACAGTCCCGTCCATGTAGAGGTCGTTGAAGGCAAGGCGCATCGCTTCGACGGCGGCGGCGTCTGCGGCCTTTTCATCACCGCGCCCGATCAGCTTGGAAGCGGCGATGGCGGCCGCTTCGGTGACACGCACCATCTCGAGTACCAAGACACGATCGAGAATCGAGCTAGCCTGCACCATGATAATCCCTCTGCTGTCTCTTTGTGCTCAGGGCGATAGGAGGTCATTCCCGCATTGTCGAGCCATCCAGCGGACTTCCAATGCTTTTCACGGCGCGGATGCAACGGAAGGCCGTTTGCAGCGTTGGACGGGCTGACAACCTCAAAGGGTCGTGATGATGATCGCCGCGCTGCTCGCTGCCAGCCTTGCCCATTCCGCACCCTTGCCGACCAAGATCCCCGCCCCATCGACCGCTCCATGCCAAGCTGTACCCGCGCTTTGCATGGGCAGCAGGCACGGCGGCGGCCGCGTGTTCATTGATGGCGCCGCACAGGGCGCCGACAATAAGATGAGCGCTTACCGGTTCGACGCGCGGCCTTGTCGGGTGATCGGTAATATGGGCTGTCCCAAGCAAGCGCGGCTGCGGCTATTTCGCTTGGGCGAGCCGCTGCGTGAAACGCTGATGCGGAGCCTCGTCCCGCGGTGAGAAGGACATGCCGCCTCTGACCGAGGCTGGAAGTTCTTCTAGTCGAGAATATGCATCACCATCGGTGTCTGCAGCACACTGTCCGATCCGGCGAGCCGTTCCAGCGTGTTAAGAACGCAGCGCTCTTCGCCCGCATGGGTGACGATCGCCATCAGCACGCTGTCGTCCTGGCTGGCGCCCCGCTGGATCATGCTTTCGATTGATACTCCTGCATCCCGGGTGGCAGCGGCGATCTCCGCCAGCACGCCCGGACGATCCTGCACCTTGAAGCGGAGATAGGCGCGGCCGACGCGCGCTCCCGCATCGGCTGCGGGTTGTTGCGCCAGCGCTGCCACGGGCATCGCGAAGGCATCGCCATATTCATCGCGCGCGACATCGATCAGATCGGCGACCACTGCCGAAGCTGTCGGTCCGTCGCCAGCCCCCCTGCCCTGGAAGAACAGGCGGCCCACGAAATTGCCTTCTGCCACGACCGCATTAAGCGAGCCATCGACATGGGCGAGTGGATGATCGAGCGGGACGAGCATCGGGTGGACACGCTGAAACAGTCCTCCGGGCCCATTTTCCGCCATGCCAACAAGACGGATGCGATAGCCGAGCGCGGCCGCTTCCGCGATGTCGGCGGCGATAACATGGCGGATGCCGGTGACCGCAACACTGTCAAAATCGAGTTCCGTTCCGAAGGCGAGGCTCGCAAGGATGGTCAGCTTGTGCGCTGCGTCCACGCCGTCAATGTCAAAGCTCGGATCTGCTTCGGCATAGCCCAGTTCCTGTGCTTCCTTCAGCACATCGTCAAAGCCACGCCCTTCCTTTTCCATGGTGGTCAGGATGTAATTGCAGGTGCCGTTCAAAATGCCGTAAACGCGGCTGATCTCGTTCGCGGCCGCGCCTTCGCGCATGCCCTTGATAACTGGAATGCCGCCCGCCACGGCGGCTTCATATTTGAGCGCGATGCCCGCCTTCTCCGCCAAGGCCGCGAGGTCGAGGCCGTGATGAGCCAGCATCGCCTTATTGGCGGTGACAAAGGGTTTGCCCGCTGACAGGCATTGGCGCGCCAGCGTCAGTGCCGGGCCGTCGGCGCCACCGATCAGCTCTACCACGACATCGATATCCTCCCGCCCGGGCAAGGTGGTCATGTCGTCAACCCACTCATAGGGCGAGAGGTCAACGCCACGGTCCTTGTTTCGGTCACGCGCAGATATGGCGACGATCTGGATGGGGCAACCAGCCCGGCGGGCGATTAGATCGGCATTGGTCTGCAAAAGCCGGATCACGCCGCCACCCACCGTGCCGAGGCCGACAAGCGCGACGCGCAGCGGGGCGTGGCGGTGCAGATTGGTCATGGTCGTTGCAGTCCTCACGGGTGGCATAAAGCCGCGCTGATAACCTCCAATGCGCCGCTGTCCAAGGAAAAGGACAAGGTGGCGACGCAGCGTGCGGGTCAGGGCGCGGTTCGTGTGCGGCCGCAACTGCCGAGTGACTGGATGGCGAGTGCATAATCCGCGCGGGCTGCCTCCGCACCAGCAGGGGGGAGTGCGTGGACCGAGCGCTCTGGCAGCGCAGGCGGCAGGCTGCAGGCGAGGCGGTACCACAACAGCGTCCCCGGCGCGGGCGGCCTTGCTGCTTCATCGACGATTTCGCCCAACGCGACTGCCCACTTTGGTTCCTGTCCCGGGCGGCGCAGGATGGAAAGCGACACCGGTTGGCCATCGGCCGTGCGCAGGAATATCTGCGTTTCGCTTTCTCCCGCCACCGTACCGGCAACATGGAAGGCATCGCCCAACTGAATGATGCGCGGCGGCGCGCGCTCTGCCACCAAGTCGGATAGAATGGCCTTCACCTTCTCTATCGTCTCGGGCGCTGCGGGGATTTGGGCATCGCCCGCCACGAGCTGGATTTCTCCTGGACGAGAGGCCCGTCGAGCGAAGAGAATCACATGCGCCTTCTTTAGCTTGGGCAGCTTTCCGCGGGCGTTGAGCGGCGCGTCGTAGATATAGCGAACCAGCGGGCTGATTCCGCCTTCGCCGCGAATCAGATTTGTAACTTCAGCCTCAATATAGAGCCGTTTCTGACCCGCAGGCATATTCTGGGCCTGCTCGGCAGGTAGTGCAATAATGCTGCGGATGCGTGCGGCAGCGACCAACGGTGCAGCGTCGGCGAGGTCGGCCAAGTCGGCGTAGGAGAGGGTGGCGGTTTCGGCCGCCTGTTTCGTCTGAGCCGCCGAAACCTGCGGATATGCGGCTAAAATGAGGCATGCCGCGACCATATTTTTTAATGTCATGGAGGATTTGCTTTTCATGTTCGTCCTGCGCAGAGTCATCCGTGACATTGATGTCACAGGCAAGTCATTCCGGTGTAAAATGTTAATCGCAAATGATCGTATCGATAAAGCGTTTGCGTGCCACGATGCGCCGCGATAGGAGTTCGCACGGTAGCAAATGGACGGATAGGGGCCAAAGGTGACCGGGGAGGACCCGGCCAGCTGGGGCCGTTTTTGGCTTATTTGCCGGATAACAATGGTAAGCTGAGTTAAGGAGTGTCGTTGCCGAATGGCCTATGCTGACCACTCGCAAGGATCGAGTCGCACGATCTCGATTATCATCGTCGCCCTGATTCACGCTGTTCTGGGTTATGCCTTCGTCACCGGTCTTGGCATGAAATATGTCAAAAAGGCGGCGGAACAGCTGAACGTGATCGACGTGAAGGAGGAACCGCCGCCGCCGGACGAGGAGCCGCCGCCGCCGCCGCCAGACCAGCCGGTCGAGCCGCCGCCAGTCGTCGCGCCCCCACCGATCGTTCAGACGCCGGCTCCGGCGCCGCCAATCCAGACGGTTCGTACG